>Ga0181530_10001977_pt1 | contig 25108 bp, 21 predicted proteins | sample PEATcosm2014_Bin_42_FD_119769 | JGI IMG/M metagenome (GOLD analysis project Ga0181530, IMG submission 119769) | Peatland microbial communities from MTU Mesocosm Facility, Houghton, MI, USA - PEATcosm2014_Bin10_60_metaG | ecosystem: Environmental > Terrestrial > Soil > Wetlands > Peat | place... | reverse complement strand
CCCCTTGCACCAATTCCGCCGGCCCCCGCCCGGGGTGCCCCGGACGAGGCGCCTGCGAGCGTCCGTGCGGAACCGGCGGCAAAACCCCATGCACCAGAACACGCCGGGCGCGGGCCAGGCAGCGTGCCAGCGCCGGCCCGCCTGGCCGCGCCGCCAATACCCCATGCACCAGAGCACGCCCCAACGACGCAGGGCGGCAGCCGGACCATATCGGTCGGCCGCGCAGCGCGGCGCTGGCGGCGTCAGCAGAAGCTCATGCACCGGAACCAGCCCGCGGGCGCTCGCCCGTGACGCGAGCCGACAGGTTTCGGCCGGGGAGACTCGGCTGCCGCTGCTTGCGGCCGGCAGGCGACGTTCTAACCGGTCCACCAGCCCGCCGTGGCGCTGCGTGGCTCTCCAGCGTCTCCATGCTAAGAGCTTGCTTGCTGTCAGGCCTGATGATCGGGCAAGCCGGTCCCGCGCCGCGTGCCAAATGCTATCACCCCAACGGCAATGGGGCCTGAGGAGGGCCGGATGGACACCGCTATCGCCGCCACCGCTGCCGCCTTGCTGGAGGTGCGAGGCTGCCGCCAAGCCTACCACAAGGACGCGAATGCCGACCTGGTGGTACTCGATGACGTCAACCTGACGCTGCGCGAAGGCGAGATGGTCGCCTTGCTCGGCCGCTCCGGCTCCGGCAAATCGACGCTGCTGCGCATCGTCTCCGGCCTGCTGCAACCGACCGCCGGGGAGGTGCTGTGGTGCGGCCGCCAGGTGTTCGGCCCCGCCGAGGGCGTCGCCATGGTGTTCAGAGCTTTGCCCTCTTCCCCTGGCTGACCGTGCAGGAGAACGTCGAGCTGGGCCTGGAGGCACGCGGCGTGCCGCGGGCCGAGCGCGACAAGCGCGCGGAAGCGGCGATCGACCTGATCGGCCTGGGCGGGTTCGAGAACGCCTACCCGAAGGAGCTGTCCGGCGGCATGCGCCAGCGCGTCGGGTTAGCGCGGGCGCTGGTGGTGCATCCCGACCTGCTGCTGATGGACGAGCCGTTCAGCGCACTGGACGTGCTGACCGCGGAAACCTTGCGTACCGACCTGATCGACCTGTGGTCGGAAGGCCGCTTGCCGGTGAAATCGGTGCTGATGGTGACGCACAACATCGAGGAGGCGGTGCTGATGTGCGACCGCATCCTGGTGTTCTCCTCCAGCCCCGGCCGGGTGGCGAGCGAACTGGCGGTGAAGCTGCCGCATCCGCGCAACCGGCTGGACCCGGTGTTCCGCCAGTTGGTGGACGACATTTACGGCCTGATGACCCGCCGCGCCGTCCCCGGCCCGCGGGCGCCGGCCGCGGCGGTGGCCAGCATCGCCACGCCGCTGCAACGCGTCGGCACCAACCTGATGGCGGGCATGACGGAGACGCTGGCCAGGCCGCCGTATAACGGCCGCGCCGATCTGCCGGCGCTGGCCGCCTCGCTGCAATACGAGGTGGACGAGCTGCTGCCGCTGGGCGAAACGTTGCAGTTGCTGCACTTCGCCGTGCTGGAAGAAGGCGACATCACGCTGACCGAGGAGGGGCGTCGTTTCGGTGCCGCCGACACCGAGGAACGCAAGCGCATCTTCGCCGCGGCGCTGCGGGCCCACGTGCCGATCATCACCATGATCCGCCAGGTGCTGGACCAGCGCTGGAACCACCGCGCCTCGGCGGAACGCTTCCGCGACGAACTGGAGGACTACATGTCCCCCGATTATGCCGAGGACACGCTGCGCGCGGCGATCGCCTGGGGACGCTATGGGGAGTTGTTCAGCTACGACGAGGAGGCGGGCCAGTTCAGTCTGGAAGAGCCGGAGTAGCAGATCCCGGACCCTGCCTCATTCGGCCCGTACGGGCGGATGGCTGCCGCCCACGCAGACCTGTTATGGTGAGCGATCCGTCTGGCCGGCGCGCTTCCCGGGATTGGCACGTGAACACTCTCTTGCATCGAATGCGCGAACCCAAAGCATTAACCTCGGGCCGGCTCGCAGTCATCGTCGTATCGGTCTCGGCGCTACCGCTGCTCGCTCTTGCAAACGTCGCGAACCTGAATCGCCTGAACCCTGACGCGGTCGCCTATTTGATGATCGCCCGGTATTGGCATGACGGCGTGTTGGCTCTCGCGGTCAGCAGTTATTGGAGCCCGTTGTTTTCCTGGATGGTGGCGGCGCTCATGCTGCCGCTGCCGGACGTGATCGCCGCAGGCCGGGCCGCGATGGCCGTATCCGGCATGGTCTTCCTGCTGGGTGGCATCGCTGTGCTGCGGGCTATGGTGGTGCCGGATCAGGCGCTGGGCGTGGGCGCCGTCGCTCTCCTGGGGTTCGCGATCGCCTGGTCGGTCAGGATCATGACGCCCGATCTCCTGGTCAGCGGTCTGCTGATGATGGCGGTCGCTGCCGTCCTGCACCCGTCCTGGCTCACAGTCAAACGACGCCAGATTGCTGCCGGCATCGTGTTCGGTGTTGCCTACTACGCCAAGACAATAGGGCTGCCGCTTGGCCTGGCATTCATCGTCGCAACCGGAGTCTGGTACGCGCAGACAGGGGGCGGGGCGCGCGCGGCGATGACGGCCGCAGCCCGGACGGGCATGGTGATGCTGCTGGTGGCCGCTCCCTGGATCGGCGTGCTATCGGCGAAGTCAGGGACACCGACGTTTGGCACGAGCGGCGCCATCAACTTCGCCATTGCCGGCCCAAGCTACCACGGGACCCATCCCGCCTTCACGACCTTCTACGCGCCGCGCGAGGGCCGCGTGACGGCGTGGGAGGACCCGAGCGAAATGCACTATGCAAGCTGGGCGCCGTGGCGGAGCGCGGCCGCCGCCGCGTACTTCCTGCGGCTGGTTCGCGCGAACCTCGAGGCGACGCTGGCGACGCTTCGCGGCTTCGACCTGTTCGGACTCGGCCTTGCCGGATTGCTCATTGCGCCGCTCGTCGCCGGGACTGGTCCGCCACGCGCTTGGCGGGTAGCCGTGCTGCCCGTGGCGCTTGTGGCGGCAATCTATCTGCCGGTGAATTCGGACGGCGAGCCGCGTTACCTGATGCCGACCTACCCTTTCCTGCTTGCTGCGGCAGGCGCAGTTCTCTTTGCGATCGCTGGTACGCAGGGCCGCGGCCTTGCGCTCCGGCGCATCGCGGCGACCCTGTTGTTGACAGTGAGCTTTCTCATGCCGCTGCGCTACGATATCGCTGTCGCGTTGACCGGCCGGGCGAACCCATACTTCCTCATGGCGCAACAGGTCGCGGAGGCCGCTCGCGCCGCTGCCGTCCCGGGCGGCGTCGCCTCGGTGGGCGAAATGGGGTTCGTTGCGATCTTCACGGCGTTCCTTCTCAATCGGCCGTTCGTCGGCACCGAGGATACCCTGCCCGACCTCGATCGGTTGCGCAGGCTCGGCACAGGGGTGTTGATCGTTGGGCGTGACCGGCCCGAGGACGTGGCGCTTGCCGGGGATGCGCACGTCACCAAGCTGCCCACGCACGCCGCGACCGTGGTTGCCTACCGGCTGCAATGACCGAGCTCGCCCCGAATTTCGGATACGCGTGCCACATCGGCGCGACCTTACCGGCGGACGATCCGATGGCCATCACAGTAGGGAGACGGCGTTGACCCGCGCGTTTGACCCGTTGGCAGAACCGTCGTCGCCGGCCGCCATTGCCGTCCATCAGCCGCCCGGTCGGCACGGCCGAGGCCGGCCGTCCGGCGATCACCAAGCACGTTGACCGCGATGCTCAGCCACGCACGCCGTGTGCCCGGCTGGCTGGTGCTGCTGCCGGTCGGGTTCGGCGTCCTCGCCGTATTGCTTGGCAAGGACAACAACGTCGATCTTATGCACTACTATTACCTCCCGTTCGCCTGGATGAGTGGACGTTTCGGGCACGATCTCCTGCCGACCGGGATCGTCACCTTCTTCAACCCGTTGCTTGATGTTCCATTCTACTGGGCGAACCAGCACCTGCCGGCGATTACGATCACCTTCCTGCTGGGTGCCCTGCATGGTGTGAATGGCATCCTGATCTGGCTGATCGCGCGGCACACGCTGCGGCTCGAACCCGCCGGGTTCGAGCCCTTGTCGCACAGTCGGCTCGGCACCAGGATCGCAGGCGTGATCGGCCGGCCTGGTGCGTCGGCCACGCTGGTCATGCTCATCGGCATGCTCAGCCTCGGCTCGATCTATGTCGTCGGTACGACCTATTACGACGCACTGGTCGGCATGCCGGTCTTCCTGGCACTTCTGCTGATTGCGCGCGCCGGCCCCGCGATCTTCGACGGGCCGCTCGGTCGGGCCATCCCGGTCATGCTCTGCGCCGGCATGGCGGTTGGCGCGGCGGTCGGGCTGAAGCAGACGGTCGTGCCCTTCGCCGTCGGCATCGGGCTCGCGCTGCTGTTGACGCCGGGCCCCTACCGACAGCGGCTGGCCAATGCCGCCAGCTACGGGGTCGGGCTCGGCATCGGCGTCATCGCCGTCTCGGGCTTCTGGCTCTGGCACCTGTGGCAGCTCACCGGCAATCCGCTGTTTCCCTATTTCAACGACCTGTTTCACTCGCCGCTCGCCCCGGTCGCCAGCAACCGGACCCGGTATGCCATGCCGCGGAACGCGCTTGAGGCGGTGACTTATCCCTTCGTGTTCACCTGGGCACCGTGGCGCATTACCAGCCCGGCCCGCGACCTCAAGCTGCTGGTCGCCTACCTGGTCGTGCCGGTCGGCATCGCCTGCGCGCTGTTCGGCCGGCGCCGCGGCACCGGCAACCGCCTCGCCAAGCCGCGCTTCGGCCTGTTCCTGCTGATCGCCATGGCCGCGACCTACGTGGTCTGGCTGTGGTTGTTCTCCATCTACCGTTATGTCGTACCGCTCGAGATGCTGGTCCCGCTGCTGGTGGTCGTCGCCGTGGGCTTCATGCCGCTGACCACCGGTCGACGCTTGCTCGCACTCGCCGTGCTGCTGCTGCTCGTCGTGCCGATCCAGCCGAGCAACAGCGATCGTCTGCCCTGGGGGAACCTGGCCTGGCAGCCCTTCGTCCAGGTGCGTCCGCCGGATGGCTTCGACTTCTCAGCAGCGATGGTGGTAGCGCCGAGCTGGTATCCCGGCTGGCAGCCTTATGCCTTCGTCATCCCGTTTTTTCCGCCCGATATGTCCTTCATCTACATTGTCGGACGGGAGGTGCCGGACGTCGCTCTGGTGTCGCGGTTCTTGCCGGAGATCGCGGATCGCATCGCCCGCCATACCGGCCCGCTTTACGTGCTCTACACACCGCCCGGCGAGGCCGATGTCGCGGCAAGTCTCGCCCGCCACGGCCTCGTCGCCGATTTTGCCGGCTGCCGTCCGGTCGTCGCCAATATCGGCCGGCCCTTCGCGCTTTGCCCGGTAAGCCGCGGCGCGGGCGCTATGCAGGCACCGCGGTGATCGCCACAGGATCTGGATCAACATTGAAAGTGCCGGCAATTCGGCGCGCCGCGCCGGGACCGCACCGTAGCGAATTCGGCGCCGGACCGGCCCCACCATCCGGAGGTGACGAACGCTGCCCGACTTCCTAACATACGGCCATGCTGGATGAACACACCCGGACGACGGTCCGCGAGCCCGTGCCGCAGCAGGCCTGCGAACTCACCATCCTGATGCCCTGCCTCAACGAGGCGGAGACTCTCGAACGCTGCATCGTCAAGGCCCGCGGCTTCCTGGCGCGCAGCGGCGTCGCCGGCGAGGTGCTGATCGCCGACAATGGCAGTACCGATGGATCGCAGGCGATCGCCGAGGCTGCCGGCGCGCGGGTCATACCGATCCCCGAGCGCGGCTATGGCAGTGCCCTGCGCGGCGGCATCCGGGCGGCGCGCGGGCGCTACGTCGTCATGGGCGATTCGGACGACAGCTACGATTTCAGCCGGCTCGACGACTTCGTGGCGAAGCTGCGCGAAGGTTATGCGCTGGTGATGGGCAACCGCTTCAAAGGCGGCATCCTGCCGGGGGCGATGCCGCCGCTGCACCGCTATCTCGGCAACCCGGTGCTTACCACCATCGGCCGCATCTTCTTCAAGAGCCCATGCGGGGACTTTCATTGCGGATTGCGCGGCTTCGACCGCATGGCGATCCTGTCGCTCGACCTTCAGGCACCCGGAATGGAATTTGCCAGCGAAATGGTCGTCAAGGCGACGATCCGCGGGCTGCGCATTACCGAGGTGCCGACGACGCTGTCGCCCGATGGCCGCTCGCGCCCGCCGCATTTGCGAAGCTGGCGTGACGGTTGGCGGCATCTGCGCTTCCTGCTGCTGTTCAGCCCACGTTGGCTGTTCCTGTATCCGGGCTTTGGCCTGTTCGTCCTCGGCGTGCTGGCCATGGCGTGGCTGCTGCCGCATTCGCGGCAGGTGGCGGGCGTGACGCTGGACATCCACACGCTGTTCTATGCCTCGCTCGCGGTGGTGGTGGGTTGCCATTCGATGCTGTTCTGGCTGTTCGCCCATCTGTACGGCATGCGCGAGGGTCTGGTGCCGCCCGACGATCCGCGATTCCGCCGGCTGATGCGTTGGGCGACGCTGGAATACGGCCTGATCGCCGGCGCCGTGCTGCTGGTGATCGGCCTCGTGCTCGGTGTGCTGGCGCTGAGCGCCTGGGGCAACGCGGCCTTCGGCAGCATTTCGCCGGAGGCGACGATGCGCCTGGTGATTCCGTCCGGCACCGCGATCCTGCTGGCGTTCCAGATCGCCTATGGGGCGTTCTTCCTCAGCGTGCTGGAGATCAGGGCAAGCGGGCGCCAGGAATGATCGCGGCCGCCCGAGGGTGCGCAACGGCATTGCAACCACATTGAAACATCGGCACGCGCAATAGCCCGCAGGCTGTCCACACGTCGCCCGGGCTTCCTGCATGTCGATCGTCACGTCAGCTTGTGTGGTCACTGGCCCATTCGCGTTGACCGCCGACCTGTCAATTCCGGGTCACAGTGGACGCCCGAACCCACGCACCCCGCGCCCACCCGCAGCGCCAGTGTAATCCCGTTGTTATCTTTGCCGTCGTATTGGCATTCGCCGGTGTGCTCCAGGTCTGCCACGCGAGGGTTATTGAATGCTCGACCAGCTTATCCGACCCATTGCGGATCCGCGCCAGACGGCTGCGCCATCGGCTTGTGAACTGACGATCCTGATGCCCTGCCTCAACGAAGCGGAGACGCTGGCGCGCTGCATCCGCAAGGCCCGGGACTTCATCGAGCAGAGCGGAATCATCGGCGAGGTCGTGATCGCCGATAACGGCAGCACCGACGGCTCGCAAGAGATCGCCGAGGCCGGCGGCGCGCGGATCGTGCCGATCCGTGCGCGCGGTTACGGCAGCGCCCTGCTCGGCGGCATTCGGGCGGCACGCGGCCGCTACGTCATCATGGGCGATTCCGACGACAGCTATGATTTCCGCCAGCTTCAGCCTTTTGTCGCGCGCCTGCGCGAAGGCTGCCAGCTTGTTATGGGAAACCGGTTCAAGGGCGGCATCATGCCAGGCGCGATGCCGCCGCTGCACCGCTATCTCGGCAATCCCGTGCTCACCACTCTTGGCCGCGTCTTCTTCAACAGCCCATGTGGCGATTTCCATTGCGGCCTGCGCGGCTTCGACCGCAACGCGATCCTGTCGCTTGATCTACAGGCGCCCGGCATGGAATTCGCCAGCGAGATGGTCGTGAAGGCCACCATCCGCGGGCTGCGCATCGCCGAGGTGCCAACGGTCTTGTCGCCCGATGGACGCTCGCGTCGGCCGCATCTGCGAAGCTGGCACGACGGTTGGCGCCATCTGCGCTTCCTGCTGCTGTTCAGCCCGCGCAATCTGTTCTTCTATCCAGGAGCCCTCATGTTCGGCGTTGGGCTCCTCGCGATGCTGCGGCTTCTACCGGGCCCCGTGACCGTCCGCTCCATCGGCTTCGACATCAACACCCTGATGTACGCATCCGCCGCGACAGTTATCGGGTTGCAGTCGATGATCTTTTGGGTCTGTGCGAAAATTCATGGCATGCGCGAGGGCATCCTGCCACCTGACCCGTTGTTCGAGCAAACACTTGATCACGTGACGCTCGAGCGGGTGCTGTCTGCGAGCCTGGCGTTGTTCCTGTTGGGACTTGCGATCGCCATCGAGTCACTCTGCAACTGGGGCGGCGTCGGATTTCACGCACTTGATCCGTCACAAAGCATGCGGCTCGCGATCTCGGCGGCGACAGCGATGTTACTGGCTGTGCAGTTGGCCAACGGCGCCATGTTCGCGACACTTCTCAAGATCAGGCGATCAATCCCCGAGCCCGGGTGAACCGCCATGAGCGTCACGACGACGCAATCCAAACCCGTCGATCTTGTTTCGTGGCCGACAGTCATGCGGCTGCTGCTCGCCGGCATGGCAGTGGCACTGACCGAGACGCGCGTTCCAACCATCACCGGCGAGGTGGTTCCGCTGGTGGACGCCGCCCGCCTCTTCCTGGGTTTCGTTGTCGTCAGTCTTGCGCTGGACGTGGCCAATCGGTCATGGCACCTGCCCTGGCGGCGGCCCTCTTTCGCAATTGCGCTCGCATTCCTCTGCTGCCTCGTCGCCGGCTGGCTGGGAGGCGTTTCCTGGCCCAACTCAGGCGACGAATATAGTTACATCTTCCTCGCCGACACCTTCCGGGCCGGCCGCTTGTGGGATCCGCCGCCGCCGGATCCTGCCCTTTTTGCGACCTTCCATGTGTTGGTCAAGAACGGCAGGATGTTCAGTCCTTATCAACCGGCCTGGCCTGCCTTGCTCGTGCCGTTCCGTGCACTAAGGGCCGAGTGGCTTGCCAACCCTCTGCTGACGGTCTTGTTCGGTACCGTACTGGTTGGTGCGTATCGCCGCCTGGCGCTGAGCCCGGCCGTGCAAAAGCCGGCGCTGGCCCTGGTGCTTCTGACTCCGTTTACGGTGTTCCTGGGCGGCTCCTTGTTTCCGCAAACCATGACCTGTGCACTGGTCGCAGGCATAGTCTGGGCGCAGTTGGTGGACGACGTGCACCCCCGTTCGTGGCGAAAGCTGCTGACCGGCGCTTTGTTCGGTATCCTGCTGCTGACCCGCTGTGAGGTGTTTGCAATCGTTGCGCTGGTCTACGCGGTTGATCGGCTTGTGATACGACGGTACAAGGCTATCCCGGATGGACTGCTGATCGCGCTGGGCGTGCTGCCGTTCGCTGTGTGCCTCGCCTTCTACAACGACGCGATCACCGGCAATCCGCTCCAGCTTACCGCCAACTGGGCATCCTCTGGCATCGTTGAAGCGTCCGGCCCGGAACTTGGTCGTGGTCTTTCGTTTCTGCAACCCGGCTTGTTCAATCTCTATTGGCTTGGCAGCCTCGCCCAGTTCGGTGGGCTTCCCGTCCTGGTGCTGGCCGCAATCGCCCTCCCGGTGAAAATTCGGCAGAGGACCTGTCGCTTCTACGACTTCCTGCTTCCCGCCGCCGTGGTCTTCTACTCGTTCGTGCCGTTTACCGGCGGGCACCAATACGGGCCACGCTACTGGTTCTGGGCATGGCCGCTGTCCACGCTCACGATCACGACTGGCTTGGTCGACGCGTTTGGTTATCTGCGCGTCTCCGGCCGGCGTGTCGCATTCGAGGGCTTTGCCGCAGCCTGCCTGGTTTACGCGGGCGCCGCATTTTGCGCCTTGCTCCTGACCACCCACACCTACATCGAGGCGCGCCGCGAGATCTTCGACGCGCCGCGACCGGACGCACCGGCGATCATTCTCCTACCATACCGGTCTCTCCAACGATGGTGGTGGCCAAGCCCGGGGATTCCTGCCGCGAGCCTCAGCTTCACACGCAATGATCTCGACTACACCGGACCGGTTCTGTACGGCCGCAGCGACCTGCCCGACGCGATTCCGCGCGCCTGCCGGCTGGGCGGACGAAAGGTGTTCCAATGGGTCGAACCGGGTCGCCTCGTGCAGGTGGCCTGCCCATGAGCAACGCCAGCCGGCCCGCCCCCGCTCCTTGGCTCACCGTGATCATGCCGACCCACAGCGGCGAGCGGTGGGTCGACGCCGCGCTGCGCTCGATCGCGGACGAGGCCGCGGACGGTGTCGAGGTCCTGGTCCTCGACAGCAGCCCCAATTCCGCAACTCTCGACATCGCAAGAAGCTTTTCGGATCGCCTCCACCTGCGCATCTTCGAACGTTGCGACCCGTTCATGTGGCACGCCAAAACCAATAACGGGGTCGAGATCGCCGAATCGAGCCATGTCTGTTGGCTGCACCAGGATGATCTTTGGCTTCCCGGGCGCACGGCGGCTGTTCGCAAGTGGATCGAAGCTGCCCCGGAGGCGCCCCTCCACCTCGCCCCGAGCAATATCATCGACTGGGCTGGCCGGAAGCTGGGCATATGGCGATGTCCGTTGCCCGCGCAGGACGAAGTTGCATCGGCACTGCTGACCGAGCGGCTGCTCGTACAGAATTTCGTCGCAGCGCCAGCACCGGTTTTTCGCAAGGCGGCATGGCTGGCCTGCGGCGGGCTGGACGAGCAGCTTTGGTACACGGCGGACTGGGATATTTGGCTGAAGCTTGCCGCCAGCGGTCCCGTCTTCTACCATGATGAGTTGACCACGGCCTTCCGTATCCATAACGACTCGCTCACAATGACCGGAAGCCGCAGCGTTGCCGACTTTACGAGCCAAATGAAGATCGTTCTCGATCGGCATCTCGTGAAGGTTCGCGGCTACTCAAAAAGCGTCGGGCGCGCCGCCCGCGCCTCGATTGCTGTCAACGCGGCCCTCGCCTCGGCCGCGGCCGGCGACCTCACGGGCCTGCCGCAAGCCTTGTTCGAGGTTGCGCGGCTCGGCCCGGCCGGCCTGCTTCGCTATGTGCGCGACTCCCGCATCGTGGAACGATCGGTGCCACGGATGCGGGCAAGACTGCGGGGAGCGTTCTGAATATGGGCATAGGACCTTTGATCCGCGGCATGTTCGGTCCGTACGAGCGTTGGATCAGCGATGGCTATCGTGCGCTTTACCTTGATATCGGCGACCTTGCGGAGCGAGTGCATCAGTGGCGGCCCGTCGCGAGGAAAATTCTCGAGGTAGGCTGCGGTGAGGGGGCAGTGACCGAGCAGTTGCACGCCACCTATCCCACCGCCGAAATCACCAGCATCGACATAACGCCGCGCCTGGGGCGCCTGTACCGGGGATCGCGGGACGGCGTCCGATTCATTCAGTGCCATGTCCAGGAAATCGCCGCAACCGAACCCGGGCAATATGACCTGGTCGTGCTCTGCGACGTTCTGCACCATGTCCCAGCCGCCTCAAGACAAGAGCTGCTCGACGCGATCCGGATAACAATGGCATCGGGTGGGGTGTTCATTTTCAAGGATTGGGAGCGAAATGCTACGCCAATTCACTGGCTCTGCCACGCGTCGGACCGTTGGCTCACCGGCGATCGCATCAGCTATATGACTCGCGCGGAAATGCGCGAGACCCTGGTGCGCAGCTTCGGCGAGCCCGCACTTGTCGCCGAGGCGAGCGTCGCGCGGTGGCGGAACAATATCGTCACCCTGGTTCGGCCGTGAACGTGCATTCCGCTGTCGACCGGACCACGCGCTACACGGTCGTCGGCGCGATCTGCGCCTTGATGCACAATGCCGTCATGATTGTGGGCGGTTGCGCGGGTGGACACTATCTGCCGCTGTCACTCCTGGCGTTCTGTATCGTAACGCCAATGGGATACCTGCTGCACTGCCGGCTCACGTTCCGTGTGAGTCCATTCTGGCCCGACTTCGTCCGCTTCGCCTCCGGCATGGCAACCGGGTTTCCGCTGTATTTTCTGGTGATGGCGGTGCTTTGCTCCGGCCTGCATCTTGCGGTCGCCTTCGCCGCCCCTATCACCACGGTTGCACTGTACTTCTGGAACTATGCCTCGGCGCACTGGGCGCTGCGCTGTCGCCTGCCATTTGGATGAGCGTGCCCGGCGCGGCGCCTGACGGCGTTGAACGCGACGGAACAGCGGGCGAACGGACCGGGTGACTGGCATGCACAGCCGCGAATTCCTGCGATGCCATAATTATGCAACGGATCTGAAATCCGGGATTATGGTTGCAGATTATACTTGACCGCAACGCCCCATCTCTGTCACGTTACTTATGGGAATCCGCTGCGGAAGGGTTGCGCATCACCATGGAAGGCCATCTGCCACAGCGGGACGAGATCGCTCACCACATAGTCGCACGCCTGCACAGCGAATTCGAAAGCATGCGGGACCAGTTCTCCTCGCCCGGCCTGGTGCCAACGTGCCGGGTCGACGATCTGCTGCCGCAAGCGCTTGCGTGCCAGATCCATGAGAACTTCCCGGCCGTCGGACGGATGATGTTCAAGAACTCGATGAAGGAACGGAAATACGTCACCGCGCAAATGAGCGATTACTCACCAATCCTGGAGGAGGCGGTCTTTGCATTCCAGGATCCACGTGTCGTGGATCTCGTGTCCGGGATAACCGGCCTGCGCGAGATAGAACCGGACGCAGACCTGTACGCCGGTGGTATCAGCGCCATGCCCAAGGGCAATTACCTGAAGCCACACCTCGATAATTCCCACGACAAGGATCGGAAGCGCTACCGGGTACTCAACCTCCTCTACTATGTAACTCCGGGCTGGCGGGAGGATTATGGGGGGAGTCTTGAACTGTGGGATCAGGGGCCTAAAGGAAAGCCAAGGCCGGTTCCTAGCCTCTTCAACAGGCTGGTGCTGATGGTGACCAACAAGTCTTCCTGGCATTCGGTGTCCGAGGTACTGCACGACCGCAGCCGCTGCTGCGTGTCAAACTACTATTTTTCCCCCGTGCCGCCAGAGGAGAACGACTATTTCCATGCCACGTCCTTCAGAGGGCGACCTGAAGAAAAGGTAACGGATTGGATCATGACTGCCGATAACGCGTTGCGAACGGCGGTTCTGAAGACACTCGGCAGTAAGGTGTACCGCAACCCGCACGTCTATAAACGGGTGTGACGACGTTTGACCTGGCTGTTGCTTGCGCCGCGCCCTTCGCCGCGATCGCGCCGCACCGCTGGAACTCCGAACCGGCACTGCGCCGGCACTCACCGCTTGGCTGAACGCCGCCCGGCGCGATATATCCGCGGGGCCAGATGCGGCGAAGCCGGATGCCAAGGGACTTTGCATGACAGCAGCCGCCGAAGATGGTTTCGGATCACCGGTCCATGGCGGCCGTGCTGCTCGTCTCCAGTCCATTCTCCGATGTCCGCGTTGCCACGGACGCCTGGACCGAACCGAGGCCGGCATCGCGTGCGCCGCCTGCAACGTGGAATTCCCTTGCCGCGGGGGACGTCCCGATTTCGCCAATGCCGCCCCGGTCGAAACCGAAGACGCCGCGTTCCAACAGGAGCGCATGCACCACCGGAGCTTGCGCGGCCGGCTGTACGACCTGGGCCAACGCTATATCACCAGCGAATATGAGCCCCACGATCATCGTGCCGCCTTTCTCGCCGGTCTGCCTCCGAACGCCACCATCGTTGAATTCGGCTCCGGCAACAGGCGTCTCAGCGACGAAATCATCAACATCGATCTTTTCCCGTTTCCCAATGTCGATGTGACCGCCGACATCGAACACACGCCCATCGCAGATGACTCGGTGGATTACCTCATCCTCGATAGCGTGATCGAGCATGTGCCGAATCCCCAGGCGGTCGTCGAAGAGGTCCGGCGTGTGCTAAGGCCAGGAGGGAAGCTGCTCTGCATCAATCCCTTCCTGTTTCCGTATCACGGCTATCCGGCCCACTACTGCAATTTCACCCGTGACGGGATGCAGCACCTGCTGCGCAACTTCGCCGCAGTGACCGTGGAGCCACATTACGGCCCCACCAGCGCGCTCATCAACATTGCGGCCGAGTATGTGGCCGTGAGCATCGCCGGTCAGCAGCGGACCGTTTACCTGTCCGTTCGAGCCCTCATGTTGCTCGCGATCGGTTGGGCCCGCTTTCTGGATCGCTGGCTCATCCGCGCGCCGCACGCCCATCGCCTGTCCGGAATGCTATGCTCTATCGCAACGAAGTAGCCGCCCGGATGCAACGCTGATCGGTAACCCCCCGTCCTTTGGCAGCGGTCCTCGCCGCCGCGGCAGTCCGTCATCGCATGGGCCCATCCGTGCGCCCGCCATCGCGCGTTTCCGCGGCGGCGCAACGCCTCGCTACCCCGCCTCCGCCCGGCAGATGAACCCGCCGCCCAGCACGCGCTCGCCGTCGTAGAACACGCAGGCTTGCCCCGGTGCAGGCAACGCCGGCGCATCCAGCCGCACCTCGGCGCCGTCCGCCGTCGCGCGCACTGTCGCGCCGTGCGGCTCCTCGCGGGCGCGCAGCTTCACCCGGCAACGCAGGCCGTTATCCGGCGGCGCGATCAGCCAGTTCACCTCGCGCAACCGCACCATGTCGGTACCGGTATCGCGCGGGCCAACCACCACGCGCCGCCTGCCCGGGTCGGTCGCCACCACCACCTGCCGCTGGCCGCGATCCTGGGCGGCGCCACCCAGTCGCCTCCCCTGCCCCACCGTGTAATGCGCGATCCCGTCGTGCCGCCCGAGCACCCGCCCGTCACGGCTGACGATGTCTCCCCTCGCCGAGGCATCCGGCCGCAGCCGGGCCACCACGTCGGCATAGCTGCCGGACGGCACGAAGCAGATATCCTGGCTATCCGGCTTGCCCGCAACCGCGAGGCCCAGCCGCTCCGCTACCGCGCGCACCGCGCGTTTGTCCGGCATCGCCCCCAGGGGGAACTCGCAGAACCCAAGCTGCGCGCTCGTGGTGGCGAAGAGGAACCAGCTCTGGTCGCGCGCCGGGTCCGCGGCGCGGTGCAGTTCCGGCCCGTCCGGTCCGTCGATCCGCCGCACATAGTGGCCGGTGGCCAGCCGCTCGGCACCCAGCCCCTGCGCCAGCGCCGTCAGGTCGGTGAACTTGACGGTCTGGTTGCAGCGCACGCAGGGCACCGGAGTCTCGCCCGCGGCATAGCTGTCGGCGAAATCGGCGATCACCGCGCGGGCGAAGCGCTCCTCGGCGTCGATCACGTAATGCGGGATGCCCAACCGGTCGGCCACCCGGCGCGCGTCGTGGATGTCCTGCCCGGCACAGCACGCGCCCTTGCGGCCGGTCGCCGCACCGTGGTCGTAGAGCTGCAAGGTGACCCCGATCACCTCGTGCCCCGCCTCGTGCAGCAGCCCGGCGACCGTGGAACTGTCCACCCCGCCCGACATGGCGACCACGACGCGCATGCGGCCTCAGTCGTTGAGCAGGTTGCGGGTACCCGCCGGCAGCTTCACCACCAGCCCGTCTAGTGCCTCGGTCATGACGATCTGGCAGCCGAGGCGGGAGGTCTCGGTCAGGCCGAACGCCAGGTCGAGCATATCTTCCTCGTCCTCGGTCGGGGTGGCCAGCTTGCGGAACCAGGCAGGGTCCACGATCACATGGCAGGTAGAACAGGCGAGCGAGCCCTCGCAGGCGCCTTCGATATCGACGTCGTGCTGGTGGGCGATTTCCAGCACGGACAGGCCGAGCGGCGCATCCACTTCGCGGCGCGTGCCGTCCCGCTCGATGAACGTCATCTTGGGCATACGGGGGAAATTCCGTTCAGGCCTGGGCTGATCATGCGACCGGGGTTGCTCGTCCGGCATGCGCCGCGGCCAGCGCGGCCGCCGCGTAGTCGATATCGGCCGGCGAGGTAAAGCGTCCGATCCCGATACGCAAGGTGCGTGCGGCGGCCGCGTCCGACAGGCCGAGCGCGCGCAGCACGTAGGACGGCTCGATCGCGGCGGAAGAGCATGCGGAACCGGTCGAGACGCACAACTCGGGGGCGCGGGCCATGAGGTCGGCGGCGGCGGCGGCCGGGAAGGTCAGGTTCAGGTTGCCAGCGATGCGAGCGCTCATGCTGCCGTTCACCACGATCCCCGGGATGTCCCGCTGCAATTGCCCCAACAGGCGGGCACGCAGCGCGGCGATGCGCGCGGTTTCCTCGGCCATGTCCGCCTGCGCCAGCCGGCAGGCCTCGCCCAGGCCGACGATCAGCGGTGCGGGCAGCGTGCCGGATCGCAGCCCACGCTCCTGCCCGCCGCCGGAGAACAGCGGCGCCAGCCGGACGCGGGGACGGCGACGGACGAACAGCGCGCCGACCCCCTTGGGGCCGTACAGCTTGTGGCCGCTGATCGAGGCGAGATCCACGCGCCAGCCGGTCAGGTCCAGCGGGATCTTGCCGGTGGCCTGGGCGATGTCGGTATGGAACAGCGCGCCGGCTTCCTTGGCGATCGCCGCCAATGCGGGAATGTCCTGCACCACGCCGATCTCGTTGTTCACCGCCATCACGCTGACCAGCAACGTCGGCTCCGTCAGCGCGTAGCGCAGTGCGGCAGGGTCCAGCAGGCCGTCGGAGCGCACCGGCAGGAAGACGGGGGCAAAACCCTCGTCGGCAAGGTCCGCCACCGATTCCAGCACGCACTTATGTTCTGTTGCGACGGTGACGACGCGCCGCCGCTCGTTACCCATGCGCGCGGCGAAGCGGGCGGCACCCTTGATGGCGATGTTGTTGCTCTCGGTGGCGCCGGAGGTGAACACGATCTCCTTCACGTCGGCGCCGACCAGCGCGGCAACCTGGGCGCGCGCTGCCTCCACCGCCGCCTCGGCGTCATGGCCCATCACGTGCTCGACGCTGTGCGGGTTGCCGTAGCGCTCGGTGAAGAACGGCAGCATCGTCTCCAGCACGCGCGGGTCGCACCGGGTGGTCGCCTGGTTGTCCAGATAGACCGGACGGTTCGGACGGGGCGGCCGATCGTTCATGACACCTCTCCCACGAAATGGGAGAGGTCGAGACGCGTGAGCGACGCGCGTGAGGGGCGTAACGCACGGCTCTCGCCGGCGTTACGCCCCTCACCCGCGTCGCTGCGCTGCACGACCTCTTTCGCGCAGCGGGAGAGGCATAGACGCGCCGCCATACGAGCGTACGCAGCCGCAAACGCGGCAATGTCATCGGCGTCGGCATTCCACGGCAAGGACACCCTGATCGCCTGCCCGGCCAGAGGCCCAAGTCCCATCGCCGCCAGCACGTGACTGGCAGCGACCTTGCCGGAGCTGCAAGCCGCGCCCGCGCTGACTGCCACCCCCTCCAGGTCGAGCGCGATCACCTGCGCGTCCGCCCGCACTCCGGGCAGCGCCACGCAGGTCGTATTGGGCAACCGCGCCGCCCCTGCCCCGCACACCACCGCCCCGCATGCCACCGCCGCCTGCTCCACCAGGTCCCGCAGCGGCTTAAGCGCCGTGGCGTCCCCCGACGCCAACGCCGCCGCGGCGAATCCGGCGATCGCCGCGACCGGCGGCGTGCCGCCCCGCCGGCCGCGTTCCTGCCCGCCGCCGGCGATCAGCGGGGCGATGGACGCAACCTCGGGAGCCAGCAGCAAGGCCCCCGCCCCGGCCGGCCCCCCCAGCTTGTGCGAGGAAATCGCCAAGCTGTCGGCGCCAAGGGCGGAAAAGTCCACCGCCATTCGCCCGGCCGCCTGCACCGCATCGACATGCAGGCGCGCGCCATGGCGGCGGCACAACGCGGCGGCCTCGGCCACCGGCTGCATCGTGCCGGTCTCGTTGTTCGCCAGCATCAGGCAGACCAGCGCCGGCGGTCCGTCAGCCAACAACGCGGCCAGAGCATCGAGGTCGGCGACGCCGGTCCGATCGACCGGCAGGATCGCCGCGCCTGGGGCGGCGGCGCGCACGGCGTCATGCTCCGTCGCACCGATGACGATCCGCCGTCCGGCGCCGAGCGCGTGGATCGCCAGCGCGTCCGCTTCGGTCCCGCCGGAGGTGAAGACCAGGTCGGCCGGCCGGCCGCCGAACCGCACCGCCAGCGATTCGCGCGCGTCTTCCATGACGCGCCGCGCCGCCCGGCCGGCACCGTGCACGGAAGACGGGTTGCCGGTCACGTCCAGCGCCGCCGCCATGGCAGCGCGCGCCTCGGGTCGTAGTGGTTCGGTGGCGTTGGCGTCGAGGTAGTGCATGTGCCTGCTGTGGGATCCGATGCTACCCCGTCATGCCGACGCAGGTCGGCATCCGCGCCTTTGCCGCATGCACGAAGGCAAGTCGTGGATGCCGACCTGCGTCGGCATGACGGGGGAAGAGCAGCTCATACTAATCCGCCGCGAGCGGCACGGCCGCCTCGGTCACCGCAACGGCGCGGCCCAATACGCGCCCGGTCACCACATCGGCCAGGGTGACACCCGCCAGGAACAACCCGATCTGCCGTCCCAGCTCGTACCACAAATCATGCGTCTGGCAGCGCTCGCCGAAGTTGCCCCCCGCGGGTGCGGCCATGCAGCCGCCACTGCCGTCATGACATCGCGTGGCATGGATCGGCTCATCCACCGCGGCGACGATATCCGCGATGGTGATGCCATCCGAGCCTCGCGACAGCCGGTAGCCGCCGCCGGGCCCCCGCGCCGACGCCACCAGCCCGGCGCGGCGCAACTTGCCGAACAATTGCTCCAGATATGACAGACTGAGTTGCTGCCGCGCGGCGATCTCGGCGAGGCAGATCGGCCCACATTCGCAGCCGATCGCCTGGCGCGTCGCAAGATCGACCATCGCCATCACGGCATAGCGCCCGCGGGTGGAAAGCTGCATGGCTAGTCGCCCGCCGGCAATTTTTGCCCACCCCGCCGCTCCGGGATTTGCTCGGCCTGACGCTGCTGCGCCTGCATCTGGGCCTGTGCCAGTCGGGCAATGCGCACCTCAACGTCGGACAGCTCGGCGCGCAGCCCTTCGAGGTCGCGCAGCAACGGATCCAGGCTGTCGTCGCACGGCATGCCGTACGGGTCGAAATGCGGCGCGGAACGCGGCAACTTGCGATCTACCGGGCGGGCCGGCATGCCCACCACCGTGGTATCGGCTGGCACCGACTCCAGCACCACCGAATTGGAGCCGATTCGCGCGTTGTCGCCGACGGTGATCGGCCCGAGCACCTTGGCCCCGGCGCCGATGATGACGTTGTTGCCAATTGTCGGATGGCGTTTGCCGCTGCTGGTGCGTGCCACGCCCAGGGTGACCTGGTGATACAAATAGCAATCGTCGCCGATCTCGGCCGTCTCACCGATCACCACGCCCATGCCGTGATCGATCACCAACCGGCGTCCGAGCTTCGCCGCGGGATGGATCTCAATGCCGGTGAGCCAGCGCGCGATATGGGACGAAAACCGGCCGGCCAAAAGAAAGCCGTGCGTCCACAACCAATGCGACAGGCTGTGCCACATCACGGCATGCACGCCAGGGTAGCACAGTATCACCTCCGTTGAGGAGCGTGCCGCCGGGTCGCGTTCCCGGTATGTCCGGATCATCTCACGCAAGAACATGTAAGCCATGCGACAATTCCGTTATGAAAGATCGCGCCTGCTACTCTATAGTCCGTCCGCCCCGGCAAGGCCCGTTCCGGGGTTCGGCCAGCCGGGGGGCCAAACCCGGTCGGGACAGAATGGAGGGTAGGAGGAAAGGCGATCTTTGCGACATCCAGCCATTTCGTGATCAGGCTATGATTTCCGACCCCCGAGGTCAACTATTCACGGGGGTTCTGCTCACAGGGAACTGAATTCGCGGGACAGCGTTCCTATCTGAAGGGTCGACGAGTAGCCGGCGTGCTCTCTATGTGGCCATAGCGTTGCGTGAGCCTTTTGGGGTGGCGGCAAGGACAAGGGCCTGAACGGGCCCGCCCAATGCCGCCGGAAGCGAACGACAGAAACAGGGTTTCGGGATTGCCATGCCTGAGGTGATGTTTGCCGGGCCTGATGGCCGGCTTGAGGGCCGCTACCACCATTCCAAGGAAACCGGCGCCCCCGTGGCGCTGATCCTGCATCCGCATCCGCTGCACGGCGGAACGATGAACAATCGTATCACTTATACCATGTACCAGGCGTTCCAGCGCCTCGGGTGCTCGGTGATGCGGTTCAACTTCCGCGGTGTCGGACGCAGCCAGGGCCGCTACGATGGCGGTATCGGCGAGATCGGCGACGCCGCGGCGGCGCTCGACTGGATGCAGGCCGTGAACCCCAACCATGGCGGTCTGTGGATCGCCGGGTATTCCTTCGGGGCGTTCATCGGCATGCAGTTGCTGATGCGCCGGCCGGAAATCTCCGGCTGGGTCAGCGTCGCGCCACCCGCCAGCCACTATGATTTCGGTTTCCTGGCGCCCTGCCCTTGCGGCGGGCTGATGATTCACGGCGACGCGGACGAGCTGGTGCCGGAGCCGTCGGTGCGGAAGCTGGTGGACAAGCTGAACACGCAAAAGGGCGTGCACGTGGATTACCGCGTGTTCGCCGGCGCGGACCACGTGTTCGCCAACCACGCCGACGCGGTGGCCGAGGCGGTCGAGGACTGCTGCGGCAAGGCAATCGCCCGCCGGCAGATGGCGCTCGCGGCGGATTGATCGAAGCGCACCAAGACTGCGGCTGAGCGACTGACTGAGTGCTCCCCCTCCCCTTGAGGGAGGGGGTTGGGAGGAGGGGTTCGAGCGATCCGCATCGCCCCCTCCCGCCAACCCCCTCCCTCAAGGGGAGGGGGAGCTGCTTTTTGTGCCCCCTTCACTTCGCCCAGGACTCCAGTATTTAGTTGCCTGCCCACCCTCGATCGACTACATATAGTAGGGATCGAACGGCAGGACATACCGACATGGATGGCGACATCGTCCGGCTAGCCACTCTCAGCCTCCGCGACCTGCCAGGCTCAGCGTTCGGCGAGGCGCCGCTACCGGCCCGGAAACTCGATCCGGGCATGGGCGTCGCGGTCGCCCGTCGGACCGTGTTCCGCCCCGAGGACCAGGAGTGCTTCGGCCGAGTCGCCGACCGGGTGGCCGAAGGCAACATCGCATTGCTCGGCTTGGCCGACGCCCGCTCCCGCCAGGAGCAGGCGCGGCTGCGTAACGCCATTGCGACCGGCGCCTTGCTCACCTCGGGCCGGCATCTCCAGCATGGCGACGCCGACCAACCGTCGCGCAACATGGAGGTGTTCACCAACTGCGCCACCGCCGCGGCCTCTTTCGCCAAGTTCTATCTGCTGCTGAACGGCTCCGGTGTCGGCCGCAGCTACGACGACTCGCTGATGGCGGTGGATTGGGCGCAGGCGCCGACGCTGTTGCTGCACCTGTCGCCGGACCACCCGGATCACCCGGTCCACGACCTGTCGCGCTTCGCCGACGAGCTCGGCCTGCCCGCCAATGCGGCCGCGGTCCGGGCGTTCCTGGCCCGTGAACTGCTGGACAACCTGGCCGCCGCCCCGCCGGGTGCCGTTCACTACTGCATCGAGGACAGCCGCGAGGGCTGGGCCAAGGCCGTGGAATTGCTCGAGGCGATGGCGTTCCGCGGCGAACGCGATCGGACGCTGGTGCTGGACTTCTCCGCGATCCGTCCTGCCGGCTCGCCGATTCGCGGCATGCAGGGGCGGCCGGCCTCCGGCCCGGTGTCGCTGCTGCGGGCCTTCCTCAACATCCGTGAGCATGTGATCACGCCGGCGCGGTCCGAGTCGTCGATGGAGCGCTGGGAGCAATCGCTGCGGCTCGACCATTACCTGTCGATGGAGGTGCAGGTGGGCGGCGCACGGCGGGCTGCGCGGATGGCCACCAAGTCCTGGCGCGACCCCGGTGTGCTGCGCTTCATCCGCGCCAAGGAAGCGGGCGGGCTATGGACCGCCAACAACTCGGTCATGGTCGATGCCGAGTTCTGGCAGCGCGTGCGCAGCGGCGACTCGACAGATCCGCTCACCCGCCACGCCGTCGCGGTGTTTCAGGAGGCGACTCGCTGCGCCTGGGTGAACGGCGAGCCGGGCTTCATCAACGGCGACCGGCTGGAGGACCACCGCACCGGCGTGGCGCGCGACCGGCCGGTGGATCATGACGGGCGCAGCTTCCGCAGCGCGCGCTACCAGGTGGACGCGGCGGCCCCGCTATTGGCGGAACTCACCCGCCGCGCGGCCGAGTCGGACTTCCCCGCCACCACCAATCCCTGTGGCGAGATCACCCTGCACGTCACCGGCGGCTACTGCGTCATCGCCGATTTCGCCCCCGTGCTCGCCTGCCCCATACCGCTGGAGGACGTGGTGCCCGGCGTGGTGTCGCCGGCGGTCGCCGCGCTGTGGGATGCGCGGGTGGAGGACGCCGTGCGGCTCGGCGTGCGCTTCCTGATGCGCGCCAACCGCATGGACTCGCTGTATGCCGACGAAGTGGCGCGCACCAACCGCATGGGCATCGGTCCCACCGGGCTGCACGAATGGGCGTGGTTGCGCTTCGGCCTGGGCTTCGCCGACCTGCTGGACGAGGCCCGCGCGGCGCCGTTCTGGACGATGCTCGATCATCTGTCGGCGGTGGCGAAGGACGAGGGCGACGCCTATGCGCGCGAACTCGGGCTGCGCCGGCCGGTGACGGTGACGACGGTGAAGCCGTCCGGCACCATCAGCAAGCTGTTCGGCCTGACCGAAGGCGCCCATCTGCCGGCACGCGCGCAATATCTGCGTTGGGTGCAGTTCAAGGGCACCCGCGACCCGGTCAGTGGCGAATGGATGGCCGGGTCCGATCCCTTGCTCCCGGAATACGCCGAGCGCGGCTATCCGCTGCGTGAACTACGGACCTTTCCCGGGATGACCATTGTGGGTTTCCCGACGGTGCCGCTGATCATGCGGCTAGGTCTGGCAGAAAAGCTGGTAACCGCGCCGGAAGCGACCCCGACGCAGCAATACCGCTGGCTCCGGCTGCTGGAGCAATACTGGATCGGCGAGAAGCAGGGCAACCAGGTCAGCTACACGTTGAAGCTCTACACCGACCGGCACGATCTTGACGGCTTCCGCGCCATTGTGCTGCGCGAGCAACCGGAGGTGCGCTGCTGCGCGATCCTGCCGACGCGGCCCGATCATGCGCTGGGTTACGAGTACCTGCCGGAGGAGACGGTGTCCGCCGAGGCTTTCGCCACCCTGGTGGCCGCGATCGATCTGGCGGAGTCGCGCGAGGCAGTGGACATGGTCCACCTGCAATGCGCCAGCGGGGTATGCCCGATTTAGTCAGGCAAAACCTCTCCCGCCTCGCGGGAGAGGTCGCCACGCGCAGCGTGGCGGGTGAGGGTGATCGGGTCGCCCCGAAGCACGCCCTTGCAGTGGGCCGGCCCGATCACCCTCCCCCTCGGCGCTCTGACGCCTCGACCTCTCCAGTGCGCAGCGCGGGAGAGGTAAGTCAGCCCCGCCCGCCTTCGAAGAACTCCTTCACCTTGGCGAAGAAGCCCTCGCTTTCCGGGCTGCCCTTGGCGTGCTTCTCCGACTCCGCCTCGAACTCTTCCAGCAGTTCCCGCTGCCGGCGCGTCAGGTTCTGCGGCGTCTCCACCGCGACCTGGATATACATGTCGCCGCGTGCCGCACTGCGCAGGACCGAGAACCCTTTGCTGCGCAGGCGGAACTGGTCGCCGGTCTGGGTGCCCGGGGGGATCTTCACCTTGGCGCGGCTGCCGTCGATCACCGGTACCTCGACGTCGCTACCCAACGCCGCCTGGCTCATGCGCAGCGGTACCCGCATGAAGATGTTGGACCCGTCACGCTGGAAGAACGGATGCGGCCGCACCGCGACATGCACATACAGGTCGCCGTTCGACGCGCCCTGGCCGCCGGCCTCGCCCTCGCCGGCCAGCCGGATCCGGGTGCCGTCTTCCACCCCGGCCGGGATGGCCACTTGCAGGCTGCGCTCCCGCTGCACCGTGCCCACGCCCTGACAGGTGCGGCACGGGTTGCGGATCACCCGGCCCTGACCACCGCAGGTCGGGCAGGTGCGCTCGATCAGGAAGAAGCCCTGCTGCGACCGCACCTTGCCGGCGCCCTGGCAGGTCGGGCAGGTATCGGCACCGCGCGCCTTGTCTTCGGATCCGGTGCCGCCGCACGCCTCGCATGCCACGCGCGTGGGCACGCGCAGGGTCACCTTGGCGCCGGCGAAGGCCTCGGTGAGGTCGATCTCCACCGCCTGACGAATATCCGCGCCGGTGCGCTGCCGAGCCGCCCCACCGCCGCCGCGGCGGCCCATCATGTCGCCGAACATCTGGTCGAAGATGTCGTTCAGCCCGCCGCCGGCCGAGAAATCGAAACCGCCGCCAAACCCGCCGGCACCACCTTGCTCGAACGCCGCATGGCCATAGCGGTCGTAGGCAGCGCGCTTTTGTTCGTCCTTCAGGACGTCGTAGGCCTCGCTGGCTTCCTTGAATTTTCCCTCGGCCGCCTTGTCGCCGGGATTGCGATCCGGGTGATGCTGCATGGCGAGCTTGCGGTAGGCCTTCTTGATATCGTCAGCGCCCGCATCGCGCGCCACCCCCAGCGTGGCGTAGTAGTCCTGCTTCGCCATTCTCAGCCCTTTGTGCCGCGCTGCCGTTCCAACCATAAAACCGGCATGCGCTGAACCGCAATAAAATCGCGCCCGCCTTCAGATGAAGCGCGGGCGCGACCACTCATGCCTTGCCGGCCATGTGGCCGCCCTTTGGCGCTCAGGCGGACCGCTTCTTCTTCTCGTCCACCTCTTCGAACTCGGCGTCCACCACCTTCTCGTCCGGCTTGCCGCCGGAGGCACCGGCGCCCGGGCCTGCGCCAGGTCCGCCGCCCGCCTGCGACGTGGCGCCCGCGGCCTGTTCGGCCGCCTGCGCCTTGTACATCGCCTCGCCGATCTTCATCGCGGCCTGGCTCAGCCGCTCGGTGGACTGCTTCAGCGCGGCCGGATCGTTGCTCTCCATCGCGGAACGCGCAGCGGCCAGCGCCGCCTCGGCCTCGCCCTTCTCTTGCGCGCTGACCTTGTCGCCGAATTCCTTCAGGTTCTTGTCCACCTGATGGATCAGCGCGTCGGCGTGGTTGCGCAGTTCAACGGTTTCGCGCCGCTGCTTGTCGGTCTCGGCGTTGGCCTCCGCCTCCTTCACCATGCGCTGGATGTCGGCTTCCGACAGCCCGCCCGAGGCCTGGATGCGGATCTGTTGCTCTTTGCCGGTCGCCTTGTCGCGCGCCTGGACCGAGACGATGCCGTTGGCGTCGATGTCGAACGTCACCTCGATCTGCGGCATGCCGCGCGGTGCCGGCGGGATGCCCATCAGGTCGAACTGGCCGAGCAACTTGTTGTCGGCCGT
>Ga0181530_10001976_pt1 | contig 25112 bp, 16 predicted proteins | sample PEATcosm2014_Bin_42_FD_119769 | JGI IMG/M metagenome (GOLD analysis project Ga0181530, IMG submission 119769) | Peatland microbial communities from MTU Mesocosm Facility, Houghton, MI, USA - PEATcosm2014_Bin10_60_metaG | ecosystem: Environmental > Terrestrial > Soil > Wetlands > Peat | place... | reverse complement strand
GTGGCTGGACTCGCGCTGATTGCCGTCACCTACGTTATGCTCCGGGGCCACACTGGGCATACGACCCAAACCAAAATCAGGTCGCTGGCAGTCCTGCCCTTGAGCAACCTGTCGGGCGACTCAACTCAGGAGTACCTGGCTGACGAGATGACCGAAGAGCTGTGCGGACGCCTGGCCAGAATCCATGATCTGCGCGTCATTTCCCGTACCTCGGTCATGCGCTTCAAGGGTACGAAGCTGTCGGTGCCAGAGATTGCCAGGATGCTTGGGGTGGACGCTCTCGTCGAAGGTTCGGTGATACGGCAGGGCAGCCGGATTCGTGTGCACGCCCAGTTGATTCGTGCCTCAACCGACGAGCACCTTTGGTCGGATGAGTACGACGGCGAGTTGGGGGACGTCCTTACTCTCGAGAGCGAGGTGGCGCAATCCATCGCGCGCAGAGTGGAGGTCAAGGTCACCGGAGAGGAGCGTGCCAGGCTGGTCGCGGTGCATCATGTCTCGCCTGAAGTTTACGAGAGCTATCTTAAAGCCGAAGAAGAGTTCAGCAACAGCAGCAGCAGGGCTGGGTTTGAACAGAGTATCGCCTACTTTGAGGAAACGATCGGCAAGGACGCTAACTTTGCACCGGCTTACGTCGGCCTCGCGAAGGCATACGAGAGGCTCGGATCAACTCTTGGCGGTGCACCACCGAAGGAAACGCATCCAAAAATGATGAGTGCCGCCCGAAAAGCAATTGAACTGGATCCGGACCTTGCTGCACCACACGTCTTGCTTGCAGGGGTATATCAGAAACAGTGGCAGTGGAGCAACGCCGAAACGGAATTTAAGCGGGCTCTGGAATTGAACTCGAACGATGCTGGTGCTCACGTCGGATACGCTAAGTGGCTGCTGTGCCAGGGGCGGACGGACGAGGCCCTGGCGTGGGTCCAGCGTGCCCGCGAACTTGATCCGCTTGGAGGCGCTGGCACCACTCCGCTTGGAGGCGTTGCCATCACTAATGGTTTCATTTTGTTTCATGCGAGACGTTACGACGAGGCCATCAGGGAGTTGCGAAACGACGACCCGGACCATTGGATTCTGGGGCTCGCCCTGATTGCCAACGGCCAACCGGACGAAGCGATTCCGGTGCTGGAGAAGGCGCTCGGCACCGACCGGAATCCGGCTGTAGTGGGCGTGCTGGTTCGGGCCTATGCGCATGCTGGGCGTCGTAGGGAAGCCCTTCGCCTGGTTGATGAGTTGAAACGACGGCAGCAGACGAGCTACGTTGCCGCAGCCCCCTTTGTGAACGCTTATTTGGGACTCGGTGACAACGAGCAGGCGATGGCCTGGCTGGAGCGGGCCTACCAGGAGCAGTCAAACATCCTGCAATTGGTGAAAGTCTTCCCCTACTTTGATCCCTTGCGCGGCGACCCGCGTTTTGTGGATCTGGTCCACCGCGTCGGGCTTGACCAGCCTCGATAGGCACCTTTCTTCGTCTGGAGAGGCGTTGCTCGCGAATTTAGCCTTGTTCCTAGACGCTTCTTTTGATTATCTGGGAGTCATCTCATAAATACTCGGTGGGCTACATGTTCTTTCTCAGGCAATTACGCACATCCGCACAACCATGAACATCTACGGCGATGTGGTCACAAATGAAATGGCTCAGTCGCACTCGAAAGTCGTGGGGCTGGCCTTGGGGCGGTCGGCTTAACTGATTGCGGTGGTGATTGCAGGCTTCCCTAAGCCACTGAAAGAATGGCTCCTCAGGTAGGACTCGAACCTACAACCCTCCGGTTAACAGCCGGATGCTCTGCCATTGAGCTACTGAGGAGTGTCGCGGGGCCGCGTGAATGCGCGGGCCTTCAGATTGTCATGTCTATCATAGCATCCCCCGCTCGCGCCTGAAAACAGTCGCGGGATCGCGAGCGCTTTCCGGGTCGAGATCGGCTCACGGGCGAATTGAATGATGAGTCACAGGCGCGACACCTGCAGTGACCGAGTCTCGGGCTGCTCAGTGCACGCCGTGCCCATTCATGAAATCGCTATACTTCTGGTCGACAACCTGAATGTGACTGGTGAGCCACTTCTGCAGGAACGTCAACAATTCGGGTGCAATGTTGATGTTTCCCGTGTCGAATTCTTTCTTAAACGCCTGCACTTTCTCGATCAGGTACCTATGTTCACCGCGGTGTGTGGGGAGTCCGGCGTATTTCAGTCTTTCCATGAGCTTCTCTTCCGCCGAGAAATGGCACCGCGTGTAGTCGATCAGGCGGAGCAGGACGTCCCCCACCACATCTTTGCCAGGCCCGGAATGCACCGCCTCACTGAACTCGTTGATCAGGTCAAAGAGCTTCCTGTGCTGGTTGTCCATGGCCATGACCTTCACAGTGTAGCTGTCTTTCCACACAAATGCCGTGCGCATTTTCTCCCTCACGCGCGGGCGGTTCGCTCCGGCTCGCATGCCCAGACTATCTGCCCCGGCAGCGCCCTACCCAGATCACCTAAGTATGGGGCGATAAAGAACCTTCCCAGATCGGTGCAACAGCCCTTTCCGGGAATCGCCCGCCCGGTTTCTGCTACGCTAGGTTTCGGCTTAGCCACTCCGCTCGCTATGCACCCGCTTTCTTTCGAGGTGATCATGTCAGGAGGTCTGCGTTTGTTCTGCGTCCTTTTCTCTTTTTTCTTCGTGTTCGCTGCGGCTGCGTTCGCCGCCGACGATTCCCAAACCACCACCGCGTCTTCTACCACGCCCTCCGCCCCGCCCCAGGCGGCAGTCAAGCCTATCGCGGAAATGTTTCACGGCACAAAAGTTGTGGACAACTACCGCTGGCTGGAGTACGCGAAGAGTCCGGAGACCGAAAAGTGGGTGGAAGAAGAAATGGCCTACACTCGCGCCCTGCTCGACCCGCTGCCCGGACGCGATGCCATCCACAAGCGCCTCGCCGAATTGCTCTCGATCGGCAGCGTCACGCCACCGCAGATCGCAGGCCGGCATTACTTCTATACCAAGCGCGAAGGCATGCAGAACCAGCCGGTTCTCTACGTTCGCGACGGGCTGAACGGCGACGACCGCGTCCTGGTAGACGCCAACCAGCTCGCCGCCGACGGCACCATCGCGCTCGACTGGTGGCAGCCCTCCGACAACGGCAGATACGTCGCTTACGGCACTTCGCCGAGCGGCTCCGAGAACAGCACTCTGCACATCGTCGAGACCAAGACCGGCACGCTGCTCCCCGACACCATCGAACGCACTCGTGCCGCCTCCATCGCCTGGGAGCACAACAATCACGGCTTCTACTACACGCGCTATCCCAAAAAGGGCGACGTTCCCGAAGGCCAGGAACTCTACAACCGCCACGTCTTTTATCACCCACTGGGAACCGATCCCGATGGTGACGATCCCATCTTCGGCGAGGGCCGCGATCCCGAAGACTGGCCCAACGTAAGTCTTTCCAACGACGGCCGCTGGCTGTTGATCAGCGTCTCGCAGGGCTACACGAAAACCGAGTTATTTCTGATGAACCTGAAAGCCGGAACTCCGCCGACCCGCGTCACTACGGGCAAAGATTTCCTTTACGGAGCTGAAGTCTACGAGAGCAAACTCTACATCACCACCAACGAAGACGCGCCGCGTTACCGCGTCTTCGTCGCCGATGCCGGCGACTACGAGCGCGAGCACTGGAAAGAACTCATCCCGCAGACCGACGCGGTTCTGCAGGGCGCCGCCGTTTTCGGCGGCAAGCTCTTCGCGCAATACGAACAGAACGCCACATCGCAGCTGAAGATTTTCGATCTCGACGGCAAAAAGCTTAGCGACGTGTTCCTTCCCGCGATTGGCACAGTCTTCGGATCGAGCGGCCGTTGGGACCGCGACGAGGCGTTCTTCGGTTTCCAGTCCTTCACCGTTCCGCCCAGCATCTACCGTGTCGCACTGACCCCCGAACATGTGGAGACCAAACCTGCTGGACCTTCTGGCGACGCGATCGGCCTGACTTCGCTCTGGACCAAAGTTGATGCGCCCTCCATCGATCCCTCCGCTTATGAGGTCGCGCAGGAGTGGTTCAAGTCGAAGGACGGCACGCGCGTCCCCATGTTCGTGGTTTACAAGAAAGGATTACAGAAGAACGGCCGCAATCCTGCCCTGCTCACCGGCTACGGCGGCTTCAACATCAGTGAGACGCCGGAGTTCAACCGCGCCGCCTATCTCTGGCTGGAGCACGGCGGCATCTACGCCGTGGCCAACCTGCGCGGCGGCGCCGAGTTCGGCGAGGACTGGCACCGCGCCGGCATGCTCGATAAAAAGCAGAATGTCTTCGACGACATGATCGCCGCCGCCGAGCACCTGATCTCCGAGAAATATACCGACAAGAATCACCTCGCCATCCAGGGCGGCTCCAACGGAGGCCTGCTCATGGGCGCCATGATGACCCAGCATCCGGATCTGTTCCGCGCCGTCGTCTGCCGCGTGCCGCTGCTTGACATGCTGCATTATCAGAACTTCCAGATCGCCAAGCTCTGGATTCCAGAATATGGCAGCGCCGAAAATGCCGACCAGTTCAAGTGGCTCTACGCCTACTCGCCCTATCACCACGTGAAGTCAGGCACGGAGTATCCCGCGATTTTATTTATGACCGCCGATACCGATACCCGCGTTGATCCCATGCACGCGAAAAAGATGGCAGCGCTGATGCAGGCCGAAGCCAGGAATGGCGCCAGCCGCACGCGCCCCATCCTATTAAGAATCGACACCAAAGCCGGCCACGGGGCGGGCAAGCCCGTCACCAAGCAGATCGAGGAATACACGGATATTTATTCGTTCTTGTTCTGGCAGGTGGGGGTGAAGGAGTAGGAGTTCTCACCAGGGATCAGCTAACCCTGGGGGTGCCCCGTCCTTGTCCCTGCGTTCTTTGCCGGGACAGGGGGGGCTGGCCCACCTTATGTTCTCGCCTGCACCATTCCAGAAGCGGCTGCCCCAGCCTTCGCGGTTTTCGAAGGCTGGGCATTCGTGCAGATGGCGGCGGGAGATTCTTGATTCATGAAGTTCAGCGGCAGTCCGAAGATCAAAGGCTCAAGGTGCCAGCAGCATCGTGCCCACCCTGCGAACATCGCGCAGAGTGGGGCAGCCTCAGTTTGGCTGGGCCAGTTGACGGTTTTCGAAGGTTGGAAGCCTCGATCCGAGCCTGTCAATATCCGCTTCAGCGGCTGGCCACGGATTCGGGTACTCTAGATGGCGTAGCGAAATCCCAAGAGAGAAGACAGAAGAGAGAGCAGAGAGCATGGCGACAAAATACCGAGTGGTTAAGGTGAAGGGTACGAAACCGGAGACATTCATCGTGGTGGGCATCGATTTTGAGCAGCACGCGATCACGAGCACTTCGGAATCCATGTCCGAAACCGCGATGCGCGCCTATTTGAAAAACGCGGGCGCTTCGGAAAAAGACACCACCGCCTGGATCGAGCAGGCGCGCAAGTATCCCGGATAAGTCAAAGTCGAACTCGTGGTAGAATCCTCAAATCCTAGGCTGGACGCGCCTTTTCACGCGCTGTTCAGCCCCGGCCGCAACTCGCTTCCGGGAGGTTTGCCCCATGTTTCGTTTCCCACGGAGTCCTCGTCTGCGCTGGTTTACTTCTCTCGCATCCTTCTCGTTGATGGTTCTGGTGGCTGCCTTTTCCGTCGCGCCGGCGCTCGCACAGGATTCGTCCGCGCATCTGCCCAAGCGCATCGTGGCCGATTACGTCTATTGGAGCAAGGATCAGAACCCGCCTTACAGTCACAAAGAGATTCCTTACCACCAACTGACGCACATCAACCACGCCGGGGTGTCGTTCAACGCGGACGGCAGCCTTTCCGTACCCGATGGATTCCTTGAGCCGGAGCTTAACAAACGCGCTCACGCCGCAGGCGTGAGAGTGCTGCTCCTGCTGGGAGGCGATTTCGGTGGCCTTGAAACCAGCGGCGCGGTCGAGACGCTGGTTGACAACATCGCCGCGTTCGCCCAGGAACACCACTACGACGGCGTGGACATGGATTGGGAATATCCCGCCACCACGCAGGATCGCAACTTCCTCGTGAAGTTGATGAAGCTGCTGCGGGAATCCAATCAGGATTACACGCTTTCCATTGATGTCGCGCCCTGGGGCGGCTACGGCTACGACCTGAAGCACCTGCAGCTGTCTCTGGACTATTTCAACATCATGATGTACGACTGCGCCGGTCCGTGGACCGCGTACGGCCAGCTGAATTCGCCGATCTTTTGGGATACGAACGATCCCGCGCCCTGGGAATGCCAGCCCGGCGGCAGCGCGAAAGACGCCGCGGACATTTTCCTGAAGCACGTGCCCGGCGACCAGCTCAACATGGGAACTCCCTTTTACGGCTATCACTACACCAATATCAACCAGCTTTTCGGGCTATGTCCCAACGCAGCGACGACGGCGGATGGCGACTGCGACAACACCGTACTCACGGTGAACTACGGCACAGATGTGAAGCACCGGATCAACAAGGACGGCTGGTACACGCAGTACGATCCCATCGCGCTGGTGCCCTACATGCTGAAAACGGATGGAAGTAACGGCTACATCACTTACGATGACCCGTTCTCGACCTACTACCGCGTCTGGTATTCCGATTGGAAGCGGGGCCTGGGCGGCACCTTCATGTGGTCGCTCGACGCCGACTACGACGGCCACTCGCAGGACCTGCTGGATGCGATGTACTGGGCGACCGTGACCGGGCACTGAAGCCGACGCCGGCTAGTCGGACTTGGAAGAAAGCGCTTCCCAGATTAGCACCCGAAACGGCCGCTTGTTCCTTTCGGGGTTTGACCCTGCCTATCCGACGTGTTATAAACGCCTGTTTTGCGCTGGGACGCGGGGACCAGGGTCTTATTTCCTAATGTTTCCTTTTACGGGGGGTCTTTGCGGTACCCCAGCGCGAACTCCGACGCGGCCAAGCTCCAACACTCCTTCAAGTCTTGCGGTGGAAGCGTGTTCGGAATTCTGGAAACAACGTCCGAGGCTCACGGTTCGTGCTCGCGGTCAGGAGATCGGAGCCTGACTCCTGTGCGCGGATGCCATTACCGAAAAGCAGTGCCTCGAACAGGTTCGTAAATTCCTTGTAACCGACATCTTCGGAGGACTTTCTTATGCGCACTTGTCTTGCCACCGCCGCGTTTCTGCGCCGCGTGGCCACGAAAATCACGGCTGTCGCAGCGTTGTTGATGGTTGGCGCCGGGGCCGCCTTTGCCCAGCCCGCCAGCGAAGCCGCCGGCGGCGAAGCTGCCCTGAAGCTGCCTGATCTTTCCCGGGTCAGCTTCCTCAACGGCGCCATCGACGGGCACAAACTGCTGGTGATCGGCATCTTTTTCTGCCTGTTCGGATTCGCCTTTGGCATGGCGATTTACATGCGTTTGAAAAACCTGCCCGTGCATCGCGCCATGCGTGAGATCTCAGAACTCATCTATGAGACCTGCAAGACGTATCTGGTCACGCAGGGTAAATTCATTCTCCTGCTATGGACTTTCATTGCCGTCATCATTCTGCTTTATTTCGGCGTGCTGCAGCACATGGGAACGATGCGGGTGGCCATCATCCTGGGCTTCAGCCTGGTAGGAATTGGCGGTAGCTATGGCGTGGCGTGGTTTGGAATCCGCGTCAACACGTTCGCCAACTCGCGGACGGCGTTCGCTTCCCTGCCCGGCAAGCCGTATCCCGTCTACCAGATTCCGCTCGAAGCCGGCATGAGCATCGGCATGATGCTGATCTCGGTCGAACTGCTCATCATGCTGTTCATTCTGCTGTTCGTTCCCGGCGACTATGCCGGACCGTGCTTCATCGGCTTCGCCATCGGCGAGTCTCTGGGCGCGGCGGCGTTGCGAATCGCCGGCGGCATCTTCACCAAAATCGCTGACATCGGCTCGGACCTGATGAAGATCGTCTTCAAGATCAAAGAAGACGATGCGCGCAACCCCGGCGTCATCGCCGACTGCACCGGTGACAACGCCGGCGACTCGGTTGGGCCTTCGGCCGACGGCTTCGAGACTTACGGTGTGACCGGGGTGGCGCTGATCACCTTCATTCTTCTCGCCGTGAAGAGCCCCACCGTCCAGGTACAGTTGCTGGTGTGGATCTTCGTGATGCGCGTCATGATGCTGGTGGCGAGCGCGCTCTCCTACTTCCTGAACGGGGCCATCGCCAAGGCCAAGTACGGATCGGCCAATGAGATGAACTTCGAAGCGCCCCTGACCTCGCTGGTCTGGATCACTTCGATCGTTTCGATTGCGCTGACCTACGTGGTGTCGCATTACATTATTCCCACCCTCGGGACCGACAGTTCGCAGTGGTGGAAGCTGGCGACAATCATTTCCTGTGGAACGCTGGCTGGCGCCCTCATCCCCGAACTGGTGAAGGTGTTTACCTCGACCGAGTCGCGGCATGTGAAAGAAGTCGTCATCTCGGCGCAGGAAGGTGGAGCATCGCTCGGCATCTTGTCCGGATTCGTGGCCGGCAACTTCTCCGGCTATTATCTCGGCCTTTCCATGATGGGCCTGATGTCGCTCGCCTACTACATGAGCACGATGGGCCTGGAGGGTGCGGCGGGCATGCTGGCGCCAGCTGTCTTCGCATTCGGCCTGGTTGCCTTCGGTTTCCTGGGCATGGGTCCGGTGACCATTGCCGTGGATTCGTACGGGCCGGTCACCGACAACGCGCAATCGGTATATGAGCTGTCGTTGATTGAGCAGATTCCGAACGTCAAGGCTGAGATCAAGAAAGATTTCAATCTCGACGTCAACTTCGGTCGCTCCAAGGACCTGCTCGAGGCCAACGACGGCGCCGGCAACACATTCAAGGCCACGGCCAAGCCAGTGCTCATCGGCACGGCGGTGGTCGGAGCCACAACGATGATCTTCTCCATCATCATGGCGCTGACCCACGGGCTCACCGTAAACAAGGAGAATCTCTCGCTGCTGCATGCGCCGTTTTTCCTCGGCCTGATTACCGGCGGCGCCATGATTTACTGGTTTACGGGCGCATCCACACAGGCGGTTACCACGGGTGCCTACCGTGCCGTCGAGTTCATCAAGGCGAACATCAAACTCGAAGGCGTGACCAAGGCTTCCGTGGCCGACAGCAAGAAGGTCGTTGAGATCTGCACCAAGTACGCGCAGAAGGGGATGCTCAACATCTTCATCGCGGTGTTCTTCGGCACGCTGGCTTTCGCGTTCGTGGAGCCGTTTTTCTTTATCGGCTACCTGATTTCGATCGCAATCTTCGGCCTCTACCAGGCAATCTTCATGGCCAACGCCGGTGCCGCCTGGGACAACGCCAAGAAGATTGTCGAAGTCGAGATGAAGCAGAAGGGTACGCCGCTGCACGACGCAACCGTCATCGGCGACACGGTGGGCGATCCTTTCAAAGACACGTCGTCGGTGGCCATGAACCCGGTCATCAAGTTCACCACTCTGTTTGGCCTGCTCGCGGTCGAGTTGGCGGTGAAGCTAGCCAGCGAACAGGGCACGACTCTGACTCGCGTGCTGGCGCTGGCTTTCTTCGTGGTCTCTTTCATCTTCGTCTACCGCTCGTTCTACGGCATGCGGATCAAGACGGGAGCCTCGGAGTAGAAGGATCCGGCTGTAACAACAACGCCATCCGGAAGAATCCGGATGGCGTTTTCATTTTCCTGAGCGCCCGCATTCCATCTCTGCGGCCACGGAGCCACACCTTGTAAGATATTCGCATGCGCCGCGTCGCTTTCCTCCGGCTACTGTCCTTCACTCTGGCGGCAATCTCCTCGATCTCCTATGGACAGGCCGTTGCCGGCGTGGCGAATCCGTCGTTCGTTGAGTTTGCTATCTCCGGCCCGCGTGTAGCTCATAGAGGCGACAATCTTTGGTTTACCGCTACTCTGACGAATCGATCAGGCGCGACGATTGCAGTTCCGTCCCCAACCAGTAACATCTCTTGGTGGTACATGATCGAGGGAGGCTGGTCGATCACAGATAAGAAAGGGAAGAAGCTGAAATCGAAGCAGGCCGACGAAATCCGCTTCGACGACATGATCTCGATGCCGACCTTTAAGGACGGTGATTTTGTTCTGCTGAAGCCCGGCGAGAAAATTGAATACAATCACGAAAGCCTGGGCGATCCTTCCGACAGGTTCTTTTTTCCCGGCGATGGCTCGTTCGACGTATCTCTTAAATGGCATTTCTGCTCGCCAACGGTGAAGAATATGCCGAACGGTGCGGTCGCGTACACCTGTGGTGTCACTCGTCTACTGAGTCAACCCCTCCGGGACGTACTTCTGGCCACCCCACCCTTTGATGTTTGCTCGAACGTTTGGAAGATCCGGCTGAAATGATTAGTTCGGTCCTTTCATCTTGTCTTTCACGCTCTTGGCGAGCTTCTCGATCTCGTCGGCTTTCTTGATTACGTCGAGCGAAAGAACGTTCTCGTCCGACTTGTCCACATACTGCTTCAGTTCCACCGAGAGCTTGAGCAGTTTGTCAGTGTCAGTCTTGAGCGCGGCCACGCGCTCCTTGGCGGCTTTCTTGGCCATGTCATGCTCGATCTGCGCCTGCGCGTCATCTCCGTTCACAGTCGGCACTCCAGCTTCTCTGGGAGGTACGGGATGTTGCTGGACAGATACCGGGCTTTGAGCCATGCCGGGGACGCCAAGCAGGCAGAGAAGGAATATCCATTCGCAGACGCGTGATCGCACGAAAACCTCGCAGAGAGCCAGCGAGCACTACTCTACGAAAATTATACGTCGGCGGAATCCGAAGGAAAACGCGCGCTCCGGCACGCAACGAGGGAAGCACCAACCACCGAGAGACGGAGAACACAAAGAACAAAAGCCAGGGCCGGCGCTCTGGCCTGCTCTACGGCTTTAGCGGACGCTCACAGCGCGCTCATGTTGGCCAGGAACTCGCTGTTCCCCTTGGTCTTGCTGAGTTTGTCAATCAGCAGTTCCATTGCTTCCACGGGCGAGAGAGGGTTCAGTACTTTCCGCAAGACCCAAATGCGGGACAGGTCTTCCTTGGGGATGAGCAACTCTTCCTTACGCGTGCCGGAGCGCTGAATATCAATGGCGGGGAAGACGCGCTTATCCACCAGTTTGCGCTCGAGGATGATTTCGGAATTGCCCGTGCCCTTGAATTCTTCAAAGATCACATCATCCATGCGGGAACCGGTGTCAATCAGCGCGGTAGCGATGATGGTCAGCGATCCGCCTTCTTCGATGTTGCGGGCGGAGCCGAAGAAGCGCTTGGGACGCTGGAGGGCGTTCGAATCCACGCCGCCGGAGAGCACTTTGCCGGAGGGCGGAACGATCGTGTTGTAAGCGCGGGCCAGACGCGTGATGGAATCGAGCAGAATGACGACGTCGCGCTTGTGTTCAACCAGACGCTTGGCTTTTTCGATCACCATTTCCGCGACTTGGACGTGGCGGGCGGCGGGCTCGTCGAAGGTGGACGAGATCACTTCGCCTTTCACTGAACGCTGCATGTCGGTCACTTCCTCGGGGCGTTCGTCAATGAGCAGCACCATCAGAACGACTTCGGGATGGTTCGCCGTGATCGAGTTAGCGACGTTTTGCAGCAGCATGGTCTTGCCGGCGCGCGGCGGAGAAACGATAAGACCGCGTTGTCCCTTGCCCAGCGGCGTAAGCAGGTCCATGACGCGGGCGCTGGAGTTCTCGCGGGTGGTCTCGAGCTTGATGCGCTCCTGCGGATAGAGGGGTGTAAGGTTGTCGAACAGGATTTTGTTGCGCGCCTCGTCGGGCGACTCGAAGTTAACGGCCTCGATCTTGACCAGGGCGAAGTACTTCTCACCTTCGTGCGGCGGGCGCACCTGGCCGCTGATGGTGTCGCCGGTCTTGAGGTCAAATTTTCGGATCTGGGAGGGCGACACGTAGATATCGTCGGGGCCCGGAAGGTAGTTGTAGTCGGGCGAGCGCAGGAAGCCGTAGCCGTCGGGCAGAATTTCCAGCACACCCTCGGCAAAGATGTGGCCTTCCTTTTCGCTCTGCGCCTGCAGGATTTTGAAGATGAGATCCTGCTTGCGCATGCCGCTGGCACCGGGCAGATCCAAGGTCCTTGCGATCTTGGTCAGCTCAGTAATGTTCTTTTCTTTCAATTCAGCAATGGTCATGATTCACCTGAACCCGTGCACTAGAACGTATTCGTTAGTAGCATCGGGAGATTTTCAAAGGAGGGTACTCAGGGAAGATGTAAACAACACCGGGCAGGAGGGCGGGACTGGTTAAGCAGCCCGCCGTTGTGCCTCAGCAAAATTCTCTGGTTCCGATAAAACTTCCTGCCGCGCCGAGCCTGCGATCCGGTCCAGCACTCCATTCATGGTTTCCTGGATTCTGGTACTGGGCCGATGGAATTTCCGCGTGGCCTTCGAGGCAAGCTGGCAAAGCATATAACGGTTCCGCAGAGTCTGTAAAGCATCAAACACACGATCAGAGCGCATGTGCTTTATCTTCTCCTTAAATTATGATTGTGGCCTTCCGCCTTCGTCCTTACGCCACGGGAGGGTGACCGGAACCCCAGCATCCGCCCTAAGTCACTGATTCCGAGTAGGTTGTAAAGGAGTTAGCGTAAAACTCACTTGAATAGATGCGCACCAGGATGCGGAAGATGCTCCATTTTCTGGGCGTGGCTCCTCAGGGCGCAGGTGACTCATGCAAGGCCCAGAAGCTTCCGGACGTACCTGGAACTTGCTAATGTATCGGCAAGTGGGGTTGAGGTCAAGTGTTTATTTGTAAGCGTAGCATTGTCAATTTTCAGTGAGGCCCTACCTCTCAACGCAAAGTGCATCTAAACCATTTATAATCAGCCGATTACATCGATGCCCCGTTGGTGTTCAAAAATGGAAACAGGGGACGGATGTTCTTTCCGCCACAGCTCCCGGTGATCGAAGTCACAGACCGATTCAACCAGCGCATTCTACCGTGGTGCTTCCTCATTTTTCGAACAGCGAGGTATTGAATGCCGATTGCTCCCCAAAGCACCACGCGCGTTTTGAACTCCAACCTCGAGCGCAAGATCATGAGCGCGGCCGAGGCTGCCGCCCTCATTCGCTCCGGCGACCAGATTGGCATGAGCGGATTCACCGGGTCCGGTTATCCCAAGGCGGTGCCGATAGAATTGGCACACAGCATCGCGGATGCCCACTTCCGCGGACAAAAGTTTCAAGTCAGCGTCTTCACTGGCGCTTCCACCGGCCCGGAGCTCGACGGCGCCCTCGCCATGGCGGGAGGCATCCATTTGCGCCTTCCGTATCAATCCGATCCCGAGACGCGCAAGCGGATCAACGCGGGCGAAATGGAGTACATGGACATCCACCTGAGCCATGTCGCCCAGTTCGTGGAGTATGGATTCCTGGGCAAACTCGACGTCGCCCTGATCGAAGTGACGGCTGTATTGGAAGACGGACGGTTGATTCCGAGTTCGTCCATCGGCAACAACAAGACCTGGATCGATCAGGCGGAGCGGGTGATCCTCGAGGTCAACTCATGGCAACCGGCGGCTTTGGAGGGCATGCATGACATCTATTATGGCTTGCAGCCACCGCCCAATCGCGGTCCGATTCCACTGGTGCGTCCCGGCCAGCGAATTGGCACGCCTTATCTCGAAGTTGCTCCCGAGAAAGTCGTCGCCATCGTGCTTACGGATTCTCCCGACCGCAACAGCCCGTTCAAAGCGCCGGACGAAGCGTCGAAGCGCATTGCCGGCCACATCCTGGAATTTCTGAGTTGGGAAGTGCAGAAGGGCCGCATGCCGGCGAATCTGCTGCCGTTACAATCCGGCGTGGGCAACATCGCCAACGCGGTTTTGTTTGGCCTGGAGGAGGGGCCGTTTGAGGGGCTGACTTCCTACACGGAAGTAATTCAAGATGGAATGATCCGCCTGCTGAAGTCCGGCAAGCTGACGTCAGCGTCGGCCACCGCATTTTCGCTCAGCCCGGACATGCTGAACGAAGTGAACGCGGACATGGCCAGCTATCGGGAACGAATTGTGCTGCGGCCGCAGGAGATCTCCAATCATCCCGAGATCATCCGGCGGCTGGGGGTAATTGCCATGAACGGCATGATCGAAGCCGACATTTATGGCAACGTCAACTCAACGCACGTGATGGGGTCGCGCATTCAGAACGGGATTGGCGGCTCGGGCGACTTCGCGCGCAACGGATATCTCTCGATCTTCATGGCTCCATCCACTGCGCAAAAAGGGACGATCTCGACCGTCGTGCCGATGGTTTCGCACGTGGACCACACCGAACATGACGTGCAGGTCGTGGTCACCGAGCACGGACTGGCCGATCTGCGCGGACTCTCGCCGCGGCAGCGGGCGCACCTGATCATCGAGAAGTGCGCCAGTCCAGACTACAAGCCTGCGCTGGTCGATTATCTGTCGCGGGCAGAGCGGCTGTCGTACGGCAAACATACGCCACACCTGTTGACCGAGTCGCTGGGCTGGCACAACCGCTATCTGCGCTGCGGCAACATGAAGCCGCGGGAAGAAAACTGAAGAGCAACCGGCGCGCCTGAAACCGCTGCTCGAGGCGCAAGACAAGGGGCAGTTGCTCTCGCTTGCCAGCCCCCGGCTTACGATAATGACGCTGGGAGGTATCTCCGTGCGGATCATTGCAAGCATGGCTTTCACGCTCGCCCTAGGTCTGGTGCTCCAACCTCTGGCGCACAGCAAAGTCTCGTTCTCACAGTCAGAAACCAAGACCGCCGTCTACCGCTTCGTAGAAATTACTGCCCAGGCCGAGCCCGGCCGAGTGAAGAATCCGTTCACCGACGCCTCGTTCACAGGCACTTTCCGGCAGGACGGCTCGTCTCAGACGGCGGAGGTCGAAGGTTTCTGCGACTCCACGGATGGAAGCGTCTTCCGCATCCGTTTCATGCCCACGAAGCCGGGGGCCTACACCTATCGCGTAATTTTGAATCTGGGAGAGCAAAGCGAGAGTTTTGCTGGACAGTTCACCGCCGCCGACGAACATCTCCGCGGGCCGATCCGGCTTGATCCCGAACATCCCTGGCACTTTCTCTGGGAGGGCACGGGAGAGCATTACTATTTCTACGGCGATACCGCCTTCTGGCTGATGGGATGGCGCGACGAAAGGATCATCGTAAACAATCTGGAGCGGCTGCACCGGTTGAAGATCAACCGTGTGCGCGTGCTGATTCACGGACGCGCCGACAACTTTTACACCGAGCCCATCCGACTCGGCCCCAACTTCACCATGTTCATGACGCCCTGGGTGGCGCAGAAGGCGGAAGACTTATATTTTCCAGGCTACGATTACGCTCGCTTTAACGTCGAACACTGGCAGCGCATGGACCGTATGCTGAAGGCCGCGCGCGATCGCGACATGGTTATTTCGGTGATCTTCGGCCTGGGCGATGACCCGGTTCATCCCCAGCCTTACAGCGAAGATGAGCGCCGTTATCTGAAGTATGCCGTGGATCGCTTTGCCGCGTTCTCGAACATCACCTGGGACTTGGGCGACGATCTCGACAGCTTCCGCGACGATAAGTGGGCGCATGAGATGGGAACGCAGCTCGTCGTGCAGTGGGATCCATACCACCATCTCGCCACCAGCCATCCGATTCACGATATCCATCAGGACCGCGCTTCGCAATGGTTCGGCTTCACATCCTTCCAAGATTGGAACCGCACCCAGCATGCTTACATGCTGAACCAGCGCAGACTGCAGGCCGCGACCGGCAGGATCATTCCGCAGACCAATGAGGAGTACGGCTATGAAGATCACTACCCGTCCTGGGCGCCCCGGCCGCCCGGCGATTCCGCGGAAGTGCTGCGTCGCACGGCATGGGACATCGCCATGGCGGGAGCCTACCAAACCGCCGGCGAAACGGCGAAGACCGGGACCAACGCCTGGCCTGACACCGGCGGCGGCTGGTTTAACGGACGCGGCGATGACACGATGACGCTGCTCGTCAGTTACCAGCACATTTACGACTTCTTCACCGGCTTCTCGTGGTGGACACTCGAGCCCCACGACGAATTGGTGGACGCGGGCAACTATTGTCTGGCAGCACCGGGAAACACCTATGCCATCTATCTTCCCAACAGCGGCTCCGTCACAGTGAAGCTTGAACCCGGCAAGTATCACGCGCAGTGGTTCAACGCGAAAAACGGAGAGCGGATCGTGCTACCGGACGTTGAGGGCCCAACATGGACTTCACCGCCCGCACCAGACGCGAACGATTGGGCGTTGCTTCTGCAGCGTAACTGACCTCTGAGCGATGCAACCGCGCGTCCAGCAGTCCGCACTCCGTTCCCGTTGCCTTTCTGTGAACTGCGTGAGGACTCGGGCCGCCCCTCCCGACTGGTTCCGTCTTCCCCTGCTACTAAAGAACTCGGGCGTCTCATCGAGTCCTTTGGAACGACGCTGTCTCAGGGTTGGCTGGTTCGAAGCTGCCAGAGTGCGATAATGCCCAACACCATAAGATTAGGAAACAGCAGCGGAGCCATGGGCGGAGCTCCGTAGATGAAGTTGTCGAAGGCATGAACGGACGGCCCTCGCAGATTGCCCATGGCGTGCAGCACAAAGCCCCAAAGTCCCACACCCGCTTCCGCCACCAGGATGGTCGCGCACAAATCGATGTACAGACGCGAGACTCGCATTACCAGAGGGACAGCAAGGAAACCGACCGCGATTGCGCTTGCGACCACCGGGACCCACTCCAAGGGATTGAAGAATCCGTTTCCCGCGTGATCAGCCAGACTAAAGACGAAATTTCCGACAAACCCTCCCAGCGTCAGCAACAGCACCCATTGCGCCCATTCAGTAGTTTCCGGGTCCACCATGCGGTTCATGATGAGCAGGAAACCCAGACCGGTATAGGCCAGGGGCGCTGCAAAAGGCGCGGAGTAAGTCAGGCTGCGCAGCGTGCGCTCATAAAAGAAATGGCTCTGGAGATGAAGAACCACCCCGGTCAGCCCGATGAGCACGGCCAACCAGCCGACCAAATAGCCCAGGTCTTTCCAGACTGCCGGCCAGCGATAACGTGCCGCCAGGGCAAAAACCAGCAGGAGCGGCGCGGTGGCGGAGAAGATCAGCGGTATGTACTCCGCTTCTTTGCGAAACTGATTCACCGAGTGGGCAAGATAGATATCGAAGGTGAGAAATCCCACATTCAAGATGGCGAACCCTTCGATCCAGATCTGGGGCTGTGCCCACCAGCGTTCCGGCGGGGCTTGCGCTTTCAGCGTACCAGCGCCCGGCGGAAGACCCGTCGCTCCGCCGGAAAAGCGGCTGCCCTCAGGATGACGCCCGGTGGAATCCGTGTTCGCCGAATTCAGCATGCACCCCTACCAGCTTCACTTTGCCTTGCCATGCTCTCTCCGGAGTTGGGCGGCCATGGACTGAAGCTCAACCGTCTTTTGCAGTAAGGGATAATTCCCGTGCCATTGCACAAAGTCGGCTCCGCCCATGAAGGCACCGTGTTTGCTGGTTCGCCCGTCATAGTGCCACAGGTCAAAATACACAAAATCAACGGGATGGGAGAATGGCGGCCCGGTAAGGACACCATCTTTGCGCAGACCGTTCACCAGATCCTGCGCCACGCGCACGCGATCGTTGGTGACCTGCACAACCTGTTCGGCCTGGCTGTAGACGCGATCGATCAAAGGGGCCGTATGGCACTGGGAGCACACCTGCTTCATCTTGGCCTGCGCCGCGGCGTAGTTCGGACGCTTCTCAGTGATGGCGTTAGCCAGATAGTAGGATAGCCGCTCCGACGGATCGTGGGTGACGCCCACGCCATTGATGCCGCTCATGTGACAGGTAGCACAGGTAGGGACAAACATATCGCGCGTCGTGAGAGTCTTCGGCGGCGCGTCCAAATTCAGCAAGCGCTCTTGTGCCTGGAACATGACGCCGTGCTTGGATTCTTCGTAAATCTCGATCTGCGAATGATCGGGCCCCATGTGGCACTGGGCACAAGTGCTCGGCAGCCGGGCGATGCGGACCGAACTGGTATGCCGGGTGTGGCAGGAGGTGCAGGTCCCGATAGTGCCGTCACTGTTGGGCTTGCCGACACTATGGCACTGCTCGCAGCCGCTGGTCATGGCCGATCCGCCTTCCATTTGCACGAACGGATGCGGCGGCCTGCGGGTTCCTCCGGGTTGATAGATCTCCGAAAAGTTCACCTGTTCCGGCGTGAGACCCTTTTCGCCATAAATGGCGGCCCAGGCCGGCGCAGCGTGCCGGCTATGAAGGAATTGCTGGTAGATGGTCTCGTGGCAGCTCCGGCAATTGCCGGCGGTCAGTTTGGCGGAGATCACGAAGCCGTGATGGTCCTTCTTATCCTGGCCGGCCGTTGGCTGATGGCAGTCGAGGCAGTTGACGCCTTTCCTGGCGTGCGCGCTCATCTCGTACTCGTGGACCACCGAATATTGCGTCCGCGCATGACATTCAGCGCATTTTCCGGTGGCGCGCACGAAGTCCGCGCTAGGCTGCTCGGTCTCGATCTTGGGTCTCGCCCGATTGAGCAGGAACGCAGCCAAGATCAGGGCAAAGGCAATCACAACGGCCAGGAAGACGGATCGAAAGGACATTCACAGCCCCCTTTCCAGACCAGGAATTCAGTTTATCGCGCGGCCCGTGGATGATGGGGGTAATTTCTGCTGGAGGGAGGAATGTGACGCGCTTCAATTTGCGTGGCGCTCACTGGACTGATGAGCTAGCGAATGTGGTGCAGGTACCACATGACCGCAACAAACCCGATGCGGACAGCAACCAGCGTCACGGCGAGGATCAAGGCCACTCTGAACAGGATCCGCTCGAAACGATTCATCTGCCATGAGAGGGCCATAAAAACCGCTTTCGAACCCAACTTTAAGATACCCGGCGCTGGGCTGTTTGACAGTGAGCCTAATCACGGACGCGTGTGACCCATCCTGGGCAAGCCGCCTGGTTTAAGAGCGTGAAATGCCTCACGCCCAGTACGTGCGATCTAAAGACCGGTATTGGATGGCTTCGGCGATGTGTTTGGGTTCGAGGTTAAGCGAGTCTTCCAGGTCGGCGATGGTTCGGGCGACTTTGAGGATGCGGTCGTGGGCGCGGGCGCTCAGGCCCTGCTGGGTCATGGCTCGTTCGAGCAGGCGCTCGCAGTCGGCGGAGAGTTCGCAGAACTTGCGGATGTGGCGGGAGCACATTTGGGCATTGCAGTAGAGCTTTTCGCGGGAGGAGGCGAAACGTCCGAGCTGCTTCTGTCGGGTCCGCATGATGCGCTCGCGAATCTGAGCCGAGCCTTCCGGTTCGGTCGCGGAGCGCATCTCTTTGTAGTTTACGGCCGGGACGTCAATGTGGATGTCGATGCGGTCCATGAGCGGGCCGGAAATCTTCGAGATGTAGCGCTGGATCATCGGGGTCGTACATTGGCAGTCTCGGGTGCGGTCGTTGTGAAAGCCGCAGGGGCACGGGTTCATGGCTGCGGCGAGCATGAAGCGAGCCGGGAAAGTCAGCGACATGGAGGCACGGGCGATCGAAACCGTGCCGTCTTCGAGGGGCTGGCGCAGGACTTCGAGCACGTTGCGGGGGAATTCGGGAAGTTCGTCGAGGAAGAGCAGGCCATTATGGGCGAGCGAGACTTCGCCCGGCCGCGGGATCACGCCGCCACCGATGAGTCCAGCGTCGGAGATGGTGTGATGGGGTGAGCGATAGGGACGCGTTCCCACCAGCCCGGTTCCCGGGTCGAGCACGCCGGCTACGCTGTGGATCTTGGTCGTCTCCAGAGCTTCTTCAAACGTGAGCGGAGGCAGGATGGTCGGCATGCGCTTGGCCAGCATGGTCTTACCCGAGCCAGGCGGGCCGATCATGAGGATGTTGTGGCCTCCGGCGCAGGCGATTTCAATGGCACGCTTGGCGGTCTGCTGACCGCGGACGTCCTTGAAGTCGACGAAAAACTGCTGCGATTCGCGCAGGAGCGAGTCGCCGTCTGCCTTGATGGGCAGGATGCCGTTGCCGGAGTTGACGAAGTGGATCACGTCAAGCAATGAGCGGACGGGATAGACGTCGACACCGCCGACCATGGCGGCTTCTTTGGCGTTGGCCTCAGTGACAACCATACGCAAAATCTTGCGTATGCGCGCCTCGAGGGCAATGGGGAGAGCGCCACGAACGCCGCGTACGCCACCGTCGAGGGAAAGCTCTCCCACGAACACGCAGTCAGAGATTTCCTTCTTCGTCAGGCCGCCGTAGGCGCCGACGATGCCGAGGGCCATGGGGAGGTCGAACCCCGAACCTTCCTTCTTGATGTCGGCGGGAGCGAGGTTGATGGTGATGTGGGTGGGCGGGATGTCGTAGCCGCAGTTTTTCAGGGCGGCACGGACGCGGTCGCGGCTCTCGCGCACGGCAGCGTCGGGCAGGCCGACAGTGTGGAAGTGGTCCTGGTCGCACTTGATGCCGGAGCAGTCTACTTCCACCTGAATAATATTGGCATCAATGCCGTAAACGGCGGCGCTGAGGGTTTTGTAGAGCATGTGGCGTATGTCAGCAATCCCCACCCTTCGACTTCGCCCAGAGCTTGCCCTGTCGAAGGGGCAGGCTTTCTCGCAAAGAACGCGAGAAATGGGGCACCCGGATCACGCTGGGGACACGAAGTCCTGACCTTCCAGATACCTACCTTACGGATTCGGCTGCTGCGCTGGCTGTGACGGATGTCACCGAATGGCTGTGGAAAACCGAGCCGCGCGATCGGGTAATGCCCCAGGGTTGTCGCTCTGACCGACGGCAGGAGTCCCCACTTGGTTACTTCCGGAAATTGTGACATCACCCCAATAAGGCAGCGCTGTCCGGCCAGCAAGGGTAGAATTGGGATGGTTTTCTAAAGATAGGACGGTTTCCCCCGCAATGGTCCCTGACCCGACTGACGGTTCGCCTGACTCCCATCCCGAGGGAATTCTCGAGCGAGAAGAATCCCAACTTTGGCGATGGGTGCTGGGATTCTTCATGCTCTTGGCAGTCGCCCTGGCGGCGCTCCTGTGGGAACGGCTGGAAAGTATTCCGTATCAGCTTCGCGCTATCCCGATCGGGGTACTTGCTCTTTCGATCTTGTTCGCGGTGTATGCCTACGGGCGGCGCCGCGAAGTCAGCGAACTCAAGGGGCTGCTGCGCGGGTTGCAGGAGCACGTGGGCGCGGCTCCCTCGGAAGAACAACTCGACCAGCTCAGCCAGGTCATTTTGCGCTCGCAGCGCAACTTCAAGGAGCTGATTGACTCTCTGGACGATCCGGCATGCGCAGTCGCGCTTGATGGCACTCTGCGCACGGTGAACCGACGCGTCACCGAATTGGCGGGTTTGCCTTACTCCGAGCTGGTGGGCCATAAGATCTACGACTTCCTCGAGGAACCGGCCCGGGAGGAGTTGGAAAGCGGGCTGGCGCGGTTCCTGGAAAAGCGGCGCTGGGCGGGGACGGTACGAATCCAGCTGAAGAACAACCCACGGCCTTTCTATTTCGACTGCGTGCTGAACGGCATCGTCAAAGGTGAGGAGGTGGTGGGCGCCAGCTTATTGGGGCGCGACGTGACCGAGCAGCGCGAGAAGGAGCTGCGTTTCACGGAATTGTTCGAGACTTTGCAGGAAGGAGTTTATTTCAGCACGCCCGAGGGACAGTTGCTGGACGCGAACCCGGCGCTGGTCCACATGCTGGGGTACGCCGAGAAAAGGGATCTGTTGTCGGTTGAGCCGTCGGCTTTGAACTTCGAACCCGGTCCCCCGGCGCTGGGGCGGGCGGTGGACGATCGGGGAGGCTTGCGCACACGCGAGATCAGGCTGCGGAGCAAGGACGGAAAGGCGGCGGTCTTTCTCGATTCCTCGCGGGCGGTGTGGGACCCATCGGGCAATATCATTCGCTACCAAGGGACGTTGGTGGACATCACCGAGAAGCGAACGATGGAGCGGCAACTGGCGCAGCAGGAGGAATTCCGCCGACGGCTGCTCGAAAGCTTCCCGGACCTGATTCTGGTGGTGGATCTTGAGGAACGATATACGTTCGTAAACTCCCGCGCCCGCGATCTTCTCGGCTACCAGCCCGAAGATTTGGTGGGCAAGAAGATCTCCGATTTGGAAGACCATTCGCCGGAAATGGCCGCGCTCTACCACACGGTCGTTTCTGGAAAGCAGGCCTTCGAGTCCGCAGAATATGGGGCTCGCCACCGCGACGGAAGTTGGCGGACCATGCGCGCTTCGGGCAGCCAACTGTTCGATGCGGAGGGTAAGACCAGCGGCGTGATCATGTCGGTGCGCGACATCACGCTGGAAAGAAGGCTGGAGCAGCAGGTCGTGCAGAGCGAGCGCCTGGCGGCGATGGGCGCAATGATTGGCGGTGTAGCGCACGAACTGAACAATCCGTTGACCAGCATCCTGGGTGTGAGCGAACTGCTGCAGGACAAGGAAACCGACGAGGCCGCGCGCAAACAGCTGTCCTTGCTGCAGCAGCAGGCGCGGCGGGCAGCCGACATCGTGCAGAACCTTACCTACTTTGCCCGCCCTCCGGCACCGGGCAAGAGCCGGATCAACCTGATCGAGGTGGTGGAGAGGACGCTGAACCTGCACGCCTATTCCCTGCGCAAGAACAATATTACGGTGGATTTTCTGCGTAACGAAGGACTGCCTTACGCGCTGGGCGATCCGCACCAGTTGATGCAGGTTTTTCTCAACCTGATTTTGAATGCGGAGCAGGCCATCCGTGAGGCGCGGGAAGGCGGGACGTTGCGGATTCGTTTAGGGAAGTCCGACGGCTCGGTGTGGGTCAACTTTCACGACGATGGACCGGGCATCCCGAAAGAAAACCTGCCTAACATTTTCGACCCCTTCTACACGACGAAACGGCCGGGGCGCGGCACGGGATTGGGCCTGAGCATCTGCAAGTCGGTCATCAAGGAACACAACGGCAGCATCGAAGCCACCAATTCCCCTGACGGGGGAGCAGTTTTCACGGTGACGCTGCCGCTGGCGGGGGTCGCGTAGGGGCGGACGCATTCGTCCGCCTAGCCGAGCGAAGCTCGGCAGTCTGCCTGGGGCCACAACAACTCCGTATTGGCTCCAGGTTCTTCTCGAGGGCGCGGAGCTGCGCTCCAGCTTGGACGGACGAATGCGTCCGTCGCCACATGGCTACCGTTCCACCGCCATCGCCACGGCGTTCCCTCCGCCCAAGCAGAGAGCGGCAATGCCGCGCTTCACGTCGCGGCGGATCATCTCATAGATTAGCGTGACCAGCACCCGCGCGCCGCTGGCGCCGATAGGATGGCCGATGGCCACGGCGCCTCCGTTCACGTTCACTTTTTCGGGGTTCAATCCCAGTTCGCGCATGACTCCCAGCGCCTGCACGGAGAACGCCTCGTTCAGTTCATAGAGATCCACGTCTTCGTTCTTCCAGCCGGTTTTCTCCCAGATTTTGCGAACCGCGCCGACGGGAGCCATCATGACCCAAGCCGGATCGAGGCCGCTGGTGGCCTGGGCGACGATTCGAACCATAGGCGTCGCGCCGAGTTCCTTCGCCCGCTGCACGCCCGTGACAACTACGGCGGCGGCGCCGTCATTTACGCCGGGCGCGTTGCCGGCGGTCACGGTTCCATCTTTCTTGAAGGCGGGCTTCAGGGAGCGAAGAACTTCTATGGTCGTGTCCTCACGCGGACTCTCGTCTTTGTCGAAGGGTGTAGGAGGGTCGCTTTTCTTTTTCGCAGGAATCTCCACCGGAACGATCTGCGACTTAAAGCGGCATTCCTTGATCGCGGCGATGGCTTTGCGATGCGAGTTGACGGCAAACTCGTCCTGCTCTTCGCGCTTGATGCCGTACTTTTCAGCGACGTTCTCGCCGGTGATGCCCATGTGGTAGTTGTTGTAAACATCCCACAGACCGTCGCAGACCATGGAATCGATGACCTGAGCATTGCCGAGGCGGTATCCCTTGCGCGCCTGCGGCAGGAGGTAGGGAGCGTTGGTCATGGATTCCATTCCGCCGGCGACCACGATAGAACTGTTGCCGGTCTCGATCGCCTGCGCCGCCAGAGCGACGGATTTCAATCCGGAGCCGCAGACCTTGTTGATTGTCATGGCACCTGTCGCGGGAGACAATCCGCCGAAGATGGCGGCCTGCCGCGCAGGGTTCTGACCGAGTCCGGCGGAGACGACGTTGCCCATGATGCATTCGTCTACCTGCGCAGGCTCGAGGCCCGCGCGCTTTACGGCCTCCCGCACCACGATCGCGCCCAGTTGCGGAGCGCTGAATTCAGAAAGGCTGCCCTGGAATTTTCCGACGGCAGTACGACAGGCGGAGATGATGACAACATCGTCAAAAGAGGCCATGAATCAAGCTCCCGCGAAGATTTCGCGGTTTTCATTATAGATGCCGAAGAGAAAGAATGGTTGGCGGCGCGAGCTGCAGCGAGAGCTCACGTACTGGCGTGAAGTTCGAGAGAATCGTCCTGACGAATGGCACTATGACGCCGGGTTGGTAAGCTCCGGGTGTGATCTTCGGGATAGGTTCGGGGCAGCAAATGCATTTTTTGGTTGACTTTTTCCTTCGAAGTTCTGTCGCCGTGACTTTGGTACAGCGACTTCGCGCAACGCAATGCTCATTTTTTTCTTGACTTCACTTTTCATTGACTCTATACATCAACTAGTTGCAGCAGAAGGCCGCTGCACATTTTCCATGAAGAATGGAAGGGAGAATAGAAACCAATGGCAACCAAGAAAAAGGCGAAAAAGAAAAAGAAACACTAAGCAAGGTCAGTACGAAGTCAAAAGGGGACGCTGAATGCGTCCCCTAAGTTTTTGGGCGGAAGAACTCAGTTGGAGCATTTTCACAGTTAACTGTGGCCCATTACGAACCGTCATCCCGAGCGAAGCGAGGGATCTGGGGTTTGCGTGCGGCGGCGATACCGGTGGTGCAAGCTAGAACCTGGATCCCTCTACGCTCGGGATGACAAGCGTCTCTAGTCCACGCTATAACTGAAAACCGTCTAGCAGCCCGGGGTGCAAGTAGCGGATTTCCTGCACGCCGGGCGACATAGTCGGCTACGCGATCTCACGAAACACTTGGCAAGGGACGCGGAGATTCGGCTTTTGCAAAACCGCGTCTTATT
>Ga0181530_10001975_pt1 | contig 25114 bp, 27 predicted proteins | sample PEATcosm2014_Bin_42_FD_119769 | JGI IMG/M metagenome (GOLD analysis project Ga0181530, IMG submission 119769) | Peatland microbial communities from MTU Mesocosm Facility, Houghton, MI, USA - PEATcosm2014_Bin10_60_metaG | ecosystem: Environmental > Terrestrial > Soil > Wetlands > Peat | place... | reverse complement strand
GAACTCGATGCCATTCGTCGCCGCCTAACTTCGCCATGCTGCCGGCCGATCTCTCCGGGCTAGCACCTCATCAACGCTCGTGAGAAAATCGCGGTTCGCTATGATGGCCCCCGTGGAGCATGGCATAGGTTTCCGGGGGCGGACACCGTGTCCAAATGTTAGCGTAAGTGACTGTTGTTGTTGACTTTATCTAGGAATCGATGTATTATAAAGATAGCATCAGGAGTGCCCGAAAGGGCCACCAACCGGCGTTTGGAGACGCACGGTGGTTGAGCCAAACGGCTCGATGTGGCGGGAGATAAATCCTGCAACTGGAAATCTCCAACGAGATACTCGCCGCCTGATCGTGGGCGGCTTTTCCTTTCTCAGCTCTCTCCTGATGCCTAGGAGATGAGCAAATGTTCGGCGAAAAACTAAAACTCATAACACTGCAGTGCTGCGTCTGCCACAAGATGACGGTGCTGCGCGTGGATCCGGAGGATCTGGAGCGTCACAAGCGGGGCGTCGTCGTCCAGCGCGCTTTCATCAACCGTGACGGCAAGCCATATCTGACCGCGTCGGAGCAAGAGCTCTTTATTTCACAATGTTGCCGCGAGTGCTGGGCCCTGCTTTGCCCCAGCGACCCGCTGGCCTACAACTGACAGGAGTAACTGTGACCACCGAAACCGAAACAAAGAAACTCACCGAAGCCGATCTCGCAAACTTCACAGGTTCGGGAAAGTGGTATCGCCACTGGCTGGGCAAGTCGCTCTACACTGACGGCGCGAAGTACGTCGCGGACCAGGCCGGCGCGTACTGGTTGCTTGACGATATCGCCGTCAGTCAGACGCGACCGAAAGTCCGGGCAGAAGAGTTCCAAGTGTGGACTCTCACAGTGGAGCTTGAGAAGCACAAGGCCACGCTGAAGTGCGACGACGGAAACGGCAACGTCGTGTTCTCGAAGCGAATCGAGTTTACGGACTTTCCGCTGCCAGAGATCAAGTTTTATTACGCAGACGGTACGATTCTGCTGCCGAATGAGTACTGAGCAGGAGCGTGCGAATCGAAAGCGTCATACAATCAGGGAGAATCTACTCATGACAAAGTCATACGAAAAATGGTTGAGCGATGTGCAGGCTGCGCTCAAAGCAATCAACATGCCATTCGATGATTGGCAGAACATCTGGCGATTCGATTTCCAGCGCGAGTTCAACGCCGGCGTGAAGGCTGACGATGCTGCCATGAAGGCCAACCGCTTCTGGTGGCACCTGCAGAACAAGTCGCTGAAGCAGGACTGCCGCAAGACCCCGGACTGCTGGCTTCCGTATGGGCATCAGGGAGAGTGCCAGCCCGTTTCATCGGGAGCCATTAGGCCCACCTACGCCCCGGGAGACTACGTGAAAGTGGAGTTTCCTGACAAGACCACGGGAATCGGCGAGTGGATGTGGGTTAGGGTGAGCCGCTGCGACGAGAAGAAGCAGGTTGTGTTCGGCAGGCTCGATAGCGAGCCGCTCAACGATTACGACGGCCAGATCGGTCTAGGGTCAGAACTGGCCGTCAGCTTTTCCCAGATTCGGGAGCACAGGAAGCCGACCGAGTTCACGAAACAGTGAGACTCTTCGCCCAGTACCCCCAATTCGCACTGTGGAGCGGTTCCTTGGAAAACGTGCCGCGTAACGATGGCTGATCAAGCGAAGATCGGGACGGATTGGCAGGACGATGAACTCGATGCAATCGTGGCCGACTACTTCGCGATGCTCGAACTCGATTTGTCTGGACAGCCGTATGTTAAGGCCCAGCACAGCGCTGCCGTAATGCGCCAGATCGGCCGAACCCACCGCTCCGTGGAATTCAAACACCAGAACATCTCGGCCGTCTTGGACGAACTCGGGATGCCGTGGATTCCGGGATACAACCCAAAAAGAAATTATCAGAACGCAATCTTCGATGCGATAGACAGATACCTAACTAACCATCCCTTCATTCTTCAAGCTGTTCCGGACCCGGTGCCACCACTTCCGGTCTCATCGGAAGGTGTGTTTGTACCTCCGCCAGCCCTGACAGCGGACGAGCCGGTTCCTGATAGGTTGCGAAGGCTTGTACGGAAATTCGATCCGGTCGAACGCGATCATCTCAAGCGTGCACTCGGCAAGGCCGGTGAATCGTTTGTTCTTGATGTTGAGAAGCAGATGCTCGCCGACTCCCAGCGAGCTGATCTGGCGAGGCAAGTGCGATGGGTTTCAGCCGAAGAAGGCGATGGCGCGGGTTATGATGTTCTGTCTTTCAGTCCGGAAGGGCAAACGCGATTGATTGAGGTTAAGACAACGAATGGTTCCGCGCACACCCCGTTTTTTCTTACCAGGAACGAGCGTGACCTCGCAACGGAGCGCCCATCCGATTGGCGAATATACCGTGTCCACCTGTTCTCCACGGAACCACGGATATTCACGATAGCGCCACCGCTGGAACACACGATCAGGATTACACCCGAAACCTGGCGGGCGTCTTTCTGATTCGCATCGTTACGATCCACTGAACCTAACCGAAGGTCCCAGAATGGAAATAAACGTTTGCGTCATAGTTACGTCGGCTGACGAGTCTGTGCTGAAGCAAATGGACTTTGATTGACACATTCACGACGACCCGCTCTCCCGCGCAGCAGAAGCCGTGCAAAAGGCAGAGCCGCCCGTCACTTCCGGTGCCTACAGAGCTGGCGAACGTCACATTCGCGGCAACGGGACCCCGGAGATGGGGCGAAGTCGCGCAATTTCAAACGTTCAACTAATCCAACCACTTCCGTTTCCGTCTGTACAATTTTGGTTGGGCTTATGTCAACGCTGCGTTTCTGCGCGCCCTTTTTGAGATCAAAAACGTTGGCTTCAACGATCTGAAGCCCTTCCCGGCGTCCCGCGCTGGTGTACGTCCGCAGCTGCCGATCATAAGGTTCGAGGTCGTCACCTTCAGAGACCTTATAGTCGTCGAGCTCGTACTTGGGTTCGCCTACACTATCAGTCCGGATGATAACGTCTGCGCGCCCGCTTACGGCAGCATTCGATAGATGAAGTTCGAATGGACGCTCGACGGCGTACACGTTAAGCAGTCCTCGACCGTGAGCATCCACGAATGTCCCAACAAGCTCGCGCGCAGCAGACTTCATAAGGCGGTGCGCAGGTTTCGTAGCTGCGGGAAGGTAAAAATGCTCGGTAAAAAGAGCGTCGAGTTGTGCCTTTGTGGGAATTGCTCCAGATGTTCGAGCGTGATCGGCGACGGTGCGGAGGATGTGGTGTACTGCTTTGCCGTAACCCAACTCTTGCGCGAGTGGTGCCTCAAAACCGAGGTCGGTACGAAGCCGGTATGAATATCCACAATCTGCGAACGCAGATAGTTCAGAGAAACTTAGCGAAACAACCTCATCGGGGGCTGCGTTGCTGTGCGACACCTTCGGCAAGCGCAGCTTCTCCTGCTTCGGAGGCCACCTTCCTGCGACTTGAACGAGGAACGGTGAAGGCGGAACGGAGTTCTTCTTAACCACGTCATGCGTGGAAAGGGACAACCAATTCTTAGCTCGTGTTATGGCGACATAAAACAGGCGGCGCTCATCATTTATGGTTCCCTCGTACCGCTGCCGGTTGAACAGGTCTCCTTGCACGAACCATTTGCCGGACTGTCCAGTCTTCGCTGAAGGAAAGCGATTATCTGACAGGCTGGCGAGGAACACGATAGGCCACTCAAGACCTTTGGCTGTGTGAACGGTCGTTAGTTCAACTGCATTGGTGTTGAACCGATCTCCCCCGTCGTAGCCCTCATAAGCACCGTGTGCCCAATTCTGCACAAAAGTCGCAAGGTGAAAATAGAAATACTGGCCTCTGTCGAGGCCGCCGACTTGTTCACCAGGATGAACTGGATCAGGACGCGCACGCCGACGAATACTCTCAAAATCTGTTAAGAGGGATGTGCATCTGGCGAGAATGCCGGCCCTTGCCGCGATAGCCGGGTCGTTCATATCCCATTCGCCTACGCCACACAAATTAAGGAGCTTGTGATAGTCACCAACCAGATTGGCTGGCACATCATCGTGTGCTCTCTCGTACCAGTCCATCACACCCTGGCGAGCGGCACTGCGGCGACGGCCCCGTAAATCGAACTGTCTTGCATAAGCGACATCAAGCTGTTCGATCGTTACCTTCCGGCGCTCACCGTACTGTTCGTCGGACCACTCGGTTTCGGCAAGAAACGCCAGCGTGCGTCCGAACAACAGTGCGTCCGGATGGTTGAATAGCCCTGTCCTGCCTCCAGGCAGCACAGGGATTTTGTAATTATCGAGAGCGTCCAAAATAGCGGGATACGACACCCAGCCCCTGAATAGGATCGCAATATCGCGGTATTCGTGGCCTGCCTGTACCAGCTGCGAAATCGTTTGCGCAATGCGGTTTGCCTCATCCGCCTCAGTGGCGGCGCTCCAGATGGAAACTGATCCATCAACGGCCGGTTCAGCCGCAGTCATTTTCTTCGGAAGTCGGCCCTTTATAGTCTTTGAAAATACATCGGCAATATCGACGATGTTCTTCACACTGCGCCGATTCATAGAGATTCGATATGTCGCGACATTCGGATATCTTTCAGCAAACTTCACGATGTTCTCGACGTCCGTCCCTCGCCACTGATAAATGCTCTGGTCGTCATCACCCACGACGCAAAGCTCTACTGGGGGCGTTGCCAGCAGCTCGATGAATCGCTCCTGCGCAGGATTGATGTCTTGGTATTCATCCACCATCAAATGCCGAAGTGGTGAATGAACCTGCTTAAACACTTCTGGGCGTTCGAGTTCACGGACAGCAAAGGCAATCTGCTGACCGTAGGTAAGGAGCCGGTAAGATTCCAGTCTTTCGCGTAATGCTGCCAAGACAGATTTAAAGGGATCATCAAGTGAGTCAAGCGGGATCAGTTCGTTTTCAATAACGTCAAAATTTGCGATAAATGCTTTGATCGATCCGTAGAGCTTGCCTGTGAGTTCCTTAAGCCCAATCCGGTTAGCCTCGCGGGAGAGAATGGCCGCGAGCCGGTGATCGTCAAGAACATCGTAGGATTCATATTTCGGAACATATTGTTGGAGCAACTGGAAAGCGTAGCTGTGAAGAGTCCCGATATAGCATCCATTCATCCGGTCGAGGAGTTTGCGCCCGAGCAGTGGATGCGCTTCGACTGCTTCCTTGACACGCTTTTTGAGCTGCTCTCCCGCGTCGACGTTGAACGTGACGCCGACAATTGCTTCCGGCGGAACACCCTCGGCCAGCAACGCGGTGACGCGCTGCCTCATCACCTCGGTCTTTCCCGTTCCCGCCCCCGCGAGAATCTGCACATGCGAGCCTCGGTGGAATACGGCATCCCGGGCATCCCCTATAAGCGAAGGTATGTGGCTGGCCATAGCGGGGTATAGCTGCTCCGAGGAAGGAAAAGAAAATTATCCATCGATCATCAAGCCCGTTGCAGTGATGTGCGTCACCAGAAGTGGGTTGTGCGCATTCGATGAGGAAAGGTCGTGCACACCCGCCGATTAGAAAGGCGGCCTCCTATCCTGCAGCCCGCCGAAGCCAAATCTCATATTCCCACTCAGACAAACAGAGCGGGCTGGCCTTCTCTTTCAGTGTGTCGATCCACCGCATGTATTCCTGCTCGCTATCGTTTTGCGTCCAGGAGCCGATGATCCCTCCTGCATTCAACACAATGCTATCAACCGGGCAGTGCGGCGGCGTCTGTATCTTCCCCATACGCCAAAGAAATTTGAGGTCAAGATTGAATGCCTTCTAAGAAGTGCCATAGCGAAGCCTGTGGTCCTTTAGAATCACGCCGAATCTCTTTGACAGTCCATCTGAGATGTTTCGGATTGCTCCACAGTGTTCAGAGTCAGCCACATGCCGGGTGTAACGGGCGCATTCGTTGCGGATGGCCCTTGACAGCTCGCTCCTGAAATTTGATCTTTCGTTTCCGATCTCTTCCCGGCTATAAACTTTGTTCTGTCGCTGCTGCAATGCAGCCTTTAGGCTTTCGGCCATCGCCGAAGTCTCCTCCGCAACCCGCGTGACCTCCAAGAATCGGTCTTTGATCATTAAAGACCTCGCTCGCACTCAAGACGTCCGTCGGCAGCGGCTCCGGTCCTGCCAATGGCAGTCGTTTACAGGTCGTTGAGCGGATGCGACGCAGAACCAGTACCTATGAAAGGATTCTTAGGACCTAGTCGAACGGCCGTCCAGTAAACGCGTTGTAAATCTGGACGGTGGGGATGCTCGCCTGCAACAGCCAGGCTGCAGCCTGGGACATCATGTCGCACATGTCGTCGTGCGCCGCGTTGGGAAACATGGTCAGCTGCTCGACCAGGGGCTCGGTCCACGCTGCGTTCCGGTCGACGAGCCAGTCGCCCGCCTGCCACTCGGCGGCCGCCGCGTACATGCGCGCGACCTTGCCGCCCTGCGGATTGATGGCGATCACTCCCGGCACGTTCATCTTCAATCGCTGGACGACTGCCGGACCGTTGGCCTTGTCTTCAACGAGCACGGCGCACACCGGGCGGTGCACGTCACGCTGCCGCCTGATCTCGGCCTCGGTCGCGGCCGCGTCCAGGTGCGCGTTCACGACGTTCAGAACATACCGCTTGCGCCCCTTGACGCCGATCACCCCGATCGCAACGTAATCAGACGTTGCCAGGTCCTTGAACGCGGCGTCCACGCTGATGATCTTCATGTCGAAGGTCGCCGGCAGACTCTCGTCCGGCTGTCCGGTCGTGGCGTCGATCCCGCCGTAGTAGCGCACCTCCTTGCGCTTGATCATGTTGCCGCCCATTGGCGACGGCCGCTGCTGGTACTGGCCTGCCCACCTGAGCCGGTGCCTCTTCAACTCCTCGACTGTTGCTTCAGGGAAGCGCCCGGACATCAAAATGCCTCCCGCGTCACGCTGAATCACAATGCCGGAGATCGGGAATCTCCAAGTCTCGGTCTCCTCGGCCTCCAGCGGGATGCGCAGGTGAGTCCAGACGCCGGGCTCCTGCTCCAGGAGGTAGCCGGTGGGATCAAGCTCGTGCAGGCGCTGCATTACGAGCACGATGGCTCCGGTGGACGGGTCGTTCAGCCTCGACCGCAGCGTGTTGTCGATCCAGTTGTTCGCCGTCCTGCGCTCGGCTTCCGAGAGCGCCTGATCCGGACTCACCGGATCGTCGACGATCGCCACATCACAGCCTCGGCCCTGGGTCGTGCCGCCGATGCTCGTCGCTATCATCTGTCCGCGCCGGTCATTCATGAACTGGGCCACCTGGTTGCGGTCTCCGGAGAGGCTGAATCTGTCGCCCCACATGCGGCGATACCAGCCGCTCTGCAACAGGCTGCGGCGCATCACCGAGTGCTCCGTCGAAAGGTCGAGCGAGTAGCTCGCCGAAAGGAAGCTCTGCGACGGGTCGCTTGCCCATACCCAGCACGGAAAGCAGATGGTCGCGATGGTCGACTTGGCCGTCCTTGGCGGGACGTTGATGATCAATCTCGTCACCTTCCGCTGCTTGACGGCCGTCAAGTACTCGCAGAGCAAGCCATAATGCCAGCTCCAGACCAACGGACGGGTCGGATGGATCACACGCCAAGCCTTCTTGACGAAGGCCGCGAAGTCCGTCGCCCATCTGTCGGCGAGTTGCGAGCGGAGCAACGCCGCTTTCTCAAGCGCTGGCAGACCCGCGGTGCTCGCTTCAGTCAGCATCGCATCCTCCTCTGGCCGGAATACCAGGCCCTCCCTCGATCATTAGCGGCACGGGAGCCGGGTCCGGCGCTGTAGTGGGTGCGAACAACTCCAGGATGTCGTGGGCATACTCCACGGCCTCATCTGTGCTGATCGCCTGCACGTTGATCGTCACATTCTTCTGCGACGTGTCGATGTGGCCGCTCAGCTTGGCCTCCAACTCGACGACGGCGAGCCGCTCGTGGATCGCTCGCAGCGCTCCGCGCAGGTCGCGGCGGCTCTCGGACTCCAGTTGCAGGCGCTCCGCGTCCGCCCTGATCCGGGCCACCTCGGCCAGCAGGCTGCTGCCGTAGGCGACATCCTTCTGATCCGCGACCGCCGCCACCTTCGCCATGACCACCTGCATGTGCTTCTTGTGGCGGCCCAAGGCGTCATCGGAGACGGAGAAGCGGCGGGCGACGGCGTTGAGCTGCTCGCCGCGCAGCAGCAGCCTGTCCATGGCGTCGCGTCGATGGTGGTTGCAGATCGTGCAAGTGCGGGCCAAGCGTGAACTCCCCCTGCCGTTATGCGTCGGGCCAGTGTGTACGCTAGAGAGCTCCGCCGGAGAAAGTCAAAGAAATAACGCGGGTCAAACGCGGAATGGAACCACAGAAAGCACGGCCGTTGCGGGAGAAATGGAATTGACTCTTCGTCGCTTTCCGGCGAATTATAGCTGCGTCAAAAAAGGTACACAGGACCTCCGGAGAACTCGCCGCCCGCGCTTGGCGGCATTTTTTGCTCTGGCGCTCCGTCCTCCTTTTTGCGCCGTCAGCGAGCGCGGCGATGAGCCGAATATAACCTGGAATTCAGTATCCGGTGGCGCCCGTGGTGTCGCTGTCTCCCGCGCTGTCGGCTGACGTGGTCTGATAGTCGGCGTCTGACGAGCCGCCGGGACTCATCGCGCCCTGGCTTGAAAAGCCCGTGCCATGACAACCGTAGTCGCGCACTTCGTTCGCATGCGCTGTTAACTCCGCCAAGTGCCTGCGAAGATGCGTGGTCGTCATCGCGCCCTGCGCCCCGGCAATGACGCGCCCGTGGCGCGGGGGCTGTGGGGCCCCTGCTGTTAACTTTTGACATAGGCTCGGTTCCTCCATTGTGAGAGTCTTCCACTTTGAGCAGCGGCGAAGGAATATCGTTCTGAGCTCGCGGTCTGGAATGAAGCCGCAATGCCGATTCGGCTAGACGCTCCCCACGATCCGCGACGCCTCTCCGGAGTACATCGCGAGGTCGAGCGCGAATTCTCCAAGGGCGACCGCATCCAGTTCACGGTACCATCGAAGGAACTAAAGGTCGCTAACCGAGAACTCGGCACTATCGAACGAGTTAGCCAGTCCGGCAATCTCGAAATCCGGATGGACTCCGGTCGCGAAGTTCGATTCAATATCCGCGAGCATCCGCATCTCGACCACGGATACGCCGTCACCAGCCACAGCAGCCAGGGACAGACCGCGGACCGAATTTTGATTCACGTGGACACGGACAAAAGCGAACTTCTGGTCAACAACCGTTTTGCCTATGTGTCTGTATCGCGCGGCCAATACGACGCGCAAATCTATACGAATGAAAGAGGTGGACTCGCGCGCAGTCTCAGTCGTGAGAACTCTCAACCCACTGCAATCTGCGCCGAAGATCGAAACTCCTTCCGCGCGGAGTCGGCGCCATGCCGAAGAGGAACAAGGTCATAGTTTAGGAATAGCACTTGCATGAGATGCGATAGCGGAGAAACTTGATGAAAAAGACAGGCAAGGCTACCTAGAAAAGTTACTTGACATGCTGGTTAACCAAAGGATATGTTACCTCTCAGTTCGGCAAACGGAAAGTGTAGCCTGACAGGCTCCACACCTGAGGGGGTTCCAATTTGCCGACTTCCCTAAAGTAAGAGGTTGTGTCCGCGCCGGTGGCGGAAACGTGTCTGTGTCCATGTGCGGTGGCCAGACGACGCGTCCGGCGTAGTGTGTACGAAGGGATTACTATGACATGGACTATCTGCCCCTACATGCGGTGGACCATAGCCACGGTCTGCTTGGTCAGTGTGTCGCTGAGTGCTGGAACTAAGCGAAGTACAAAGACTGCACCAGCCCAGGGAAATGACGCAACTCCCTCGTACTCCCTTGTTGTTAGCCCGCTTACACATCCGTTTTGCGAGATATCAGAGAGCGCAAAGGCGGACTGCAGTGACCAATCTGCTGACGAAAACATCCGAGCGAGATGCCTTGAGCGCGATCACATTCATGCTCTATTGAAACCCGGCATATGTGGGATTCCGGCAAAGCAAAATGGAACTAGCAAAGTACCCAATTGGGACTTGGATAAAGATCCTTATATAGACAAGCCATTTAGAAATTCAGGAGCTTGGGATCCCGACGAGAGCCATTGGTCAGAAGTGGACGGGAACGATGCAAGCCAATGCCTGGCCGGTGCGGCCGACGTCGTGATGGAGCGGGCATTTCGATACGGCTTTTGTGACTATGATAAATACAATGTTGAGACCAAGTTAACTGTGACCGATCAAACGTTTGGCCTCCAGAAGGCTGACTATTATATCGTCAACATCGTTGTCTGGAAGGGAGACCCAATTAAGACCGTACAGGTCAGCAAAGTGAGCGGATTCAAGGCGACAGATCCTCTACCCAGTTCTGGAAGCATCGTCATAACCTCTGACCCCGATAATCCTTGTACCTACGCATTGTCCTCCCAGACCCTAGGCGACCTAATAAAATCGATCAACGCCGACCCCAAAGCCTGTGCGAAGGCCTCTTTGGTTAATCAGCATATCTCCTTGTCTTCTACGGATGGTAAGAGCGACATCGCGGTGTCCGGCGATACCAATCAGGTCGGGAAGTGGGTTAATCCGTTAACGTACTCCGTCGACTCTAGTGCTTGGTATGTGTTTAATCATGGCGATCATGGCAATTTGAGTCGGCAGCACTTGTCTTCGTTTAGCAACCAGTACCCGTATCGCATATACGGCACGAAGAAACCAATCGGCCTGGTCGCGATTCATGTGCGACCTGATGGTGACAGCTGGGAGCTGTTTCAACAATTGAAAGTCAAGTACACGGTGAGCATAAGCAAGAAGACTTCCACTCCCGTATCGGATCTGCAGGGCCTTCTTGGAATAATTTTGAATCCCAAGGCCTTTGGTTTCGTTCCGAAATCAGATCCTGACGGATTTTACGGTTCGACGTTCTTTAATGCGGCCTCTCCTTCAGATTTGACAATTGCTGCGGAAGTGGGATTTTCCAACATGGCAACAAGCGACTGGGAAACCAAGTACAGGGAACCCGCAGAACAAGACTGGCTTGCTAATCGGTCCAGTACCCGGTGTTAAGCCCACTCTGACATCCCCGCCAAAGCGACGTGCGGTACTTTCTTCGATCGCCTTGCGCATGCGTACAGAGCAGCCGGAGAAGTCGGACAGTTCATCTTCTTGGGATGACCATTCAGACTACAAGGCGGATACCGATAACGTAAGTCCGCACCCTGGCGACGGATTAGCGATGGATACTGAAGGGGCTGAGAGCAATGGTTCAGGAGCTCAAACACCTAAGAAACCTGCTACCGACAAGGGGACGACGCCAACACCGCCGAAAGCTGCGACCGACAAGTCAACTGCGCAATCCGCGCCTACAGCTCCAACAGTGGACTGCCAACCAACAGCTGATACATCCGGCCAACAGTCTCCATGCAAATTTAACTCGACATTTAACGACGAAGACCTTACACATTGGGATGTTAGTTTCGGGGTTCCTTTTCACAAGCTTACCGATCTGCAATACAACCAGAGTTCGGGCAGCGGCTCCTCCGTTGTTCCGAAAACCGTCACCCGACTAAACGCGTACGGGTTCTTTGATATTTATCCCATTGCGACAGACATCGTAACGCCGCCACTGATTGCGTGGCCTCACTTCAAATTAGGTTTGCCCATATCAGGTAAGGTCTTCAATAAACCGTTCTTCGGCATGGGTGATGGACTCTATATCAAACAACTGTCGAAGATCATTCCAGTGCAGTTCTCTTTCTACGGCGGAGTTGTGTACAACAAAGAATTTCGACAGATACCGGGAACTGTTGGATCATCAAATGTACAGGGACATAGGGTTTGGAGCGGCTCTTACGGAATCGAGATTCCAGTGAAGCAATTTAAGACCATGTTGAGCAACAGCAGCAAGAGCAAGTCAAATAAGTCATCGAGCAATACGAGCGGCCAGAATGCGTCATCAACAACTCAATGACGAAGCCGAACCGTTGATCGCGCACTTGGCGGCGCATTGCGAATCGCCAAACATATGGGTTGCGGTTGGATATCGATGCTAATCAGGTCGACCTCTTGTGTCACGATGGGCGCCTTGGTTTTTCTGTGTTCCACATTGAGTAGTGGCCAGGCGTCGGCCGGATCAGTCCGACCGGACGTGCCCGATCAATATCAGCGTTTTTTCGTCTACTATTCGCCTACACGCTCAGTTTCATCGGCAATATTAACTGCGGCTGGCCTTGATGATTCCAAAATCGGCCGAAGCTTCGCTTTGATAGCAGGTATTTCGAAGTATCCCAATCTGCGTCCCGCTGACCGTGATCTGACTCCGGCTGGCGAAGACGTAAAGAAGCTTGCGGACTATTTCAAAAATGTGGAGCACTTTGACGAGATCGTGGTACTACAAAATGATGATGTTACATTTGATAATCTCGCTTTTTTCTTACAAGGATATTTTCCCGACAAGCTCCAGGCAGATCCAAATTCTCGATTATTGATCGCATACTCGGGGCACGGATTTACGAAAGGCAGTAGCAGCTTCCTGGTAACATCGGGTGCTGTTCGCTTGGACGCCAAGAATCCCGATATGTACAACAGTCTGAATCTGTTTAATTTGAGGGCGTTAGTTCAATTTGATCGTCAATACACTCACAGCATATTGGCTCTTTTGAATACATGCAACAGCGGCGACTTCTTGAACAGACCTTTTGGCGTCGCTACCTTCAATATCTACGACAAGAGCGCGTGGGCCATTACGGCAGGCACGGAACAACAGCTAGCTTTTTCTTATGGTGATGTGGGCACGGGCAGTCTTTTTTTCGAGAAGCTGTTTGCCGCACTCGATGGGCGGGCAAACGCCCTATATCCAAATACGGCAATCGCATTGCCAAATATCGTTACTGTCGATGAGCTTTATAACTACTTGGTTGATCAGATAGAGAAACGCACGTCGAATCACCAGACACCTAAGATGGGTGACTTGGATGATAGTGGAAGTACGGGGTTATTTTACTTCCTAGATCGTAAGAAGCTCATCTCCAATAATTTGATTGCAACGTGGGACGAGAATTCGACTCCTAGTCTAATCCAAGCACTACCGTCGCAAGTCGCGCCTGGAACGGCAGAGCCTTCCAATACATCTAGCGGTGCTGCGTCCGCAGCGGCGGCACCGCCTCCACCAGTAGCGTCTCTACCAGCAGCGTCATCAAGCGAGGTTCAGCAGACAGTAGCCGCCGCGGAAGAGTCAATTGCCGGTGCGCAAGAGCAGAAGATAACGAGTACTCTTGCGGAACCAGAGATTCAAACGGCGCCTACGGACGCGGGTGGGGTAGAACATCATGCCGTTCCGGACTTTAGCGTGAAACCCAAAAAGTTCTCTTTGCAGCAGCACTCGACACTACCAACCGCTCACTTAGGACCCTCGCACACACCTTCAGAGACTGTGCTGCCAACTGTGGAGGACGCCTCGATACAGAGCCATGTCGAGTCGGGGTGGCCCCCTGGAGCGGTGAGAGGGGGAGAGTATGTTGTAAGTGAGCGAGATGCAAACAAAACTATTGACTTCCTCAAACTACCTGATGACTTTACTCTGCTTGTCGATTCTTCCGTAAAGGAAGTCAATTGGACAGTGCATAAGCTTGAATTTGGCGAGGGTGCCACGATTGACGTTTCGGCACCGCGCACCACGATTCCTCCGGCACCACACGGAGCCGATGCCGGAGTCTCACAAAGTTCAGGTGCAAACGGAGCAGACGGCGGGCCGGGAGCACCAGGCCTCGCCGGTCCGAGCGGAATTAGCTTGAATCTTGAAGTCGATACCCTAGAGATGCACGGAAATCTCTGGATTCGAACGGATGGTGCCTCAGGCGGAGCCGGAGGCAGGGGTGGTAACGGTCAGCTGGGGGGAGGGGCAAGCTGCGGTAGCTTAGGAACGTCTCATGTCTCGGGCGGGCGTGGCGGAAATGGTGGACCAGGTGGTAGAGGAGGGGATGGTGGTGCCACTTCTAAGGTGCGCTTGATAATTCACTCGATGGTCGGCGACCATCAATCAACTGGGGTGAGCTATGTTTCCCGTCCGGCGTGCTCGTCCGTCTGTGGTAGGTCGACTCGGCCGGCGGACCTGAATAAAGATGACGGAAAGATCACGATCTATGGTCAGTCCGGCTGCGGCGGTCCAGGAGGCTTCGGAGGAGCACCAGGCCCGGGAGGAGATGAGGGAGAACGACGAGGTTGTGCGTTGCTTAAAATCCTATTTACGGGGCACGTCTCAGGTGGTCCAATCGGGACGCCAGGTCAGCCAGGTTCCTTTGGCGAGACTGGCCGTTGTTCAGAGGCTGAATCCCTACGTGACGAGCTTTTTCCGTGAGTATGTCGCATATCTGCCGATCCGCCGCCGTTATGCTCGGTATTGGATTACTGCTGACGGCTGTCTCTCTGCTATCAGCCCAAGAGTTGCAATCCTGTAGCTCAGATAAAGCCCAGGATAACTTGGCTGAACTTCTACGGTTTGCTCACACCGTTGGCAGCGGCGAGGAGGACGCGATGCAACTGTTCGACCGGTTAGAACGCACAACGAAAAACCCCCGGCTCACATCCCAAGGCTATCGTTCAACAGTCTGGATGGACAGCGTTGTAGGATTTATACAGGACAATTACCCTAACAAGCATCTCTCTGCTAGATTGTTCCGCACTGAGGTCATCGGTACTTGGATTGGTGCCATTCAGTCGGGTGCCGACTGTTACCCTCCGATGGATGAGATCTATTCGGCGTGGAAAGTGTGGGTCCAAAAGCAAAAGGATCTAGTGCAAGCACTTTCACGGGCCGGGATTTGCAAACGAACCTGCGATCCCATTTAACCTCATTTTTGAGGATTCGAAAAATCTTCCAGCTACGAACAGCGTTGACAGGATTGTCCGCTTTGGGGCGACTGGGGGCGCAACTGTTCAACTGAGAAAGTTGGAAAGCGGATCAATTATTGGAAATAACTACCGGGATGGAGACCCCATCAGACTTCCTGGCTCTGAGTGCTTATTGAAGCTCGATGTTCGGTCGCCGATCGTTGGTCACGTTTCCGCGCCAGCCTTTTATCGCGACAAATCTTCGATCCCCAACCCGGAGTTCGACTTCTACTACGCGCTCCGAGCATCGGATTATATAGCTGGTGTGATTGGGGTTCTCCTAGGCTTTGCGACTAAGGACGCCTTCTGGACAAAAAGAAAGGTGCGCTGGCTGCGCGCGTTCCTGACGTGCTTGGCGGGAGGATCACTCATATTTGCCCTGGCATACCTAAAAGTCGTCAAGAACCAAACTCAACCGTGGATGGTCTTTGGCGCATTCAGCCTAGCAGGAAGTATCCTAGGTCCTTGGGGCTGCGAAGATCTTTCTCTCAAACGTGGCGGACACGATTACTGATGCACAGAGACGCAAGGAAAACGATACTCCGAGCTAGTTTTCGGAAACAACCGCGAAATCGTCCCAACATTCGCGGCGAGAACGCGGCTTATCGCAGGGGACTTTACACCTCAGCCGCTGCCGCTTTCCTGCGACGCCAGAGCGTCGCACGGGATGCGCCCGACAAATCCTTCAGCCGCGGGCGTCCCAGGCGCTTGCCTCTTTTTCGGACTCGCTCCAGCCCCGCTTTCGTTCGCTCGCTGATCCTGATCCGCTCCTGTTGGGCCACAGCTGCAAGAATTCCTATGATGGCTTCACCGAACACCCCCAGGCTGTCGACGTACTGTTCCGTGTAGCTCTTGAACTTGATCCCGAGATCGCTCAAGCGTCGCAAGTATTGGAGCGTGGCGAAGGTTCCCTCACGCGTCAGCCGGTCAAGGCTCCAGAAGAGCAGGCAGGCAAAGCGGTGCGACTCGGCGGCCCTCCACATGGCCTGGAAGCCGGGCCGCTTCCCGTTCTTCGCGGTCAGTTCGTCCGTGTACTCTGCGACCACGTTCCAACCTTGTTGCCGCGCGAACTCGCGGAGTTGCAGAAGTTGGTTGAGCGGGTCCTGGCCCTTGTTGTCGGTGGACACCCGAGCGTAGATCGCAACTCGCATGTTTTGTTTCATAAAGGTCATCCTTTTAGCGCAGCTAAGTCCTTTATTGACAAAGCGGATAGGGAATGAATTGATTGTATCATAAAGGTTCCTTTTTGTAACAGCTAAGACACAGGCCCCGAGCAGAAGGACGGTCTGAAGGTTCGGTGCTACCGCTGAACTTTGAGCGTTCTCGCTGATTGTGGAGCGCGTGAAGGCGGGCCTGCGCAACGCGGGAAGGGCAAGTGTTTAGGCCGACCGCGCTTCTCGGTTTCGGCGATCAAGATTCGGGATTCTGCGTGGCTAAGGTCTGACCCTGCAGGCGAATCGAGGCGCGCTGCCGGATTCTCGAAAACTTCTGTGATCCGTGCCCTGCACCAGTGAGCCGCGTTATTCGCGAACCTCCGGCGCCCGCGATTCAGGTCACGTTCCCCGAAAACTTCTGTGATCCGTGCCCTGCACCAGTGAGCCGCGTTATTCGCGAACCTCCGGCGCCCGCGATTCAGGTCACGTTCCCCACTGTTTGGAACTTCGACGCGACCGTGACGACCAACGATCACGACGCGATCGCCCACTTTCAGCCTTCTTCTCTCCATCCGCTGCTGTTCTTCAAGGTCGTTCATTGGTCCGTCTCCGAGCTTTCGATTCTCGCGATTCTTCCCTCCAGCGCGGCGCAGCACGTGTTCCAGTTTCATTCCCATGTCCATTCTTCACATTCTCCTTTCCGTGTCGCCGTCCGGCCAGTTGTATGAAGGCACCTGAAGGCACCTTCCCATATCAAGGTTTACGCGCGCGCGTGACGGCGATAATCTATCTTGCTTTCAGTTGCCTTCAGCTTTCTCGTCTACCAACCCGGGCGAATCCTCTTCAGACTCGTTGCCCACGTTCGCCGTTCTCCCTGCCGTGCCTTCGCCGTTTGCGACGGCGCTCAACTCTTCCGGCCGCGCTGGGCCGCGAAGCCAACCACTCTCCCATTTGTCATATTGCACGCCCGTGCTTTGGTCGTACTTGGTGCCTCCTTCGACATAGATGTAACTGGCGGTAACTCTGGTCACAAGTTCGATGACGACCCTGGGCGGTCGCCCACGCACGAATCGCCACTCGATCCCCAACCTTCAAGTTGCACCGTTCCATGAACGATTTCACCGCGTTGTCTCGCCGTCTTTCGTACTTTTGCCGTTCAATCTCTGTCAATTCCATCCCGTGCTGCCCGTCAAATTTCTGCATTGCTCTCCTTCCATCTTTCAACTCCGCGCCGGCAGAGGATTCCCGTGCGGAGTTGGTTACGTAATGCCCGTCACGAAGCCTTTGGCAACGTGTCCTGTCGCGCTGGGCTGAAGAGATCGAGCTGGACAGCTTTCTTGTTTCGCAGCCGCTCACGCTCGTACTCGACGGCGGCGAAGAAGTCCTCGTTGAGCGCCAAGGCCTCGACCATGCCCCTGTCAACCGCCAAACCACTGCGCTCCAGACCGGCGGCGAACTCGTCCTGGGCGCACTCGATCCCGCTCCACATGCGGCACTCGCGCCACAAGATGCGCGCATTGGTCGTGAACCGCTGCGTACGCATGCACTCGGCGTCCAGCCAGCCCGCTACCGCGTAGTGCAGGTCGTCGCTGGGTGCTGTCTCGGCTGTCCACTCGGACTCATCGGCGTCTCCAATACTGTGCTTAAGTTGTTGCATAGAGGCTTCGTCGCTCATGTTCAGTGCTCTCTCAGCGCGAGTCCTGAAGGAAACTAGCCCCTCCTTCCATTTCCCCGTTACCGCGCGGGTGTAACAGCGATAACCCTACTTGCCTTCAGGGCCTTGCCCCCTCAGCCCGATGCTGCGCCGCACATTGCCATAGACAGTGTGCTCGACCGCATATCCTTTCCTGTCGAGCTCGGGCGAGAACTCCCTGCTCGACAGCGGTTTTTCGTTGTTCGCTTCGCACCAGTCGCAGTAGCTCTTGTAGAGCGCTTGCGTCTTTGCGACCTCGCGCTGTCCGAGCCGGCAGCAGTCGTTGATCCAGCGCGCCACGTGGTCCTCGTTCGCCAAGTAGGCAGCAGTGGCGTCCTTGACGGCGGAAGGCGGGTTCAACGCATCGCGATACCAAGCGATGCAGCCCTCGATCGCCCACTTGAGGATTCCGGGCCACTCCGCCCGCAATTTCTCGGCGAGGTTCAGATCGCGCTCGGCCTCGGGGATGGTGACGTTGAACGGGATTAGATGGAACCGCCGCCGGATGGCCTCGTTCACAGAGCGCAAGCCCGGCTTGTGGTTGCCGGCGATGACGAGCTTGAACTGTGGCGTGTACTCGAAGAAATCCTGTCGCATGAAGCGGGCCGAGATCGGGTCACCGCCCGTCAATGTTTTGATCTTGCTCTCGGCCCAGCGGCGGTCTTGCTCGGTCTCAACGGCGGTGACCAGACGCGCTCCGTGCAGTCCTGCGAGGTCGGTTGGATGGCGCTCCCCTGTGGTAGCGATAAATGTTTCGATAGGCGCCGTCTTGGCGTAGTCGCCGAGAATTCCGCTGATCGTGCCCTCGAATACCGATTTTCCGTTGGCTCCCATGCCGTAGAGAAAAAAAAGGCATTGCTCGCGGGTGCTTCCCGTCAGGCAGTAGCCGACCATCCGTTGCAGGAAGCGCTCAAGCTCGAGGTCGTGGTCGGTTACGCGGGCGAGGAATTCGAGCCACAGCGGGCATTCACCGCCGGGAGCGACGGCGGTCATCTTCGTGAAGTAATCTTCGCGCAGGGCAGGCCTAATCTCGCCCGTGCACGGATCAACCGCGCACGCTGGGGTGTTCAACAGCCAGATGCTAGAGTCCCATTGATCCACCGTGGCGGCGGTTCGCTGGTCGGAGTTCGCGATGCGATGCACGGCCGCGATTGTACTTGCCGACGTCAATTGCTTCGCCAGCGATGCCTTTCCTTCGACGAGGCATTCGTCGCTGGCATCTCGGCAGATTAGCCGGCACTTGTCGAAGACGTTTAGGATTGTGTCTTCCTTCCAGCGCATGCCGTCGTATTGAAGCCACCTGCCCCATTTGGCGATGTAGCGGAGGTCATCCATGTGGCGCTGCGTGAACCGAAGGGCCAGATCGTCTTCCGAGAATCTCGGTGGCGTCGTCGCGTGGCCTAATAAATCGGTTGTGTGCGTTCTGGTCGGCGTCGTGCAGGTTGCGCCGCCTTCCACGAGGCGGCGGAACTCACGCCACCGATTACCGTTGCTGTTGGACAGCGAGCAGGTTTGGTGCAGGCATCCAGCGACGACCGCACCGCTGGGGAATTGCTTCAAGAACGCACGCCCATCCTGGACGTCATATCCGCCATGGCTGCCGAGACATGCGACGATGATGATGCCACTGGGCTTGCGTGCAAGGACCTGCACGTTGTGGGCAGCAAGCCAGTGATCCAGATCGAAACATGGCTTCGAGCTGACGTTGGTGTGCTTGGTTTCCCGCTCCCACCGCTTGCACGATTCATGTATGCGGGCGTCGCGGACGTCATCCGGGTCGAAGTCGCCGTGTTCTACCCGTTTAATGAACTCAGACAAGTCCCGTTCTGGCATCTCATCGGGAGTGTCGAGGAGATGGTCAAACGTGATGGTGGCGTAGCGGCCGCTGGCATAAATTTCGATGCCGCGCTTGTTCTCGCCCGTGCCGAACATGTGCTTCAGCGACCGCGCGTTCCCCGATTTCATGTAGACATGCAGGCCTGTGGCTGACGGAGAGACTTCGGTTGGCGCGTTCAGGAGGGAGATGATGTCTGACGCCCACGTTTCAATGGTCCCGGTTTGCGGGTGACGACAGCCGTCCAGATCGACGAAAACGAAGCCGTCGCCAATCGCGAAACCCAACCCATCGTAGCGACCAACTTCGGCGACCACTTCTTCATAGCTGGCCCAGGTCTCCGCGTTGGTCGACGATCCCGGCCCTCCGTACGCCGAATACGGAACCTTCGTTGGCTTGCCATCCCGAACTTCGCTGCGCCAGAGCAGCCAGCGCCGCTGCTGCTTGAATTCGGCAACGTATTGTGGGAAGGTATCCATGTCTTTAGTCGTGTGTGGTTGGCTTGCGGGGCAGCCCGTCTTGGGCCGCCCCGCAAGGTTTCTCAGCGAGGAGCCGCCGTGCGGAGTTTAAAGCGACGCTCAGGCGGCGTTCTCGTCGCTTGTGGCGTCGTCGCCGGGGAAGCTCGTCCCGTCGTCGCCGGTGTCCAAGTCATGGGGCTCCGGCGGCAATTCCGGGTTATCGATTCGCTTGGCCAGTGGCGCGCTGACTACCGGCTTAGTGTTTGCAGGGGCGCGGGGCGCAGCCGCAGCCGGCGCGTGGTTGCCTTCCGTGCCGCGCCTGTACCAGGCCGGGATCGGCAGGACGGGATCGTCTTTGGCCGGCGGCAGATAGGCCACAATCTTTGGGAATATGTTGCCGGCCAGCGTCTTGTGGTGCTTGATGTCGAGCCGGTTGTTGATGCCGATCATGTTTTCAGTGTCGAAGCCATCGTCCGGAGGCTTTCCGGTGATGTCCGTAATCGCCTGAAACAGATTTGCGTTCTCGTCAATGGAGTTGTTGTAAGTGGCGATGACGCTAAGCTGCTTCCCATCTTTTCCGACCTGCTTCACGAACCACCTGAAACGGACTTGTTGCTTACCCCACGGTGTGAGTTTTTCGCCCAGGTCCTGGACGTCAGCGAGAACGGCCAGGTGGGTTCCTTCTTTGGGTTGCTCAAAATTCTTCTTCTTTTTCCTCAGAATCATGGTCTTTTTCCTTTTGCTTTTTTGTGCTTGAAGCCCGCCAAAGCTAAAGAAATCGCGCGTAGCCAGTGCCCAGAAGCTGAATCAACTCAGCGCGAGCGGAGATGGCCATTCACCCAATTTTCCAAGCTCCGAAGCGGGTAGCGAACGATGCGTCCGAGCTTCACGTAGGGCGGCCCCCAGCCTTCCCGTCGCCACTTGCGCAGCGTGCTCCTGGAAACCGCGATCCGCTTCCCCGTTTCTTTCTCGGTGAGATACCGCGCCATTGTTGGTTCTGGCGTGTTCCTCAAGTACATTGCGGGAGATTACGGGACATCGCGACGCTATAGGAACTGGAAGAAAGCAGGGCCACTTTTTTCCGGAATCACAAGAGTCAACTGGAGCGCTTCCACCCTAGTTGCTCAAGGAACATGTTCGTCAGAGGTGCGAATATCTCCGCAGGTATGGGGATTGTTCTATATTTCTTCAGGGTTGATTTGAGCTGGGCGACTGACTTGCGAAGTGCATCAATGCAGAGCTCGTCGTGCGCGCTCCTTTTGCAGTCGCAGAAGTCCAAGACTAGTTGCCGCATGGTACGGCTGCTGTCAAGTGTTTTCGATTCGAGTGCGGCGAGAGTGAATGGACGCTTGGCCGGTCTTCTTCCGTTCTGATATTGCTTGGCCTTGTTCAAAAACTCCTTCACCTTTTCATATCCGTATCCAGCTGACGTGAGCCAGTTGCCGCATTCCCCTTCGTTCACGCCAGGCTCATGTATCCAACTGTCAAGTTCGACAATTTGGGAGACGAGGTCGTGAATGCACGTTTGCAGCACGTTAGTCGTTTCTGCCGCCATCTCGGCGCGTCGCTCGGGAATTGCCTCGACCGCCGCCTCAAGCCCCCTCACCACGTCAGAGGCTACATGTCGCAGCACAAGTAGGCGCACGACGCGCGGCACGAACGCGGCGACGAGTTCGCTTCGGATTGGCCGCAGGGGATCGGGAAACTCTTGTGCGGATGTTTTGCAGAGTTGCCACAGGAAAAGCTCAATGGCGGGTATCTCCGGCGTTTTAGATGTGCCAGACATTTAAGTTTGACTGGACCATACGAAGACAATCTCTTTAGAGGTTATTTAATTCCTGATTTGATCTTCGTGTTTCTTGTGCAAGCCGCATCCTGAAATCGAACGGGTTTACGAGTTTCATGCGAACCGTGAAGAAACTCGTAAACTCGCCTGGGCTCAGGACGGCACCAAGCCATCGCCTTCGTCGTCATCCTTATTCCTTATCCTCGTTCCCATCGTATTCCCGCGCGCCATGGGGTGACGGTTCCAAGTCGCGCTCCAGGCGCTCCAGCAGCGACTCACCGGTGATCATCCTCATCTTGGCCACTAACTGCACGAGCAAGTCCCTGAGAACCTCTTTGGTCTCAAGGTTCTCCAGGACTCCGCACTCTTCTAAATCCTCGAAACCGTCGATGAGGGCGGCGATGGCCTTGCGGATCTTTCGCGCACGCTTGCGCTCTTGCTTGCTGAACTTGTCGGGCCGCACCTCGTTTTTGTCCCGCCACTCCCTTTGGTAACAGGTCCGGCAAAGCCCATAGGCCACGAGCACGACATCCTGCTCCTGGCAATTTACGCAAACTCCTACTCTGCGGGACATCTAACCTCCGCCAGTGACTTCAGGCAAAGTTGGCCGCCAGTAATGGGCGTGACCTTGCCGGTTCTCGATAGCACATTACTTCGACGCCTTCTTAGCCCCGCTCCGCTCCATCCGCAACACTTCTCCGCGAAGAACTCGTGCTGTCGGCTGGTGACGAATGTCGTGCGAGCTAACGTGGCTGCCATCGTTCATACCCTCACCAGGACCAGGTGCCCTTGATTTGGAAGTCCGGTTCGCGCAAACCTGATTCCGGTGGACTGTTTTTCGAATACGTGGTACATTGTAGCTCAAGCTACGCATAACTACAACAAGAAATGGCAGGGGTTCAGACCAAGTCAGACTGGGCCGCTCCAGAATTTAGGTATTCAAGAAAGGTGGTTTTTACTTTGGCAAAACATCCTGAGTACAGAGCTGTGTTCGAACGCCGGCATGGTCGCAGCCCAGTGCGGGAAGATGTTGCGGGCCGTGAGCGAGTTGAGTACACCAATGAACATGTCCGGAAATTGTTTTTTAACCGCTTCCCGACTTTGTTGCGCTGGGCACGCTCGGATGCTGGGCTATCCACGCGGGAACTCGCCCGACGCGCCGGAATCGATGCAACGTATTTGTCCCGTGTCGAACGGTCGGTCTCACCACCTCCGACGTGGCCCAAGATCGCGGCGATAGCAGCCCAAGTGCCGCTTTCCGAAATGGCAAAACTAGTGGAGCAGTTGGGGGGCGGATTGTTAAGGAATTCCGTGCTTCAGTCGGCAATCGATCTTGAGCAGACGATCTCGTCGCTTCCATCGGGAGCCTCCGAAGACCCTCAATGGAGATCCGCCATGCAGGCTCGTCTGGAGAGATGCTTGATGCTCATCGGGGCCGGACAATCCGACCAGTTCGGATCGCCAGAGGTTGGGCGCGACGCCTCGGGCGTATCTACTGCAAAGAAGGGACGCGGCAGAGCGGGCGAATAAGGGTCACGAGAGAGGGACTGGACGGGAACGCCGTAGGTAATCAAAATGTCGGCTTGCGAAAGACATTACAAACCTCAGGAAATCGCCGACCTGTGGGGTTGGTCAGTGAAAACTGTGATCCGCACATTCCGCGAGGAGTCGGGAGTGCTGAAAATAGAACGACCCGGGACGCGGACCAAGCGCAGCTATAGCCAAATTTCCGTTCCCGAGTCCGTGCTGCTCCGCGTGCATCAGCGCCTTGTCGTGAAGAAGTAGTTAGTTCACCGCTGCCGAAATAGCACGGTCGGCGTCCTCCAAAATAACCGGCTCCGTCTTCCACGTCTTCTTCACCTCGTTGTCTAGAATCTGTTGCAACTCTGGGACCCATTTGAAGTAATGTTCGCGCACGGTCTCAGGATTGTCCCCTAACAGCACCGCAACGTGGTCGAGGCTGACTTTCTTTTTCAGTAGTTCAACCGCAAAAGTGTTTCTGCACATATGCGACCGTGGCGCCAGTCGCTTGCCGTTGCGATCTTTGAGAATGAGCGGCGGAGTGACCAGCCTCCATAGTTTGCGAAACGTCTTCTGCCAGGTCGATGAAGCCTTGTTCTTCTTGCCCCTGCCGCTCCAGAAGAAATAATCAGGATGTGCATCGGGTCCAGTCGGAACATTGCGCAGTTCATCGGCAATCTCTGGCCTCAGCAAAAGGTACACTGGGTTGCCAGTCTTAGTCCGGTGCAACTCCAGCCGATTGTCGGAACCCAGGCGATCGCGGCCAAGCGTCACGGCGTCGGTGATGCTGAGGCCCGACCAGCGCATGAGGTTAACGAGCGCGTGCAGCCGGACGCCTTTATTGTGAACCTCTTTCTTGTTCACGGTTGTGATGCTTTCTTCGTAGCGCAGCGTGGCCGCCAGAACGGCGTTGAATTGCGCCGGCGTGAACGGCAGCGTGGGAATGGCGCTTCCCTTTGCGGTCGTGACGCGCGTCATGCCACGGGCCGGATTGCCCTTGTGCTTGGACCTCGGATCGTAAGCAATCCAGCCTTTGTCGATGCAGTACTCGAAGAACGCGATGCAGTTGTCCCGGCGCTTGCTCTTGCTCCAGTAAGTTTTCGCTTTCCAAGTCCGCATCCATTGGTCGAGCAGCGCCGAAGAGATCTGATGCACGTAATGCACCCGCTCTGATTCAGCCAAGGAAAGGTTGTGCTTCGCGAGGAATATTAGCAGTTGTTTCTTCAGCGTGTTGAATTTTGACTCCGTCGCGGTGAAACCATCAGGGTTGTCGGAAACAGCCTTTTTGGCGGCGATGAAATCGTCGAAGGCATCCTCCGCTAGCTTGTGATTCGCCTGTTCTCTAGCGGCCTCCTCCCGCTGTTTGATCTTTGCGGGATCGTGGGCATCCTGCCACCGAGAGGCGAATTCGCGGGCCGCCTCCCACGATCTCTTTCCAGTCGCAATCCGCAGGCGGGCTTCCCGAACATACAGGTGCTTGCGGCAAGAACAGCGACCGAGCTTGTCCGGCGCGGTGAACCTGCAAGCCGGTTTATGACGGTAGATGACGACCTCGACTTCGGGTCGCGACGAAAACTGCGGGACGGCAGCCATTGACGGGATTCCTCCAATCGCCTAAACAGCTCAGACTCTGGAGGGGATCCTATCAGGACCTGTGTGCGTTTTGTGTGCGCCTACGCACTATCGCGTGTAAGCTATTGATTATAAGTAACAAATAAATGGTGGCCAGGGACGGAGTTGAACCGCCGCCGCCAGCCTTTTCAGAGCTTGGCTATTGAGTG
>Ga0181530_10001972_pt1 | contig 25126 bp, 24 predicted proteins | sample PEATcosm2014_Bin_42_FD_119769 | JGI IMG/M metagenome (GOLD analysis project Ga0181530, IMG submission 119769) | Peatland microbial communities from MTU Mesocosm Facility, Houghton, MI, USA - PEATcosm2014_Bin10_60_metaG | ecosystem: Environmental > Terrestrial > Soil > Wetlands > Peat | place... | reverse complement strand
TGGTTTATCGCGGTGGCCCCGACAAGACGGCGCCGGCCCCGGACAGGACGCACCGCATTTCCGGGCCGCACGCTGTCGGACGTGTCTTCCGCGCCGGCCAGGGCTGGATCTTCTTGGTGGTGGCATTGCTCTACATGGCGACACTGCTTGGTCCGCCGCGCGCGGCGCTGGCGGCGCGGGTTTCGTTTCCCGCCAGCATCTTTCTGGTCTGCTATATCGCCGCCGTGTTTTTCCAACGGCCGGTGACAGAGCGGGCCAATCGGATCGGCATTCTGGTGTTGCTGGTGCTCCTGGGTTGCCACCTCGCCGTCGTTGTTCCGGATCTGCGCTACCTCGCGCGCGTGCATCGGACCTGGGCCGATGACAAGCAATTCCAGATGGGCCCCGACACCGACGTGACACTGCCGATGGTGCGGGTCAACGGACGGACCTTATATACCCGGAAGGATATGTTTTTCGAAGGCTTGACCGCGGACCCCACCTATTTCGTCAATCGCTGCTATGCGGCGGTGATGCATGTAAGGACGGTGCGGGTTCGATAGTGTTCTGATCCTGACGCTTCGATCCCAAGGACAGGCAGCGACCGCCCCCCTTGTGTCATGGCCGGCGAAGGCCGGCCATGACACAAGGGGGGCGGTCAGCGGGGTCGACCCGTCAGTATCACTACACGAGGGACAACGCCCTGCCGAGTTGGGCGCCCTCCACCGCGCCTCGCATCGAGGAAACCGGTGTGACGCCGGCGCCTTTGACGTTGCAGGCGACGCCCTGGAGGTTGCTTGCGTGACGTGGATTGGGTAGATGGAGCGTTGAATGGATGATGCCTCCCTTGTGCGAGAGGCCGTTCACAATCCGCTCATTGCGCTTTCCTCCCGGCAGGATCAACCAGCGATGACGATCAGCATATCTCCCCTGCATCCTGGCTTCGCCGGCGAGGTCTCCGGCGTCGATACGACGCGCCCGCTGTCGCGCGACGCGGTGGCGGCGATCGAAGCCGGCATGGACCGCTACGCCGTTCTGGTGTTCCGCGACCAGCATCTGACCGACGCGCAGCAGCTCGTGTTCAGTCGCAGCTTCGGCGCGTTGGAGGAAACCCGCGGCACCGGCATTTCCAAGCCGGGCGAGCAGCGCCTGCATCCGGCGTTTGCCGACGTGTCGAACCTGGACAAGGACAACAAGCTGCTGGAGCGCGACAGCCGGCGGCGGCTGTACAGCCTCGGCAATATGCTGTGGCACTCGGACAGCTCGTTCAAGGCGGTGCCGGCGAAGTATTCGATCCTGTCCGGCCGGATCGTCACCAGCGTCGGCGGCAACACCGAGTTTGCCGACATGCGCGCCGCCTATGCCGCGCTGGACGACGCCACGAAAGCCGAAATCGACGACCTGGTCTGCGAACATTCGCTGATCTATTCGCGCGGGATACTCGGCTTCACCGACCTGACGCCGGAGGAGCGCGCGACCATGCGCCCGGTGCGCCAGCGCCTGGTGCGCACGCATCCGGCGACGGGCGAAAAATCGCTTTATCTCGCCTCGCATATCGGCGCGATCATCGGCTGGCCGGTGCCGGAAGCGCGCGCCTTCATCCGCGACCTGACAGAGCATGCGACGCAACGCCAGTTCGTTTACGCGCACACGTGGCGGCCCTACGACCTGGTGATGTGGGACAACCGTGTCACCATGCATCGCGTGCGCCGCTACGATAACGCGCTGCCGCGCGACATGCGCCGCACCACCGTCGCCGGAACCGAGATGACCGCCGCGCAAGCCAGCCTTGCAGCGGCATGACGCAACGGAGCCAGCAGCCGTGACCATCAGCATGCGACAGATCGTTCCCAGCTTCGCCGGCGAGGCGTCCGGTATCGACATCACGCAGCCGCTGGGTGCCGACGACGTGGCGGCGATCGAAGCCGGTATGGACCGTTATGCCGTGCTGGTGTTCCGTGACCAGCCACTGACCGACGATCAGCAGCGCGTGTTCACCCGCAATTTCGGCAGGCTGGAACAGGCGCCGGGCGGCCACGTGGCGAAGCCGCACGAACGGCGGCTGCCGCTCGACATGCAGGACGCGTCGAATCTCGACAAAGAGCAGCGGGTGTTTGCGCGCGACGACCGGCGGCGCATGTTCAACCTAGGCAACCGGCTGTGGCACTCGGACAGTTCGTACCGCGCGGTGCCGGCGAAATACTCGCTGCTGTCCGGACGCATCGTGGTGGACAAAGGCGGACACACGGAATTTGCCGATATGCGCGGCGCCTATGACGCGCTGGACGATGCGACCAAGGCGGAGATCGAAGACCTGGTGTGCGAGCATTCGCTGATGTTCTCGCGCGGCGTGCTCGGCTTTGAAATTGCCGACGAAGAACGGGCGATGTTCCGCCCGGTGCGCCAGCGGCTGGTGCGCAGGCATCCGGTGACGGGACGGAAATCGCTGTTCCTGTCGGCGCATGCCGGCACCATCGTCGGCTGGCCGGTGCCGGAAGCCCGCGCCTTCCTGCGCGACCTGATAGAGCATGCAACGCAGCCGCAATTCGTCTATTCGCACAAGTGGCGGCAGTACGACCTGGTGGTCTGGGACAATCGCCAGACCATGCACCGGGTGACGCGTTTCGATGAGAGCCAGGTGCGCGACATGCGCCGCACCACGGTCGCAGGCGACGCGATGACCGTTGCGCAGGCGGCCTGAACCAAGCGCGTCCCCGGCATGGCCTGCGACGGCAGGCCATGCGCGACGCCCTGGCTGGCGCGCTGCCCCGCGCGCCGCTACGCCTCGGCGATGCGCGCGCTTGCCTCGCCGCGAGCCGTTCCCTGCGCATCCTCATCGACCGTCATCGCGCGGCCGTGCGTCTCCACACCAAGCAGCGTGAACGACAGCCCGACCAGCACCATACCGAATGCGAGGAACAGGAAGGCGGGCAGCACCGCATCCTCGGTCGCTTTCGGCGACACGAGATTGCCGGTGCCGGCGATCAACGCGAGGCTCAGCGGACCGAGGATCTTGCCCACGCCGTTCGCCGCCTGCCCAAGCCCCGAGGAACGTGCGCCCATGCGGACGCCGAACAGCTCAACAGTGTACGGCGCGAGGTTGGAGAATCCGCCGTCGATGCCGAAGGTCGAGCAACACAGCAGCACCACCAGCAGCGGCACGCCGCCGACGAACACCTGGTTGAAATATGCCGCGGCGATCAGTGCGAGAGCCGCGCCGAAACCGAACACCTGGCCGCAGCGACGCCGCCCCATCAGCGGCGAGAGGAAACTCACCAGGATCTTGCCCGCCACGCCTGCTCCGGCGACGAACACGAAATACTTCGCCGCCTGCGGCACCGGAATGTGCAGCAGCAACGCGACGATCGTCGGACCCCACAGATACACGCCGTAAGCGGCGGTGGACGACCCGCCCCAGATGATCACCGTCTCCCAGAAGCGGCGCGGATTGCTGTACAGTTCCGACAGGCGGCCGGAGGGCTGGGCGGCCGGCGGCATGCTCGGCAGCGGCACTTGTTCCAGAGGCAATCCGAGTTGGCGTGCCACCTGAGCGCGTGCCTCGGCGAAGCGTCCCTTGGCGGTGAGCCAGCGCACCGATTCCGGCACGAAGACCGCAATGGCGATGCCGACTGGCACCGGCAACGCACCCAACATCGCAACGCCGCGCCAGCCCAGCGCCGACAGCAGCGCGGCCGATGTCGCCGACGCCACCAATGTGCCGGCGGTGGCGAACACCACATAGAAGCTCGACAGCGACGTTCGATACCGCGTCGGCGCCTGTTCCACCACGATGGTCAGGCACGGTGTCACCGCCGCGGTCAGGCCGAAGCCCACGACGAAGCGCAGCACGGCGAACAATCCCCAGGCGTGGTCGGGAACGAAGCCGATCGATCCGGCACCGATGCCGCAGATGAACGTGCCGAACACAAGCTGGCGCTTGCGTCCCCACGCATCCGACAGGCTGCCCCAAACGATCGCGCCGCAGATTGCGCCAAGGCCGCCGCTATAGAGGATCACCGCGGACTGGCCATACGTCAGTTGCCATTGTGGACCGAGCACGGCGACGAGGAATCCGACGACCAGGAAGTCGAAGAACTCGAGCACCGTGATCAGCGCCAGCAGACTGAAGACGAACCAGTAGCGGCGGTTGAGCCGGGCGGTGTCGAACAGCGACAGCAAGGCTTCGGACGTTTGTCCGTTCATGGGGGCGCCTCCTCCTGGCGCCGTCGGTCGCGTTCGGGCCGAACGGCGCCGTTGTTGCGAAGCCAACGCAATCTTGCGCCGTCTCCGGTGGAGCGGCACTTCCTCTTGGGCCCAGGGCCAAATGCGCACGGACCGGCATCGAGCACCGGCCACCCGGACAGCGTACTCGAGATGCCAGCCGACGGCAACGATTTCCACGTTGACAGCAGCTTACGCATTGGCAAACCAGTGTTGCCGCAACCGGGTTGCTGGAGCATGCCATGCTGAAGGTCTGGGGACGCCGCAGTTCGTTCAACGTGCAGAAGGTGCTGTGGCTGGTGGACGAGCTGCGGCTGCCGCACGAACACATCGATGCCGGCGGCAGGTTCGGCGGATTGGATGCACCTGGCTTCCTGGCGATGAATCCGCACGGCAAGGTGCCGGTGATCGAGGACGATGGAACGGTCGTGTGGGAGTCGCACGCGATCCTGCGCTACCTCGCGGCACGGCATGGCGGAGCGCGGTGGTGGCCGGACGATCCGGCCGAGCGATCATTGGCCGAACGCTGGATGGACTGGTCGCAGACGACGCTGCAACCGGATTTCCTGATGGGCGTGTTCTGGGGATTCTATCGCACGCCGGCGCAGCAACGCGACATGCCGGCGATCCGCGAGAAAGTGGCAGCGTGTGCCGCGCATTTTCAATTGCTCGATCGGATGCTGGAGGACCGGTACTATCTGCTGGGCGACGAGCTGACATTGGCGGACATACCGGCCGGCACCGCGCTGTATCGCTATTTCGCCCTGGACATCGAGCGGCCATCGGTGCCGAACGTGGCAGCCTGGTACAGCCGCCTGCGCGAGCGTCCGGCCTATCGCGCGCACGTCATGCTGCCGTTCGAGGAGCTGCGTGGTCGGCTCGCATACTGACGGATCACGGCGTGCCGAAGGTCTGTCGGGCCATCTCCAACAGCGCGCGCAGGTAGTCTTCGCCGGTTTCCGGGAAGGCGTCGATGCCGATGCGCAGGCGGTACTCGTGCGCAAGCTGGGTGAAGTCGCTGATGGCGTCAGATTCCGCAAGCCAGTTGCAGATCGCGCCGTATTCCCGGTAGAGCGGCGAGGCTTGCAAGGGCCGCAGCTCGTCTGCGAGTTGCTGTAGACGTTTGGCGGCTGCGGCGCTTTGGCGATCGTCGGGATTGGCGTCGACCTTGCGCAACCGCCATTCGGCCGCAGCGTCCAGGTCGGCGACTTCGGGTGGATCAGGCTCGGTCATTCCCGGGCTCCTTCCGTGTCCGTGCAGCGACGCGCGGCAGATCAGAAAGTTTCACCACAAAGACACGAAGGCACAAAGGCGGAGGGGGACCGACGCAGCTTTGTGCCTTCGTGTCTTTGTGGTGAATCTGTCTTGCTTGGCAACGAAACCGCACCGGCGCTCCGGGTCAACCGATATCCCGCACCTGGCGAAACAACGCCTCCCACGCCGAGCCTTCGCGCCAGAACACCGGCGGCTGGCCGATCGGCGCGGGGACCGTGACGCGGGCGCCGCCGCGATAGGTCGTTCCGCTCCACAGATGCGTCCAGGCCACGCCGGCGGGCAGGTGTACGCACCAGTTAGTTAATCCCGCCGCAAGCACCGGCGCCACCAGCAGATCGGGGCCGTAAAGATATTGCTCCTGCATCGTGTAGCCAGCCGGGTCGTCGGGAAACTCCAGGAACAGCGGGCGTTGCAGCGGCAGGCCGCGCGTCGCCGCCTGATCTGACAACGCGCGCAGATATGGCGCGAGATGGCACCAGATACGGGTGAAACGGGCGAAATGCGCCAGCACCTCCGGCGACTGGTCGATCTGCAAATTGTCGCCGGGGCGATTGCCTTCATGCGTGCGCATCACCGGGGTGAAGGCGGCCATCTCGGTCCAGCGTTGCAACAACTCGGCGGTACGCACATTGCCGAACAGGCTGGTGTAGCCGCCGATGTCGCTGTGATGATACGCGTTGCCCAGCAGCCCGCTCGACAACGCGCCGCAGATCACGCTGGGCAGTCCGTCGTGCCGCGAGAAATCGACGCTCTGGTCGCCGCCCCACAGCAATGGGCAGGACCGTTGAACGCCGGTGAAGCCGGCGCGCATGAAGAATACCGCATCGCCGCTGCGCCCGGCGCGGGCGATCGCATCGGCATTGACCCCCGCCCAGATCGTCGGCCAGGCGTTGTGCATCAGCCTGGCGTCCACGCCGTTGGCAAGCCGCGCATCGATCGGCAGGTATTCGCCGAAATCCGCCATCCAGCCCGACAGGCCCAGCTCCAGCATATTGCCGCACAGGATGCGCGCGGCGAACCAGTCGCGCGCTTCGGGGTTGGTGAAATCGACCACGCCGCAATCGAATTCGCCGAAATCCACGCGATAGGTTTCGCCGGCGGCGTTGCGGGCCAGCAGGCCGAGCGATTCCGCTTCGCCGAACAGGGCGCCGTCGTCGCAGAGATACGGATTGACGTAGCCCATGAACCGGATATCGCGCGCGCGCAAATCGGCGATGCGTTGCGGCAGGTCGGGATAGCGGGCCGGGTTCCAGCGCCAGTCCCAGAACAGGCGCGTGCCGAACGAGGTGGTGCGCACGCCCGCCCAGTCCTCGCACCACAATGCGGAGACCCGCGTGCCGGCGGCGAGGTAGGTTTCCAACCGGGCGAAGCTGTCTGCTCCGCCCTTCAGGCCGATGATGGCGCCGTTGTACAGCCAGTCCGGCAGACGCGGCTGCCGCCCGAAGCGGGCGGACACGCGTTCCACCAATGTGGGAAACTCCGCGGCAGCATGGAACTCCAGGCGTTCCGGCGCGGCCCAGATTTCCAATTCATGGAATGCGTCATGACGAAAATCGAACGCACTGTAGGCGGTGGTTTCCACATGCGCGGCGTAGCGGCGCGACGACAGAAAACTCGGCTGCGGGTAGTTCGTCGTGTAGTAGTCGCCGCCGGCGTGACCCTGCACGTCCGCCTGGAACGTTATAGGACTGGTCTTGTCGCGGCCGACGCCGGGCTCGCTGGTCCACAGCGGAAATCGCCGCCCGCGCAGGTCGAAATACGACATCTGCTCTCCGCAACCCCAGACTTTCTCCCCTGGTTCGGCATAGACGCGAAACCAGAAGCGGTTCAGGCGTGGCTCGGCGTAGCGGACGTGCAAGGTCGTGGCAGTGTCGTTGCCCTCCAGTTCCAGCGTCAGCCAGACCGGGCCATCGGCAGCGGGGGAAAAATTCAGCCGCGCGCCGTCGATGCTGACGGATGCCAGGGGGGCGCGTTCCACCAGATAGTCGGAGATGTCGAAATTGCCGCGATACATTGCCATCCGCTCCTCGCCGACGCCGGCGAAGACGCAGGGCGCGTCGTGCGTGTGACGCAGCAACACACGGCCCGCGAGCGACAGCGTGAAGCCATCGGCGGACGCAGCCAGAACCGTCATCCCTTCACACCGCCGGCGGTCAACCCGGAGATGACGCGCTGCTGGAACATCACGATCAGCGCCGCGACCGGCACGATGCCGACAACCAGCGCCGCCGAAATCACCGGCCAGGGAAACGCGAACTCACCCTGGTACAGCGTGATGCCGACCGGCAGCGTGCGCATGCGCGTCGCCGAGTTGAACGACAGCGCCAGCAGGAACTCGTCCCACGAGTTGACGAACGCGAGCAATCCGGCGGTAAACACGCCAGGCGCCGACAACGGCACGACGATGCGAAATAGCGCGCCGACGCGACTGCAACCGTCGATCATCGCCGCGTTCTCCAGATCCACCGGAATGCTCTGGAAGAAGCTGACCAGCACCAGCGTGCACACCGGCAGGCTGAGCACGGTATAGGGCAGCACCAGCGCGGCATAGGTATTCAGCAATCCAAGCGTGCGCATGGTCTGGAACAGCGGCACCAGCAGGGTCACCAGGGGAAACGTCGAAACCGCGATGATGGCGCCAAGCGCCAGGTCGCGATAGCCGATCTCCAGCCGCGCCAGTGCGTAGGCCGCGAGCGTGGCGATGAACAAGGTCAATGCGCTGGACAGCAGCGCGACCACCAGGCTGTTGAACAGGTACAACGCCAGCGGCTGGTCATGGAACGCGCGGATGTAGTTGGCGAGCGTGGGCGCGTGCGGCAACCAGGTGATTGGAACCAGCGTCAGCTCGGCCTCGGTCTTCAACGAGGTGAGGAAAATCCACAGCGCGGGAAACAGCCCGTTGACGATCACCGCAAACGCGGCGAGCCGGCGCAAGGCGATGGGACCGGGCATTTTCATGGCTGGGCGCGCACCTGGCGCAGGTAGAACGCGGTGACGCCCATGCTGACCACGAACAGCACCACGGCCAGTGCCGAGCCGTAGCCCAGGTCGAGGAAGTCGATCGTGTTCTGGTGGATATACATGGCCAGCGTCACGGTGGAGGTGCCCGGACCACCGCGCGTCATGGTCACCGGAATGTCGAAGGTTTGCAGCGAGGTGATCATGCGGAAAATGACCGCCACCGCGATCGACGGTTTCAGCAGCGGCAGCGTCACGTTGAAGAAGCGGCGCAGCACGCCGGCCCCGTCAACCGAGGCGGCCTCATAAAGTTCCTCCGGGATCGTCTGCAAGCCGGCGAGCAACACCAGCGCAACGAATGAGCAAGTCTTCCAGGTGATCGTGAGGCAGATCGCCATGAAGGAAAGCCAGCCCGAATTGAACCAGATGATCCGCGTGGAGCGGACATGCCGCAGCAGGTCGTTCACCACGCCGTAGTCGGACTGGAAGAACCAGCCACCGATCATACCGACGAAGGCCAGCGGCAACGCCCACGGAACCAGCAAGGCCAGCCGCACCGGCCAGCGGATGCGGAACGGCAGGTTCGCCACCAACGCCAGCGCCAGGCCGGCGACCAATGCCGCCGGAACGGTGATCAGCGTGATCAGCAGGGTGTTGGTCAGCGCGGTCCAGAATTCCGGGTCGGTCGCGAGCGAGACGTAGTTCTCCACGCCGATGAAACGCGGCGGCGTGCCGGAGGTGAGGCTGAGTTCAAGAAAACTGGTCCAGATCAGGCGGCAGACGGGGTAGACGACGATGACCAGCAGCAGCAGGAAGGTCGGCGCCAGCAACACACGTGCCAGCACCGCATCGTTCGCGTCGAGAATACCTCTCCCGCGCCGCGGGAGAGGTCGGCGCGGAGCGCCGGGTGAGGGTGCCGCAAGTCGCACCGTACTGCTCGCAGCACCCTCGCCCTCGGCGCGTCGCGCCTCGACCTCTCCCGCTTCGCGGGCGAGGTTTTCTGCCATGTTAGTGCAGCACCCGGCGCAGTCGCGCTTCCATCTGCGTGGCGGCGTCTTCAGGTGTCTCGGAACCCGCCAGCACGGCGTTGGTCTGCGTGCGGATCGTGTCGCTTACGTCATTGTAGCGTGGCGTTACCGGACGCGCCTTCGCGGTTTCCACCACCGGCAGGGCCGCGGCCAGCCAGGGCACCGCTTGCAGCACCGCCGGGTCCTTGTACAGATCTGGGAAAACCGGCAGCAGCGACGCCTTCTCGGCCAGCAGAGTCGCCACCTCGGGCGACGACAGGTAGCGCACCAACTTGATCGCGTCCTCCTGGTGCTTGGAATAGGCCGACACGCCCCATTGCCAGCCGCCGATGCAGCTCACCGGCTTGCCGCCGTCCACCGCCGGCAGCTCGGCGACGCCGACCTTGTCCTTCACCGCGCTGTCGGCACTTTGGAACAGGTTCCAGCCATACGACCACAGCACGGCGAACACTGCCTTGCCGGATTCGAAGTCCTTGCGCGTCTGGTCGGTGACGATTTCCGCGACGTTGCGCGGCGCGACACCGTCCTTCACCAGCCCGGTCCATAAAGCAAACGACTTCAGCGCGGCGGCGCGGTCCCAGGTGAGGTGGCCGTCATGCACCAGCGTCTTGCCCATGCTCCAATAGGGCAGCAGAAAGGTGCAGACGGTGCCTTCGATCGGCGCGCCCTGGAAACTCACGCCCTGCAGGTCGGGATTGTTTTCGCCCGCCTGGATGGTCTTGGCCTGCTTCGCCAGCTCGCTCCAGGTCTGCGGCACCGGCAGATGGTATTTGTCCAGCAGGTCCTTGCGATAATACAGGAACATCGCATCGGCAAAGGCCGGCAGCGCGACCAGCTTGCCGTCCACCGTGTCAGCCTCGGCATAGGCCGGCAGATAGCGTTTCAGGAATGCCGTGCGATCACCGACCGACTCGTCCAGCGGCACGGTCCAGCCGGTCGCGGCGAATTGCGCAGGCCGGATGATATCGAGCAACATCACGTCGAGCGTGCTGTCCTTCGCCGACATCACGGTATTGAGATACTGCGCCTGAAGGTCGCTGGTCGCGCCGCCGGTTTGCGCGGTGACCTTGACGCCGGGATTGGCCGCCTCGAAGCGGTCGAAGGCCTGGCGCATCACCTCGGGGCGCAGCGCGCTGGAGATGAACACGGTCAGCGTGGTGTCGGCGCGCGCCGGCAGCGCAAACAGCGCGGCGAGCACGAACAGCGTTGGGGCGGAGCGTGTCACCTGGAGCTTCCTCTTGCCTGGCCTGTTACCCGGGATGGGAACCTGCCGGGCGGCAGCGGTCAAGCTGCCATTTCAGGCGATTGCGCGTGAAGAACTCCGCCACGTCGCGCTTTCATTGCGCTATCCGGCGCGCGGGGGATGGTGCAGGCTGGCGGTCTTCGCGCGGCATTGCCATTCATGCGGGGCGTCCTTGATCCCACAACGCGGTCCCACAACGCGGTTGACGTGTCCCCAGGCCAAGGCTACACCCCGCGCCCTACCGCTCTCCCGCACCCGCGCGGGACACCGAAATGCCCAGGTGGCGGAATTGGTAGACGCGCAGGTTTCAGGTACCTGTGGCCGCAAGGTCGTGGAAGTTCGAGTCTTCTCCTGGGCACCAAACCCGTTCTCAGCGATCGGTAGCACATGACCACAACCCAGTTCATGCCGGGCGGCACCATCCACTTGCACCGGCACGACCTGCCGGAGGGCTTTGTGGCCGGCCCGGTTGTCGCGGTCGATACCGAGACGATGGGCCTGCAACCACACCGCGACCGGCTCTGCCTGGTGCAGCTTTCCTCCGGCGACGGCCATGCGCATCTGGTGCAGCTCGTTCCGCCGTCGCTCGGCGGGCATGGCTTCGATTGCCCGAACCTCAAGCGCCTGTTGGCCGACCCGGTCACCGTGAAGCTGATGCACTTCGCCCGGTTCGACGTTGCGGTGCTGCAACACAGCCTCGACATCACCGTGGCACCGGTGCGCTGCACCAAGATCGCCGCACGTCTCACCCGCACCTTCACCGACAAGTACGGCCTCAAGGACCTCTGCAAGGAATTGCTCGGCATCGAATTGTCGAAGCAGCAGCAATCGTCGGACTGGGGTGCGGTGGAACTGACGCCGGAACAGATGGCGTATGCCGCGTCGGACGTGCTGCATCTGCACGCGCTATGGGCCAAGCTGGAGGCGCTGCTGATCCGCGAGAAACGGCTCGAATTGGCCGAGGCCTGCTTCGGCTTCCTGCCGACCCGCGCCCGGCTCGACGTCCTGGGCTACGAAACCCCCGACATCTTCGCGCATTAAGGGGATCGGGGGGAGTCTCCTTCTGCCCCCCCCGACCGGTGCAGCTTCATCCAGGGCGGGTCGGCCGCCGGTGGTCAACTCGCAATGACAGAGAGGCGGGCGGACGGCGGCGCTGTCCGCCCGCCGGGCTCCCGGTTCACGCCTTGGCCTCTCTCGCCGCTCAGGCAGCCCGCCGCAGTTCCACCCCGGGCCGCAGCAGCGAAACCTGCTGCACGCCCACCACCTGCCACAGATTGCCCTCGACCAGATGCACCATCTCCTCCGGCATCGCCTCCAGGGCGATCTCGACATGCATCACGGTGCCGCTGCGGTGCGCCCACATGCGGTCGGGCGCCAGGTCGCGCCGCGCGAAGGGTTGCAGCAGGCGCGGCAACAGCCCCGGCGAGGCCTCCGCATCCAGCATGAAGCGGACGGCAACCTCGCCGCGCGCATCAACGGCGGACAAATTGCCAGATAAGGAACCATCGGACATGGAACGGAACTCCGGAATACGACGCAAAACGCGAGAAGGCGGGCGGCCCCGGCTGCTCAGGCAGCCGGGCGGCTAATTCGCGTCGTGGGGATCCGGAGACTCATGACGCCCTTATAGCATCATGGTTGCGGCCAGTCCAGCTCCGGCAACCGCACCAGCGGCACCTGGCGCATCGACAGGGTGCGGTATTGCAGCGACAGCGGCACCTCCACCGCCGATGGACTGCCGTCGTCCGGCGCATTGGCGAGCAGCGACAGCACCGCCTTGGCGGTCGTCGCGGCGGAGCGGCTCATCAGGCCGTTCCGCGCCAGCGCGTCCAGCGTTTCGGCATAGCCGGTCACCTGCGCCGTGCCGGTTCCCATCGGCTGCAACTCCGGGTCGAGCGCCAGCGTCGCCGTCGCCGTCAGTCCAAGCGGCCCCCACTGCGTCTGCACCTGCCGCACCTCCAGCGAGCCGCCGTCGTCGCGCCATTTCGTGGCGCAGGCGGTCAGCCCGGGCGCAACGGGCAGCGGACCGTTCAACGCGGCATCCAGGACGACCGAGGCGATGCGCGGACCCAGCGGCCAGGTCAGCCGCGACGGCAAACCGATGCCGTCGGCCTTGACCGCCATCGACACCGCCGGCTGCCCCTGCGGCGCCGCCGGATACAGCACGGCATCCACATCCAGCCGATCGAGCGTCAGTGCGTCATCGGCGCCGGCAACCGGAACGCTGGCACGCAGCGTTTCGCCACGCAGGTCGAGCGCCAGCGCCGCCGGATCGGCCGGCAGCGGCACCAGCAGTTGCAGGCGGCCGGCGGTGTACGGGATGTCGGGGGCGTCGGCCACGCGCAGGTGTTGCGCGCCCTCGGCCTCGATCCGCAGCACGAGCGGGTGCAGCGGGGCGAGGCGCAACACCACGCGCTCGGCCCGCCAGGCGAGGCCGTCCGGAATGTCGGGCGCGCCGCCTTGCAACGCGACATCGCGCAGGGTCAGCGTCGCAGCGAGCGGCCAACCGCCGGCCTCCGGCTTGGCGGAACTCACCGACCAGCCGGCGGCGCGCCGCACGGCAACCCAGTCGGCGAGGCTGGCCCGCATCTGCCGCTCCGCGAAGTGCCAGGCGAGAAAGTCGCCGATCACCACCGCCAGCAGCAGCGCGGTCAGAAGTATCCATAGCCTGCGCCGCATCGCCCCTCACGCTGCTGGACCGGACGGACCGCTTATAGGCAGACATGCGAAACCGGCCAACCGCGGCGGTCGGGGGTCTGCGTCGCAAAAATCGTCCCATGTCACGGTTTCATGACTTGGCCCGCGGATATCATCCCCATCCGCCACAAACCCCGTCAGCGGATCGATAACGACCACAAATTTCTGTCTCATCAATAGCTTGCCACGCCACGTTGCGATCTGAGCCGAGCCGGGCGCAGAGTGTACCCACAGACTTGTCCACAGGTAGCCCATCATCCGCGCGCACGAATAGCATCAGCCGTGCATGGCCGCCGGCAACAGCGCGATGCGATGGAAGCGTTCGCAAATGGGCCGCCCGGGAGCGCCCCGATCGGGATAGCGCCGCCTCAGCGGTAACTGTCCGCAGCCATTGCAGCGGGCCTTCGCCCGCCATGACGGGAAGGCACGCCGGTGGGTTAGTCTCCGGGGCGGTTGGCATTAGTCGCCCCGCGCCTCGCAATGACAACGAGCCCGCCACGAATCCGGGCAGAGTGGAAATATCAGGCGCTGTCTCGCGGAGATCGCTTCGCGCCACGCTGCGCGCGCGGTCGCAATGACGGCGTCGGCCCGCGGACCGAACCGTCGCAGCCGCATCATCCGCGCTCCCCGACATCCGTCCGCAGCGCCGCCTCCAGCCGTGGCAGCAAGTCCTGCCGCCGCGTGCCGGCCGGGATCGGCGGCAGCAGCACGATGTGGATGACGCCGGGGTACTTGCGGAACGCCCGCCGGCCCCAGCAACGCCCCGAGTCGGTCACCACCGGGATGACCGGCAGGCCAGTGGACGCGGCAAGCGCGGCGACGCCCGGCTGCATCGGCAGCAATGCGCCCGGCTCGGCCCTGGTGCCTTCCGGAAAAATCACGATCTGGCGTTGCTCCGCCGCCGCGCGGGCCGCGTCGCGCATCAAACCGCGCATCGCCTTGGCGCCGCCGCTCCGATCAACCGCGATCATCCCGGCCCGCAGGGTCAGCGCGCCGAACAGCGGGATGCGCAGCATCTCCTGCTTCATGATGTAGGCCGGCCGCGGCACCAGGGTCAGCCAGACCAGGGTGTCGAACGCCGATTCATGGTGCGAGGCAATCAGCGCCGCGCCGGTCGGCAACGCGCCGACCACCTGCCAACGGATGCCGCAGAGGACCCGCGCGCCCCACAGCACCAGACGCGCCCAGGCCGCGGCGATGTCCATGATACGATGGGGGGCCACGAACCGGGCGACGGTCCCGACCAGCGTCAGCACGAAGGTCGAGCCGAAGAAGAACACATTGAACAGCGTGGATCGCAGGATGGTCATCCGTGGTGCGTCTCATGCGGCGCCGCCTGGTCGTGGCCCGGCAGCAACGTCGTGACGCCGACCACCGCCAGCAGGTATTTCGTGTATTCCCCGGCCGTGAGCCGCAGTGTCACCACCGGACCGAGGCCCCCCGCCTGCGGCCGCAGCACCGGTTCCGGATACAGCGTGACCTCCGGCAGCGCCCGCCGCAGTTCGGTCAGCGCGCGCGGCATGTGATAGTACGCGGTGACCACGATCAACGTGTGGATGTCGTGGTCGTGCGCCCAGGCGGCGGTTTCCAAAGCGTTGCCACGGGTGGTGGTTGCCTGCCGCCCGAGCGTCACCTGCGCGGCGATCGGCACCGGATCCACTCCTGCCCGATGCGCCAACACCGCCAGATCGACGCCAATGCCGGTGCCGGACAGCAACAGCCATTGCGCCCGATGCGCTTGCAGCAGCCGCAGCGCGGTCTCGACCCGCTCGGCGCCGCCGGTCAACGCGACGATGCCGTCGGCCTCCGGCACCGGCGGCTCCGGACGGGTGGCGTACTGGATGAACCAGACCAGCCCCATGTCCCACGCCACGACCACCACGAACAGCGCCCAGCAGGCGAGGCGGAGCGCCAGGCGGCGTTTGCTCATGGCAGCCGCCGCAGCCACCAGCGCACCGTGCCCTGCGCGGTGATGAAGCCGATCGCGGCGGCGGCGGCGGGCAGGCCGGGCAGCGCCAGCCACAGCGCCACGGGCAGTGCCGCCAGCGCCTCGGCCGGGCTGTCCGGGGCGGTCGCCGCGCCGGCGAACGGTGCCGCGAGCATGGCCAGCGTCAGCAGCACCGGCAGCGCCAGCAGCGCCCCGGCCATGCCTCCGGTCGCGGCGAGCAGGGTGACGCGGCCGGCGAAGCGGGCGGCGATGTAGCCGTCGGTGGCGCCGAGGCCGTGCACGATCTCGATCGCCTCGCGCCGCGCCGCCAGCCCGGCGCGCGTGGCGACCGCGATCACCGCCGCGGCGACCGCCGCCACCAGCAGCAGTGCCATCCCGGCGCACGCCTGGAGGCTGCGCGACAGCCGGGCGAGGCGGCGGATCCACATGTCGTGGCTTTCCGTCAGCGTGCCGGGGGCGGCCGCCTCCAGCCGCGCCGCCAGCGGTCCCACGTCAACGTCGCTCTGGGTCAGCCGGACGGCGATGACGGCGGGGAGCGGCACGGCAAGCCGCTCGGCCGCGGCGCCGAGCCAGGGGTGCAGCAAAGTGTCCAGCTCTTCCGCGGTCAGCGCATGGGCCGAGGCGATCCCGGGGCTGCCCGTCAGCACGCCGAGCACGCGCTCGACCCGCGTGCCGCCACCCTGGGCGGCGGGTTCGGTCGGCTGCGGCACCTGCACGGTCAGCGCCGCCCCGGCCCCCTCCTGCCAGTGCCGCGCCAGCGAGGCCGCGGCCACCCACCCGGACAGCGCCAGGGCGGCGAGCAACGCCATGGCGGCGACCAGGAACGGCAGCACCCGATCGGCCAGCGCCCGGCGCAACCCGAGTTCGTCGAAACCGGCGGGGCGGAGGGAGCTGCTCAGCATCGGATCATCCTCCCCCTCCCGCGCTTGCGGGAGGGGTCAGCGGAGGGTGAAGCGTGCGCCCCGCTGCACCCTCCCCTGATCCCTCCCGCCAAGCGCGGGAGGGGAAATCGGCACGCTCTCCGCTTAGTCATGACCGACCAGCCGGCCGTTTTCCAGCCGCAGGGCCGTCGCCGGATGCCGCGCGACCAGCGCATCGTTGTGCGTGGCGACCACGACCGTGGTGCCGAGCCGGTTGAGCTCCTTGAACAATTGCATCAGCCGCTCGGCCTGGACGTCGTCCAGATTGCCGGTGGGCTCATCGGCCAGCAGCAGAGACGGCCGCCCGATCACCGAGCGCGCGATCGCCACCCGTTGTTGCTCGCCGCCGGACAGCTCCGGCGGGCGCACCTCGTGCTTCCGGGCCAGACCAACCCAGCGCAGCATCTCCGTCACGTCGGCGCGGATCTGGCCCTCGGGCCGGCCGGCGATGCGCAGCGGCAGCGCGACGTTGTCGAACGCCGACAGGTGCGACAGCAGCCGAAAATCCTGAAATACCACGCCGATGCGCCGGCGCAGACGCGGCAGGACGCCGCGGGCCGCGGTACCGATGTCGGTGTCGAGGACGTTGAGCCGGCCTCGGCTGGGGCGGATGTCGAGGTACATCAGCCGCAGCACGCTGGTCTTGCCCGCACCGGAGGGTCCGAGCAACCAGCGGAACGCGCCGCCGGGGAGGTTGAAGCTGAGGTCGTGCAACACCTCGGGTCCGGCCTGGCCGCCGGCCGATCCATAACGCAGCCCCACGCGGTCGAATCGCACCATCCCGCCATTGTCGCGCGGATTGGGGGAGAAAAGGGAGGGGTTTGGCGACGCCCTGCAAGGCAATCGGGTGAATGCGGGAAGGCCAGGGGCCCGGCCCCTTGGTGGGGTCCAGAGGCAAAGCCCCATGAGCGTCAGGATCAGCGACCGACCGGGGAGGATCGTTCGTCGCACCGGGATCAGCGACCGACAGGGGACGATCGTTCGCCGCACCGGGATCAGCGACCGACCGGGGGAGGATCGTTCGTCGCACCGGCGCTCCCCACGTCATGGCCGGGCCTGACCCGGCCATCGATCGCGCCACCGCGGCTGCATAGCTGGCCGGGTCAAACCTTGCCCCCGCGCGCTTGACCCGGGGGCCGGCCATGACGGTCGGGGGCGGCCCGTGCCGGTATGTCAATCTTCAGGGCGCCTGGCGTTACCCGCCCCTCCCGGCGTTGTTGCGTGCTACCGGCTATCGCACCACGCTACCCGGCAAATCGCATCAATATCGAGTTCCTCGTTGTCGATTATCGCGGTGATGCCGATCCCGGTTGCGCAGCCTCAATTTGGTGCCCTCACGCATCGACGACAGCGACAGCCTCGATCTCGACCATGAAATCAGGACCGGCGAGACGGGTCACACCGACCGTCGTGCTGGTCGGGGTCGCCACGCCGAAGTAACGCATGCGCACATCGCCGCATTTCTGAAATTCGTCGAAGTCGGTAACGAACGTGTTGGTCTTGACGACGTCCGCCCATGTCGCGCCGGCGGCCTTGAGGCATCGGTCAAGGTTCTGGAAGGTCTGCTCCATCTGGGCGCGCATGTCGCCCTTGCCGACGCAATTGCCGTCGATATCGCGGGCAAGCTGGCCGGCGATGTAGACGATCTTCCCGGTGCCGCTCACCGTCACGACATGGGAATAGGAAGGCTGGCCGCCGGACATCCTGACATTCATTCCCTCCGGCTGAAACCGCTCGATCTTCAGGACCATGATCGTTCTCCCGTCTGTGCCTGTCTGCTCGCGGGGCGCATGGCGTTGCCGCACCAGAGACGCAAGCAGGATGGCGGCGTACGGTCCCGTTTGCCATGGCTGCCCCCTGGTTGCGTCTCACGACGCACTGTCATACCAGCCCGCCTATAGACTGACCCACGAACGGCGCCACCTTCGTCATGCCGACCCTCGGGTCAAGCGCCCGGGGGCAGGCTCCGGCCGGCATCCACGACTTTCCTTGTTGCAAGCCACATGGTCGTGGATGGCGGGGGACGCGACCGATGAGTCAGCCTTTACGCGGGCTGGTATCAGTAGCTCGGCTTGGTCGGAAATGGCGTGAGCTGCAGCTCGTGCGTCCAGCACGACCGGTCCTGGGTGTGCAGGTACCAGAACGCCTCGGCGATCTTGACCGGATTGATAATGAGATCGGGTCGGTTCTGAACTCTGGGCATCGCCCTTGTGCCAGGCGAGTCGATGGTGCCGTCGATCACCACGTTGGCCACGTGCACGCCGTGCTCCGAGTATTCCTCGGTCAGCACCTGCGCCAACGTGCGCATCATGACCCTGGGGTAGTACAGCGATTGCCCGGTCATGCGCTTGCGTCCGCGCAGCGAGCTGGAGTTGTTGGAGAAGAAGAACGACCCTTCGCCCTTCTGGCGCATCGCCGGCAAGACTTCCTTGGCGACAAGAAACGGTCCGCGGCTGGCGATGTGCTGCGCGGTGTCGAACATCTCCACCGGGATGTATTCGAGCAATTCCTTCTCGGGTGGCAGATCGCGGCCTTCGAGATAGCCGGCGTTGTACAGCAGCACATCGGGATCGCCGGCGTCGCGGCGGATGGTGGCGAACGCCGACGCGATGGAGCTTTCCGAGGTGAGATCCAGCTCGACGATCATGCAGTCGCCGCCCTGCGCGCGGATGGCGTCCGCCAGCGCTGACGCATTGGCCGCTTTGCGGGTGGTTAGCACGGTGAAAAAACCCTCATGCGCGAATTTCTGGGCGAGCGCGCCGCCGACGCCCCAGCGCACGCCGACCGGCAGGTCACTGTCGTCCACTGTCTTGCCGTGCGCCAGCAAGGTATTGCGGCCATCCGACTGCCACTTGGAGGTGGCACCGACGACCACGGCAACTTTCTTCCCCGTCGTGTTGGTCTGGTGAGTTTCGCTCATTGGGAGTCGTTCCCCTTATTGTTCGGTGTGTACTGGTGGATCGAAAGCAGGTTCCGCCGTGGCGCTCCCCACTGTTGTGTCATGGCCTGCCATGACACAAAGCTGTGCATGTCAGGCGGCGCGGTTCCAGCCCCACCAGGCGCAGAGAGCGTCCCCCATGATCAGCCGCTTGTCCTGCTCGCTGAGCCACGGCAGCTCCTCGGTGAACATCGTCACGCATTGGCGCCATGAGCACGGCATCTTGGTGATGTCGGTGCCCCAGAACATGCGGCGCGGACCGAAGGCGTCGTAGATCTGCCGCAGGTAGGTGTGCATCTTGGGAAACGGATAGGCCTCGCTGGAATAGCCCGGCGCGCCGGTTGCCTTGACCGCCACATTGGGAAACTTCGCCAGTGCCAGCAGCTCCGGCATGTGGGTCATCGCCGCGGCGTCTTTCAGCGTGGTCAGGCCGCCTCGGCCGCCCAGGTGATCGATCGTCAAGCGCAGGCCGGGGTGGCGCTCGGCGATCCGGCCAAGGTCCGTCAGCGAATCCGTCGCCAGCGTCGCGATGGGAACACCGGCTTTTTCGGCTTCCGCCCACAGCCAATCGATCGTGCCCTCATGCAGCCACTGCCGCGCGGGGTCGTGCAGGAACGTATAGCGCAGGCCGAGCATGCCCGGCTGGTCTCGCCAACCCGCGATGCGCGCACGCGAGTCCGGCCGATCGAGCGGCAGCGAACCCATGATCGCGAACCGGCCGGGATAGGTCCGCACCGCCGCGAATGCCATGTCAGTCGAACCCGGATCCCAACCCGGCGGATGAATCACGGCGGCATCGACCCCGCCTGCGTCCATCAGGGCAATCGCCTCCTCCGGGGTGAAGTGTGTCACCTGCCGATGCGAGAGGTTGCTTGGCAAGCCGGTTCCCCAGGTGTGGATCTGGGCATCGACGATCTGCATCGTGTTTCCTCTCCGTTCATTTCTGAGCGTCGGCAAGAGTACCTCAGGCGCGTGATCCGGAATACTGCCACGGTGCGCCCTGCCACGGTGCGACGCCCGACTGTCAGCGGTCGCTGCCTGCGCGCCGCTGATCAGCGGTGCGTTGTGGGCGCCCGTCAGCGGATAGCGTCGGTAACCCCGCTGGGTCGCGCGGTAGCCAGGCCCGCCGATCGACCGCTGGCTTGCGTAACACGACCTTTTGAGATACAATGTATCTCAAATCAGGCTCGAGGTTATGATGACCACAACGACGATGGTGCACATTCGCCTGGACGAGAACATCAAAGCACAAGCGACGGAAACCCTGGCGGCGATGGGCCTGTCGGTATCCGACGCCGTGCGCGTATTTCTGATGCGCGTGGTCGCCGAAAAGCAGTTGCCGTTCGCGCTGAAGGTGCCAAACGCCGAAACGCGTGCCGCCATGGCAGAGGCCGACGCGATTGTCCGCACGCGCCGTCCGCGTTTCACGAAGGCCGCCGACCTGATCAATGACCTCGAAAAGAACCGCGGCCAGTAAGCGGACTGCCCTGCCCAGGGCAGCCGACTACGCCAGAGTGTTCCTCAAGGACTGGCAGCGCCTGTCACGATCCGGGCGGTACGACATGAACCGCCTCAAGGAAGTGATGCTGCTTCTGATCGCCAACGATGGCCCTCTTGGTCCGGGATGGCACGATCATGCCTTGGGTGGCGATTGGGACGGGCATCGCGAGTGCCATGTCGGAGGTGATTTTCTTCTGGCTTATAAGATCGACGACAGGGCAAGAGCCGGCATAGTTGTCTTCGTGCGCGCCGGTACGCATTCGGAACTGTTCGAGTAGCTCCGGGCGAGATTGGCGGAGCCTTACGAGCGACGCAAGCATCACGATGGACGAAGCGGATCACGCGGCCGCTCGATTTCTCGTAGGTCACCGCGTTCGTAGGCGAGGTTCAGCGAGGCCATGAGCTTCGTGCGGCCCTGTCGCTCACGGTCGGAGAGTGCGAGGTCGGGGTGAATGAGCTCGACGGCTTGGCGGTATGCCCGCTTGAGGTCCGGACTATGTCTCGTGGCGTCTCCAAGCGACCACGGCGGCATCGATCTGCGCCTGAGGGTCGGCATCGACGGGAACTGTGGGAGCCTGTTGCGCCTTGATGGCCTCGAGCCCTCGCGCCATCAGGCTCCCGGCTTTGCAGTATGCCGCTGGGAGCACATCTCGCGACTTCGGAGTCGCTGGCAGATTGTCTTTGGTCGCCATGCCCCAGCCTCGCCCCAATCCTTATTCCTTCGCCACGATCGTCTGGCACTCTCGCTCTTGGTCCGGCGCGGATCACAAGGTGAGCGCGCTGACCAGCGGCTAGACACGCATTCGCAGGTCTTGCAAAATTCCACCAGGGTGAGCGACGGATTTTGTCCTGCCAACTCCAGGCCCAGGCTGCGCTACCTCAACCGCGGCCCCGTATCCATCCCCAGCAACGCCCGCCCCCCGATCGGATACCACTCCGGCGCCACCGTCACCGTCTGCCCGACAACGTGCAAGTCCCGCCAGCACTCCGCCAGCCGGCTCTCGCGCTTGAACGACGTGCTGCCGCCGTGCCGGTACACCAGGTCCATCGCCTCGCGCGCGCTGTCCGCTGCGTAGGTGGACGCCAACCGGCACCGCGCCCGCTGCTCCAGCGTCGTCTCCCCGCCGGCGGCGATCGTGTTCCACAGCTCGGCGATCATCGCGCTGCGATACACCCGCCCCGCGTTCAAAATCGCATCGGCCCGGCCGACGGCGTCCTGCACCTGCGGGTTGTCGCACAGCCTGAAGGTCCGGCCGCGCGGCGTCTTCTCCACCGCCAGTGCGATCAGCGCGTCGATGCCGGCGCGCGCGATGCCGGTGATCACCGCGCTATGGTGCGGCCCAACCCAGACCTGGCTCGGCAAGGCATAGGTGATCCCCGGCCAGCGCGACCATTGGTTGTCCAGCGGCACGCCAACATGAGCCACCGTCCGCCGTTCCGGCAAAAAAACGTCCTGCACCGTCCAGTCGAAGCTGCCGGTGCCGCGCAGTCCGGCCACGTCCCAGCTCCCCGGCACGATCTCGGCTTCCGCCCGCGGAAACACCCCGCGCCAATACAACGACCCACCGTCCGGACGGCGCCGCGGCTCGCCCCCATCGAGGATCTGGAAACTTCCCAGCATCCAGGAACTCTCCCGGCACCCGCTGCCAAAAGTCCAGCGCCCGCTGACGCGGTAGCCACCCTCGACCGGCACCGCCGTGCCGCCCCCCTGCACGGCGGTGCCGGCGATGACGGTTTCGTGCCCGGGCGGGTAGATCTCGTGCACACCCGCATCCGGCAACCCGAGCGTGACGAGCTGGCCGATGCTGTTGTTGGCCAGGTTCCAGCCGACCGAGCCGCAGCCCTCGGCCAGCAGCTCTACGACGCGCAGGTAGGTCAGCGGGTCGGCCTGCAAGCCGCCCAGCGCGCGCGGGATCACCAGGCGGTAGAACCCGGCGGCATGCAACTGCGCGACCAACGCCGGCGGCAGGCACTGCTCGCGCTCGATCGCCTCATGATAGCGGCGGAGCACCGGTCGCATGGCGGCCGCTGCCTGCACCGCGGGTTGCGCGTCGATATCGACCGGTAGGCGCGTTTCTTCGGCCATCGTGTCCATCGTTTCCTCCGCGCCGCCGTTGCGGTCGCCAAGCCTGGGCGCACGCCGCGGCTGTGCGTCACGTTCCTCTCTCGGGGTTGGTACGGCAACAGTCCAACGGCAACGTGCAATCCGCCCCCCGACGAGCGGTGCGCGGCTTGCGGGACGGCTTTCTATTTCGGAATCGTATCCACCGTGATGGCGCTGCCGGTTATCCTCGCGTTGCGACGCTGCGCCGCATCCACCGCGGCTTGCAGCTCCCGCAGATACTCGGCCGCCGACTCCACATTGTCGGGCCGCGGCCGATCGAACAGCGGCTGCGACGAGGCGATCGCGATGATCATGTCGGTGCCGTACGGAGGCCCGACCTCCCACGCCGGATGGCCCGGAGCGGGATCACCCAGACTGACCGCCTCGCCCGCCTGGAACAGCTTCGGCGAGTCCGCCGTCATGTGCTGCTTCGGGTCGGCAACCTGCGGATAGAGATGCAGCACCGTGCCGTCGTGGCCGACATAGTCCACCCGCAGGCTGCCGCGGAAATCCGGCATCACCAGCCGGGGCAGGATATGCTGGCCGTCGCTCAGCCGGGTGCCGTCGGCGAGTCTCAGCCCCAGCCGTGGCCCGGTGGCGCCGAATGCCGGCACGATCGGATGCAGGGTGTCGAGTGCGGGACAGAATATCGGATCGACACTGTTGACCCGCCAATCCACGGCACCAGGCATGGTGATCCCGCCCAGCGCCTGACGCAGCGCATCCGCCGCCGACGTTCCGGCCAGTCCATCCAGCGTCACGTTGCCGCCGTCACGCACCCCGCCATTCACCAGGGCGCAGCTCTGGCCGGCGGCAAGCTGGGCAACCTGCTGGCGGATCGTATCCAGCCCTGCACTGGCCACCTGCGGGTTGGGCGCTGGCGGCGTGTTGTCGGTGGCCGGCGCCACCGGCTGCTGGGGCGGGGCGGCCGTCTGGGCCGGAGGCGGGGTCTGGATCGGCTGCGCCGGAGCCGGTATCTGCGCGACCTGGGCCGGTGGAGCCGGCGTTGGCGCCGGCGCAGGGGATACCGGTGTTGCCGGCGCGGTTGTTGTCGTCGGGGCGGTATTCTGCGCTATCGGGGTGCTCGGAGCCGGCGCGGAGCCCCGCAGCAGGAAGAACCACGCGCCGCCGCCAAGCAGCACAACCACAACCACCGCCGCGGCGGCAATCATCGGCAGGGCGGAGCGCTTCGGCGCCGCGACGACAGCGCTGGTGGCCGGCGGTGGCGCGGCGGGACGCGCCGCCGGCGCGGCTTGGGCGGCCGGACGACGCGGCGCCGCGGCAACCATCGTTGCCTCCGAGTCGTCAGCCTCCTGCGGCACCAATCCCGCAACCGGCCGGCCGGCCGCCGCCGCCTGCAATGCCTCCAGGAACTCCTTGGCCGACTGGAACCGCTCCTCCGGCCGCTTGGCCATCGCCTTGCGGACCACGCCGTCGAACGCCGGCGGACAGGTGACCGTGATCTGCGACGGCAGCGGCGGGTCGGTGTTCAGCGCCTTGTGCATGATCGCCGACATGCCGCCCTCGAACGGCCGCTCGCCGGTCAGCAACTGGTACAACAGCACGCCCGACGAGTAGATGTCGGTGCGCGCATCCACCACCTGGCCCATGAACTGTTCGGGCGACATGTAGGCCGGCGTACCCAGCACCGTGCCGGCCTGCGTCATCGACGAACTCTCGATCCGGGCGATGCCGAAATCGGCGATCTTGCCCTGGCCCTCCTTGGTCAGCATGACGTTGGCCGGCTTGATGTCGCGGTGCACGACCCCGCGCTCGTGGCTGAACTGCAAGCCGTTCAGCAAGTCGGTCATGATCCGCATCGTGTCGGCGATGGCGAAACGTTCCTGCTTGTCCACCAGCGACTTCACCGACGGGCCGTCAACGTATTCCATGACGATGTAGGCGATGTCGCCGGTTTCGCCGTAATCGAACACGCCGACGATGTTGGGATGGGTCAGCCGGCCGGCGGCCTGCGCCTCGCGGCGGAAGCGGGCCAGCGCCTCCTCGGTTTCCGGATCGTCGTGGGTATCCGGGATGCGGACGGTCTTGATCGCGACGCGGCGGGCGATGATGGGATCCCACCCCTCGTACACGGTGCCCATCGCACCTTTGCCGAGCGTGCGCTTGATCTCGTATTTGCCGAGGGTCTCGATCGTCTCCGCCATGCGCGCGCCCGTTTCAGATGACGGGGGTAATCCCCATGGGCATCAGGATAACCGACCGGGATGCAGAATTCTCCCCCTCCCCTTGAGGGAGGGGGTCGGGGGGAAGGGTGCGCACAGCCACGGACCCAGGCTGTGCGCACCCTTCCCCCC
>Ga0181530_10001969_pt1 | contig 25143 bp, 20 predicted proteins | sample PEATcosm2014_Bin_42_FD_119769 | JGI IMG/M metagenome (GOLD analysis project Ga0181530, IMG submission 119769) | Peatland microbial communities from MTU Mesocosm Facility, Houghton, MI, USA - PEATcosm2014_Bin10_60_metaG | ecosystem: Environmental > Terrestrial > Soil > Wetlands > Peat | place... | reverse complement strand
GTCAAGGGGCTGACGCAGCGCGACCTCGAGGAAGATCTCGGGGTAGCCATCCTGCTGGCCAATACCTATCATTTGTTTCTGCGGCCGGGAACCGATTTGCTGCGCCAGATGGGCGGGCTGCACCGCTTCATGGGGTGGCGCAACGCCATCCTGACGGACTCGGGCGGATTCCAGGTGTTCAGCCTGAACGGCCTGCGCAAGATCGAGGAAGACGGAGTGGTGTTTCAATCCCACCTGAACGGCGATGCCCACCGCTTCACTCCGGAATCCACGGTGGACGCGCAACTGGCGTTCGCGAGCGATATCCAGATGGCGCTGGACGAGTGCCCGGAATATCCGGTGAGCCACGAATTCGCGCGCCAGAGTATGCAACGGACGGTGCGCTGGGCCGGGCGGGCGCAGGCGCATTTTCTGCGGCGCATGCAAGAGACAGCCACGCGGCATGCGCTGTTTCCCATCGTGCAGGGATCCATGTTCGCGGATTTGCGGCGCGAGTGCGCCCGCGCGCTGGCGGAGTTGGATGCGGATGGGTACGCCATCGGAGGGCTTTCGGTGGGCGAGCCGCGGCCGCTCAGCCTGGAAATGGCCGAGGCGGCGGAAGAGATTCTGCCCCGCGCGCGGCCGCGCTATGCCATGGGAGTGGGGATGCCGGAGGAGCTTCCCGAGTACGTGGCGCGCGGGGTGGACATGATGGATTGCGTGCTGCCTTCGCGCAACGCGCGCAACGGATGCCTGTTCACCGGCCAGGGGCGGGTGATCATCAAACACGCGCGCTATAAGGATGATGAAGGGCCGCTGGACCCAGGGTGCAGATGCTATACTTGTAGGAGTTATTCCCGAGCCTATCTTCGCCATCTGTTCCAGTCCGGGGAGATTTTATATGCGATGTTGGCGACCCGTCACAACATCCGGCGGTACCTTGACATCATGCGCGGGATCAGGCAGGCTATAATATCGAAGACATTCCCTGAATACCTGAGGTCTGTCCGCTCGGCGTTGGTAGACGCCGGCTGATCCGCATTTGGTCACAACGTGATCCTGAATCTGTTTCTGCAAACCACGGCATCGCCCAGTTCCTCGTACCTGGGATTCCTGCCCATCCTTCTGATCTTTGGAATCTTCTATTTTCTCTTGTTCCTTCCCATGCAGCGCCAGCGCAAGCAGACGGCCAAGATGCTGGCGAGCTTGCAGAATGGGCAAACCGTGGTGACCAGCGGGGGCATCGTGGGAACGATTGTGGCGATCGACGCCGACGATACCCTGGTGTTGCGCGTGAAGCCGGATAATGTCAAAATCCAGGTTTCACGCAGCTCGGTGTCGAGCCTGGTATCGAGCGAGGCGAAGAAGTAGTAGTAATAGGAATCTATTAGCAGGTTTTCAACTCCCATGAAAAGAAATTTGAAGTCCCGAGCGATTGTCATTGCTGTGACGATTCTCATTTGCGTGCTTGGCATCATCGGCATTCCGAAGTCGTGGAGCGATCTGAAACAGAATTTCCGGGATAATATCCGGCTGGGGTTGGACCTGAGGGGCGGCAGCCACCTGGTGCTGCAGGTACAGGTGCAGGACGCGGTGAAGGCGGACGGGGACCAGACCATCGAGCGGATGAAGGAAGAGCTGAAAAAGGAAAATATCACCTGGACGGACATGACGGACAGCGACGTTCGTCCCGACCATGTGGAAGATGCCGACAACGTAACGATCACCGTCAAAGGCATTCCGGCGACCATGACGAGCGCCTTCCGCAACGTGATCGCGGACCGTTTCCCCACGTACAGCCTCACAACCCTGAATTCGACCGACTATTCGATGAAGCTGAAGCCCAGCGATCTGCTGGCGCTGAAGACCGATACCGTGACCCGGACGGTGGATACCATCGGCAACCGCATCGACCAGTTGGGGTTGTCCGAAAAGACGGTGACCCAGTACGGGCGCGCGGGCAGCGACTACGAAATCCTGGTGCAGTTGCCGGGCGTGGACGATCCGGCGCGCGTCAAGGAGTTGATCGGGACGGCGGCCGTGCTGGAAATCGACGACGTCAAGGACGGCCCCTTTGCCAGCCGCGACGCGGCGCTGGCGCAGCACGGCGGGGTATTGCCGCTGAACACCAAGCTGGTCAAGTCCAAGCCGCGGGCGGGGCAGGACGGCGAGCAGTGGTTCCTGGTGGGCAAGACGCCCGTGATCACGGGCCATGAGATGCGCAACGCGCGGCCGGGCCAGGACGAGATGCGCAAGTGGGAAACCAGCTTCAACCTTTCGCCGGACGGCGGCAAGCGGTTTGGACGATACACCGAAGCGAATATCGGAAACCGCCTGGCGGTGGTGTTGGACAACCAGATTGTCAGCGTGGCGACCATCGAATCGAAGATCGAGGATTCGGGGCGGATCACGGGGCTGGGAAGCGAAGACGAGGCCGTGGACCTCTCGCGGTATTTGCGCAGCGGATCGCTGCCGGCGGGCGTAGTTTACAATGAGGAGCGCTCCATCGGCCCGTCGCTGGGCGCGGATTCCATTCACGCAGGGCTGATGGCGGGCATCGCCGGCCTCGCGGCGGTGGTGTTCGTGATGCTGTTCTACTATCGGCGCAGCGGCATCAACGCGGTGCTGGCGCTGCTTCTGAACACCATCATCCTGTTGGCGGCGCTTTCGTATTTCCACGCGGTGCTGACCCTGCCGGGCATCGCGGGCGTGATTTTGACCATTGGTATGGCGGTGGACTCGAACGTGCTGATTTTCGAGCGCATCCGGGAAGAGCTGCGGGCGGGCAAGAGCGTGATTGCGGCCGTGGACACGGGCTTCAGCAAGGCTTTTCTGACGATTATCGACACCCACGTGACCACGGTGGTCTCCTGCGCCTTCCTGTTCCTTTTCGGAGAAGGGCCGGTGAAGGGATTCGCGGTTACCCTGACGATCGGTTTAATTGCTAATGTGTTTACTGCGGTGTTCGTGTCGAAGACCATATTCGACTATGAGTTATCGGGCCACCGGCGGGTGGAGACGCTGAGTATTTAGGACCAGCGGGGCGGGCTCAAACCCGCCGCCTGGAACGGGAACAAATTTCGGAAGGCTGGTGTCCAAAGTTAAGAACGATACCAGCACGGCATGGTTCGATGGAATTATTCAAAAACACGAATTACGATTTTCTGGGCAAGAAGTGGCCGTTCATCATTGCCTCGCTGGTATTGACGGTAGCCGGGCTGGGAAGCGTCTTTTTCTGGCACGGCATGAATTACGGCATCGATTTCAAGGGCGGCGCCATGATGACGGTGCGGTTCGCGTATCCGCCGCCGGTGGACAAGATCCGCAGCGCCATGTCGCACGCCATCAAGGGCGAAGTGAGCGTGGAGAATTTCACCTCCGGTACGGCGCCCAATTCGGTGGTGATCGGCACCGAGCTGGAAGAAGAGCGGCTCCTGAACAAGAACCGCCAGGCCATGGAAGACGTTCTGAATACGACCTTCGGACAACCCAACAACGGCAAGCTGGACTTCAACAATACCAGCGAGCAGACGCTGGCGGGACGGCTGCGGGACGCGCTGGCGGGCGCCGGCGTGCCCATGACCGATCAGCAGTTGCAAACCCTGGTGACCAATTTGTTGGCGGCGCGCGACAAACAATATTCGGGGTTGATCACCGATTTTCATCAATTGGCCTCCGTGCCGGGCATGAATCCTGGTATTATGAACGCTTTCGAACAGGTCAGTTACCTGGCCCCGTTCCACGTGGCGGAAGTAGAGATGGTCGGTCCCAAGGTGGGCGCGGAACTGAGGACGAAGGCGGTGCTGGCGACGCTGTATGCGCTCGCGGGAATGTTGGTGTATATCGCCTTCCGCTTCGAGTGGATCTACGGTTTGGGCGCGGTGATCGCGTGCTTCCACGACACCATCATCACGGTGGGTGTGTTCTCCCTGTTCAACGAGCAGATCTCGATGACGGTGATCGCGGCGCTCCTGACCCTGGTCGGGTACTCGATGAACGATACCATCGTGATCTTCGACCGCATTCGGGAGAATCTGAAGACTTCGCGGCGCGAGCCTCTCGAACAGGTCATGAACCGGGCCGTGAACCAGACGTTGAGCCGAACGGTGATGACGTCGGGATTGACCTTCCTGACGGTGATTGCGCTGTTCCTGTTCGGCGGCCCGGTGTTGCACGGATTTTCGTTCGCGCTGGTGTGTGGAATTATCGTCGGGACGTACTCGTCGGTGTTTATCGCGAGTCCGATCGTGTTGTTCTGGCATAGTTACACCGATAAGAAAAGGAAGTCGCCGGTGATGCCGGCGGCGTCGCGGGCCGAAACGGCTCGCAAAGGTACCACCAAGGCGGTCAAATAGAGAACCGGCTGCGCGGCGGGCCGCGCGGCTGGAATGGGAAAGGAAGTCTCATGTTTGAGCAGACATTCGTAGATAGCGGAAAGACGACGAAAACTTGGACGGTTTTGCTCTCGTTTTTCGTCCAACTGGTGCTGATCGGAATCGCGGTGATTATCCCGATGTGGTATTTCGACGCGCTGCCCACGGCCCAGTTGCAAAGCATGCTGGTGGCGCCTCCCCCGCCGCCGCCTCCGCCGCCTCCCCCGCCTCCGGCCGCAGCCATGCCCAAAGTCGTGAAAATCATTCCGCGTCAGTTCGATGCCGGCAAACTGATGGCGCCGAAGACGATTCCCAAAGAAATCGCGCAGATTAAGGAAGAAGAGCTGCCGCCGCCGTCCTCGGGCGTGGGCGGGGTAGTGGGCGGCGTTCCGGGCGGCGTGGCCGGCGGAAGTCCCGGCGGCGTACTGGGCGGGATCATCGGCTCGGTGCCTTCGGCGGCTCCCCCTCCGCCGCCTCCGCCGGTGAAAAAGGAAGCGGCCGCGGTGCCGCAACGCATTCGCGTGGGCGGCAACGTGCAGCAGGCCAAGCTGATCCGGCAACCGCACCCGATTTATCCGCCGCTGGCCAAGCAGGCGCGCATTTCGGGAGTAGTGCACCTGAATGCGGTGATCGCCAAGGACGGCACCATTCAAGATCTAAAAGTGATCAGCGGACACCCGCTGCTCATCCAGGCCGCGCTGGACGCGGTGAAACAGTGGGTATACGCCCCGACCCTCCTCAATGGGGAGCCGGTGGAAGTTGTGACTCAAATCGACGTGAACTTCACGTTGAGCCAGTAACCCGAAGGTCCATTTCGGACGTCGGTATAGAGTAACTCATTTCAACTCGCAGGAGAGAGAAGAAGAATGTTTCTGCAATTGCAAGCATGGTCGCTTTACTTGCTTCAAGATAACAGCGGCGTAGGTTGGGACCCGGTACACCTCTGGGGCCAGATGGGGCTGCTCGCCAAATTGGTGGTCATCCTCCTGTTCATCATGTCGGCGTATTCCATCGGCGTGATGATCGACCGTGTCATGGCCTACAACGCCGCCCGGAAGCAGTCGCGGGCGTTCGCACCGGCGGTAGCCGGGGCGCTGCGCGAAGGCAAGCTGGACGAAGCCGTAAAGATAGCCGATCGGTATAAGAAGAGCCACCTCGCGAAGGTTGTGGTCGCCGGGCTGCAGGAATTCCAGGCGCACCAGATTTCAAGCGAGATTCCGGGCGAAGAGATTGAAGCTTCCAAGCGCGCGCTCGAACGCGCGGAGGCGATTGTGCACGCCGAGCTGAAGCGCGGCGTCAGCGGCCTGGCGACCATCGGTTCGACGGCCCCCTTCGTGGGACTGTTCGGAACGGTGGCGGGCATCATCAACGCGTTCAAGGGCATTTCGACGGAGAAGTCGACCGGCTTGGGCGCGGTGGCGGGCGGTATTTCGGAAGCGCTGGTAACCACGGCCGTCGGACTTTTCGTAGCCATTCCGGCGGTTTGGATGTACAACTATTTCACGAACAAGATTGAAGCCTTCGACGTGGAAATGGGGAACTCCAGCAGCGAGCTGATCGATTACTTCCTGAAGCGGAGCCAGCGCGGCGCCGGCGCACGCAAGTAGATCGGGAAGCGGGAAGCCAGCAAATAGGGATCCGGCGAGTTGAAAGGCGGGAGTCTCCCCGGAGACTCCCGCTCCGCAGACCCGGTTCCGTGGAGAACACGATGGCGAAAGACGTAGACAAAAGGCAAAAAGCGCCGCCACCGGTAGCCGATATCAACGTCACCCCTATGGTGGACGTGATGCTCGTGCTGCTGATCATCTTCATGGTCATCACGCCCATGTTGTCGAAGGGCGTGAGCGTGGACTTGGCGTATACCAAGAACCCGATCGCCATGCAGGCGGCGGACAAAAGCGACGCCGTGGTGGTTGCGGTGACGCGCGACGGCAAGACGTATCTGAACACCACGCAGGTGCCGCCGGACGACTTGGCGCCCAAGATCAAGGACTTGCTGACCAACCGCCTGGACAAGACGGTTTTCATCAAGGCCGATCAGCGGTCCAAGTATTCGGTGGTGCTGGAAGTGGTGCAGAACCTGCAGGCCGCGGGCGTGGACCAGGTGGGTCTGTTGACCCAGCAGCAGCAGCAGGAAAAGGCCAAGCCTGGAACCACAACGGCGCCGGCAGCCGCGCCGCCGTCCGGTGAGTAAAGAGGAAGGTTTTTTAAGGAGCGATTTATATGTCAATGGCAGTCGGCGGTAGTGGGGGCGTCAAGAGCGATATCAACATGACGCCCATGATCGATGTGCTACTGGTGCTGATCATTATTTTCATGGTGATTACGCCTCTGACGCCGAAAGGACTCGAGGCCCTGGTTCCGCAGCCGCCGCCGCCCAACCAGCCGGCGAGCCAATCGGATCAGCGCACGGTGGTGATTACGATCGACGGCAACCACACGGTGATGATCAACGGGGAAACCAGCGATTTCGACCGGCTGGGCGGGCGCCTGGAAGACATCTTCAAGACGCGCGCGGAGCGTGTGGTGTTCGTGAAGGGCGACCCGTCGATTGAATTTTCGTGGGTGGCCAGGGCCATCGATATCGCGCACGGCGCCGGAATCGATAAGGTGGGCTTGATGCCGTTCAAGGATCTTGGACAATAGGAGCCGGACGTTCATGCGCAAATCGATAATGATCCTGGCGGTTGCCGCACTGGCGATTCTAGGCACGAGCTGCACGAAGCTGAAAGCCCGCGACGAGCTCGGCAAGGGCGTGTCGGCCTTTAAGAACGCGCAGTACCCGGAAGCCGTCGAGCACTTCAAGACGGCGGTGGACCTGGACCCGAACTTTCCCACCGCGCGCCTGTACCTGGCCACAGCGTACATGCAGCAATACATTCCGGGAGCGGACTCGACGGAAAACAAGCAGTTCGCCACCGCCGCGCACGACCAGTTCATGAAGGTGCTGGAGACGGACCCGAAGAACACCACGGCGATGGCTTCCATCGCTTCGCTATACCTCAACGACAAGCAATGGGACGAAGCGCAGAAGTGGTACGAGAAGCTGACCACGGTGGACCCCAAAAACGCGGATGCCTGGTATAGCATCGGGTTTATCGCATGGTCGAAGTGGTACCCGGTATACGGCAGGGCGCGGGCGGAGCTGGGGATGAAGCAGGAGGACCCCGGTCCGATCAAGGACAAGAAGGTGCGGGAACAACTGAAGGAGGAGTACGGGCCGGTGCTCGAGAACGGCTTGAAAGCCCTGAATCAGTGCCTGGCGATCAATCCCGAGTACGACGATGCCATGGCATACGAAAACCTTCTGATTCGCGAGCGCGCCGACCTGGCCGACGACAAGCAGCAGTACGACCAGCAGGTGAAAATCGCCGACGACTGGGTGCAGAAGGCGCTGGCGACCAAGAAAATCAAGGCCGAGCGCAAAGAAAAGTCGACGGGCGGCGGAATCGTGGCCGACCCCAACGCCAAGTAGCATAGTCTTTCGCCACAAACGCAGAGGCCGCGCGGAGATCGCAGAGGAACAAAGCAAGGGATTCCCTCTGTGTTCTCCGCGCGGCCTCTGCGTTTCTGTGGCGAATACACAACCCCTCCCGCCGATTCACGTTACAATCGAAATAGAGTGCCCCCCGAATCCGCCAGTCTTTGGGAATTTCCGTCTCCAGCGCAGCCGCACGACCCGGTGGAACAGTTGTACGGCGAGCTGGAAGAGAAGGTGCGCGAATATCGTCCCAAGGACGATCTGACGGATTTGCACAAGGCTTTTCTGTTCGCGCGCAATTGTCATGAAGGGCAGGCGCGCGATTCGGGCGAGCCGTACATGGTGCATCCGGTGATGGTCGCCCACATTCTGGCGGACATGCGGATGGACGTGGTGGCCATGGAGACCGGCCTGCTGCACGACGTGGTGGAAGACACCAGCGTCACCGTCGAGCAGGTGCGCAAGGAGTTCGGCGACGAAGTGGCGCGCTGCGTGGACGGCGTCACCAAGCTTACCAAGCTCGATTTTTTTAACGCCGAAGAGCGCCAGGCCGAGAGCTTCCGCAAGATGCTGCTGGCCATGGTGGAGGACATCCGGGTCATCATGGTGAAGCTGGCGGACCGCCTGCACAATATGCGGACGCTGGGGTATCTGAGCGCCGAGCGGCGGGAGCGGATCGCGCGCGAGACCATCGAAATCTACGCGCCCATCGCCCACCGCCTCGGCATGGGCAAAGTCCGCGGGGAGCTGGAGGACCTGGCTTTTCAGCACCTCGAGCCGGACGCCTACGAAGAGATTCTGGGCAAGATCGAATCGCAGCGCCACTCCAGCGAGGAATTTCTGGATGAAGTGCGGCGGACGGTGGAAGCGGAGCTGCGGCGGGAGGGCATTCCGGCGCGCATCGACGGCCGCGTAAAGCGGCCCTACTCGGTGTTCCAGAAATTGCGGCGGCAGAAGATCACGGTGGACCAGGTGTACGATCTGATGGCGCTGCGCATCATCACCGATTCGGTGAAGAACTGCTACGCCGCGCTGGGCGTGATCCACAACCGCTGGCGTCCCATTCCGGGGCGCATCAAGGACTTCATCGCGATTCCGCGGCCCAACCTGTACCAATCGCTGCACACCAGCGTGGTGGGGCCGCACGGGCAGACGTTCGAAGTGCAGATCCGCACCGAGGAGATGCACCGCATCGCGGAAGAGGGGATCGCGGCGCACTGGAAATACAAAGAGGGCCGCAAGGGGCCGGCGGCGGACGATCAGCGGATCGCCTGGCTGCGCCACCTGGTGGAGTGGCAGCGGGACGTGCAGGACCCCGGCGAATTCATGTCCACCTTGAAGGTGGACCTGTATCCCGAGGAGGCGTACACCTTCACCCCGCGCGGCAAGGTGATCGTGCTGCCGCGCGACGCCACCCCCATCGATTTCGCCTACGCCATCCATTCCGACGTGGGACACACCTGCGTGGGCGCCAAGGTGAACGGGCGCATCGTGCCGCTGCGCTCGGCGCTGCGCAACGGCGACATCGTCGAGATCATGACGCAGCCCGGGCACCAGCCGAGCAAGGACTGGCTGGCGTTCGTCAAAACCACCCGCGCGCGCAACAAGATCAAGCACGTGATCAACGCCAGCGAGCGCGCCAAAGCCATCGAAATCGGCGAGAAGTACCTGGACAAAGAGGCCCGCCGCCTGGGCGTGCAACTGGGGAAAGTGAGCCGGTTGGAGCTGGAGAAAGTGGCGTCGGAATACGGGTTCGGCAAGATGGAGGACCTGTACGCGGCGCTGGGGTACGGAAAATATTCGGCGCGGCAGGTGCTGTGCAAAGTGGCTCCGGGGGTGGTGAAGGAAGAGCCCGAGGGGAAGCCGGTGGAACTGCCGGCGGCGCCTTCCACGGTTCCCGGAAAGCCGGCGGACGCCGACGCGGTGATCAAGGTGATCGGGGTGGACGATCTGCTGGTGTATCGCGCCAAGTGCTGCAACCCCATTCGCGGCGAGGCCATCGTGGGCTACGTGACGCGCGGCAAGGGAGTCGCCGTGCACTCCAAGACGTGCCCCAACGTGCAAAGCCTGATGTACGACGTGGAGCGCAAGATCGAAGTGGAATGGGCGCGCGCGGCGGCGGAGGCTTTCCCGGTGCGCATCGTGGTCCACACCGACGACCGGCCGGGAATGCTGAATCAGCTCACCAGCGTCTTTTCCGACGAGAATACGAACATCCGCAGCCTGGAGGCGAAGACCGAGACGGATCTCGGCGGCGGCATCGTGGAAATGACCGTGGACGTGCGCGACAAGAAGCAATTGGAAAAGCTGGTGGCGGCGATGCGGCGCATCTCGGGCGTGCGCGACGTCGAACGCCTCTTCAACTGAACATGAGCCTGGCGACCGACCCGGAACACATTGCGATCTCCAAGAGCAAGGGGATCATTATCGATTGGAAAGATGGGCATCGCAGCGAATACGGCCTCACGTACTTGCGCGACAAGTGCCCGTGCGCGGGATGCACGGGCGCGCATGGAACGCCTCCGCGCCCGGAAACGGCCAAACAGGAAGCCGCCAATCCGTTTCAGATGTACCAACCCAAGCTGAAGATGCTGGGCGTGGAGCCGGTGGGGAACTACGCCATCCGCATCAACTGGAGCGATGGGCATAGCGCCGGGATCTACTCCTACGAACACTTCCGCATGATCTGCCCCTGCGCGGAGTGCCAAGCATCCAGAAGCCCAGATAAACACGGATGAACAGATAAAACAAAACTTCTTATCTGTGTTTATCTGTGGCCAAATCGGTTTTTTCTCTCCCGCGGAAATGAAAAACGCCGACAAGACTCAAGAGTCTGATCGGCGTTCCTCTGCGTTTATCGGCGGCTGATCTCTACAGCAACCGGAAATTGACTTCGATGCTGGCGGCTACCGGGACGGGCCTGCCGTCTTTCATGCCGGGGCGGAACTTCCACTGCTTCACGGCTTCGATGGCTTTTTCATCGAGGCCCAGACCGAGGCTGTGCAGAACGCGGATGTTGACGGCTTTGCCGGTGGTGTCGACTTCCACGTAGAGAGTGACGGTGCCCTGGTACTTGGCTTTGCGGGCTTCTTCGGAGTACTCGGGTTCCTTCTTGTAGACCAGTTGGGGAGCGGTAACGCCGCCGCCTACGCGGTACACGCCGCCGCCGAAGCCTCCGCCTTCACCGGGGCCTACGCCGCCGCCGATGCCGGAGCCCACGCCGCCGCCCTTACCGGAACCAATACCGCCGCCCGAACCGGTGCCGTTGGAAGGCGGACCGATTTTGCCCAGCGGATCGCCGTAATTCGGCATGTTGATTTGCGGCAGTGGCACGTTGGGATCGGCCAAAATCGAAGGTTCCATCGTCAGCTTGGGCGCCGCGTTGTTCAATACCGCGGAAGGCGGAACGAACTGGCGGAGAGCCGCCTTTGGCAGCCGGCCCTTGCTGGCCGGAAGCAGCGAGCGATCGCCGCCGCCGCCGCCGCCCTGCATAGTCTGTTTCTGGGGCGGTAGGTTCGCCGGAGCCAGATCGATAGGCGTAATCAGCGTGACTGCCTTCTTGACCTGTTCCTGCACGGCATGGCTCGACAGTACCGTAAACAAGAGAGCCACCACGCCGACCTGAAACCCGGTGGACATCATGAAAGATTTCTTCTGACGGCCGTAGAGACCCCAGATGTCTTTCACCGCTACCGGCTTCGACGTCAGCTCCAGCGGCGGAAGCTTGGGCGGGTTGATGGTCTCTTTGATGTTCTTGAAGAGCGACCGATACCAGGGGTCCTCTATGTCCTCGATAAACAGACGTGAGAGGTGGTCGTCGGCATTCGGAAACGGGTTGTTGGGTTGCGACGGTTCAGCCATTTTTATCCACCAGCCCCCGAAAGGGCCGCTGTCTTCGATTATTGGACGCTTTTGGCAGTCTCGGAGTTACAGGTTTTGGAAACTTCCGCACCCACGGAGGTCACCTTCAAGTGTACCATAACGGCGACCACCGGGCGTGTGAATGCAATGAGATGGCCATAGCGTGCGGGTATACGGGAGACGGCGCCCGATTCCATAAATAGAATTGGAGGGAAATTTCGACACCGTTGGGATTTGCAGATGGGCGGGAACTCCGTCAGAATCAATACTCATGGATATTACGATGGAACGAAGACCGCTGAAGCAAGTGCCGGCGGACGCCCTGATTGTGCCGGTTTTTGAAGGCCGGACGGAAGAAAGGTTTGGGGCGGCGGAACTCGCAGCCCAAGGCGAGGTCAGCGGCAAGCCGCTGGAGATGACTTTGCTGCACCACGCGCCGGGAGTGGCTGCCGCGCGGATTTTGCTTGCCGGGGCCGGGAAGCCGGAAAAGTTTACAACCGCGGAGATGCGCAAGCTGGCGGCGGCGGCCATTCGATACCTGCGAGCGAAATCCGTCAAACGGGCGGCACTGGCGCTGGACGCCGAGCACGGCGGGGCGGATTATGCCTCGGCCGCCGTGGAAGGCGCCATCCTGGGGAATTACGAGCCGGACCGGCACAAAACCGCAAACGACCAGAAGCCGGTGGAGGCTTTTGCGGTAGCGGCCGCGGAGGGTGCGGCGGATGTGGAAGGTGGGGTGGCGCGCGGGCGCATTCTGGCGGAGGCCCAGAATTTCACGCGTGACCTGGTCAACGAGCCGGCCAACCTGTTGACTCCGCTGAAGATGGCGGAGGCGGCGCAAAAAATGTGCGGGGAGTTCGGGTTGCCGTGCGAGGTTTTGGAGCGGCCCGAGATGGAAGGGTTGGGGATGGGGTCGCTGCTGGGGGTGGCGCAGGGCAGCGCCCAGCCGCCGGTGATGATCGTGATTCGCTACCGGCCCCAGAAAGCCGGCCCCCAGGCCCATCTGGGCTTGGTGGGTAAGGGTGTGACGTTCGATACGGGCGGGATTTCCATCAAACCGGCCGACGGCATGGAAAAAATGAAGTACGACATGGCGGGAGGGGCGGCCATGATCGGAGCCATGCGGGCCATCGCGCAACTGAACCCGCCCATTGCCGTGACGGCCTTCGTGCCCTGCGTGGAAAATATGCCGGGCAGCCGCGCCCAGAGGCCCGGCGACATTGTGACGGCCATGAGCGGAAAAACCATCGAGGTGATCAACACGGATGCCGAAGGACGCTTGATTCTGGCCGACGCGCTGGTCTACGCGCGCCAGCAAGGATGCACTCACCTGGTGGACGCCGCCACCCTGACCGGCGCCGTGGTGGTGGCGCTGGGGCACCTGCATGTAGGGCTGTTCGCCAACGACGCTCGTATGCGCGACCGGGTGCTGGCGGCAGCCAATGCCGAAGGGGAACGCATGTGGAACCTGCCCATGGACGAAGACTATAAGGACTATCTGAAATCGGCTTTCGCGGATGTGGCGAATGTGGGCGGACGGTGGGGCGGCGCGATTACGGCGGCAATGTTTCTCAAAGAATTCGCCGAAGAGACGCCGTGGGTGCACCTGGACATCGCCGGCACGGCGTGGCTGGACGATGCCAAGCCGTTTGCCGCGAAGGGGCCGACAGGCATGCCGCTGCGTACGCTGGCGCGCCTGACGATGGATTGGCAAGACTAAGCCTCCCCCGCAAAGTGGCGCACGTTTGCAGCGTGTCCGCACCGCGGCTGCGAAGCTATGTTTGCGCGGGCCCTGACCCTGATCCCAACACTGCTCGCCGAGCCTCCATTCCTGAACTTATTGCCCGCCTTCGATGGAGCCCAAGAGCCCGCCGGTGAGCCGCAGGACGTTCCACCTGGCTTTTTCCAAAGTATATTGCGCGTCATAAAAAGCGATCCACTTGTCGCTTTCGGCGAGGCGCTCTTCTTCCACCTGGCGCATGGTCATGCGGCCTTCCTGCAGGAGGGCCAGATCCACGTCCAGTTGCGCGCGCGTCACGTCCAGATCGAGCCGCGCGACTTCGGCGGCGCTGGCGGCTTTGCGCTGGTCGCGGAACGACTGTTGCAAATCCGCGGCCACACGGTTGCGCGCATTAGCCAGCTCGATTTTCAAATGCGCCAGATCGGCTTCCGTCTGGGCGGCCGCGGCGCCCACACCGGGGCTGAAGAGCGGCAACTGGAACGACACGCCCAACTGGCCGTTGTTGCGCTGGAATTTCTGGAAGAACTCGGCGTAGTTGTTGAATTTGGCGAGCATGCCATACTGCGCCACCAAGTCGACGCGGGGCAGCCGCTGCGCTCTTTCTCCGCGAATTTCAAGCTGCTTGGAAGCCACCTGAGACTGCAACTGCCGCAGCTCCTGGTTGGCTTGCAACGCCGCTTGGATGGCTTGCTCCTCCGATTCCGGCAGCGCCGGAGCGGCGCGCTCTTCTTCGATGGGCAGCACGCGGTCTTCGGCGGGAAAGCCCAGCGCGATGGCCAGTTGGGTTTCCGATGCGGCTTCGTCGTCGGAGAGATTTTCGGCGAGCTCGCGGCTGCGCGCCAGCGAAAGTTCGGCCTGTTTCCCGGCCAGCGGCAAGGCGCGGCCTTCGCGCACCTGCGCGCGCACCGCATCCAGCACCTGCTGCTGCCCGGCAATGGCTTTGCGGGCCACTTCGCCGATGCGCGCGGCGCGCTCCGCATCCACATAGAGCGAGGCCGTGCGGTAGACCGCTTCGTCGCGCTTCGAGGCCACCGAGATAGCGGCTCCGCGGGCGTCTTCCCGGGCTTGCGCCACCTGGTAATTCTGCGGCCGGTTGAAGAGGAACTGGCGCGCGTTGGCCTGCACCACCGTGGGAGCGGAGCCTTCGATGCTCATGGGAAATCCGCTGCTGTACGCCAGGCCGCTGCCCACCACCAGGCGCGGCAGAAACGGATCGCGCGCCACGCGGATTCCGGCACGGGCTTTTTCTTCGTCGATGCGCGCCAGCATAATATCGGGATTCTGTTTGACGGCCATTTCGACCGCCTGGCGAAGGGTCATGCGATGCTCTTCGGCGTGCAGGGCAAAGAGGAACGGGATCACTAGAAGCATGCGGTGCGACATGGTCTTATTGTACGGGGGGCGGGCGACAGCACGGATTGGTTTCATGGATTGAACGAAGGCCCAGTGGCGCGCGCACTCCCCGGTGCCGCATCGCCATTCTTGGCGATGCGTGTCGAGATGAGTCTCGATACAGCAAACACGAGTGTTTGCGCCACCACGGATGGTTTCGGCCAGGCTTCACGGAACCGCGCGTGGGCGTGCTTGCGGGCGCGGCGAGAGTGGGGCGCCGCGCCCGCCGGCGCAATGCCGCGATCCGGCCGGCTATGCGATTTCGAGCAGCAGATCTTTGGCTTCCACGTGCTGCCCGGGCTGCACCAACAGTTGTTTCACCGTGCCGGCAATGGGCGCGTAAACCGTGCTCTGCATCTTCATGGCTTCCATCACCAGCAGCCGATCGCCTTTTTTGACCGCCTGGTTCAGCTCCACCGCGACCATCGAAACCACGCCGGGGATGGGCGCGCCGATCTGCCCCGGCTGCGCGGGATCCGCTTTGGGCTTGGGCTCCTGCTTCACCTCCAGCTTGCGGTCGCGGATGCCGACTTCGCGCGGTTGTCCGTTCAGCTCGAAGAACACGGTGCGGGTGCCATCGGGATGCGGCTCGCCCACCGTGAGAAACTTGATGATCAGGCTCTTGCCCGGTTCCAGCTCGGCCGTGACATCGGCGCCGCGCTCCATCCCGTAATAAAACGTGGGCGTGGGCAGGACTTCCACGTCGCCGTAATTCTGCCGCGCGCGCGCGAATTTCAGGAAGACATCCGGGTACATCAGGTAGCTGAGCACCTCGTCGCGCGCCGGCTTGCGGCCGAGTTTCTTTTCCACGGCGGCGGCGGTTTCCGCCAGATCGATTTTGGCAAGCTGCGCCCCCGGCCGTCCTTTGCGCGGTTTGGCGCCGCGCAGAACGATGCGCTGCAGATGCTTGGGCCAGCCGCCCTCGGGCTCGCCCAAGGAGCCCATGAACATATCGATCACGCTCGAGGGCAGCGTCACATTGTGATCCGGCGCGAGGCGCGCGAACTGCTCCATGGTCATGTTGTGGTTGACCAGGAAGATGGCCATATCGCCCACCACCTTGCTGGAGGGCGTGACCTTCACGATATCGCCGAAGGCCAGATTCACGTCGGCGTAGGCGCGCGCGAGTTCGTGCCAGCGCGCCCCCAGCCCCATGGATTCCGCCTGTTCCTTCAAGTTGGTGTACTGGCCGCCCGGCATTTCGTGCTCGTAGACTTCGGCGGTGCCGCTCTTGGGGCCGGTATCGAAAGGCGCGTAGTAGTCGCGCACGATCTCCCAATAATCCGCGCAGCGGTTGAGGGCTTCCAGCGAAACCCCGGAATCGCGGCGCGTATGAGCCAGCGCGGCCACCATCGAGTTGAGATTCGGCTGGCTGGTCTGGCCGCTCATGGAAGCCACCGCGCCATCGGCGATATGCACGCCGGCTTCCGCGGCTTTGAGCACGCTGGCGGCGTTGATGCCGCTGGTATCGTGCGTATGGAAGTGGATGGGGATGCCGATTTCCTGGCGCAGCGCCTTCACCAGCTTTTCGGCGGCATACGGCTTGCATAGCCCGGCCATATCTTTAATGGCCAGAATCTGCGCGCCCATCTTTTCCAGCTCGCGCGCCATGCGGACGTAGTAATGGAGCGAGTACTTGTCGCGCGCGGGATCCAGAATATCGCCGGTATAGCAGATGGCCGCTTCGCACACCGAGCGCGTTTTGCGCACCGCTGCGATGGAGGCCTGCATATTGGGAAGCCAGTTGAGCGAATCGAAGATGCGAAAGATATCGATGCCTTGCGCGGAGGCTTCGTAAATAAACTCCGCGACCACGTTATCGGGATAAGCGGTATATCCCACGGCGTTCGAGGCGCGCAGCAGCATCTGAAAACAGATGTTGGGGATGGCCTGGCGCAACTGGCGCAGGCGCGCGAACGGGTCTTCGTAGAGAAACCGCATGGTGACATCGAAGGTGGCCCCGCCCCACATTTCCAGGCTGAAGAGATTGTGCAGCCGGTGCGAAACGAAATTGGAAATCGCCAGCATGTCGTAGGTGCGGACGCGCGTGGCGAGCAGCGATTGATGAGCGTCGCGGAAGGTGGTATCGGTGAGGAGCAGGCGCTTCTGGCGGCCGGCCCACTTAGCGAATTCCTCCGGGCCGAGCTCCTGCAGAAGCTGGCGCGTGCCGTCGGGAGGCGCGTCGGAATCGTGCTGGGGAACCGGCACAGTCTGCAGGCGCGCGGGACAAGGTTTGCCGGCGATGGAGGGGTTGCCGTTGACGATCACGTCGGCCAGATAGGTGAGCAGGCGCGTGGCGCGGTCGCGGCGCGGCACGAAGCGGAACAGCGCGGGCGTCTCTTCGATCCAGCGGGTGGTCACGCGCCCGGCTTGAAAATCCGCATGGTTGACCACGTTTTCGAGAAACGGGATGTTGGTCTTCACGCCGCGCACGCGGAACTCGCGCAGGCTGCGGTCCATGCGCTGGCAGGCGTGCGGGAACTCGCGCCCCCAGGCGGTGGTTTTAACCAGCAGCGAATCGTAATACGGGGTGATGACGGCGCCGCTGTATGCCGAGCCGCCATCCAGCCGGATGCCGAAGCCCGCCGGCGAGCGGTAGGTGGAGAGCTTGCCGTAATCGGGAACGAAGTTGTTGGCCGGGTCTTCGGTGGTGATGCGGCATTGCAGCGCGTAGCCGTAGAGCGGCACGCGGTCCTGCGGCGGCAAGTTCATTGCGGGGCCGTGCAGATCGAGCCCCTGGGCGATCTGGATCTGGCAGCGCACCAGGTCGAGCCCGGTGACCATTTCGGTGACGGTGTGCTCCACCTGGATGCGCGGGTTGACTTCGATGAAGTACCACTCGCCGGAATCGGCATCCACCAGAAATTCCACCGTGCCGGCGTTGTAGTAGCCGGCGGCGCGCGCCAGAGCCACGGCGGCATCCGCCAGCGCGGCGCGAATCGTGGGCTCGAGCGAAACCGCGGGAGCCACTTCCACCACTTTCTGATGGCGCCGCTGCACCGAGCAATCGCGTTCGTAAAGGTGCAGGATGTTGCCGCAAGTGTCGCCCAGAATCTGCACTTCGATATGGCGCGCGCGGCGCACGAAGCGCTCCAGAAAAACCGCATCGTTGCCGAAGGCCGCGGCGGCTTCGCGGCGCGCCTCCTCCAGACGGCCGGAAAAATCGGCGGGCTTCTCCACCACGCGCATGCCGCGTCCGCCGCCGCCGAAGGCAGCTTTGACGATCAGGGGAAAGCCGATGCGCGCGGCGATAGCCTCGGCGTGCTGGGCGCCGGTGACGGGCTGTTCGGTGCCGGGAAGCACCGGGATGCCGGCCTTTTGCGCCAGCCGCCGCGCCGCGGTTTTGTCTCCCAGCAAGTCGAGAAGTTCGGCGCTGGGGCCGATGAACGTGATGCCGGCGCGTTCGCAGGCCCGCGGCAGCGCGGGATTTTCGGAGAGAAACCCGTAGCCGGGATGAATCGCGTCCACTCCCTTTTCGCGCGCCAGCGCCACGATCCCTTCCACGTCCAGATAGGCTTCCACCGGGCCTTTGCCTTGGCCGATGAGGTACGCTTCGTCGGCCTTGAAGCGATGCAGCGCCAGGCGGTCTTCCTGGGAATAGATGGCCACGGTGCGCAGACCGAGCTCATTGGCGGCGCGCAGAATGCGGATGGCGATTTCGCTGCGATTGAGAGCTAAAAGTTTCTTCATGAGAACGTGCGAATGAAAAACGGGGCGCTGTTTTGAGAATAGCGGAAAAAGGGGCGGCCGAAAGTGCCGCCGTCAAAGGCGACAAACAGCATTAATCTTCTGGATCAAGCGATGCACGCCCGTCGAAGGATTTTCGCCTGCGTTCCCGCGCGACTCCTGCCAGTCTTCAAGCCGGACCGCTCTTTCGATTGCCTCGTCCTGGTGCGGCATCAGGGCGTCGCAATCCGGCGCCTTCTCGTACCCGGGCATATGCTCCCGGCATAAACGCTGTACATGACTTCTCGCAATATGCGCAGTCTGGTCCTGAAAATGGAGTAAGAACCAGAGCTCGAAACATGGATTCGAAATTGCGACTTCAATCCCATTCTCCTGAGCCTGCTGTTTGGCCTCGGCTACGAGCGGATGTTCGTCGATGTCAAAAACGCACCAAACAGAGTCGTATCTGAGATTCTCATCGGCGCGGCGCTTGGCTTCACGCGCGGATTCTTTTTTCATCCGCGCGGCGCGTTCCACGACGGTCTTTGGAACGCCCGCTGGAACAATTTCCAGATCGATTATGCCGCGCTCGATTCGGCGAATCTCCTTGAAGTAGAGAGGTTCCGTGACCTTTCCTTCACACACGATCAGAAATCGCGCGCGGGGCTCTCGAAAACTTCTGCGACGCCGCAGACTATCACTCTTCTTCATGAGTCGCTTTCAAGAAGCGATCCGGGTTCAGGAATGGAATTGCGCCGTATCGGCCCTGAAGGTATCCATTTTCCAGGTTCTCCTGCTTACGCGGCTTGAAATCCGTCAATGGATACAGTTGGCTGGCGCCATCCCGCCGCTTCTCCGTAAACCAGATCTGATCTCGCCTGAGTATGCCGGCGCTGAGCAGGTTTGTGTCATGCGTGTTGAATATCAGTTGCGCGCCTTCGGCGTTCTTCTTTGTATCGCTAAATTGCCTGATGACTTCCATGGCGAGAAGCGGATGAAGACTGTCTTCGAGCTCGTCTACGCAAACCAGGCCTCCGCTCCTAATGGCTCGAATCACTGGATCTAGCAGGCATAGGAACGCAATCGTCCCCTTCGACTCCTGACTTTCGTCAAAAGGGATAGCTGACCCGCCGATACGGTGGAGAAATTGAACCTCCAAGGGTTCCTTGCCGCCCGCCACCGCGTAAAGGAGCGCTACCCTCGCCGCGAAATCCGTTGCCGCCTTGGGGACAGCCACTTCCCGGACAGTAAGGTCTTCGATGCCCAAGTCCGCCACGGAAAGCAGCGTAGCTGCCTTCTTTCGCAACTCGACATTGTGGTACAGGCTGCTTGCACGGTGTCGCACCGTGGACCGCTCCCCGAGAACAAACGAGAGCGAACGGGAAAACCAGCGGTAAACGGGAGAGAGCGCCTCATGATTGTTCTGCGCCGCCGCCGAAAGAAACAGGCTGTTCGGGCGCGTCAGCCGTTCGATCATCCGATTGTCACCCTGCATCTTCGCGCTGAAGGAAATCGGCTTACCGGGCTCCCGTGCGAACCACCTCTGTATCTTGCCGGACGGGTAGGCATGCAGCCATTCTTCGAGAATGGTTGGCGCGCCGAGAATGGCTGACGTGCCGACCGAAAAGCCGTACTGATAGCGAATGCCATCTAAGAGAAAATCCACCGAAAAAGTGGACGGAGAATCCAGGGCTCCTGCGAATGCTTGAAGCTCGATCGGTTTGTCGGGTTCCCATCGGGCATGAGAGTTTCTGATGGCGTCTTTCATGAATCGAAGCGCTAGTATCACGTTCGACTTTCCCGAGGCATTTGCCCCGTAAATTGCCGCAACCGGAAGCACCCCTTCCTCGATCCCAGGTGACTTCCGGACCACCTCCGGCTGATCACTGAGGACGCTCGCGACCATTGACAGATCCTGCCACTCCCGGAACGACCGAAAATTCGCGAAGCTGAATCGCAGTAGCATAACAGTTAGCCTATTATAACGTCAAAATATGCAGATAAACTGCACGATTGGCGCCTTAACAGGGAAATAATGCGAGTTTTCGAATTAAGTGGCGGGCGCTCTCTCACCCGGCATGCTTGTTCACGAACCCGCCGCCATGAGCAGATGCCCCAGTCGCGCTTCGCCAGTTTCACCCGCCCGCTCAACCTCGGCGATCAGCACTCGCACGCGGCGTTGGTTTCTTTCCCCGCCGACGCCGCACGTTTCACGCGCCAATCTTCAGCGATTTCACCCTGTCGCGCAGTTGCGCGGCTTTTTCGAATTCGAATTTGCGCGCCGCTTGCGCATGCGCTCCTCCAGCTCCGCGATAAACTTCTGCCGCTCCTCGGGAGTGAGGCTGTCCACGTCTTCGTCTTCTTCTATCGGCACCGTGACGTAATCGCCTTCCGCCACCGCCACCAGGCTCATATCGATGGGCTTGACGATGGATTGCGGGATGATGCCGTTCTGTTCGTTATACTCCACCTGCGTGCGGCGGCGCCGGTCGGTTTCCGCCAGCGCCCGGCGCATGCTGTCGGTCATCACGTCGGCGTACAGAATGGCATGCCCTTCCACGTGGCGCGCGGCCCGTCCGATGGTCTGCAGAAGCGAACCGGCCGAGCGCAGGAAGCCTTCTTTATCGGCGTCCAGAATGGCTACCAGGGAGACTTCCGGAAGGTCCAGGCCTTCGCGCAGCAGGTTGATCCCCACCAGCACGTCGAATTCGCCGCGCCGCAAATCGCGCAGAATTCTGATGCGGTCGAAAGTGGTGACTTCCGAATGCAGGTAGCGGCAGCGCACTCCCACTTCGGAATAATATTCGGCCAGGTCTTCGGCCATGCGCTTGGTGAGGGTGGTGACCAGAACGCGTTGGCCGGCGTCCGCGCGCTTGCGGATTTCGCCCAGCAGGTCGTCCACCTGGCCCTTCACCGGGCGGATCTCCACGCTGGGATCGATCAGGCCGGTGGGGCGGATGATCTGCTCGACCACCGCCCCCGCGGTTTTGGTGAGTTCGTACGGGCCGGGCGTGGCCGAAACGTAAACCAACTGGTTGACGCGGTGCTCGAACTCCTCGAAGGTGAGCGGCCGGTTGTCCAGCGCGCTGGGCATGCGGAAGCCGTGCGCCACCAGCACCTCCTTGCGCGAGCGGTCCCCATGATACATGGCGTGCAACTGCGGCACCGTCTGGTGGCTTTCGTCCAGGAACATCAGCGCGTCGTGCGGCAGGTAATCCAGCAAAGTGGGCGGCGCTTCGCCGGGAAGGCGGCCGGAGAAATGCCTCGAGTAATTCTCGATGCCGTGGCAGTAGCCGATCTCCTTCATCATTTCCAGGTCGAACATGGTGCGCTGGAAGAGGCGCTGCGCCTCCACCACCTTGCCCTGCTTTTCCAGTTCCTTGCGCCACCACTCCAGCTCCGTGCGGATGCTCTCCATGGCGTTGAGGCGCGTCTCTTCGCTCATCACGTAATGGGTTTTGGGGTAGATCGGCAGGCGCACGTAAGTCTGCCTGACCTGGCCGAGCAGGGGATCGATTTGCGAGAGGCTCTCCACTTCGTCGCCCCACAGCTCGATGCGGTAGGCGTAATCGTCGTAAGTGGGATAGATCTCGATCACGTCGCCGCGAATGCGAAAGGTGCCGCGGCGGAAATCCGTGTCGTTGCGGTCATAGAGAATTTCCACCAGCTTGGAGACAATCTGGTTGCGCGTGATCTTCTGCCCTTTTTCCAGCATGAGGAGCATGCCGTAATAGGCTTCCGGCGAGCCCAGTCCGTAGATGCAGCTCACGCTGGCCACGATCACGCAATCGCGGCGCTCGAACAGGCTCTTGGTGGCGGCGAGCCGCAGCTTGTCGAGCTCGTCGTTGATGGTGGCGTCTTTTTCGATGTAGACGTCGCTCGCGGGAAGGTAGGCTTCCGGCTGATAGTAGTCGTAATAGCTGACGAAGTATTCGACCGCGTTTTCCGGGAAGAAGGATCTGAACTCGTGGTAAAGCTGCGCGGCCAGCGTCTTGTTGTGCGCCAGCACCAGCGCCGGCCGGTTCATGGCTTCGATCACCTTGGCCATGGTGAAGGTTTTTCCGGAGCCGGTGACGCCCAGCAAAACCTGGTGCTGCTCGCCATCGCGGATGCCGCGGATGAGCTCGGCGATGGCATTTTCCTGATCCCCGCGTGGCCGGTAGTTCACGGCCAGACGAAATGACATATAGAACCAGGGTAGCAGGCGAGCCGCGGCTTCTAGCGCAGTGTTTCGTCGCCGGGCCAAAGCGCGTGTACGAACCTGCGAAGGTCTTCCTGGGTTGCGCCGGGGGATTCCGCAATCCCGAAACAACCGTTCTTGAAAAACGCCATTTTGCCGGGCGCCACGCGCCATTGTTGAATGGCATCCCAGGCCGTGCGGGCGTAGCGGGGCATATCGTATACCGTCAGGGTAATGGGAACCGGGCCCACATAGGCGCCGCGCCAGGCTTTGCGGGCATACTCTCCGCTGCGCCAGTTTCTCAGTTCCGGGGGCACCGGTTTGAATACCACCTGACTCGCCAGACGCCACTCGGCGGCCGTAAGAGGCAAGCTCGTCATCTCGTGGCGGAACAGATTCAAGCCGGAGACGGCAGTGATCACGATGCCGGCGATCACGACGCGCAGCAGCCACTTCATAAAGCGCTCCTGCCGCCAGTATACCCGCGGCCCGCTAAGCCGGCCAGCTTGCGCCGCACGCCTTGCGCCCCACAAATCACTCCGGCTGGATTTTGGAAAGCGGCACTACGATAGTCTTCCGCTCCCCTTCGGAAACCTCGATCAAGGGAGCCAGCGCCCGATACTTTTCCAGAAGAATGTCCGGCCTCATCACCAAGACCCAATTCGATGCGTCCAGCGCAAACACGCGATAGGAGCCGGGTGGAACAGTGGGCAGGATGAACTTGCCGGAGGCGTCAGGCATGCTGTGCAGCGCCGCTTCGACTTCTGGAATTGGGCCGCTTTCCGGGAGGAGTGTCACGAAAACAGCCTGCAGGCTGCCGGCCGCGGCTTGCACGCTGATTTCGACGCGCGCTCCTCGTGGGCTCAAGACAACGATCAGGTCGGAGGTCCCCGGCTCCATTTCAAACTGCCTGCCCGTAATCCGGCGGCCAGCCACCAGCACGTCCTTCACGTACCAGCCTTCCGCAAGACCCTGCAGCATGTAAAAGCCCTTACCGCCGGGCAGGTTTGTCTGGAACGTTCCGTTGCTGTCGACTTTCACGGGCCGCCCGCCGAAATTCAACGCCAGCTTCGAAAAGTCCATTCGCACCGGTCCGTCGACGGTAATTCGCCCCCTGACTTCGTAACCGGAGGACAACTCCAACTCCAGATTTGTTATGTTCCGGTCGCGCACCTCCAGCGTCAGCGGCTTGGAAACTCTGCCGGTTTGGGGATCTGAAGCAGTCAGCACATACGTACCTGGGAGGATTTCCACCCTGAACGTACCGTCGGGCTCGGGGCGGCCGCCTTGAACCATGGGGGATGAAGCCAGCCCTAACTGCGGAGTACGCTGCAGACTCAAAGATGGGCCGTTCCCCGATGGTGGCGGCTTGATCCGCCCGCCGATCGTGACGGCGCGCTGGATCTTCAAATGGATGTCACTCAAGTGTGTCGTCTGGCCGGCCGTTACTTCTACCGGCTGGGCCTGCTCGATTGCCGCCGCATCCGGGTATAACACCAGTCCACCGGTTTCCGGCCAGCGGTAACGGGAGCGGACCCCCGACGCACGTTCTTCATGCGCGCTGCTGTACTCCACGGCCAGGTAATGCTTCCCCGGCTCCACGTCGGCCACCCGGTATTCGCCCCGATCGTCCGTCAGTGCCGACGAGTAGCTTTCGTAATACTGCCCCTGCCCCGGCAGGTTCATCTTGTCTTCGGTGCGAACAATCGCGTGACGAACGGGATCGCCATACTGATCCACCACCCTGCCAGCCAGAACCCCGAGCGGCAGTATCTCCACAGTCACTTCCGTCTCGGCGCCGGCTTTTAGATCAATTGTTTTGCCCATGATCCCGCCGGTCATGCGGTAGCCTTTACGCGCCACGGTCAGAAGATGGCCGCCGGCGGAAGGCGACCGCCCGGCGAAGTTCCCGCCGCTATCGGTACGGCCCCAAACCTGGCCGCTGCGCTCATGTTCCAAGGCGACATTGGCGCCCGCAATTGGATTCCGGGTGACGCTATCAACTACATGCACCCGGAACGCATTTCCGGGCTCGACCTGTGCGGCCATCGGCCACGCGGCCAGGCAGGCAATCATGAATGGACCGGCTTTCATGGCTGTGGCTTAGCCCCCACCACGATGACCAGCTTCCTGGCAGCCAGCGATCCATCGATCCGGATTTTCCAGTCGGTAACCGGCTGGTCGTCCAGCGTGACGCCTCGAATACCCAAGTTGTTGATGGAGGGATCGAAGCTGAGGCTATATTCGCCTGGAATCAGCGCAATCGAAAATTTTCCATCCTGATCCGGGTGCCCAATCTGCATATTCATTAGGCTTACCTGGCGGCTGCGCGTGAAATAAATCGAGCCTAGTGTAGTGTCTGCGAAATAACTAGACAGTTCATTTTTTCCGCTTTCTGGACTTGGGGCTGGTGCAGCCGGGCTTGACCTGCTCCAAGGTCCGTCGACAGCGGGTGAGCTTCTCCTGGATG
>Ga0181530_10001968_pt1 | contig 25144 bp, 15 predicted proteins | sample PEATcosm2014_Bin_42_FD_119769 | JGI IMG/M metagenome (GOLD analysis project Ga0181530, IMG submission 119769) | Peatland microbial communities from MTU Mesocosm Facility, Houghton, MI, USA - PEATcosm2014_Bin10_60_metaG | ecosystem: Environmental > Terrestrial > Soil > Wetlands > Peat | place... | reverse complement strand
CGGCCCGGCTCCGGAGCCGTTGATGCCCGGCGGAAAGAACGGTTGCGCGCCGAAGCTGATGGTGCGGTTGGTGACTGCGGTCCCCGGAGGCATTCCCGGCAGGTCGGCCGCTCCTGCAGCGCTCGAGAAATACGCCATGTTGCGCGCCTTGCTCACCGCGACATCAATGCTGAACACGGTGGAATCCGGCATGCGATGGAGCGCGAGCAGCGTACCATCCAGATCGGCCACGGCAATCGACATGCGCGTGCGCAAACCTGGCGGCAACCGGATCACCGCCCGCGTCACCTGAGCGGTCGCGACCGCGTTGTTGATGATGGTCTGAACGTCAGACTGCGTCAGCCCTCCGACTGTGCCGGCCTTGGGGGGAAGTGTGTCGCCATCGGGCGGCGTTGTCCCGCCGATCCCTGCGCTGAACGCAATCGGCGTACCCGCACTGACGCCGCCTGGCAGCGTGGTCTGGTTGACGAACGGGAGCGATATCCCGTCGATCACCACCACGCCTGGTGGCGCAGGGTTAGCGCCGAATCCGGCGCCCACCGCCCCGGAGAACGCCGCGAACTCCGCTACGTCCGGAGCGACTCCCGCCACGCCTACTCCGCCCACGAGCTGGCCGCTCTTGAACAGCGGCACGCCTCCGGGGTTGACCGCGTTGGGATCGCTGTCGCTGGTATCGGCCTTGCCGGTGGTGATCCCGAGACCCAGCGCCGCGCCATTGAAAGAGCGTGCAAGAGCAATCTGTACGCCGGGAACAAGGCTGGGATCCAGCGGACACCCGCGGTTGGTGTTCTCGATCCCATAGAGCGCGGCATTGGCCGCGTTGACGACGCCCGGCGGAAAATGCACGCCGCTGATGAACCGCACCGTGCGCGACGAAAGTGGCGCCTGGTCATTGCTGAAGAAGGCTCCGGTGCGCGCCAGCGAGATGGCCAGGTCGCGCGTGTCCACCGTCTGGCCGAAGTTGCCCTGCGCGGTCGCGGGCGCACCCGGTTCGACCAGCAGCGCGAGAACGTTGCCCAGGCGATCAACCACCGCAATCACCAGAGGAACATTCACCGACTGCGCAGCTTGCTGGACAACCGAGTTAACATCGGCTGCCGAAAGTGTGACCGGGACCACGACCGGCTGCGGGGTAGGCGTCAAGGCTCCGCCGCAGGAGACCATCAGCGGCGCCAGCAGCAGCAATAGCGCCATCCACCGCGTCGCCGCGCCAAGAGAACGGCAAGAGGCGGGACCATCCACCGGACCGATGAGCTGCTTTTGCGACCCCATCCCGAAAAGTTTGTGCTTTGGCCTGTACTATACCGCAGGCGTCAACCATGATCGCGCACACATCGTTACCGGAGGAACCAAGCTATTTCCTTGCTGCCCAAACCACGATGTGCTACCTAGAGCGGAAGCCAAACACTGTCCCCCGGACATGATCCCGTTCCCCCATCGCCTCGGTGTGCGTGGCCGCCTTGCCCTCGCGCTGTTGTTGGCGTGCTTGGTGGGAAGAGCAGCCGCGCAAACCATCCCTGAAAAGCGTATCCCGCGCCAGCAGGCGCCGCAGACCGCTGCCATTCAGGGCTGGGTGCGCGATGAACAGGGTCACGGCATCCCTGGGGCCAAGGTCACGCTGAGAAAAATCTCCGGCGCCGAGGCGCTGCGATCGGCCACCGACGCCAGCGGCATCTTCCGCCTGCTCGATCTCAAGCCCGCGGAGTACGAGGTGGTTTGCGAAGCCGGCGGATGGGAAGCCTATCGCAGCGTGCCGCTGCGCGTGAGCGCCGGCGAGGTGGCAATGGTCGCCATCACTTTGCGCGCGTCCCCCGGAACCGGCGCGCCCAGTGCTCCTTGGCGCGGTGTTGGCCCCGCCCCCAGCGCTCCGCCGGAAATGGCCGGAGCGTACCGCGAACTGCCCCGCGCCGACGCCGCCCCGGCCGCGGTACAGCCCGAACCGCAGCCCTCGGACCGCGATCTCTACGTGCAGACGCCGGACCGCTGGGACATCGAGATGCCGGAATGGCGGCGCTACGAAAAACCCGGCGAGTTTCCCTACGTCCAGAGCCACTGGTGGGACCCGTTCAATCGCCGCAAGCTGAAGGGCGATTCTCCCGTCTTCGGACAGCAGACGTTCTTCGACTTCACCGCCTCCAGCAACACCTTCTTCGACGCGCGCCGGGTGCCGGTGCCGACCGACATCAGCACCGCCAATCCTGGCAGCTTCGGATTCTTCGGCAAGGGCGAGCAGATATTCCTGAGCCAGACCTTCCGCTTCAGCTTTGACCTGTTCCACGGCGACGCCGCCTACCGCCCCGTCGATTGGCGCATCCGCATCACGCCCGCCGTCAACGTGAACTACCTGCACACGGAAGAGAACGGCATCGTCAACGTCGACGTTGGCAAGGGCGCCGACCGCACCGACGCCCACCTCGGACTGCAGGAAGCCTTCTTCGAGTACAAGCTGAAGGACCTGAGCCCGAACTACGATTTTGTTTCCGTGCGCGCCGGCATCCAGCAGTTCAGCAGCGATTTTCGCGGCTTTCTTTTCGTCGAAGAGCAGCCCGGAGTACGGATCTTCGGCAATCTCAGGTCGAATCGCATCGAGTACAACCTCGCTTACTTTGACCTGCTCGAGAAAGATACCAACAGCCTGCTCAACCGCCTCCAACGCCGCGACCAGCAGGTGATGATCGCGAACACCTACCTCCAGGACTTCATCTGGAAGGGCTACACCACCCAATTCAACTTCCACTACGACAAGGACAACGCCAGCGTCCACTATGACGAGAACGGGTTCCTGGTGCGCCCGGCGGCAATTGGGACGGTGGTCTCGAACGGCGTGCTGCGGCCGCACAACATCCGCGCCTATTACCTGGGCTGGACCAGCAACGGGCACATCGGGCGCATCAACGTCAGCCACGCCTTCTACCAGGCGCTCGGCCACGATGACTTCAACACCATCGCCGGCAAGCGCGTGGACATCAACGCGCAAATGGCCGCGCTCGAACTCTCGCTCGACAAGGACTGGATACGCTTCCGGAGTTCGTTCTTCTACGCCTCCGGCGACGGCAATCCGCGCGACTCGACCGCCCGCGGCTTCGACGCCATCGCCGATTCGCCCGCGTTCGCCGGCGGCATTTTCAGCTTCTGGAACAAGGAAGACATTCGCCTTACCAGCACCAAGATCGAGCTGACCAGCCAGGACAGCCTGCTGCCCAGCCTGCGCTCCAGCAAGTTCGAAGGCCAGGCGAACTTCGTGAACCCCGGGTTGCTCCTGTGGAACGTCGGAGCCGACTTCGATCTGAAGCCCAAGCTGCAGACGTTTGCCAACGTCAACTTTCTGCGCTTCGCGCACACGCAGCCGCTCGAGTTGCTGCTGTTCCAGCAGCCGGTGCATGCCGGCATCGGCGGCGATTACAGCGTGGGCGTGCGCTATCGCCCCCCGCTGACGGATAACATGATTGTCACCTCGGGAATCTCCGCGCTCACGCCGTGGCAGGGCTTCCGCGAGATCTATACCGGCCAGGTATTGTTCTCTGTGTTTGCCAACGTGAAGCTGAAGTTCTGAGGCAGGTAAGCTTTGTGAAGGGGCACGCCTTCAGGCGTGCCGTAAAGGCAACCGGATGATGCGGCTTTAGCCGCTGAGAGACACAGCCTCAGGGCCTGAAGGCCGATTATGTGGCTGCGCATGTCGGCACGGCTGAAGCCGTGCCCCTTCACCTGTACAGCAACACTGAAAGTGGCGGGAAAGCGATTTGAGGAATTCAGGAAACAAACTCGCAGCGCTTCTGGTTCCTGCAATCGCGCTCTGCGGCGTGTTGCGAACTCGAGCGCAGGCTCCTGCAACGTCTGAGCCGGGCGGCCTTCGCATCGAGCAGACAGCCGATGATGTCGAACGCAAGAGCGCAGGCTGCGTGAGCTGCCACAAGACCGACGAGCCCACCATGCACGCCACCGGAACGGTGCGTCTCGGCTGCACCGACTGCCACGGCGGCGACGCGACCGTCACCGCGCCCGCCGGCTCCGCCATCGGGACTCCGCCTTACATCGATGCCGAACGCCGCGCCCATCCGCAACCTCGATTTCCTCAGAATGCCCGCAGCTCCGCCAATCCCGTCCGCGCCTACACCGGCTGGCTGAAGGAAGATTCGGCGTACATCCGCTTCGTCAACCCCGGCGATCTGCGCGTGCTCGATTCCACCTGCGGCACCGCCGGCTGCCATGTCACCGAAGCGCGCGCGGTGCGCAGCAGCATGATGACGCACGGCGCCATGCTGTGGGGCGCGGCGCTCTACAACAATGGTTCGTTCCCGCTGAAGAACCCGCGCTTCGGCGAAAGCTACGCGCCGGACGGCACCCCGCAGCGCCTGCAGACGTGGCCGCCGCCGACCGCCGAAGAAACGCAGAAGAAGGGCATTCTCCCTTTCCTCGAACCGCTGGAGCGCTGGGAGATCGCGCAGCCCGGCAACGTGCTGCGCGTCTTCGAACGCGGAGGCGGCGCGCGCGCCGAAGTCGGCAATCCGCTGCCCGACGAAGCTTCCGGACGTCCCGACTCCAAGCTCAGCGACCGCGGCTTCGGCACCATCAACCGCACCGATCCCGTTTTCCTGGGACTTCAGAAGACGCGCCTCATGGATCCCTTGCTGTCGCTGCCCGGGACCAACGATCATCCCGGCGACTATCGCGCCAGCGGCTGTTCGGCCTGTCACGTCGTCTATGCCAACGACCGCTCTCCCGAGCACTCTGGCCTTTACGCCTCCCACGGCAACGCCGGGCTCGCGGCCACTTCCGACCCGACCATCCCGCGCAACGAATCCGGCCATCCCATTCGCCACCAATTCACGCGCTCCATTCCCTCCAGCCAGTGCATGGTGTGCCACATGCATCCCGGCACCAACATGGTGGCCAGCTACTTCGGCGTTACCTGGTGGGACAACGAAGTGGACGGCGAAGCGATGTATCCCACCGCTCAGCACACGCCCACGGCGCTTGAGCTGGCCAGCGCCGAGGCGCAGAATCCCGAGGGCGCGGCCGCTCGCGGCCTGTGGCTAGATCCATCGTTCCTGGAAAAGACCGGAACGGCCGAGTTCAACCGCAAGCTGAAGGACACGCAATTCGCCGACTTCCACAGCCACGGCTGGATTTTCCGCGCCGTCTTCAAGCAGGACCGGCACGGCAATCTGCTCGACAAAGACGGCGCCATCATTCCTTTCACCGACGAGCAGAAGCTGCAAAAGGCCGTGCAGTTGAAGGACATCCATCTCGAAAAAGGCATGCACTGCGTGGACTGCCACTTCGCGCAGGACAGCCACGGCAGCGGCAAACTCTACGGCGAGACGCGCAACGCCATCGAGGTGGACTGCACCGATTGTCACGGCACGATCGAGCGTCGGGCCACGCTGATCTCTTCCGGCCCGGCGGCGCCGAGCGGCGGCACGCACCTGGAACGCCTCTACACGCCCTGGCGCATGCGCCGCTTCTTCTGGAAGGACGGCCTGCTCTACCAGCGCTCCATGCTCGACCAGAATTTGCAGTGGGAGGTGGTGCAGGTGCTGGACACCATCACGCCTGGCCGTCCGCACTACAGCGAGCAATCGCGCCTGGCGAAGACCATCCAGCAGGACGGCGCCACCTGGGGCGCGGCGGCTGACTTGTCCAAACTTGCGCATAGCAACGCCCGCATGACCTGCTACTCCTGCCACAGCTCGTGGACCACGAGCTGCTTCGGCTGCCACCTGGCGATGACCGCCAACCAGCGCAAGCCCATGCTGCACAACGAAGGCCTGATGACGCGCAACTGGACCTCGTACAACTTCCAGGTGCTGCGCGACGACGCCTACATGCTCGGCATCGACGGCACGGTCACCGGCCATCGGGTCGCGCCCATCCGCTCGGCTTGCGCCGTGCTGGTCAGCTCGCAGAACCAGAACCGCGACTGGATCTACTACCTGCAACAGACCGTCTCCGCCGAAGGCTTCAGCGGCCAGGCCTTCAGTCCGTACGTGCCGCACACCGTGCGCGCCAGCGAAACCAAGCGCTGCACCGATTGCCACGTCTCGCGCGCCGGTGACAACAACGCCTGGATGGCCAACCTGCTCATCCAGGGCACCGGCTTCGTCAACCAGATGGGGCGCTACATCTACGTGGCCGAGGGTGGCAAGGGCTTCGATGCTGTCGCCGTCGCCGAGCACACCGAGCCCACGGCGGTGGTTGGCAGCGACTTCCATCGCATCGCCTATCCCGACGACTACAAGAAGTTCGTTGCCGGCGGCAGCGCGCTGAAAGAAGCCGACCATCACGCCGGCGGCGAGATCCTCGATCTGCAATTGCGCGGCGAGTATCTCTACGCGGCGCTCGGCAAAGGCGGCCTTCGGGTCTACGACGTGGCCAATATCGATAACAAGGATTTCTCCGAAAAGATGGTGACCGCTCCGGTGTCGCCCGTCGGCCAGCAGTTCTACGTGAAGACGAAGTACGCGATGGCGGTGGCTGCTCCGTCCACGCTGGCCGTCGATCCGCTGCGCACGCATCGGCCCGAGAACGAGGAGCAGCGCGCCCATCTCATATACGGCTTCCTCTATGTCGCCGATAAGGAAGAAGGGCTGGTGGTGATTGGCGATGCCAATCCTAAGAGCAAAACCCCAGGCGTGGGCACGCTGCTGGATGGCGATCCCAACAACAACTTCCTCAAGCGCGCGCTGGCGTTCAATCCCGGTGGCGTGCTGAACGGCGCGCGCCGCATCGTCATCGCCGGACACTACGCGTACGTGCTGTGCGATCGCGGCCTGGTCGTAGTGGACCTGGACAATCCGCTGGCGCCGCGTGTGACGGCTGAGATCGGCGCTCCCGCGCTGCACGAACCGCAAGGCATCGCCGTCCAGTTCCGCTATGCCTTTGTGGTGGACCGCCAAGGGCTGAAGGTCCTGGATGTGACGCAGCTCGATAAGCCGCGAGTCGTCTCGGGCGCAACTGTTCCGCTGGACGATGCGCGCAACATCTATGTCGCGCGCACCTACGCCTATGTCGCTGGCGGCAGGCAGGGACTGGTCATTGTCAACATCGAGCGCCCCGAGCGTCCCGCGCTCGACCAGGTATTCAATGCCGGCGGCGCGCTGAACGACGCGCGCGACGTGAAACTCGGCTCCGCCAGCGCCAGCCTGTTTGCCTACATTGCCGATGGCGCAAACGGGCTGCGCGTGGTGCAGGTCTTTTCGCCCGCCGAGAATCCCGCGCATTACGGCTTCAGCCCGCAGCCGTCGCCCAAGCTGATCGCCACCTACCGCACGCGAGGCCCGGCTCTGGCCGTCTCCCGCGGCATCGACCGCGACCGCGCCGTGGACGAGAGCGGCAATCAGCTCGCCGTCTTCGGCAGGCGTGGCTCCCGTCCCTTTAATGGCGAAGAGATGCGGAAGCTGTATTTGCGGAACGGGGAGTTGTTCACGCTGAGTGACGCGCCGCCGGACGCGCCGGTGGCACACTGAACGGTTCGGCGTTCAAACCAAGAAATTGTCATCCTGAGCGCCGCCCGAACGAGCGCAGCGAGCGAGGGCAAGCGAAGGACCTGCTTTGAAAAAACTTTTCTAAAAAGCAGGTCCTTCGGTCGCGCTTCCTCGCGCTGGCGCGCTCGGTCGCGCTCCCTCAGGATGACAATTCTTAATTGGGGTAGTGGCGCGGCTAAAGCCGCGCCCTTCCAAGCAGCCCCGCCATCGGTCTTTTCCGCGTCCGCTGAAGCTGCGCCCCTCCGAAATGATCTAGGGGATCAACGCTCCTGCGCCGCTCGCGCTGCCCGGCGGAGCGCCGCCCTCGACGATCTGCCGTATTCCGTACTTCCCCTTCACCGGACGTTCCTTGCTCCAATCGTGATAGGTGTGGCACTTGAAGCAGCGCGCTTCGGCCGATTCTTGCGGCGTCTTCGCTTCCGAGCGGTGGCACTCCTGGCAGAGCTTGATTCCCGGCAGCAGGACATCGCTGGTCTCGCGGCTCTTGGGCGCACGGCTATGGCACGCGGTGCAGTCCAGCATACGGTGCGGCTGATGATCGAAGGCCGCGTGCCGGAACCAGCGCGCCGTGATCGCCGACTTCGCGATCTCGGGCAGCGGCCCCGGAGTCGGACGCACCGCGTGGCATTCCTTACAAGTCTTCTGCCACAGCAGCAGCTCGGCCTGGGCCACCTGGAACGTCACCCATTCCTGCGGCGTCCTCGGCAGCGGCAGCTCGGGCTGCTGCGGAATGCGCTGCGCAGGCAGGCTTACGTTGCGCACCTCCGAAGGATTCGCGGCAATGTACTCGCTGTATCTCTGGACCAGGAACTTGTGCACGACCTCCGGCTTGTCGTGCGGCACCGGATCGGCGAATCGCTTGTCGAAGAGCAGCACGTGGCACGCGTAACAATGCTTGGCGTACGCCAGCGGCACCATGTAGGCGTTGTTCAGCGGCGCCGTCGGCCGGTCCGGCGGTGTCTTGCTCGATGCGTTGCGGAACTCCGCCGTGCCGTACGGCCATCCCGACGCTTGGCTCGGCACGCGATGGCAATCGCCGCACTCCATCTGCACCGCTCCATTCGGTCCCTTCAAGCCCGGCTTGAGGTGGACCTCGTGATTCAGCTTCACGGTGCCTGGATCGGTGAATCCCTGCTGCGACGCGCGAAATTCCGGGTGGACGCTGTCGAACCCGAGGATGCGTGGGTCGAACTGGTGGACGCCGGTCTTGGTCTCCAGGCTGGAGTGGCACTGCGTGCAGCCGGTGTCGGAGACCAGTTCGAGGCGCGTCCTCTCCTGGTGCTCCCAATGGCACGACGCGCACGACGGCGTAAAGACCTGGTTCGGCTGGTGCACCGGGCCGTCGTGGCAGGTGCGGCAGTTGTCGTCGCTGACGGTTTTGCTGAATCCGCGGCCGCGCCCCACGTGGCAGAGTTCGCAACGCGCTCCGAACACGGCGTGCGCTGAGGACACCGGGCCCGCGCTGTAGACAGTATCGCGGCGGGCGATGGCCAGTCCGCCCAGCCAAAGCAAAGCGGCCACCGGCGCCGCCACCGACAGCCACAACCGCCAGCGCCGGAACGGATGCGGCCGCTTGAAGTACGAGAGGTCGATCCGCTGCGCCAGCGTTTTGGTTGTGCGTTTCTGTCGTGGCACGAGATTCCCCTCAGTAGCGCAGCGCCATCACGGCGTGCACCGCGCCCAACGCCAGCAAAGCATACGACAGCGGGATGTGCACCATCAGCCAGCCATGCAGCGCATAGTGCAGAATCGTCTGCCGGCGCAGTTGGCCGGCTTCGCCGCAGATGTCCTCGAGCGCGGCCACGGTGTCGTGCATGGCGGGCGGAAGCAGGGTGCGCAACTGCCGCAGCGCGTGCTGCGCCTCGCGGCTCTTCACCCGGCCCTGGCGGATGTGCGTCGATTGCTCCAGGTACACGCGGATGGTCGATTCCCAGGCGGACTGCAGCCTGGCCGCGGATTCGTTCGGCGTGGCCGGCGGCGGTGCCGTCGCGACGGCCGTTCCCGCTGCTGCTTCCGCCTTCGCGGCAGGAGCGGGCTTCGGAGGCGCGCAGGCGGCCGCCACCAGTTCTTCGGCTTCAGCGATCAATTGCTTCTGCACGTCGTCGATCTGTTCGAAGGTGGTTTCGAGCGGCACCTGCCGCGTCATCATGCGCGGCAGATACTGCTGGAGTAGGGTTCCCAGAATCCCGCTGGCCGTCACCACGGTGAAAATCACCATCAGCCACCACGTCAGTCCGTGGCCGAAACTGAACGCGGCGTGGAACAGGATCACGGGAAAGCTCAGCAACCCCAGCCACAGGTGGGCCCGCATCCATGCCTGCATTCGCCCCACGCGCCAGGCGGGAACTTTTTCGCGGGCGCCGAGCAATCCCGCGAAGATCATCAGCGCCAGCCCGGCGGCGCCGTAGGTGATCCCCATGGCGGTCCCGCCAAACGGCTTGGTGCGCACCGACATGGCGTGTGGGACGTAGGCCACCGCGGCGATCACCACTCCGCCCGCGCTCGCCAGCACCCACTTCCGGTGCGTCGCCCAATCAATGACCACGCCGGCGCCTCATTCCGCTCGTCCTTGTTCCTCGTGCAGCCTGGCGAAGAATCCGCGCGGCTCGACGCGGTGCGCGGCGTCGTGCGGGCAGGCGTAGACGCAGCTCGGCTCGTCCAGCCCGGTGCACAGGTCGCAGGTGATGGCCTTCAGCTTGACGCCCGCCTTCTTCGCCTCCGCCGACGACATGGGCTGCCCGCCTGCTTCCGCCGACTTGCCGCCCATGGGATGGAGATTGATGTTGCCATACGGACAACCCTTCGCGCACAACCCGCAGCCGATGCACCAATCCTCGATGATGATCTCCAGCGAATTGCGCCGGCGGATCGAGCCCACCGGACATCCGATCATGCACAGCGGATCGCGGCACTGCCGGCACGAGGTCGCCACCAGTTGCTCTTCGAATCGCAGCCCCTCGCGCACCAGCCGGGTGATGCCGTCGTGGGAATCGGCGCAGGCGCGGACGCACAGGTCGCAACGCGTGCAGCGGCTCAGGTCGAGCACCAGCAGGCTCTGCGCGCCCATCAGCCCCTGCGCCAGGAAGTCCTCGAGCGGGACCGAAGTCACCATCTTGAGCGCGTTGCGGTTCTGCTCCTCGCGCTCGCGCACGCCCGCCTCCAGCCGCTCACGCACGTGCGGAAAATGCTCGAGCATCAGCTTGAATTCATCCGCTTTGATTCGCACCACCTCGACGTGGTCGAGCGCCGCGCAAGTAGCGGTGCGGACGCCGCCGCCCAGCAGGCCGATCTCTCCGAAGTAGTTGCCGCGTGAGAGATACGCCAGCACCAGCTCGCCGCCGGGATGCGACTCGCTGACCTTGACGAACCCGATGCGCACCAGGTAGAAGCTGTCTGCCGGATCGCCCTGCTTGCAGATCACCTGCCCGGGATTGAAGCGGACCAGCTCCACCTGCTGGCGCAACTGCTCGAGAAACTCGGCGGCTTCCTGCGTCTGCTCGCGGGCGCCGATTTCGGCGAACAGGGGCACGCTGCGCAGATGCTCTTCGAGAGCGCGCTTGCGGTATTTCTCGTCGGCCTGGGCGCGGAATTTGGGGTTTTTCAGCAGGATGTCGACGATGTTGCGCAGCATCTCCAGCACCACGCAATCCGTCGCCGCGCGCACCGACGCCGAGCGGGGATAGAAATTCATGCAGGTCATTTCCCCGAACAGCTCGCCGGCGCCGAGTTCCGCGGAAGGATGGTCGTAGGCCAGGTCCACCGGCGCGTCGATGGGGATGAACTGCTGGCTCTGGGTCTCGCCGCGCAAATCCTGCGCCCGGCCGACCAGCCGGCTTTTCAGCTTGCGGAAGAAGCCGCCGGAGCCGTGGTCGGTGGAGACGTGGGCGATGGGGCTGGAGATAAAAACTTCGACGCTGCCTTCGAGGATGTAGAACGCCGTGGAGCCGAACTCGCCCTCGCGGCAGAGCATTTCGCCTGGCTTGAAGTGCCGCCGCACCACGGCGCCGCGGTTCTTTTCCAGCAGCCCCTTCGATGCCCCTTCGAAGATGGGGATCTTCAGCAGCTCGTCGGGCTCAATGGGCTCGCCGTATCCCAGCGAGGTGCCCCACTGCGCCGGCGCATGCTCGGGATGCGCCGCAGCCCCGGGCTGACCCTCTTTTTGCTCCACACCCATTGCGATCCTGGCGCCATCCTCGCCGACAACGCGGCCCGGCACAAGTTCTTGCGCGTGTTCGCCGGCCAGACTTTCGGAAGATGTTTCTGGTGGGAGTGGAGTCTAGCACAGCCCCAACCTAAGCTCACAAGGGGGTATCCTTAGTGCATGGCGGAGCCATGGGACAAAAAGGATTTTGAAGAACTTGCAAGATTGCATATGGGGCGGGAGTTCGCCCCTGGCACAATGCTCCCGCATCTTCAGACTTTTTTCAATGAGGCACTTGCTCACTACGAAGACGCTACTGCTGACGGGAAGGCCTTCGTTGACAAAGCGATGGCGAACATTATCGATTTCTTTGAATCGATGCTGAAAGATGCCCCCGACACGGCGGACATGCGAAGAATGAGGCGGTTGATTGGGCTCGGGAAGGGGAAACACTTTAAGGCTCAGAGTCTTATCGATAACTTTCCCATTCTCCCCGTCGAACCGGACTCACGAATTGACGAAGCAAAGAACATCCTTTGCGTTGTAATGCAATGTCTCCTTGACCTGTTGCGAGATGCGACGCGAAGTCCCCAGAGCGGCGCGGCCAAGATTTCCATTCTCGGTCTGTTTTACTGGCTCATCGATGAGTTGACCGTCGCGCAGTTCCTCGCGCGGAGGAGCTATGCCACTCTTGCTTACACACACCTGCGGACTATTTTGGAGATCCTCGACAAAATAGAGCTGTTTACCCGATTTCCCGAATTTGTGGAGATATGGGGCTCAAACGATGACGATGAGATTTGGAGGAAGCTCGCGCCGGCTCGCGTTAGAGAAAAGCTGGGCAGAGACAGCCGAGATCCGATGTACAGAGATTTCTCGCAGGAAGGGTCTCACGCCACTTTCAGGGCGATGCAGCCGCGCCTTCGGAGAAAGCAAGGCGCTTCGGAAGATGAGAAGAAGATCGCCATCATGTTCGGGGGAGTGAGAGAACCGGCGCGGCAAGTCAGCGTCCTGATTTACTGCATACTGGTGAACCACCCAGGCGATCATTAAGGCGGCGACCGTATTTGAGGACCGGCTCAACCCCCAAGACGTGACACAACTGGTGACGTCCGCGACCAACGACTGCTTTGCCTTCTTCGGACGATTTCTTGACTCAGTAGATCGTTCAAAGGACGACGTCACGTCGCTGGAAATAATTCTCGCATCCTGGCAAAGGATGCGAGAAGACGGGCTCTTTAGTTCGGAAATTCCGATCCGCAACCTGTGGTTCCGTGCGACCGATCCGCCAAAACGCAGGCCCGTCTCCCAAAATGTGATCGACGAGTACCATGCGAGAGGCTTCGGTGCGGAACAGACAAACCAGGTTCATCCAGCGGACCAGTTCGTCAGCAACGGGCAATCCGGAAACGATCCCCCTGGACGAAAAACGGGTGCCCGCGAGCGGCGGCGGATAGGCAACTGACCCGCCACCGCATCTCCGCGTGCATTGACTTCCGTCGCCATCCTCGCTATAAGCCACTTACTCCCGCATGAATCCAAAACCGAAGGGGCAGCGACCGAGAGGACTCCGCACTGTCGTGGGGACCACCGTCGTCTGGGGGATGCTGTCGGCCGCGGCGCTCACCGCCGCCGCACAACAATCGCCTCCGCCGCCGGCGCCGGCGGTCTTTCAGTACACCGGCCCGGGATCGTGCAGCGCATCGGCGTGCCACGGAGGCATCCAGCCGCGGCAGGAAACCCACGTTCAGCAGAACGAGTACAGCACCTGGGTGGTCCAGGACAAACATGCCAAAGCATTCTCAGTCCTGGGCTCTCCCTTGTCCTTGCGCATCGGGCGCAATCTCGGCTTGCAGCAGAAGCCGGAAGCCGCGCGCGAATGCCTCACCTGCCACGCGCTCGACGTACCCACGGCGGCGCGCGCCCGCACCTTCGACCAGACCGACGGCGTCAGTTGCGAAAGCTGCCATGGCCCGGCGGCCAGTTGGCTGGGCCCGCACACCGCGCGTGACTGGACGCACCAGCAATCCGTCCGCGTCGGCATGTATGACACCAAGGACCTGGCCAGGCGGCAGGAGAGGTGCCTCTCCTGCCATCTCGGCACGGAGAACAACATCGTCAATCACGAGATGATCGCCGCCGGGCATCCCGACCTGACCTTCGAGCTCGATTCCTACTCCGCGGTGATGCCGCGCCACTGGAAGGAGCCGCTGGATAAAGACGCGTGGCTGAACGTGCGCGCGTGGAGCGTCGGCCAGGGCGTGCAACTCGGCCAGTCACTCGTGCAGCTCGCCCGCCGCGCGCGCGGCCCGAACTGGCCGGAGTACGCCGAGATGGATTGCTTCGCCTGCCATCACGCGCTCACCCGCCCCGAGGACAGTTGGCGGCAGGAGACCGGCTACAGCGGCCGGCGGCCCGGCGTCGCCGCCTGGAACCCGTCGCGCTATGTGCTGTTGCGGGTGCTGGTGAAGGAGATCGATCCGGACGACGGACGCCAGTTGGACTCCGACCTCCAGGAGCTCGCGGGTTCCATGAACCGCCTCAGCCCGGACCGGGAGAAAGTCGCGGCCACGGCGCAGCGCGGCGCGGAGACGGCGCAAAGGCTGGTCTCGCGGATCAGCGCCCAGCCTTACGACGCATCATTGACGCTGCGCTTGCTGAAAAGCATCGTGGCGCAATCCGGTCCGCTCAGCGACGAGGGCGAGCGCACCGCCGAGCAGGCCACCATGGCGCTCGATTCGCTGTTCATCGCCTTCGCCCGCAACCAGCGCGTGGCCAACGAGCAGCCCATCCGGCAGGCCATCTCCGGCCTGTTTCAGCAACTGGAAAACCCATCGGCCTATAATCCCAAACGTTTCGCCGAACAGATGCGCAAGGTCGGCCAGCTCCTGCCGTAGTATGAGCATGCGGTGAAAAGAATCGTCATTCTCGGCGGCGGGTTTGCGGGTGTGTACGTCGCGCGCTGGCTGGAAAAGCTGCTGCAGGCGGGCGAAGCTGACATCTCTCTGGTCAACCGCGAGGACTATTTCGTCTTCCAGCCGCTGCTGCCGGAAGTGATCTCCGGTTCGATCGGGCTGCTGGACACCATTTCGCCCATCCGGCGGCTGTGCCCGCGCACGCGCCTCTACGTGCGCGACGTGGACAGCATCGACCTGAAGCAGCGCATCGTTCGCCTGACGCCCGCGTTCCGTCCCCGCACCCTCGATCTCCCCTACGATTGCCTGGTGATCGCGGTCGGCGCGACCGACGATTTCTCGCGCATTCCCGGCCTGGCCGATCATGCCATCCCTTTCCGCAACCTGGGTGATGCGCTCCGCCTGCGCAACGCCGCCCTGCACGCCCTGGAAGAAGCCGACAACGAAACCGATGCTGACTTCCGCCGTACGCTGCTGACTTTCGTGGTGGCCGGAGGGGGATTTTCCGGCGTGGAAGTCATAGCCGAGTTGAACGATTTCGTGCGCGCGGCGGTGCGGCACTTCCGCAGCGTCCGTCAGGAAGAGATCAACTGCTTTCTGGTGCACTCCGGCGACCGCATCCTGCCGGAGATCACGGCGGAACTGGCGGCGTACGCCCAGAAGCTGCTCGCGAAACGAGGCGTGACACTAAAGCTGAAGGCGCGCCTGGCCGCCGCCAGCGCGGACACGGCCGTGCTCAGTACCGGCGAGGTGATCCCCACGCGCACTCTGGTCTCCACCGTTCCCGCTGGCCCGGTGCCCTTGATCCAATCGCTGGAGTGCGAAAAGGAACGGGGCAAACTGCCGACAACCTCCGCGATGGAGCTCAAAGGCTACGAGGGGCAAGTGTGGGTTTTGGGCGATTGCGCCGCCATCCACATGGAGGACGGTTCCACGGCACCGCCGACCGCGCAGCACGCCGTGCGGGAGGCCCGGACCACCGCCGCCAATATCGTGGCGACGCTGCGCGGCCAGCCATCAACCGGGTTCGCCTTCCGTGGCTTGGGCAAGATGGGCTCGCTCGGCCATCACTCCGCGGTGGCGGAGGTGCTGGGATTCTGTTTCAGCGGATTCTTTGCCTGGTTCTTATGGCGGACCATCTACCTGATGAAGCTGCCCGGTCTGAACCGCAGGCTGCGGGTGGCTCTGGACTGGCTCACAGCTCTGCTGTTCCCCATGGACCTGGTGCAATTGCGCGTGCAGGCCTCGCGCACCATCTGCACCGGACACTTCGAGCCCGGGGAAACGGTTTTTCAGCAGGGCGATCTGGGCGACAGCATGTACGTGGTTCGCTCCGGAGAAGTGGAGATCATCCGCGATGGCGTGAGCGTTGTCCGGCTGGGAGCGGGCGAGTACTTTGGGGAATTGGCGTTGCTGCACGAGCACGGCCGCAGCGCGACCGTGCGCGCCACCAAGCCCACCGACGTGCTGCTGATCCCCAAGCGGGAGTTCGTCGAATTGCTCGCCGCCTTCCCCGAGTTCAGCGCCGGCCTAGCCGGCATCGCCGCCCAGCGGCGCGCCGGGATCAGCGAGGGACCGGCTCGATAAGCGCGAGTTGCATTAGACTACCCAGCGGCGTATTACGGTTCGGACAGACGGCACTCCAAGCGGGAGGAAACGGCAATGGCAGAGCACAAGTACGTCCCATGGAAGTCGGTGGAACTTGAGGATTTGAACCCCCTGCTGCAGCGGCAGTTCGTGGTCGGGGAGAATGTGATGATCGCACGCGTCCTCTTGAAAAAAGGGTGCGTGGTTCCGCTCCACAGCCACCACAACGAGCAAGTCACCTACATCCTGGAAGGCGCTTTGAAGTTCAGCCTGAAGGGTCAGGAGATTACCGTCCGGGCGGGCGAGGTGCTCTGCATACCTCCGAATGTGCCGCACGAGGCGGTTGCCCTGGAAGACACAGTCGATCTCGACATCTTCACTCCCCCACGCGAGGACTGGATTGCCAAGACCGATGCCTACCTCCGAGGCGCGGCCCCGACCAGGCAATAAAACAGGTCTTCGACTCTGGTTCGGCGGGGAGGGTCACAGCCGGCACACCGGTGCATCTTTTCGGCATTGCACAGCATCCATTCCCAACAGGGCCCAGGAGTTCGCTTCCATGCCGATCTTTGGCCAGCTCGCAACGGCTAAACGGCGCCCTCTCCCATGGCGGAGTTGGTTGGTCTGCTTCGCCATCCTGTCCCTCGGCGCACATCTGGCAGGCCGCTTTAGTCTGCCCCTCTCTGGACCCGTAACCGTTCAATCCAACTCGCCCAAGGTCCAGCATATGGATCGGGACGCGTATGGCTGGGCGCCGCCGATGGTGAGTGTATCCGTTTCCTTTGTGCCGGCCCCCGATCCCCCGGTTGTGGCCGACGAAAGAGGCCACCTATCTCCGCCCGTCCACTGCCTGTACGACCGCCCGCCTCCGACTCTGGTGTGACAGCATTTGGCTAACCGAAAAGTACCCATTCCAGCTCGATTGCGGGAGAGACGCTCGACGGAGTGTCGGGAGATGCGGGATATGAGCTGCCGAATAATCTATGCCCTGCTACTGGGCTCCGCCTTCACGGTCGGCGCGTTGGGGGCGCCGGCGAAGCACAACGATGCCAGCGCGGCCAACAAGGTAAACCGCCATGACCCGGCGTTCCGTGCCGGCTACATGGATGGCTACCGCCAAGGGGCAAATGAGTCCGCGGCTCTTGCCGCTGGCTACAATGACCAGAGTGGCCCCGCCTACGAACAGGCCATCGACGGATATACCCCGCAGTACGGTGATCGAACAACCTATCAGACGATGTTTCGTCTGGGCTACATCGCGGGGTATAAATCAGGATGGGACTTTAACGCAGGAAGGTACAGTCCGCTGGGAGCGGGAAGCTGGTGAAGGCGCTGGAGCTGTCGGCGCGACGTTCAGGCGATCCACGTGGCCGCTGAGCGTGGAGGTGTGGTTCCATGAACTTCTTCTTGATCAGTCTGCTGCTGTTCTCAAGAAGCCGGACGCTCACTATTCTTTATCCAAATATTCGCCGGGAACATCGTCCTCCGGCACCTCATGCGTGCGAACCTCCTTCTCGGCAGTGTCACCAGCGTGCTCCACGCCCGTCACTACGTCGGCCTCGAACGCGTTTCCTTCCTCGAGCAACTCGTCCACACTCTCCGAATCCACTCCTTCGACGTTGGACAAGCCCTGCAAATCTCCCGATTGCGCCCCCGACCTCGGTCTCAGCCCTTCGAGCGCGAATGCCTCCGGATCCACGCTCCGGTTTTTCCGCTGAACGCGTTTCTTAAGTGCGCCAGCCGTCTTCGCACCGGCTGTCTTCTTGCCGAGGGCCTTCGTTTTCACCACCACCTTTTTCAAAGCGGCTTTTTTCTTCACCAACGTCTTCTTCAGGGTTGTCCTCTTCTTTCTGGATGGCTTCTTTTGGACCGTCTTCTTCATCAGCGTCCCCCTCTTCCCGGCAGTGTTCTTCGGCGTTGTGTGCTTTCTCTTAGATTTCTTCTTGGCCATATGCGCAATCGCTTCTTACTGGAGCACCGAGTTTATCAGAGAGATCAACAAGAAAGGAGTGGACAGATTCGCATGCCCACTCCCAAGTGCTTCACCAAGCGTTTCGGTTTCATGCGCATCCTCCAAATGTTCTTTTGTAATTTGGCGTAGGCCTCGGCAATGCCCCGTGGGCTGCGCTCGCGGAGACATGCCCACTGAAGCGCGGCGGCAAGTTAGCCAGCTCCCGAATTAACGAATGATGAGGGTGGGATGAAAGTTCCGTGAAGAAACGCGATTTAGCTGGGGACTCGCTCCGGAAGAGAGCGTCTCTTCACAGACTTCGCTTATGGGAAATCAGAACGCCTTTTCACGCAGTTTTAACTGTTTGTTCATCGCTTAGAAATGCCGCAGGCAAAGACTCGGTGCGGTTCAGCTTACGGTTTGGCCCGGCCCTCAGCAACACTTCCCCCTAGGAACTCGTCAGATAACCCACCCGTAGTTGAGGAGGATTTATGCGCCGCACCGCCATCGAGCGACTCTTCGCAGGTTTGCTTGCTTTTCTGCTGGTGCAACCCAGCACGCTCCTGTATGGGCAAGACAACAAGAGCAGCCATCAAGAGCAGGTGAAGAAGTATCGCATTTCCGACCACAGGGAACCCCGGCTATCACGGGAAGAACTCATCCGGCACCTTCGTGAGAAAGTCAAGTACGTGTTCGTGCTCTACCAGGAGAACCGGTCGTTCGATTCCTACTTCGGGACGTTCCCCCATGCGGAGGGGCTTTTCAGTCATCCCGCGGCGCAAACTCCGGGTTTCAACCAGCAATTGGTCAACACTGATGGCAGCGTGACCACTATTCATCCTTTCCGCATCGGCCCCAAGGACCAGTGCCCGAAGTCCACCGTCAATGGCGTGGCCACGAGCGCGTGCTATGCCGCCGATACCGACGATATCGACCATTCTCACCCACGCATCGTTGCGAAAATGGACGTCCAGAATGGCGTCCCCCAGATGGACAAGTTTGCCGTCACCGAGGAGCTCAAGTACAGTCCGACGGGGAATCCCAGTCAGAAGGCGAAGCAGTTCGGCGAGCTGGCCATGGCTTATGAGGACTGCGACACGGTTCCTCTGCTGTGGGCGTACGCCGACAAGTTCGTACTGTTTGACCGCATCTTCCAGACCCTAACCGGACCCTCGACGCCGGGAAATCTCGCCATCATCGGCGCCCAGAATGGCCAGACACAGTGGGCGCTGCACCCGAACGAGGGCTATACCGACAACGGGAGTTCGGCGGCAGGGGTTCCGGTCCTAAATGACCGCGATCCTTTTTGGGGATCACAGTCTGATACAACCGCGCCGCCCAGCAGGATGCCTGTCACTCAGGGTACTGGAGGTACCAACCCTGATGGAAGCAGCAAGGGAACCGCCACTCCGCAGCTTAACCTGACCTTCGCCACTATTCCGCTGACGCTGGCGGGGGGCAATCTGAAGACGGTTGTGGAATCGGATGTGAATCCCTCCGAGGATCTGGCAGACGTGCAGGAAGACGTAGAATTCATCTCGAAGCTTAGGAAGGAATCAATACCCTTCGGCTGGTATGAGGAGGGATACGATGTGGAGCCCACCGATCAGGGTCCGCCGACCGCCGATGGGACCCACGCGTCCTACGTCACGCACCACAATGGGCCACAGTATTTCGGTTACATCTCCAATAACTCGGTAATGCGCAGCCAGCTTCACGGGCTCGAGGACTTCTTCAATGCCCTCGATCAGAAGACGCTCCCGAAAGAGGGCGGCGTCTTCTTCGTCAAGGGCGGGTTTCAGAACCTCTTTGGCCTGAAGCCGGTCGATCTCGATTCAACCGTACAAAAGAACTTTCTGGGCGACGACGACCATCCCGCCTATTCGGACGCTCAAATCAGCGAAGCCATGGTGGCCGAGGCCATCAATAAGATCGCGGCCAGCCCCTATTGGAAGCACAGCGCGATCATCGTGACTTGGGACGATTCCGAAGGCGACTATGACCACGTTCTGCCTCCGCTCCGTACCTTTGGCCCGGATCAGTCGCTGGTCAGCAATGGGCCTCGCGTTCCGTTTCTGCTGATTTCCCCCTATGCTCGCACTCGCCACATTGCGCACGCCCAGGGGAGCCAGTCCTCGGTGGTGAAATTCGTTGATGTTCTGTTCAAGCTGCCGCCCCTGGCGCTACTGCCCGATGAATTGAGTGCACGCAAGCTGGGCGAGACGGAATTCGGGCAAAAGGATCTGGGACCGGAAGATGCGCTTACGCCGGGGATCACGGATCTGCTCGATGCTTTTAGTCCGTCGCGATTGATGGAAAAGGCGGATCCGTTGCCGTCGTCCTATGTGACGGTCCCGGAAACGCTGATCCAAAATTTACCCGAAAAATCGGGCTACGGCTGTTCAGACTTGGGAATCATTACCACCGATCGCCGGCAAGGCATCACGAATGCGGTGCCTGCTGACTTCAATCCGCGGCCTTCGACCAATCCCACGCCTTGATCCCGTGGGATAAACCTAAGCACGGGTCCGTTCCGGATGGCCGGGACGGACCCATGCTTTCATTTTTGTTAACCAAGCGCCTAATTCATATGTAGGGGAGGATGGTATGAACCCCCTCGTCACCAAGGGTTCCTTTCTTGTTATTTTCATCTGCTTGCTAGGCTCTTATACCGTTCTTGGACAGGCGGACCGGTCATCGATCCGTGGAACCATCACCGATCCCGACAATCGGCCGATCACGGGAGTTTCGGTGGTGGCGCTACAGCCGGCGACGGGGTTCACTCGTGAAACGCGCTCGAATAGTGACGGTGCGTACGCGCTGGTGGAACTGCCCATCGGACGTTACACCATCACTTTCGCGGTGCCGGGATTTGCCAGCCGGCACTTTGAAGACGTGGAGCAAGCCGTAGGTCAAGACCGGACTCTGAACCTGGTCCTGAAGGTTGCCGCAAGCAACGAATTCGTGCAAATTTCCGAAGCGCCGGTCGCGTTGAACGAATCCTCGGACGTGCTGGGCGCGCGCATGGAGCGGAAGCAAGTGATGGATCTTCCGCTCAACGGACGCAATTGGTCGAGCCTGACCGCGTTGACCGTGGGCGCCATCGATGCCGGGGGCAGCAACCAGCGCACTATCCGGTTTGCGGGGCGCGGCCTGGATGACAACGATTTCAAGTACGACGGAATCGATGCCACCAACATCGTCAATCAAGCGCAGCAAGCCTTCGTGCGCCTGGCTATTCCCACGGATTCGATCCAGGAATTTCAGGTCCAGTCGATGCTGTTCACCGCCGATTCGGGCAGTACGCCCGGCGGGCAGGTAGAGGTTGCTTCCGGTTCCGGAACCAACCAGTTCCATGGGGACGTGTTCGATTTTCTCCGCAACGACATTTTCGACGCGCGTGAGCCGATCGATAACCTCAACCCCACGAAACCTCCGTTCCGCTTGAACCAGTTCGGCGGGAGCCTTGGCGGACCGATCATGCGCAACCGGACTTTCTTCTTTGTGACGTTTGAAGGCCTGCGCCAGAGCCTCGGACAAACCCTGCGCGGCTTTGTCCCTACCGGCGCCTTCCGCGCGCAGGTGGCCGCCCAGTCGCCGGCGCTCATCCCGATCCTGAATGCGTTTCCCGCAGGACAGACGCCCATTAGCTCGCAAGTGGCACAGTTCGTCGGAGAGGGCGCGCAATTGGATCACGAGAATTCAGGTATGGTGCGCATCGACCACCACTTTACCGACCGCACCAGTGGCTTCGTGCGCTTCAGCATGGACGAGGCCGTCAGCGATTTGCCGCTCGTCAGTTCATCACAATACCTGACCAGCCGTCAGGAGACCGGCTCCCGCCCAGCCAACACGGTTATCGAAACGCTGCACGTCTTCTCCCCATCGTTGATTAATGAGGGAAAATTCGGGTTCAACCGCAGCACCGTCATCACCAACAACATCACGCCAACTGACCTGCCGTACACCATCTCGGTTTCAGGGTTTACGTCGCTGAGCAACAACCAGACCAAGATTGGCGTGGGCAATTCCTTCTCCTGGATCGATAGCGTTACCTGGGTCAAGGGAAAGCACGTGGTGAAGTCAGGAATCGAGATTCGCCGGATTCAGTTGGACCAGGGCAACACTGCCAGCGGCACCATTTCCTTCAGCAACCTGGCGAGCTTCGCGGCCAATGCGGTTAACTCAGCAAGCTACGCCGCCGAGCTGCCGGTCAACGGCTTGCGTAAGACAGAATTCTTTGGGTTCCTGCAGGATGAATACAAATGGAAGCCCAACGTGACCATCAATGCCGGCGTGCGCTATGAATTCTATAACCGCTTCCACGAGGTAGCGGGCCGTGCTATTCCGTTCGACTTCGGCACCTGCGGTGTGCAGGGATTTTGCGGCGCGGGCGCGGAATTCAGCCGGCCCAATACCAAGAACGTTGATCCGCGCCTGGCCATAGCCTGGGCCCCGGCCAAATTTGGCGGCAAGACCGTTCTGCGCATGGGCGGCGGCATCTATCACGGGGATGGCCAGCTCGACGACCAGAACCTCCCGATCGCCAACGAAGTGCAGCGTTATTCATTGTCGGAAGCGACGATCCCGGGGCTAACATTTCCCATCGATCTTTTCCTTGCCAACACCCCGGGGATTGTCTCGCCACGCGATATGGATCGCCTTCGCAAAGACATGTATGTCTCGCAGTGGGGAGCCTCCATCCAGCAATCGCTCGGCCACAATTTGGTTGGGACCTTATCGTATGTGGGAAGCAAGGGAACGCATCTGCTGACGACGTCTTACGTCAATGTCATCGACCCGGCGACGGGAACCCGTCCGAACCCGAACTTCGGGCAGGTGGAGTACCGCGGCAATAACAGCGACAGCAGCTTTGATGGATTGCAGGCATCGTTGCAGCGCTCCTTCACCCGGGGATGGCTGCTATCGGCAAACTACCTCTGGTCGCATGAAATCGACGACGGCTCGCTCGGCGGCGGAGACTCGGACTTCCCCGAAAATGTTGCCTGCCGGCCTTGTGACCGCGCCAGTGGCGACTTCGACGCTCGCCACGCCTTCAACGCCACTTCGGTTTACCAGCTTCCGTTCGGCGAAGGCAGAACTTTCCTGAACCAACCGGGGATTTTGCGCAGCGTGCTTGGTGCGTGGGATCTGACCAACATCGTCACCGCCCGCAGCGGCCTGCCCGTGAACGTAACGGCAGATCGCTCCGCTTCGGCAGTCCCGGATGGAAATGTCAGCAGCCCCCAGCGACCCGACCTGGTTCCCGGGGTTTCACTGTATCTGCCCGGTGGGGCGTTCAATCCCGCAGCGTTTTCCGTACCTGCTCCCGGAAGCTTCGGCAACGCTCCGCGCAACCTTCTACGAGGTCCAGGGCTTTGGCAGACGGACCTGGGACTTGCCAGACACATTCCGCTTACTGAACGAGTGCAGCTTCAGTTCCGCGCCGAAGCCTTCAACCTCTTCAATCGGGCGCAGTACGCCTCCCCGCAAGCCGACATCTCGAATGTCTTGACCTTCGGCCAAATTCTGTCAACGGTGAACACCGGGCCGGTGGGAACCGGTACGCCCCGTCAGCTTCAGCTCATGTTGAAAGCGCAGTTCTGATCGTTGCCTCCGCTCCAGCCATGATGGGACCGTCGTTCGATTCCTGAGTGCATGTGAAGACAGAGGCGTCGAGATCCTTCATGGTCCGCTCTTTACTAGAGAGTGGATTCTTCGGGAGCGGAACACGTGACTCAGACGGTCATCGCAGACCCCGCAAGACAAACCTACAGTGAATCGATTGCTGGTCTTGCGCATCGAACCAAGCGATAACCACGTGCAATCGCATGAGGTAACTAATGGCCACCCGGCAAATTCGCGTGCATCGGTTTGAGTGGTTGTCACGGCAGAATCGAAGGTTCTGGAGGCTGCAATGAAGGCAATCCTTGTTCGTGAATTCGGCGGTCCCGAAGTCCTGAAGCTCGAAGACGTCCCCACACCGCACGCCGCCGCCGGCCAGGTCCTGGTGCGAATCCACGCCGTCGGGGTGAACCCCTATGACACCTATATGCGCAACGGTGTTTACGCCGTCAAGCCGCCATTGCCGTACACTCCCGGCTCCGATGGCGCCGGCGTGGTCGAAGCCGTCGGCGAAGGTGTGAACCAGGTCAAGCCGGGCGATCGCGTCTATGTCGCCAAGACGGTGACCGGTGCTTACGCGGAATATGCACTGACCCTGGAAAGCCAGGTCCATCCGCTCCCAGCGAAGGTCTCATACGCCCAGGGAGCGGGCATTTGGGTTCCGTATGGCACCGCCTACCACGCCTTGTATCAGTGCACAAGAGCACGCGCCGGTGAAACCCTGCTGATCCACGGCGCCAGCGGCGGTGTGGGCATCGCGGGTGTTCAGATCGCGCGCGCCATGGGCCTCATCGTCCTGGGCACGGCGGGCACGGAGAAAGGCCTCGAACTGGCCAAGCGCGAAGGCGCGCACTACGTCTTCGATCACACCAAGCCGGACTACAGGGAGCAGATTCTGAAAGCGACCGGCGGGCTGGGTGTCGACCTCATCCTTGAAATGCTTGCCAACGTGAATCTCGGCCATGACCTGAAGCTGCTCGCTCCTCATGGCCGTGTTGTCGTCATTGGCAGCCGCGGCGACGTCACCATTTCGCCGCGTGACCTCATGACGCGCCGTGCTTCGATCCACGCTTTCACGCTGTGGGGCGCCACCGAAGCCGAGGAAAAGGAGATTCACGCCGGCCTCATCGCCGGTCTGGAGAATGGCACGCTGCGGCCTATCGTCGGGAAAGAGCTGCCGCTCGCCGAGGCTTCCCGCGCTCACAAAGAAATCCTTGAGCCCGGCGCCTTCGGCAAGATCGTTCTGGTTCCATGAGACTTTAAGCGGAGCCTCCTGGGGAGGCGTCCCCGCTCATTCTTGACAAATGGATGAACAATTGCATCTCGCTGAGCGCACTCGACATCTTGTTTACCAAGGGGCGCATCATGATTCTCGGAATGACGACCTCGACATTCACCTTGGTGCACGTCCTGCTGAGCCTGGCCGGGATCGGCTCAGGGT
>Ga0181530_10001966_pt1 | contig 25156 bp, 37 predicted proteins | sample PEATcosm2014_Bin_42_FD_119769 | JGI IMG/M metagenome (GOLD analysis project Ga0181530, IMG submission 119769) | Peatland microbial communities from MTU Mesocosm Facility, Houghton, MI, USA - PEATcosm2014_Bin10_60_metaG | ecosystem: Environmental > Terrestrial > Soil > Wetlands > Peat | place... | reverse complement strand
TCCGAGCCCGTCGGAAAAGCGCTACGAGCCGGCACAAAAGACTAGGGGAAAATGGCCGTTCGCGCAAACGCAAGTGCGACAAAAACCGAGCGTAGAGGCCCGCAGAGGAGATCCAAGGCCTGAGAAACGCCATCCCGATCGAACCTTTCGAAGGAAAAGCGGATGGCAAGCGCCATCCCTATTTCCTTCTGTCCTCTCAGTCATGAGAGGAACGTGCCTTGGGCCCCTACGGTCCGGTGTATCCGCCGCTTGCGAGTCCGATGACGCTTTCGTCGTAGGACGCGTACGCGAGATCAACGTTCGCGCTCAAGAGCGCTTCGTTTGCCTTCACGAAGATGTGTGTGTCGCCCGGATAATCCGAGGGAGTTTGCGCGATGACGTCGACTGTGACGTTGCTTGAGGCAGAGGCCGCTGCGTTCACGCGCTTGGTGAAGTTCGCGTAGTGGTTCTCCGCGTTCTTGTAGCCGGGCTGGCCCTGGAGCACGTTCACCGAAGACTGCAGGGTCGACTCGTTGGCCTCGAAGCTCGCCACCTGCGAAGAAGTGGTGTCTGCTTCGATCGTCAAGAAGACCTGCGGGGTCAATACGGCGTAGACACGGTTGTCCTTGAGCATCGTCGCGCGGTCAGCTGCGAGCTCCGCGCCCGTTGTGTCTGTCGGGACCTTCGCGCTCAGTGAGGTGATGCTCGTCGTTGCTGTTGCGATGTTCAAGTCGAGAACTGCAAGATGCGCTGCGCTCAAGTCCGTCGCGGCCTTGACGTCTGCCGACAGGCGCGTGAGCTGCGTCAGTCGAGCCGCGAGCTGAGCCTCTAGGGCTTGTTGGTTCTTGTTGAAATTGGCCGAAGTGGATGTGACACCCGTTGCGCCTTTGGCGCCACTTGCGCCCGTTGCGCCGGTCGCAGAAGGTGTCGCCGCAGAGACGACGGCGGGAAAAGCGAGAAGGGATGCACCGGCAAGAACTACACCGACGAGGCCCGTCTTAAGCATTCTCTTCGACATGTGGTTCTCCTTGCGCATTGACCCGGATCTTCCCCGGGGTACATAGAGAACCCTTACATGCGATTACTCGAATTTGCCCATAGTTCTGTTACGCCACGAAGTATTCCGACTCCACCTCGAACAAACGACCAACAAGGGTTATCGCCCTTCGCACAACTCATGATGCAAGTGTTAGGGGACACCGCGTGCCACATCGAGCATAGAAGGCTCAATTGGGCTACTCGAGGAGCGCTGCGAATTCCTTCGGATACGAGACGTTCATGAGACAAAGGCCCTGTGGCGGGGCGAGCATGGGAGCCAAGGAGCGGTCTGCGCTACGCAAGAGCGCGAAGATCTCACTCGAGTGCATCTTTCCTTCACCAACGGCGACAAGCGCACCGACGATGGAGCGCACCATCTGGTGACAAAACGCTTGGGCCTCGATCTCGAGGCGATAGGTGCCCTCGTGAAGGACGTGCCAGTCCGCTTCGAGCACTCGGCGCATGAGCGGTCCCTTCGGTTGATCATCCGGCCGGCGACAAAACGCCGAGAAGTCGTGCTCGCCCAGAAGCGGGTCTGTGCCAAGACGCATGGCGTTTAGGTCCAAAGGCACGCCGACCTGCCAAGATGAGCGGCGTCTAAGCGGGTCCGGATGAAGGCTCGCGTCGATGTCATAGCGGTAGCGCCGTGCAAGAGCTGAGCGGCGTGCGTCGAAGTGCGCTGGCATGACGACAGCGCGCCAGCAATAGACCTCCGGGGCGAGCATCGCGCAAAGCGCTCGACTTAGGGCATCGAGCTCGATCCCTTCGGAGAGCTCTCCTTCTCCAAAGCGACGCCGAAGGATCGCCTCGTCACAATCAACGTGGACGACCTGGTGAGTGGCGTGCACACCTGCGTCGGTGCGGCCCGCGCAAACACAATTCAAGACATCGCCGACGAGCTCATGAAGAGCGAGGAGCAGCACACCGGCGACGCTTCGCTCATGTGGTTGGGGTGCAAAACCGTGGAAGTCCGTGCCGTCATAGGCGAGGCCCAATCCGACGCGCACAATGCGCGCTCCATCGAAGGACATCGGTGATATGGCCTGTTCGAATGCTTCGTTTGCTTCGACGCGCTCCACATCTAAGGAGCGTTCATCGAACAGCGTCAATCCACAAACTCCACGCGCGCCATGGGCGCATTGTCACCGGGGCGCGGCCCGAGCTTCAAGATGCGCAGGTAACCACCGGGACGGTCCGCATAGCGCGGGCCAATCTCGGAGAACAACTTGTTCGCCATGTCCTTGTCACGCAAGAACGCGACGACCTGACGCTGGTTGTACACACCGCCGGCGCGCGCCTTGGTGATGAGCTTTTCGGCAACGGGCCGAAGCGCCTTGGCCTTCGCCTCGGTCGTCACGATCGCTTCTGCCGCGATGAGCGAGGCAACAAGGTTCGCGAGCATCGCCTTTTGGTGGGATGCGTCGCTGCCAAGGCGCGTCCCCTTCTTCGGGGTCGCCGGCATGTCAGCTTCTGTCCCCAGCGAGTGAGAGCCCGCGTTCGTCAAGGCGCACGATGACCTCATCGAGGGATTTCTGACCGAAGTTCGTGATCGCCAGGAGCTCAGACGGCGACCGCTCGATGAGCTGTCCAATGGTGTTGACCTGTGCGCGCTTCAAGCAGTTGCGCGGCCGCTCGGACAGATCGAGGTCCTCGATCGGCTGGTCCAAGTCGGGTGATCCCGAGCTCGCGGTGGCAACGTCGCCGAGCTCGAGGCCTTGGGCTTCGCCAGAGAGGTCCGCAACGAGCCCGACGAGGCTTCGAAGGGTCTGTCCCGCAGACGCAAGGGCTGAGCGGGGAGTGATCGAACCGTCGGTCTCGATGTCCAAGACGAGCCGGTCGTAGTTCGTCGACTGTTCGACGCGCGTCGGTTCGACGTTGAACGCAACGCGCCGAACGGGCGAGAAGATGGCATCCACGGGGATGATTCCGATCGCCCCGGCGCGCTTGTTCTTCTCCGCCGAGACATAGCCCTTGCCCTGTTCGACGGTGAGGTCCATCGCGAGGCGTCCCTTCGCGTTCACCGTCGCGATGTGCAAGCTCGGGTTCAGCACCTCGACGTCAGCCGTCAACTTCAAGTCCGCACCGGTGACTTCGCCTGGGCCTCGAACGTCCACACGAAGCGTAACGGGCTCTTCGGATTCGCTCGTCAAGACGAGGTCCTTGAGGTTCAAGACGATGTCCGAGACGTCTTCTTTCACACCTTGGAGGTAGGTGAACTCGTGCAGCGCGTCGTCGAAGCGGACCTGGGTGATCGCGGCGCCGGGGATCGAGGACAAAAGGGTCCGGCGCAGGGAGTTCCCCAGCGTGTGTCCGAAGCCTGGGTCGAGAGGACCTATCGCAAACCGCTGCCGGTTCGCCTCCTCCTCGCCGATCGCTTCGACGGTGGGCCGCTGGATGATGAGCATGTGCCGAACTCCTCTAAGACTTCTTGTGTGGTTACTTCGAGTACAGCTCGACGATGAGCTGTTCGCGCACTTGGGTGTCGATCTGATCACGCTCGGGGAGCGCCCGAACGATGACGCTGTTACCACCGTCGGTGACCTCGAGCCACCCCGGAACAGGCCGGTCGATGGTGTCGAGGTTCTGGCGGATCGTGATGACGTCGCGCGCGCTCTGCGTGAGCGCAACGACATCGCCGACACGCAGACGGTGGCTTGCAATCGAGACGCGCTTTCCGTTCACCGTGATGTGCCCGTGGCTCACGAACTGGCGAGCCTGGTTGCGACTCGCAGCCCAAAGCGCACGGTACGCGACGTTGTCGACGCGAAGCTCGAGCATGCGCAACAAGTTCACACCGGTGATGCCGGTTTGGCGGTTCGCTTGCTCGTAAAGGTGGCGAAACTGTCGCTCCAGAACTCCGTAGATGCGCCGCGCCTTTTGCTTTTCGCGCATCTGGGTCAAGTACTCCGAACCTTGGCGTGTGCGGTCGCGGCCGTGTTCGCCCGGCGGGTAGGGCCGGCGCTCAATCGGACACGCCATCGACTCACACTTCGGTCCCTTGAGAAAGAGCTTCACCTTTTCCCGGCGGCATAGACGACATACCGGGCCTGTGTATCGGGCCATCTCTCTTCTTCCTCGCCTAGACCCGGCGTCGCTTTTTCGGGCGACAACCGTTGTGTGGAATGGGCGTCACGTCTTTGATACCGGTCACTTCGATGCCTGTGGCCGCGAGCGAGCGCACGGCGGTCTCACGACCTGAACCTGGTCCTCGCACCAACACGTCGACTCGCCGCACCCCGTGCTCCATCGCCTTTTTCGCGCACTGCTCGGCTGCCATCTGTGCGGCATACGGCGTGGACTTGCGCGAGCCCTTGAAGCCGACGTTCCCCGCCGACGCCCATGCCAACACGTTTCCGTCGTGGTCGGTGATCGACACGATGGTGTTGTTGAACGAGCTCTTCACGTGCGCGACGCCGAACGCGACGTTCTTGCGCTCGCGTTTTCTCGGCTTGCGGCCGCCGGGCTTGGTCGTCTTTGCCATCAATGGTCCTTATGCGATGCGTTGTCGAACATCAGTGCTTACGTACCTTCTTCTTTCCAGCGACGGTCTTCTTCGGGCCCTTTCGTGTGCGCGCGTTCGTGTGCGTGCGCTGGCCGTGCACGGGCAGTCCCCTGCGGTGCCTGAGCCCTTGGTAGGAGCTGATCTCCATCTTGCGCTTGATGTCCTGGGCGACGTCGCGGCGCAGGTCACCTTCGACTTTGACCTGCGCATCGACGATGTTGCGCAACCGGACGATCTCCTCATCGGTGAGATCGCGCACCCTCGTGTCGACCGAGACGTCGGCCAACTGGCAGATCTTCTGCGCGGTGGGCTGACCGATCCCATAGATGTAGGTCAGCGCGACTTCGAGCCTTCTTTCGCGCGGTATGTCGACGCCCGAGATGCGCGCCATCTCAGCCCTGCCTCTGCTTGTGGCGCGGGTTTTCGCAGATCACAATGACCCGCCCGTGGCGGCGGATGACCTTGCACTTCTCGCACATCGCCTTGACGCTTGGTCGAACCTTCATGAATCCTGTGTCACCCCTAGATCCTCATTCGGCGGTGCTCTTCCGCCGATCTGTCTTCCGTTACTTGTAGCGATAGGTGATCCGGCCCCTCGTCAGGTCATAGGGCGTGATTTCGACCTGGACACGGTCCCCTGGGAGGATTCGAATGCGGTGCATGCGCATCTTTCCGGAACTGTGCGCCAGCACCTTGTGTCCGTTTTCGAGCTCGACCCGAAACATCGCGTTCGGCAACGGCTCGACGACCGTGCCTTCGAGCACGATCGCATCCTCCTTCGGCTTGGGCAGATCAACCTCCTCGAATCATTCCTGCGTGATACAAAACGGGCGCCGCACCGCCCGTGAGACGACACGATCTTGGATTGCTCCGAATCGCTTGCGGGCCGGTCTGCCCGCGAGCGCCTCCGGCACTGCCAGCTCCCACGCGACCCGGGGGCCGTGCGCCGAGACGATCAGAAGCGAAGGATCAGAATAGCACGTCAAGGCCCGGGTGGTCACGGGCGGGTGAGCACCTCGGGACCGTCCTCGGTCAACGCGATGGTGTGCTCGAAGTGCGCAGACAAGCTCCCGTCTTTCGTCGTGACGCTCCAGCCGTCCGCGAGCTCGATGGTCTCTGGGCCGCCGATGTTCACCATGGGCTCGATTGCAAGCACGTTTCCGACCATGAGTTTTGGGCCGGGAGCTCCGGGCCAGTAGTTCGGCACGTTCGGCTCCTCGTGCATCTCCGTCCCGATGCCGTGGCCCACGTACTTGCGCACGACGGAGAACCCCGCTTTCTCCGCGACGCCTTGGACCGCCCGTCCGATCTCATGGAGGCGATGACCTGCGACCATGGCGTCGATCCCGGCATAAAGGGAGGCCTCGGTCACCTCGATGAGGCGAGCGGCCTCAGGAGCGACGTCCCCGACCGCCACGGTGTACGCGGCATCTCCGTGGTATCCCTCGACGATCGCGCCCTGGTCGATCGAGAGGATGTCACCTTCTTTGCACTGATACTCAGAGGGGATCCCGTGGACGATCATGTCGTTCGGCGAGGTGCAGATGACCGCGGGGAACCCGTGGTAGTTGAGGAAATTCGAGCGCGCGCCGCGGCGCTCGAGGACCTTCCTCGCGACGGCGTCAATTTCTTTCGTCGTCACCCCCGGACGCACGAAAGCACGGGTCTCCTCCATGATCTCCGCGACGACCCGCCCCGCCCGTCGCATCTTTTCGATCTCGGCCTTCGTCCTGATCACGGCGCGTCCCCGAGGTGTTTGGCGACGGCGATGTCGACCGCGTGAATCATGAGCGTCGTGACGTGGTCGACGGAACCCCCGCCCGGGATGCGAACGAGCTTGCCCGCTTTTTTGTACCGGGCGATGAGCGGAGCGGTCTCGGCCTCATAGAGGTCCAAGCGGCGCTTGATCGCCTCTTCGACGTCGTCTGCGCGCTGGACGACCTCGCCACCGCAGACGTCACAGATCCAGTCCACTCTTGGATGCGATGAGACGGAGTAGATCGCACCGCAGTCTTCACAGGTCCTTCGATCCGACAACCGCCTGAGCGCGACCGGGGTCGATACCGCAATGTTGACGACACAGTCGAGCGATATGGGAGCCAAGTACGCATCGAGCTGTTCGGCCTGGCTGATCGTGCGGGGGAAACCGTCGAGCACGAATCCTTTGTTCTTCGTGTCGTCGAGATCCAAGCGTTCGTCGAGCATGCGCATGACGAGTTCATCGGGGATGAGGTTTCCGGCTTCCATGTAGCGCTTCACCTCAAGTCCAAGTGGCGTCTCGGCTTTCACCGCGGCGCGGAACATGTCGCCCGTCGAGATGTGCGGGACGACATAGCGCCTAGAGAGACGAACGCACTGGACTCCCTTGCCTGCGCCCTGCTTTCCGAGGACGACGAGTCGCGCGCCCCGTTGCACCTAACGGAGGAAGCCCTCGTAGTTACGCATGGTGAGCTGGCTGTCGATCTGCTTCATCGTTTCGAGCGCGACGCCGACGGAAATGAGAAGCGTCGTCCCAAAGAACGGGATCCCCGTGACGTGCCACGCAGCAAGGAGCGCCGAGGGGATCAACGCGACGCTCGCAAGGAACAGTGACCCTGGGAGCGTGATGCGGTTCAAGATATGCGACAGGTAGGCCTCGGTCTGTTGTCCGGGTCGGATACCGGGGATGAAGCCACCTTGTTTACGGATCTGATCGGCCTGCTGATAGGGATCGAAGGTCACCTGGACATAGAAGAAGGTGAACACGACGATGAAAAGCCCATAGAGGACCAAATACGTGCCACCTGTCGGGGACACGAGGTTGGCCTCGACCCAGTTGCGTACCCCGTGCCAGGGAATGACCGTCGAGATGAGCACCGGGATGTACAAAAGTGAGCTTGCAAAGATGATCGGGATGACGCCCGCTTGGTTGACCTTGAGCGGGATGTACGTCGACTGACCTCCGTACATGCGTCGCCCTTGAACACGACGCGCGAACGTCACCGGAATGCGCCGCTGGCCCAGTTCGACGAAGACGATCGCCACCAACAACAAAAGACAGACGATGCCGATGATGACGAGTCCCGCGGCGTGCTTGTCCGCTTTGATGAGGTCGACGTCGAGCGGGATCGTCGCGACGACGTTCGAGAAGATGATGATGGACATCCCCTGGCCGATGCCGCGCTGGGTGATGAGCTCACCGAGCCACATGACGAACGCCGTTCCCGCGGTGAAGGTGAGGATGATGAACAAGACCCTCGGTACGGTGAAGTCGGGGATGAGGTCCGCGCTTCCTGAGCTCGACGTGCCGAACAGCTGGCCCGAGTGCAAGAGGAACACGAGGCCTGAGGACTGCATGAGGGCAAGCGAGACGGTGAGGTACCTCGTCGTCTGCGTGAGCTTGCGCTGGCCGACCGCGCCCTGCTCGCGCCATTCGGCGAACTTCGGAATGACCGTGCCGAGGAGCTGCACGATGATGGACGAGGTGATGTAGGGCATGATCCCGAGCCCCAAGATCGCGGCGCGCGCGAGCGCGCCGCCGGAGAACAGGTCCAAGAACCCCAAGATGCCCGATCCACGCGCCTGGTTCGAGATCGTTTGGATCTCCTTGAAGGACACCCCGGGGACCGGGATGTTCGCGCCGAGCTGGTAGATCGCGATGACCAACAAGGTGAACAGCACCTTGTTACGAAGGTCAGTGACCCTGAAGATGTTCCTTAGGCTGGAGAACACGTCTTTTCCCTAGCTCGACGTCGAACAGAACACGATGCTGGGTAATTTTCGCGTCGTTGTGCTTCGCCCATCGCCCGAGGACTCCTAGCGGTTGGCGAGCGCGTTTCCGCGCACCGGTGGTCGATTCTCGCCATAGGGCGAGGCAAGGACGACGACACTGCCCCCGACTGCTTCGATCGCTTCCTTGGCGTGCTTGGAGAAGGCATGCGCCTCGACGCGGAGCGCGCGGCTGAGCTGTCCGCGCCCGAGGATCTTGACGAGGCCCTTTGCATGGACGAGTCCCGCTTGTCTCAAGATCTCCGGCGTGATCGCGTCCTTCTTCAGAGACGCGATGACATCGAGGTTCACGACGTTGTACTCGATGCGGAACGGATTTTGAAATCCCCGCAACTTCGGAAGGCGCTGGGTCAAGGGAAGCTGGCCACCTTCGAAACCGGGCTTCATCGAGGTGCGCGCGCGCTGTCCTTTCGTGCCGCGCCCTGCCGTCTTCCCGCCCTTGCCGCCCGTGCCGCGACCGACACGTCGACGCGAGCGGTGCGCCCCATCTGCTGGGCTCAGCTCATGCAGCTCCATTGCGTCCTGCCTTCTTCTTCGCGACGTCTTCGGCTGAAGCCTGCTCCACACGAACGAGATGCGATACGCGCGCGAGCATGCCACGGATCTCTGGGCGGTCCGGCAGCACGTTGTGTTGTCCGATCCCTCGAAGGCCGAGCGCGCGAAGCGTCCCGCGGTGCTTGGGAAGCGTGCTGATCCCCGATCTCACCTGGGTGACGAGGATCGCGCCACGCTCTTTGTCCGCGGTTGGTTCGTTCTCCTCGACCATGTCAGTTCGCCTCCGCGACGCGCGTCTCGCGGCGGCGCTCCTCATAGGCGCGCCAGACTCCTGCCGGGGTGACTTCTTCGGGGGTCTTTCCCCGAAGCGCGGCGACTTCCTCGGGGCGTCGCAGCGAGCGAAGCCCCGCGATCGTCGCGTGCGCGACGTTGATCGAATTCGACGTGCCGAGGGACTTCGCCACGATGTCGCGGATGCCTGCCATCTCCAAGATCTGGCGCGCCGCACCGCCGGCAATGACGCCCGTGCCCGGAGCTGCGGGCTTTAGGAGGATCTTTCCCGCGCCAGCAGAACCGAGCACCTGGTGGGTGATCGTCGAGCCGGCGAGCGGCACGTCAAAGAGGTGCTTTCGTGCCTCGTCGATGCCCTTTTGGACGGCGAGCCCGGCTTCTTTGGCCTTCCCGTATCCGAGGCCGACCCGGCCCTGGCCATCCCCGATGACCATGAGCGCGGTGAAGGAGAACCGCCGGCCTCCCTTGACGACCTTCGCGACCCGATTGACCTTGATCGTCCGCTCTTCGTACTGCTGATCAGCCACGATTACAGCTCCAGTCCGGCTTCTCGGGCCGCTTCTGCGAGCGCGGCGACCCTTCCGTGGTAGCGCGCGCCACCGCGGTCGAAGACGACGGCTTCAACGCCTTGTGCTCTGGCGCGTTGTGCGACGAGGCGACCGACTTCTGCGGCGGCGGCGATGTTGCCCGTCGGCTTCTTGGAAAACGTGCCCTCGAGGCTCGACGCCGCAACGAGCGTGTGCCCGGACGTGTCGTCGATGACCTGGGCAACGATGTGGCGATTCGAGCGGAAGACCGAGAGGCGTGGGCGGTCCGGGGTCCCGTTCACCTTGTGGCGCAGTCGCCGATGCCTGCGGATCTTGAGTTCGTGAAAGCGTTTCGCGTTTGCCATCGCTCACTTCCCAGCCTTTCCGGCCTTGCGCCGAACGACTTCGTTGAGATAGCGAACGCCCTTGCCCTTATAGGGTTCGGGCTTGCGGAGCTTGCGGATGTCTGCAGCGACTTGGCCCACGCGCTCTTTGTCGATTCCGCGCACCGTGACGCGCGTCGGCACCGGGACTTCGAAGGAAACGCCCTCAGGCGCGTCGACGACGACGGGATGGGAGTAGCCGAGCGCCAGTTCGAGGGAATTCGCCCCTTTGGCCTGGGCCCGATATCCGACGCCGACGATCTCGAGATCCTTGGAGAAGCCTTCCGTGACCCCGACGACCATGTTCGAAACAAGGGTGCGCGTCAGCCCATGGAGCGCCCGGTTCTTGCGCTCGTCATTCGGTCGTTCGAAGATGAGCGCGGAAGCATCAGCATCGGAACGGACGGAGATGGGATCGGGGATGATGCGCTCTAGCGTGCCCTTCGGGCCGCGCACGGTGATCTTGTTGTCCTTGATGTCCACCTCGACGCCCTTTGGGACAACGACGGGGGAACGACCGACGCGTGACATCAGCGACAACTCCTCAAGTGCTTCATCTGCGTCTCATTCGACGAACGCTCACCAGACATAACAGAGCACCTCGCCACCCACTTTTTCCTTGCGCGCTTCGCGATCGGTCATGAGGCCCTTTGACGTCGACAGCACCGCGACTCCGAGCCCGCCGAGGACCCTCGGGAGGTGGTCCGCGCGTGCATAGACCCGCAGACCCGGTGTCGACACGCGCTTCAGCCCGGCGATCGCTCGTTCGCGCTCATTGGTGTACTTCATCTGGATCTCGATCACCGTTCCTGGACGCGACGCTTCCGTCGTCGTCGTGAAGCCGGAGATATAGCCCTCGCGCTCGAGGATGCTCGCGAGGGAACTCTTGAGCTTTGATCCGGGCATGCGCACGGTGTCATGCATCGCGACGTTCGCGTTGCGTAGGCGCGTGAGCATGTCAGCGATGGGGTCAGTCATCGTCATTCGTCATCGCCTCCGATCACCAGCTGGCCTTTGTGACACCGGGGACTTCCCCGGCGTGCACGAGCTCGCGAAGACAGATTCGACAGAGCCCGAAGCGGCGAAACACTGCGCGCGGGCGCCCACAACGACGACAGCGTGTGTAGCCGCGCACCTTGTACTTCGGCTTGTGCTGTTGCTTTTCCACAAGAGCTTTCTTTGCCATGTGTCGTTACGTTCCTTCGCGTCGAAAGGGAAAACCGAAGGCGTCGAGCAGGGCTCTGCCTTCGGCGTCGGTGCGGGCAGACGTCACGATGGTGACGTCCATTCCCCGCGTCGTGTCGATTCGGTCATAGGCGATCTCCGGGAAGATGACCTGCTCGGTGATCCCGAAGGTGTAATTGCCGTGCCCGTCGAACGACCGCGGCGACAGCCCCCTGAAGTCCCGGATGCGCGGTACCGCGAGGCTGATGAGGCGGTCCAAGAACTCCCACATCCGGTCGCCTCGCAACGTCACCATCGCGCCGATGGAGTTCCCCTCACGCAACTTGAACGACGCGATCGACTTGCGCGCACGCGTCACGACGGGGTGCTGGCCGGCGATGACCTCAAGGTCGCGTACCGCGCCTTCGAGCAGTGACTGCTGTTGGGTGGCGCGCCCGACCCCGCAGTTCAAGACGATCTTCTCAAAGCGCGGCACTTCCATGACGTTTCTCAGAGAAAGACTCGTCCTCAATTGCTCGCGGATCTCGGTCTCATAGCGCGCCTTGAGACGCGGGCGCTCGGTGAGTGCCGCCTTCGCACTCACAGCTCGGACCCGCACTTCTTGCAGATGCGGATCTTCTTGTTCAGCGCATCGACGGAGTATCCGACGCGGGAAGGTCCGCACTTCGAACAGAGGATCGCCACCTGGGAGACCGGCATCGGCATGTCCTTGTCGATGATCCCACCTTGGGTCGTCGACCGAGTTGGGCGCGAGTGGCGCTTGGAGATGTTCACACCCGCGACGATGACCCGCTGCTCGCTCGGATAGGCAAAGCTGACCTCGCCGGTCTTGCCGCGCTCTTTGCCCGAAAGCACCTCTACGCGGTCGCCTTTTCTGATCTTCACCTAGATCACCTCCGGGGCAAGGCTCACGATGCGCATGAAGCGCTTGTCGCGAAGCTCGCGCCCCACCGGACCAAAGATGCGGGTGCCACGGGGCAAGAGCTGTTCGTTGATCAACACGGCGGCGTTCTCATCGAATCGGATGTAGCTTCCATCGACACGGCGCATTTCCTTCTTTGAGCGAACGACGACACAGCGCACGACGTCGCCCTTCTTCACGGCCGCGCCCGGAACGGCGTCTTTGACCGTGGCAATGAAGACGTCACCGATGCGCGCATAGCGCCGACGCGACCCTCCTAGCACCTTGATGCACAGCACTTCTTTGGCGCCGGAGTTATCGGCTACTCGAAGGCGGGATTCTTGTTGGATCATCGTGCACGCTCCGTGACCTCAACGAGCCTCCAGCGCTTGAGCTTGGAGATCGGGCGCGTCTCTGCGATGCGGACGCGGTCCCCGACCCCCGCGAGACCCTCTTCGTCATGTACGTAGAAGCGCTTCGTGCGTTGCACGGTCTTCGCGTAGCGCGGGTGGCGCACCCGCTCGACGACCGCGACGACCGCGGTCTTCGCCATCGAGTGACTGACGACCGTGCCCTCGCGCACCTTGCGGGCATTCGGGCGCGGCGCAGTCGAATCCGTCGGTTGCAAAGGCTCGCGTGGCGCCTCTTTCACGACTTCTTGTGGCTCATCGGTATTCGTTGTCATGATCTCGTCGTCTGGCATTCCTACTCCTCAACGCCACGTGCTCTGACACCGAGACGCGCAAGGCCTCTGGTCGGCTTTAGGTGAGCTTGCGTGCCGCGTTCGTCCATCAAGGTCAAAAGGCGCGCGATCTCTCTCTTGACCGTGGTGATCCGGCCGACGTTGTCGAGTCGACCCGTCGCGAGCTGGAAGCGCAGGTTGAAGAGTTCCTTTTCGGCTTCGCGAAGGCGCGTCCTTAGGTCTTCGTCGTCAAGGGCGCGCAGCACGGAGGGCTTTGTCATGTGAGGTGCGCCTCGGTCGATGACCCGACACCCGGGCGCGCGACGACGCGAGCACGCATGGGCAGCTTCTGGATCGCACGGTCCATCGCCTCGTGCGCGAGACGCTCGTCCACACCGGCGAGCTCAAAGAGGATGCGCCCCGGGCGCACGACGGCCACCCAGTGCTCGGGGTTCCCCTTGCCCGATCCCATGCGCGTCTCCGCGGGCTTTTGGGTGACGGGCTTGTCCGGAAAGACGCGGATCCACACCTTGCCTCCACGCCGAACGTGGCGTGTCATGGCGACACGGGCGGCCTCGATCTGACGCGCGGTCACCCATGCCGGCTCTAGGGCCTGGATCCCGTAGTCGCCAAAGTCCACGGTCTGGCCACCTTTGGCCATGCCCGTGAGCCGACCGCGCTGTTGCTTGCGGTGCTTGACCTTCTTTGGCATCAACATGATCAGTCCGTTTCCTTGCGAAAGTGCGGCGTCTCGCGGTGTTGGTCGCGCGTGCGGCGCTCGATCTCTTCTTCTTCGGCCAAGAGGCGCTCGAGCGCGTCATCTGGAGGCGCAGAAGCAGGCGAAACAGGCGTGGCACCGGGGACGTCCACGATGTCGACGCCGGACTCGACGGCAGCGACAACGGGCACTTCGGGCGCTCCCTCCGCGAGGACTTCGGCGCGGCGGCGCCCACCGCCTGCGGAAATGATGCGGTGCGGACGGGCCTGGCCGGAGGTCTCCCCGACGGCCATGGCGGCTTCACGCGCGATCTTGTCCTCAGAGGCGACCCGGTAGGGCAAGACGTCGCCCTTGTAGATCCAGACCTTGATCCCGACGCGCCCCGTTGAGGTGCGCGCCTCTCTGAATCCATAGTCGATGTCAGCACGCAAGGTGTGCAGAGGGACGCGCCCTTCGCGATAGGACTCGCGACGCGCCATCTCCGATCCTCCAAGGCGGCCCGAGCACTGCACGCGCACACCGAGACCGCCTGCCTTCTCCACGGTCTGGATGGCGCGCTTCATCGCGCGCCGGAAGCTGATGCGGCGCGCGAGCTGGTCTGCGACGCCTTGTGCGATGAGCGCTGCGTCTAATTCGGGTTGTTTGATCTCTTGGATGTTCAGCTGCAGGTTCGGGTTCTTCGTGATCCGGCCGAGGTGCTTGCGCAGTCGGTCGGCTTCCGCGCCGCGGCGCCCGATGACGATGCCTGGACGCGCCGTGTGCACGTCGATGCGGAGGCGATCGCGCGTCCGCTCGATCTCGATGCGGCTCACCGCAGCCGCCTCGAGCTGGGTGTTCAGGTAGTCACGGATCTTCCAGTCCTCGATGACCGAGTCCTGGTACCCGCGGTCGGCGAACCACCGCGATTTCCAGTCCGTCGTGATGCCGAGGCGGAACCCGTACGGATTGACCTTTTGACCCATTAGCTCTCGTCCTTGTCCACGGCGCTGTCAGTTTCAGGCACTTGTCCGTCGCCGCCATCTGGAGCGCGCTCGTCTGTCTCATCTGACTCGTCTGTCCAAGGAGCGACCACGTCGTTTGCTTCGGTGCCGAGTTCTTCTGGCGTCGCTCCATCAGACACGTCCAAGGACGTGTCTTGAGCCGCGTCGTCAAGCGCCACGTCTTTGACGAGCCGGTCATTCCTTCTTTGAGGCGAGCTGAGCTCAGATGGCGTCGATGGTTGATCCTCGGAGCGACGACGCCGGCGAGTCCCTGCGACGCGGCGCGCCCTTCGTTCTGCTGCGTCCGCGGCCGCGCGCGCCCTTCGGCGAGCGAGTCTGTCCTCAGGCAAGCGCGCGAGGATGATCGTGATGTGGCACGTGCGCTTGCGAATGCGCGTCGCACGCCCCCGCGCGCGTGGGCGCCAGCGCTTCAACGTCGTGCCCTCGTCCGCGAAGCACGACGCGACGTAGAGCTCATCTAAGTCCAAGACGTCGTTGTGCTCGGCGTTCGCCCCAGCAGAACGCAAGAGCTTTTCGATCACCGTTGCCGCACCGCGGTCGCACAGGCGCAAGATGTCGAGCGCGTGCTGGTACTCCTCACCGCGAATCAAGTCGAGGACCTCGCGGGCCTTGTAGCTCGACATCGGGCAGTAACGAAGTACGGCGCGCGTGCCTGGGAGCTCGTTCGTCTTCATCGCCATGATCAGCGCCTCGCCACCCGTTCTTGCCCAGCGTGATAGCGGAACGTCCGCGTCGGTGCGAACTCACCGAGCTTGTGCCCGACCATCGATTCGGTGATGTAGATCGGCACGTGCTTGCGCCCGTCGTGCACCGCGATGGTGTGACCGACCATGTCGGGGATGATCGTTGAGCGACGCGACCACGTCTTGATGACCTTCTTGTCGTTGGCCGCGTTCAACGCATCGACCTTCTTCAACAAGTGGTCGTCGACGAATGGGCCCTTCTTCAAGCTGCGCGGCATTCGGTCCCTCTACTTTGCGACTTCGTCATTTCGATCAACGCCTTGCGCCACGGCTGCGGCGGCGGCGCACGATGAGCGCGTCCGAGGTCTTCTTGCGTGGCCGCGTGCGGCCCTCGGGCTTGCCCCACGGCGAGACCGGATGGCGCCCGCCGGAGGACTTTCCTTCGCCGCCGCCGAGCGGGTGGTCGACGGGGTTCATCGCGACGCCGCGGGACTGGGGACGCACGCCCTTCCAGCGATTACGCCCGGCCTTCCCGATGGAGATGAGCTCGGATTCGGCGTTCCCGACCTCGCCGATCGTCGCACGGCAATCGATCGAGACACGTCGCATTTCCGTCGAGGGGAGCCGCAAGGTCGCGAACGCTCCCTCCTTTGCGACGAGCTGGACGCTCATACCGGCGCCACGCGCCATCTTTCCCCCGCCGCCCGGGCGCAGCTCCACGTTGTGGATGACCGATCCGACGGGGATGTAGCGAAGCGGAAGCGCGTTTCCCGGACGGATGTCCGCGCCGTGCCCGGATTGAAGCGTGTCTCCGACTTCGACGAGCCTCGGTGCGAGGATGTAGCGCTTCTCGCCGTCCGCGTAGTGCAACAAGGCGATGCGGGCGTTGCGGTTCGGGTCGTACTCGATCGCGGCGACGCGCGCGGGAACGGCGTCTTTGTCCCGCCAGAAGTCGATGATGCGGTACTGGCGCTTATGTCCTGCGCCACGGTGGCGCGCGGTCATGCGCCCGTAGCTGTTGCGCCCGCCCGTCGAGGGCAACGGAATGGTCAGGGTGCGCTCTGGGCGATCCCTCGTAATCTCGGAGAAGTCGGAAACCGACTGGAAGCGCCGCCCGGCGCTCGTCGGCTTACGCTTTCTGACAGCCATCGTCGCCCCTTAGCTCTCGAACAGCTCAATGCGGTCGTCGCCGATGAGGCGCACGATCGCTCGCTTGGTATCTGAACGTCGCCCATAGCTCGCCGCGCGGCGGTTTCGCTTGCGCTTGCCCTTGCGCACCATGGTGTTCACGGTCGACACCCGCACACCGAACGCGTCTTCGACGGCTTGTCGAATCTCGAGCTTGGAGGCGCGTGGGTCGACGACAAAGACGTACGCGCCGGTGTCCATGAGCGCATAGGACTTCTCTGAGATGATCGGTCGCAACAAGACCGTGCGGGCGCCGCTCACGGAACCACCTTTTCGTCAGAGCCATCGGATGCTTGGGCATCTTCGTCGGCTTCGGTGTTCGCGGCCTTCTTCGCGCGTGCAGTAGGTGCACCTGTTCTTGTCGGTGTCTTTGTCGACTTCGCCGAAGGAGCCTTCGTCTCCTCGAGCGTCGTCGCCTCGCCGGGAAGGCTCTCCTCGGTGAAGACGACGACGTCTGCGCACAAGACGTCATAAGCCGAAAGCTGGGAGGCGGGCAAAACGATGACGTTCGCGAGGTTGGCGAAGGACTTCTCGACCGATTCGTTCGGGCCCTCGAGGACAATGACCGTCTTTCCGAAACACGAGATCGCGTCGAGCACCGAAAGCGCGTCCTTGGTCTTTGGCACATCGAAGGAAAAGGCATCGATCAAGCGCAAACCGTCGCTACGCGCGCGATCAGAAAGCGCGCAACGGAGCGCGTGCTGGACCATCTTGCGCGGGGTGCGTTGCGCGTAGCTACGAGGTTTCGGCCCAAGGGCGATACCGCCCCCCGCATAGTGCGGCGCGCGAATCGAACCCTGGCGGGCATTGCCCGTGCCCTTTTGGCGATAGGGCTTCGCCGATCCACCGCGCACTTCCGAGCGGGTCTTCGTCGACTGCGTGCCCGCTCGCCTCGTCGCGAGCTGGGCGGTGACGACCTGGTGCAAGAGGGGAACGTTCTCCGGCACGGAGAAATACCTCGGATCGAGTCCGATGAGACCGATGCGCTCACCGGAGCTTGAGAGCTTCTCGAGCTCGACGACTGGCCCGAGGGCTGTGGCGCCTCGTTCTTTGAGCATGGACGGCGTCATTTCTTCGCGCCACTCTTGATCGCCTGACGGATGACGACGAGGCCGCCACGTGGGCCGGGAACCGAGCCCTTGACGAGGACGATCTCGCGCTCGGGATCGGACTCGATCACCTCTAAATTGAGCGTCGTCACCTTCGCGGCACCGAGGTGGCCGGCCATCTTCGTGCCCTTGAAGACGCGCGCCGGTGTCGCGCACGCACCGATCGAGCCTGGTGCCCGGTGTTTCTTGTGGTTTCCGTGCCCCCCGCCTTGGCCGGAGAAGTTGTGGCGCTTCATGGACCCGGCAAAGCCCTTGCCCCTCGAGATCGCGCTCACATCGACGCGGGATCCGACTTCGAGCACGGACGCGTCGATCTCCTGGCCGATCGCGTAGCCGTTCGTGTCCTCGACGCGAAGCTCGACGAGGCGCTTCCCCGCCTCGACGCCCGCGCGCGCGAAATGGCTGGCCTCCGGTCGGCTCAAGCTCGCGGCCTTCTTGAAGCCGAAGGTCACCTGCAGTGCGGAGTAGCCCTCTTTCAAGGGGGTCTTCACCTGGACGACGCGAAGCGGGGAGACCTTGACGACGGTGACCGGAATGGCGCGATCGGCCGCGTCGAAGATCTGGGTCATGCCGATCTTCTCTCCAACGACTGCCTTTCCCGCCATTTTTTCTTCGTCTTCCTTCTTCGTTCGCCAAATAAGACGCCACGTCTTTCTCACCGGACGCGACACCCAACGCGACGATGGGGATGCGCTCCGGGGAACGACCAGGCCTCATTGCATGCGTGCGCTCCGCCAGGAGGACCCTGAGCGGAGCGCTTTTCCTTGCGCCAAACGGTCCCCCAAGACCTGGGGCACGCATGGACATCTGCTCAGCCCGACAAGGTCTGCACCTTGGGGGCAAATGACTCTATCACCAGGCAGCGGCGCCTGAAAACGGGGCGAGGGCCGCAAAGGAACCGGCGAGGCTGCCTTCTAGCTCGCCTGAATCTTGATCTCGATGTCCACTCCGGCCGGAAGGTCGAGGCGCTGTAGGGAATCGACGGTCTTCGGGGTGTGCTCGACGATGTCGACCAAGCGCTTGTGGATCCTCATCTCGAAGTGCTCGCGACTGTCCTTGTACTTGTGCGGCGAGCGGATCACCGTGTAGCGGTGCTTTTCTGTCGGGAGCGGCACCGGGCCGCGGACCTTCGCCTGGGTGCGCAGCACAGTCTCGACGATCTTCTTCGTCGACTGGTCAACGACCTCGTGGTCGTATGCCTTCAAGCGGATGCGAATCCGTTGGCGAGGACCGTCAGCCACGTGCTTACTTCAAGATCTTCGTGACGCGACCTGCGCCGACGGTGCGCCCACCCTCGCGGATGGCAAAGCGCAGTCCCTCGTCCATGGCGATCGGCTTTTGCAGCTCGACGACCATCGAGGTGTTGTCACCCGGCATGACCATCTCCGTGCCTTCGGCCAAGGTGATCGACCCGGTGACGTCGGTCGTGCGGAAGTAGAACTGTGGGCGGTAGTTCGAGAAGAACGGCTTGTGCCGCCCACCCTCCTCCTTCGTGAGCACATAGACCGTGGCCTCGAAGTTCGTGTGCGGGGTGATCGTGCCGGGCTTGCACACGACCTGGCCGCGCTCGACGTCTTCCTTCTTCGTCCCACGCAACAAGATCCCGACGTTGTCTCCTGCCTGTCCTGAGTCCAAGAGCTTGCGGAACATCTCGACGCCGGTCACGACGGTCTTCTGCGTCGGGCGAAGGCCCACGACCTCGACCTCTTCTCCGACTTTGATCTGGCCCTGTTCGATACGGCCGGTCACGACCGTGCCACGCCCGGTGATCGTCATGACGTCTTCGACGGACATCAAGAAGGGTTTGTCGATCTCACGGAGGGGCTCGGGGATGTAGTTGTCGACCGCGTCCATGAGCGCCATGACCTGCGCGGCGCCTTCTTCGTCGCCCTCTAGGGCCTTGAGCGCCGAGATGCGCACGATCGGGGTGTCATCGCCGGGGAACTCATATTCGTTCAAGAGCTCACGGACCTCGAGCTCGACTAAGTCCAAGAGCTCCTCGTCATCGACCATATCCACCTTGTTCAGCGCGACGATGATCGACGGCACACCGACTTGGCGCGCGAGCAGCACGTGCTCACGGGTCTGTGGCATCGGGCCGTCCGCGGCGGAAACGACGAGGATCGCGCCGTCCACTTGTGCGGCACCGGTGATCATGTTCTTGATGTAGTCGGCGTGGCCGGGCATGTCGACGTGCGCGTAGTGGCGCTTGTCTGTCTCGTATTCGACGTGCGCGATCGAAATGGTGATGCCGCGCGCCTTTTCCTCGGGAGCCTTGTCGATCTGATCGAACGCCGTGTAGGCAACCTTCGGGTTGCGCTCGTGGAGGACCTTCGTGATCGCCGCGGTGAGCGTGGTCTTTCCGTGGTCGATGTGGCCCATCGTACCGACGTTGATATGCGGCTTCGTCCGCTCGAACTTCTGCTTGGCCATCTTGGCGACAGCTCCGTCTCTTAGGGTGGCACCCTCCGGTGCCACCATTTCCTATTCGCTTAGATCTCTGTGGTGTGCTTTTAGACCCTACGCCGGTTCTATTCCCCTGTCGCGCGGGCAACGATCTCCCGGGCGATCGACTCAGGAACCTCTTGGTAGGAGTTGAACTGCATCGTGTAGGTCGCACGTCCCTGCGTGCGAGAACGCAGGTCGGTAGCGTAGCCGAACATATCCGACAATGGAACCTGGGCGCGGATGACCTGAGACGACCCGCGCTGGTCCATGCCCTCGACCTTGCCGCGGCGTGCCGACAGGTCCCCGATCACGTCTCCCATGTAGTCCTCGGGCGTCACGACCTCGACGGCCATGATCGGCTCCAAGAGCACCGGGCGCGCACGTCGCGCCGCGGTCTTGTACGCAAGGGATCCAGCGATCTTGAAGGCCATTTCCGAGGAGTCGACCTCGTGGTACGAACCGTCGGTCAAGGTGACCCGAACGTCGACCGTCGGGTAGCCCGCGAGGACGCCGGACTCCATTGCCTCGCGAATGCCCTGGTCGATGGAGGGAATGTACTCGCGGGGGATGTCGCCGCCGGAGATCTTGTCGATGAACTCATAGCCGCCCGCGGGGCCGGTCGGCTCGAGGTCGATGACGACGTGTCCGTATTGGCCCCGGCCGCCGGTCTGTCGGATGTAGCGCTCCTCCACTTTGTGCACGGAGTCGCGGATGGTCTCTCGGTACGCGACCTGGGGCTTGCCGACGTTCGCGTCGACCTTGAACTCGCGAAGCATCCGGTCGACCAAGACCTCTAGGTGCAGCTCGCCCATGCCCGAGATCACCGTCTGGCCCGTTTCCTCATCCGTGCGGACGCGAAACGTCGGGTCCTCCTCGGAGAGCGCGAAGAGCGCTTTCCCGAGCTTGTCCTGGTCGGCCTTGGTCTTCGGCTCGACGGCGACGTGGATGACCGGCTCGGGGAACACGAGGGTCTCGAGCACGATGGGATGGGCCGGGGCGCACAAGGTGTCGCCCGTCGAGGTCGTCTTCAGGCCGACGACGGCGACGATGTCACCGGTGAAGATGAAGTCCTTATCCTCCCGGTGGTTCGCGTGCATCGCGAGGATCCGCCCTATGCGCTCGCGCTTGTCCTTCGTCGAGTTCAACACGGCGCTGCCCTTTTCTAAGGTGCCCGAGTAGACGCGGATGTAGGTGAGCTTCCCGACGAAGGGGTCGGACTGGACCTTGAAGGCGAGCGCCGCGAATGCCTCGTCGTCGCGAGGTTCCCGCACGACCTCGTCGTGGCCTTTCATCGAGTGCCCGGTGGTCGGGAGGATGTCGACGGGGCTCGGCAGGTAATCGACGACGGCGTCGAGCAGCGGCTGGACGCCTTTGTTCTTGAAGGCCGACCCGCACAGCACGGGAACGAGGTGATTGTTGATCGTCCCGATGCGGAGCGCGTAGCGAAGGTCCCTCGCCGTGATGTGTTCTTCGCTGACATACTTCTCCATGATCAAGTCGTCAAAGTGCGTGACGACGTCGATGAGGTCATGGTGCGCGGCCTTGGCTTGGTCGAGGAGTTCTGGGGGGATGTCTTTTTCCTCCCACGTCTCTCCCATACCGAGGCCCTCCTCCCAGACGAGGGCCTTCATCCCGACGACATCGACGACACCGCGAAAAGAACCCTCCGCGCCGATGGGAAGCTGGATGACAGCTGGGGTCGCGTCCAGGCGGTCGCGGATCATCTCGACCGTGCGGGCAAAGTCCGCGCCGGTGCGGTCCATCTTGTTCACGAAGCAAAACCGCGGGACGTGGTACTTGTCCGCCTGGCGCCAGACGGTCTCGGTCTGTGGCTCGACGCCTGCGACGGCGTCGAACACCGCGACCGCGCCGTCTAGGACTCGAAGCGAGCGCTCTACTTCGACGGTGAAGTCCACGTGGCCGGGCGTGTCGATGATGTTGATCGAACAGTCCCGCCACTTGCACGTCGTCGCGGCCGAAGTAATGGTGATGCCCCGCTCTTGTTCTTGGACCATCCAGTCCATCGTCGCCGCGCCCTCGTGCACCTCGCCCATCTTGTAGTTGCGGCCGGTGTAAAAGAGGATCCGCTCGGTCGTCGTCGTCTTGCCCGCGTCGATATGCGCCATGATCCCGATGTTGCGGATCTTGGCGAGTGGGAATTCGCGGGTGGAACTGTCAGTCATGGTTCAAGTATCCCTGTTCTTAGCCTCGATCAGTGCATTTCTCCGACACTTCTTTTTGGTCTTTCGCCTTTGTGCGCTTCTTTTCCGTCGCTTCATCGTCACGCGCTGAGCGCCGTTTTGTCGTCGCGAAGAGCGCGAAGACCCCCTTGGGTGGTGAAGCCCAGATGCAGAAGTGCTACGTCGAAGGCGCGAGTTGCGTCCTACCAGCGGTAGTGCGCGAACGCTTTGTTCGACTCGGCCATCTTGTGGACGTCCTCACGGCGCTTTGCCGCGGCTCCAAGGCCGTTCGAGGCGTCGAGGATCTCATTTGCCAACTTGAGCGCCATCGTGCGCTCGCGGCGCTGGCGCGCGGCGTTCACGAGCCAGCGGATCGAGAGCGTCGTCGCGCGCCTTGGGCGCACCTCGACGGGGACCTGGTAGGTGGCTCCGCCGACGCGACGGCTGCGGACTTCGAGCTCGGGTCGGGTGTTGTCAAGGGCGCGCTTGAGTGTCGAGATCGCTTCGCCGGCGGTCTTTTCCCCGACGACGTCGAGCGCGTCGTAGACGATGCGCTCGGCGAGCCCGCGCTTCCCGCGAGAGAGCACCTTGTTGATGAGCTGGGTGACGAGCACGGTCTTATGGACCGGGTCAGGTTGCAGCTCGCGACGCGCAGCGGGGCCGTTCCTCGGCATCAGGCTTCTTTCTTCGCGCCGTAACGGCTGCGTGACTGGGCCCGGTCACGAACACCGGAGGTGTCAAGGGTGCCGCGCACGATCTTGTAGCGCACGCCCGGCAGGTCCTTCACCCTTCCGCCACGCACCAAGACGATGGAGTGCTCTTGGAGGTTGTGGCCAACACCGGGGATGTACGCCGTGACTTCGACCCCGCTCGTGAGCCGCACGCGGGCAACCTTGCGCAGGGCCGAGTTCGGCTTCTTCGGAGTCGTCGTGTAGACGCGTGTACACACCCCGCGGCGTTGCGGGGCGCCTTTGAGCGCAGGGGTCTTCGTCTTGGAACGCTTTGACGAACGGCCCGTACGAACGAGCTGGGCGATTGTGGGCACGCGAAACCTCTTTAGAACCTTCTCCAGGGGCCCACCACCGCACTTCACGCCGTCGTGGGCCCTACCATGATAGGCCAGCTCAGCAGGGCGCACAAGGCGGCGCTCGTCGGCTTGCGGCCGCGCGAGCGCAGGTTATGACCACAAGTGGCTCGAGCAAAAGTGACGTCGCGAGACCGAAGTGGAGTACGCGCAGATGGAGAAAAGACCCCTCAATCGGACCTGGCATGAACAACACCGCCTCTTGAGGAATGCGAGCACAGACGATCGCGTCAGATGGCACGTCGATCACGCGAAGGCCTGTGGATGTCGACCGATCCCAGCCCCAGTGCTCAAGGAAATCAGGCGGCGAGAAACCACTCCCCGCTAGGTCTTAGCGAACCAAGGGGTTCCTAAGGACTGGGCCAGATGAGCCGCGTGCCGACATAAAGAGCAGAGGCAAGGTCGATGTCCTCGGCGCGGCTGAGGTCAAGGGTGCGTCTTTCCAACCCGTAGCGCAGCAGGGCTTTTTCTTCGGGCATCCACTCCGCGATGGACTGCACACCCACTCCCTTGCCCAAAAGGGTGTTCTTCGTCGCGAGTGCCGCCTCGAGGCGCCACTCGGCGAGGGAATGGCTATAGGCATAGGTCTCATCGCCTTTGTTCGCAAAGCGTTGCTCAATACCCACGCACACCGCGGCGAATCTCGCGCAGTAAGAGAACGCGTGCAGCTCGGCCCGGAGGAAATCGGCGACCGCATCTTCGTGGTCATGGAGGAAGTTCGTGTTCACCACGTCGACGTCGAAGGTCCCCTTCACGCCGAACTGCGAGGGCAACCACTCTCGGTACGCATGGTGCTGGGCGGACAAGGTGAGCGGCTCGTTCGTCTCGTAGGCCTGCAGGCCTTGGACCTTGTTCTCAACCAAGATGTCGGGGTCGTATCCGACAGAGACCTCGTTGACCTTACGGAGATCGACGCCCGCTTTGACCAACATCTCGGTCAACACGACGGGCATCGTCGTTTTGTACCCGATGGTCTTTCCCTCGAGCTCGGTGAGCTTCGTAATGCTCGGCTCGGTCAAAAGTGCATAGTCCGAGGTGTCTCCGAAGGTCGCGATCGCCGTGATGTTCGCTCCGTTTGCGATCTGCACGAGGGTGTCCGCGGCGCTCCCCTCGCCCGTGATCGTCGCGCGCCCGGCGGAGACGAGCTCGGTCCCGTCGGTCGCGTTCGCCTGAAGCGAGACGTCAAGGCACAGGTCCTTGAAGTACCCGAGCGCACTCGCGACAAAGACGTCGAGCACGCCCGCCGAGGCGTCATAGCCATAGGGAGACACGTAGGTGATCACACCGGCCCTGGCGTTTTGTGCACAGCGTGGGCGAGAGATGATCGCGCGAGGTCGCACAGCGTTCGTGCTCGAAGCTGCAACGCCTTGAGGAAATGCGCCAAGGGATGTTGCACAAAAGGTCGCGACGACGCACGCCGCAAGATAGAGGTTCAGTCGCGACGATCTCTTCACCATTGATGCCTTCCTTGCTCGCAAAGCCACGTAGGCGTGACACTTCCAGTCTTGCCGGGGAGAGGGTGCGGACTTCACGAGTGCGCCCAATGCTCGATGTGTTCTTCGCGCATGTGTCCTCAAGCGACGGCGTTCCACGAAAGCAGCCGTCGTTCGGTGAGAATGACGATCGCGCTCAGCGCGATCCCGAGGAGCGCGAGGCACCAGATCGCGGCGTAGATCGGAGGAAGCGCGCTTTGGGCCTCGGAGGTCTCAATGAGCGATCCGAGCCCGCGATCGGTGCCCGCCGAGACGAACTCGGCGACGACCGCGCCGACGATCGAGAGCGGCACACACACACGGGCCGCGGCGAAAAGGAACGGGAGGCTCGACGGAACGCGAAGCCTCATGAGGATCTCTCTCTTCGAGGCGTCAAGAGTGCGCAAGATCTCGAGAGCGCCCGCATCGACGCTGCGCATCCCGATGAGCGCGTTCACCAAGAAGGGAAAGAAGGTGATGAGCGCCGTCACGATGAAGCGCGGTGCCATGCCGAACCCGAAC
>Ga0181530_10001965_pt1 | contig 25159 bp, 19 predicted proteins | sample PEATcosm2014_Bin_42_FD_119769 | JGI IMG/M metagenome (GOLD analysis project Ga0181530, IMG submission 119769) | Peatland microbial communities from MTU Mesocosm Facility, Houghton, MI, USA - PEATcosm2014_Bin10_60_metaG | ecosystem: Environmental > Terrestrial > Soil > Wetlands > Peat | place... | reverse complement strand
CGCGGTCGCGGAATTGATCGGCAAAGGGAAACAGGCGGCCATCGGGACGGCTGGCTTCAATGGGGCCGCGACCGCGCGGTCGCGGAATTAGCCCTCCCACTATCCTATTCTGTTTTCAAAGACCTGCACATGCCGTCGCGAGCGGCCCCACGCGCCCGGCGCGTTTCGCCGTCGTCCCTGGTCCCACGCCGCCGCAAGTTATTGAAACCCATTCCACTTATTCCTCGCGAGCGGTCTCCGCGTTTTCTCCGGCGCCCGGCCGCTCGCATCCGTCATCGCGTAATAAAGACCGGGTAATCCCCGATCTCTCCCTCGATCACTCTGCCCAGCAATCGGGCCTGCACTTCGAGCAGCCGGCGGTAGCTCACCCGGTACTCGAAGATAGGATGCGTCACCAGAGTATCCATCCTCAACTCATAGGCATGGTAAAAGCTTTTCCGCCCGCCGGGGGTTAGCGCCACCGCGTCTCCCGAGCGCATAAAATCCGCCGCCGTTACCATGCGCGTGTTGATCGCGTTGATCACCGCCGAATCCACGATCAGCGGGCGGAAGGGCTCCATCAGGTCCAGAGCCAGCGCGGGCCTCCCGAAGCGCGGCTGATGGTAGTAACCCATCATCGGGTCGAAGCCCACCGAGTAGCACGCGATGGTCAGGTCTTTCGTCAACATGCTGTAGCCCAGCGATAACAGGGCGTTCACCGGGTCGCGCGGGGGCCGCCGGTTGCGCCCCTCGAAGTCGAGCCGGAAACCTTCCGGCGTTTCCGCTTTGTCTCCCGCCTTCAGCATGCCGTCGAAGGCCCCGAAGTACAGACGCGCCGCGTTGCCCTCGATCCCAAGCAGTTCCTCCACACTATCCGCCGCGTCCGCGCGCGCCGCCATCCCGATCATTCCACGCAAGCATATTTCCGGCGGCTCGATGTGGTTCCGCAGCAGCATCGTGCGCTGGTTCCGGATCTTGCCTCCCACCAGCCTGCGCGCCAGCTTCAGGCAGAACCACGGCTCGGTCGCCAGACGAAACTGCGCCTGCCGCAGGAAGACGTTCTTGGTCGCCATTCCCGTCGTGATGCCGTAAAACCAGCCGCCTTGCGAGAAATAGCAGACCGGGATTCCCGACTCGCACAGCAATTGTGTCACTTGCGTGGTCACTTGGATGTTGCCCATCAGATTGAGCTGCGAGATCTCGATGGGGCGTATCTCCTGGCGGAGTGTGTCCTTCTCCTTCACCTGAAGCACTTCCCCGGAGCGCCCCACTCTCAGCCCCTGGGTGTTCAGGTAAACGGGCCGCAGATCGGCCCTCGGCGCGATTAGGCGGCGCGTCTCCTTGAGCGGCGGTTTGCGGGGCACGACCATCTCTTCGAAGAGCGCCAGTTGCCCCGTGGCTTCCTCTTCGGCAGCGTTGCGGAGCTTGGTAGTCTCGCCAGGCAAGCAGATGGAGTTGAGCGAACAACCGGGGCACTTAGGCGAATCGTCGAGCGGCAGAGGGATGCGGCCAGCTTCGGCCAGCGCCCACGCATCGCGGATGGCCGCCTCGGTTTCGTCGATCACATCTTGAGTCAACGGAACGCGTACGCGCTGCCGCGTGGCGGAGTAGAAGATCACGCCCTCCTCGACGCGGTATCCGTTCTCGCGCAGCACCATGGCCTGCACGGCCAGTTGCGCCCGGTCGGCAGGCCAGATCTGGAGCGCTCCATCCACTTCGTACGGCTTGCCGTGCTTGTAATCGACGGGCGTCACGCAGCCGCCCTCGACCTCCAGCAAGTCCATTTTGGCGATCACGCGGAGGCGGTCGCTCGAAAGCGTGACCGCACGCGTTTCGAGGGTTTCCTCCGCGAGCTGTCCCGGCGATGGCAGCGGCTTGCCACCCTTGTCAACGCGCTTGTGCTGGAGCTTGCCTTCCACGGTGTCGGCGCTCTCTTGGAACAGGCCCTCCACCCATTCATAGAAGAACAGACGCGGGCAGTAGACAAACTCGTTGACCATGCGGGCGGGCATGTAGTCCGGCAGATCGCGGGCGGGCTGTACCGGGAAGGGCGGGATGGGAAGCGTAGCCATGATTTACACCACGATGCAGGGCGCATCCACAGAGGTATAGGGCTTGCCGAGCGCGGTGATGACGCGGTCGCCGCGCCCCTCGGCCGGGCCCAGATACACGAACAGAACCTGATCCTCTTTGTGGTGGATAATCGCCGACAACTCTCCTCTCAACCGCACCAGATCGGCCGCGGTCAACTGGCATTCGAAAACCGAGAACTGAAGATGGTCCCCATACCCGCGCATAGTCTTAAACACCAGCCGTAGCCGCTTCTCATCGGCGATGTCGTAGGAGACAAGGTAGGAGGAGCGCATGGGATTAGTCAGTATGGAAAGAGGAGACCATACCCCCGATAGCGTCGATCACCGACGATGAGCGGCCCCCTGACAGGTTCAGCGAATTCCAGCCGCGCATGGGTGAGGATCGCGGACTCCCCGGGGGGCCGATATTGTTCGGCGCGCAACGTGCCGGGCAAAAGAGGAGATGGCGTGAGCAAAATGGAGCAGGTGTCTACTAAATCGCGCGGAAGGCCTATGTGACGCAGGCTCGCGCGCAGCAGCGCACTCCACTCAGCAAGCTTGCGAAGGTAGCGCTCGTCCCTTGTCAGTTTCCGTGAGCCGTCCGGTGTTTGATTGGGGACTTTGAAACCACGGGCAAGGGCGACTGGCGTCACGGAGTGCCACACTCGACTGGAGCGCACAAGTTGTGACCAAACCTTGTCCTTTTCGGGTCCGTGATCGAACAGCCGGAGGCAATAATGTGACGCACCGACCTCGATGTCCTCCCCGTCCAATGAGGCAGATAATGCTTGATAAACATCGACTGCTTGGGCCTCCATCTCGGGGCGGGCATAGCCAGCGAGCGCAATGCGCCGAACACGCCCGTCGGCCTTCCCCTGAGAGTTGATGGACGGCAATGGTACAAATGCCAAGTGCGGCTGCTCGGTGCGCGTTGACTGACCCGGAGGATGACCGCTGATCAGCTCCTGAGCGACATCGGGATCATCCCACCGTCCGCTGTCCAGTGCAAAATCAACCGCTCTTTGTCTGACTCGGCTACGCCAAATTCCAGCGTTCTCGGCGTCGCATGAAAGCGGCACTTCGTCGGGATCACCCGTCTCGGCAAGGAGTTGGAATATCGCCACGTGAACAGGGCGCAGTCCCTCCGCCACGCCACGAGCATAGCCCTGAGCGCGAAGGAATCGGCTCGCCGGCGATTTCTGGGTCCGGCCCGGCACGGGCTTGGTGTGATTGCCTACGAGGCCATTGGTCGTTCCGCACTTCGCAACCCAGAGATCGACATCGGCCACTTCGTTCGTTGGCCACCATCTTTCGCCTCTTCCGTCCGGGGGGCCGTCTTTCGTCAATCGTTCAAACCGCGCTTCGATCTGGTCCTCAGCACGGCCGAGATATCGAACCTGGGCAGTCAAGTCTGCCAGAACTCCAAGATGTTGTGCCGCCGCTTCTTCGTCAGCGGGACTCCGCAACTTCCATATGTATTCGACCTTAAGCGGATCGATTGATCGTCCGACGGCACGGCGTGGCAGCGTTGGTGCAAGCAAGATGGATGTCTTCAGCAAATCGCTGCCGTCAGGATTATTCTGCGGAATCGCCAACCGAAAGCCCGTCGCAGAGCCAGAATTCTCTGAGATCACTGAAGCAAGAATTTCCGGCGGAGGCTGCTGTTCGAGCCATCCCAGCGCCTCCAGCGCATCCTCTGCCTCCGAGCCCGTGTTATCCGCGGGAACACCGGTCAACGCAGCGGACATCAACGCTTGATGGATGCGCCCAGGCGATGGAGGCCAATCCAATTCCTCCCTCCGGTCCGGCGTGAGTCGCGTACCCTGATAGCTATGGGCAATAAAGCTACAGTGCAAAACGAGGATCATCGCGATCTCTTGCTTGGCTTGCTTTTTGGCTCCTGGGCAACCGGGATACTCGGGGCGGGTTGCGCAGGCGCAGGTGCGACCGTGACACCGAAGTCCACTTTGAGCGACTCTTTGGTAACGCTATACGGCCCTGCTGTATCGGGTATGCCGACGGTCCGCTTTGCATTCGCGGCGACCGCTACCAGCACATCGCGACTATCATAGAGGCTTTTCAATTTGGCGGCGTCACAATAGGTCGAATTACCTCCGCGAAGATCGACGACATGCTCCGACTTGCCCACCAGCTCACAGCCTGAGCGCAACCGGTGACTGCCGGTTGAGCGGGGGTACGCTTCAGCGAGTGCGGAGATGGCGAAAACATAGCGTCGCGCTGCATTTGTCCGCGGCCCGTCAACCTCGCCGCTGTCATTTCGGCAAACGAGTCGCGCAATGTCTGTCAAGGAAATGAGCGCCAGGCGTTCAATCTTGCCCTTTACCAGCACGCCCCCCAATCCCTCGCTGGGCACGCTCTTGTAGCCTTGCTCGCCCATCTTATCCTCTTCGGCTTTCCCGGTGGCGGGCCTCTCCAGCACCACGGCTGCGAATTCATCGGCCGAGTAGGGGCCGCTGTACAGTGCATGCCGACGACAAGGTACGACATCAAAAGCGTCGATCCGCGATAAGAGAAGCCGAGCGTGTTTGTGTTTCGGCTCTTCACCTCGGCTGTCCCAGAACCCGAAAACGATGCTGGTCGGCATCAATTGGAGGAGGTTTAGCGCATCGCCATTCGCGAAGTTGGCAATCGCCGTTTTGACGTCATCACGTTTGTCCGAAAGTCGAATGCGGAAATCCGCAATCCGATGCGGGAGGCGTAAGACACTTTCCTCGCCGCCCCTGCCCTGTTGGCGAGGAATACTGATGGATGCTTGGGGGACCAAAGCCCGGAGCCGGTCGTCCTCGATGAACGCAACCTCTGTCCGGTTGGCCTGGGACTGTGGAGAATCCACCGTGCAACGGTCGGCTTTGATGATCTGGGGCCGCGGCACGGTCGTCCTGCCCTTCCCTTTAATCGTCTCCTGAACCTCACCATAGACGATACCTGATAGATCATAAACGGGTGGATCGTTGTCGCCCGTGCCCGCATAGGATGCCGGGAACACCGGGAAGTCCATGCCTCCCGCTGGTTCCAGCGATTCGATGACGCGAATCACTGCTGGCAGTTCGGCTGCTGTGCCCGGTTTGCGCGTCTCAACGCCCAGCAGCCGGTCGAGGAGATCGATGGCTTGTTGCAGGTCAGCTTCGTTTAGGCTTGTTTCTGTGCTCATATCCTTTTCTCAATCGTTTGGTTTCGAGTATTGCTTCGGGAAAGAACCGGAAGGCGCCGCCCGACCCATATGCGCCACCTCGCCGTGCGACACTATACCGCCGTGCCGGAAGCCCGTCCAGTCGCCCTGCGACGGCGTTGGGAACTAATGACACGGAAATGGGCTGAGTCCAGATAGCGTATCCTACAGCATTGTCATCCAACTGCCACCCTTGGATAGCAGCGAAGAATGACGCTGCCGCGATGCCCAGGAGTTCGACAGCCGTGTATATCGGGTCTCGATCGCCGCTTCCCTCAGCATTCGAACTAAAACCACGATCATAAGCGTGCGAGCCTACACGAGAATCGAAGCCCCAGCTTGAAATCCCGAAGGTCGTTTGGAATAGCCAAGAGCCGTTGGCACTTGGTGGCTCAAGCTTCGCCCGCTGCTTCTCAAGCAGATCCTTAGCAGGTTCCTGATTGGCAGCGAACGTCTTGAATGGCGAGCTCTCTTGCCCGTTGCCAGCGAGCGAAATGAATGGATTAGAACCGAGCTCGTTGTCAGCGATGAAGGTCCCCTGCTCTTTGCCGCCAATACCTGAAACCCAGCGGAGTTTCCGAAGAAACGCGTCCGCGGCATCGAGCAGCGATGCCTGGCTGATCGCCGTCTTTAGTACAAATCCTTCCTCAAGCCACCAGCAGGTGGACTCACGGGGGCGAGCGTCCGGCATTCGTGAAGTCAGCGCGGCGAACGCTACGGCGGATAGGACATGGGCCAGATTCCGCTCATCCAGCGGTAGTGGTATCTCATGCAGACCGTCATTGCTCATCGCCGTCCTCCTCCTCATCAGGCTGGCTGGACGCAACATCTGCCGCTTTGATCAAGGCCTCCAAGTAAGCCAGTCTCCACGGGCCGAGGAGACGCTGCAGACGGGAAAAGCGTTCGGCCGACTCCAACCGTTCAACGGATTGCTGCTGCTTCCCGACCTCGCATGAGAAGCCATGGTTCGAAATCCAGGGGCGCAGATGCCCGTGATGCGAGGCGACCAAGTGGCGCCAGAGATCAAGCCATTGCTGTGGATCGCCTAAGCTATCCGGTACGGCTGGTGAGCACGCGCGCGTCTTGAGGAGCGATTCCCATTCGTGTCGAAATCCTCCCATCGAAGCAGGCCGTTCGATCAGCGGCTTCGCGACAGGATGCGCGCAATCCAGATTACCCATGGCTCGCTGCCACTTGCAGTTGCGCTTGCCTTCATCGTGAACTCTCGCTGCTTCGACGAGCAGGGTCCGCAAAAACTCGTTGCCAGGTGCCAAGGCCTCGGCGATCCTGGCAGCGTCTTTCTCGGCTCGTGAAAGGTGGCCAGGATTTCCGTTCGAGTCATCCAGGAGCTGTCGCAGCACTGGTCTCTTCGGTTTCAGGTATTCGAAGCGAAACACGGCGTCGCCGATTTTCAACCGGCATCGTAACCGGGGTTGCCACGTGGGGTCTGGGGTCGGATCACCCAGCGAAATGCGTTCGGGCGACTGCTCCGCATCACCACGCTTCCCAATTCGGGACGCTCCGTCGTCAGACCTCAGGAGAAAGTCACCAACCTCCACTTGGACGATCCGCCGCCAATATGCGGGCCGCTGAGTCGATACCCCGTCGAGCACATCACGCGAAGCGACGTCGTTCGATCCCTCAATAAGCTTCTTCAGACAGTCGTGCGAAGCGGCCAGGGTGGGCAGAACCAGTATCGAGCCCGGCTGGATCAGTGATCTATCCTGGCGATCCGGAGTCACCGACCATTCTTCCCCGTCGAAATGGGCGACAGGAATCGCAGAGGCTTCCGCAGACGAGAACCAATCCCTTGTGGTAGCGATTGGCACAAAATGCAGTTCCGCGCGGCGGGGCGGGAAAAGCCGGAAAACCTCCTCGACCGCGGCCGTGACGGCCTGATCGTCGTCTTCCTCTTCGCCCTCGTCTGTCGGGCCGCCGGCCAAAGCATCCATCTCCAGCCGGAACGCAACACCAATGAGAGGAGTGCCTTCCTCATCCGGAAGGATGCCATAGAGGAAGGGATGGACGGGCAAGAAGGTATTTCGCGGTTTCGTTGTGCCGGACCAGTGTTCAATGAGGGCGTAGGTCAATGGCGGCACGGCAACAGGTCCACCCGTGACGCACGAAATCGGATGATGAAGCCACCTCAAAGCGGGAGCCGTGAGAAGTTGCTCCGAGACGGACTTATCTTTTCCGCGGAGTATGACCCTCCACGTCGCCGCAGTGGTAATTGCACGTGGATCCACGCTCTCGGCCTTTCCGTCTTCATCAGGGGACACATCTTCGGGCCGCTCGCTGTCGGTTTCCGTCTCCTTCGTTTTCTCTTTCGCCTCCTTTGCAACGGCGCCCCGCCAATGAGCTCCCACCAAGAGCTGAGCGGAAGGATCGTTTTTTTCACGACGCAACGATCGAGCCAGTTTCAGCATTCGCCTCCGGATGTCACGCTCCGCCTTCTGGCGCTTGGCGGCTTCCTTACCGTCCCCGCTCTCGCCGCTCTTCGCGAATATCGTCATGGTCGGCGGGTCGCATTGGCCGGACTGGAAACTGCGGCTGATGCGGCCTCGCCGGTCCAGGCGTCCCAGCCGCTGGAGCAATGTTGGTAATGAAGCGAAATCGCAGACAATTGCGGCGGCATCTGCATCGAGACCCACTTCCGCAGCGGCGGTCCCAACGAGAAAAGCCGTCTCGCCTGCTGCACCGATACCGGAACTCTCCTCTGGCTGAAAGCGCCGGAATGTCGCGTCCTTTTCGAGTCGGTCGCGCTCATACCCCCGACGTCGGCCAGTGATCGTCAGAACCCTCCCCTTGAACTGCTTCTCAAGCTTCTTGCCGATCCTGTTCGCGGCCCCGGCCTCACGTATAAATACCGCGACGGTATCAACTTTATCCGCGAGATCCGCGGCGGCCTTCCGTATCGCATCTTCCGGCTTCTGGTCTTTCGCAACCCACCGGATTCTCACCTGGCGAGTGCGCGCAGCCAAGAGGCGGTCGATTAGCCGGGGGTCGTCTTCGTCTTCCGGGATCAACCGGAAAACAGAGCCCGCTCTTGGGGACGGTAAAGCCGGAGTTGCGGAAAGCTCCGTGGTCCAGAAAGGAAGCTGGTCGAAAACGGACGAGATGGTTTTAGGACCGTTATGGCCGGCATTTGCAGTCAGATTGGAGAATTGGCGGAGCGTGAGCACGAATGCCGGCACGAGATGAGCTTCATCCACACAGATCCACGCATCAACGGCTAAAAGAGCGGCTTGCAGCGGTAGGCTCCATTTGCCTAGACTGTAGCCCTGGAAGAGTAGCCGGCTGCCGATCTGGTCAACGGTACCAATGATAAGTTGTGGCACAGATGGTGCCACGGACCATTCCCGATCATCAATGAGTTGGCCGCGAAGTTGAACAATGCGGAAGACTTCATTCCCGTCCCCACTCGAGGCCGCTAGCCCTGCGCGAAGACCAGCGAGCGAATCGTCGGCGGCTCCATTGGCAGCCAACTTCTCCTGTAACCTGTCCGCTAGCCTAAATACCTGTTGTACAAGCACGCGTCGGTTCACGACCCAGACCAATCGGCGGGGCACCGGCGTATTCGTTGCTCTTTGTGACCCGTACCAGGCTAAAGCCAGAACCCAGATGACTATGAGATCGGTTTTTCCGGCGCCGGTCGGGAGATCAACAAGTGTCGGATGCCACCCATCCGTGAGCCTGAAGTATAGTCTACGCATCCAAAGCATCGGCGGCTGTTCGCGGAGTAGCACGTAGTTCGATTCAAAAAACTGCTCGCGCTTGGCAGTGGCTGATTCAGTACATCGAATGTCGGTTGTCATCGATTTTGACCTGCCGAGGAACGAGGCTGCGCGGGAAATCGGAATTCTTCCTGCCAGTGGTCAGCGCCACTCTCGATTCCGGACAGCGGCGCGAACAGGCGCCCGAAGTACTGTCTCATCTCCGGCGTGAGCACGAAGCTTCGACTATACGCCGATTCACACACCACGTAAAGCCTCGATCAACCCGCTGAATGAAGACTCACAGGTGGGAACATGCCGGCCGCCGAATGGCGGATGCGACGTCGGTTATGCGTTTTTCAGAAGCCCCCGGCAGAATGAATTCGCTGTCCGCTCGACGGTCGCTGTGGCTTCATCATGCGTCGAGGTTTGAACCATCTGGTTCACCAATCGTTCGAGGTCTGGTTCCGACTTGACGAGCGATTGGACTTGCATAAGCGCTGGTGGCGAGCAAATGCGGGCAACGTCGCGACCAAGCAGTTCCGCGCCCGCCAGCTCCATATCGTAGGCCGCGGCTTCCAGCAGATCCATTTCCTGGTCGTAGAGGCGATCCGTGTTGCCGGCATCGGCATAGGTGGTGACGAGCGTATAGAGATCGGCGGCGTCCTTGTTGCTCTCTCGACCTCGGTCCGCCCAAGCGATCAGTTTGAGAAGCGTGAGACCGGGCACGGACGCCACGCGAACCGTCAGGCCGGCTTCGATTTCCATGGAAATGGCTGAAGCCAGTGCCTCCTCGAAGCCAGCTACGTTCATGACAACGTCCTGGCGTGGCGGCCACGCGATCGTACCGCTGGGAGATGCCACTCCGCGAAAAGGGATGAGATCGACAGGAATGGAGAATCCAGCAGCTTGATCCGTGTAGATCAACCGCTGCAGCGCTCTCCGATCAGGCGCGAAGTCGCCAGTTGCCGCAAGGCGCTCCTTCAATCGCGCAAATTGTTCCCAGCTTTCGATTGCGATCCCAAAGTCGATGTCGCGCGTCGCACGGCCCGGCCGCAGCCCGCGAACGTTGACCAGAATGAGATCCCGCGCCGTCGCGCCCGCCACGAAGTAACCGCAGTCCGCTTCGCGCGCGACTGGGTCGAGCGCGCGAAGAACCCGGACGACTGACGGATCGATTGGCCTATTCGGCGGGCCGGAACGTTGGTACGATTCGCTGTTCATAGATCATCCGAGCGGCTTCCGCGTCGCGGCCGTCATGCGCCGCCAGCAGGTCGGCATAGGCAAGAACCGGGGGAACGACATCGGGGAAGTCTTTGTCCGGGTCAATATTCCAGAAGACATCCAGGATTTCGACGTTGCCAGTCCCGTCGGCGCGCATCCGCGTTGCCGCAATCAGCTTGGCAATGGGTTCGCGGGCGTAGATTGTGAAGTACGCGGGCCTGAGATATTGTGTCAGTTTCTCGGCTGCTGGTTCGCCTCCCCAGTATCCGTTCTGCTGTGTGAGATCGGCTTTTTGAAGGCGTTCGGGGTCCGCCTGGAGTCGCCGCGGATTAAGTTTCGGGCGCAGTGTGACGGGAAAGTGGGTGACCCATTCTTCGAGCAGTCGCTGCGGATCGAGCAGTTTCCGATCCTCCTTCGTTTGGAAGCGCAGCAGTCCTCGAGCTTCGAGGTCCTTCATGACGGGGCCCACGGTGCCGAGCGCCACGCCGGCCCGCGCCGCGATCTCTCGATAGCTTGTGCGGATCAGGTCCGGGCGGCACAACAGTGCGAAGGCTATCTGGAGGCCGGCCGGATTCAAGGCGCGGAACCGATCATGGCGAAGTCCGGCGGGCCGAGCCTGGCCTGCAACGTAGACGAGCAGTCCTGGCCCTTCGAGATAGGCGTTGCCGGCGGTGTCGATGAAGGGCAAATGGAGTTGGCGGCAGCGTTCGGCGACTTCGCGCGTGATGTAGGGCGCGACCAGTACGGGCAACTCGGGCAAGGCTTGGCCCTGGGCCTTTACCATCGCGGGAGTCTCGAATCGGTCGACCGTTTTTATTTCCGCGCCGAAACGGTGCTTGCGACGTTGGGTTTTCACTTCGATAATAGCGTCGGCTCCACCGTTTCGGCCTGCCGCAGGGTGGACACGGGCATCGATCCCCGTGGTGCGCTTCAGTGCAAGAACGGCGGCATTCAGTGTGCGTTGTTCCTGAGTCGTCATGGCCATGGTCCAAAACAGCGAGCTAAAGTGCTTCTGTTCGCTACTTTAAATTGTACACGTTACGTGAACATTTTGCAATAGTGAACACACAGCACCGTCCGGTAGGCGCGCCGTTTTCTGGAGCGCCGGACATGGAACGAATTCTGGAAATCTTGCCGAGACTTTCGATTGATAATCGCAGCGTTCAAAGATCCTGCGCTTGAACCAGCGTGGGACCCAGATGGCACCCCAGGACCGCCCACGACGAACCGTATCAGAACCGTATCAAAACCCTCGAATCTGAGGCCGTTGGGGTTGTCGGCTGAGCGAAAGCAGACTCCCCAGATTATTGAAAAACCAAGGGATAGGTTAGAACTGAAGGAAGCTCTGGAGGCGGTTTGTGCGCCTCCTAAACACCCGACCCGGAGATGTGGCATCCGTTCAACTCGAGATTACATCCGGCACTACGACAAGAGCCCGCTCCCCTTCGTCTGGGTCCGCCAGCAGCAACCACCTCATTCGCAAACGGTGACAGTTTACGTGGCAAAGTACTTTTATGCCGAGTGTCACCATTTTGGCACCAAACTTGGGTAAAACCGGATGAAAAGGAAGGGAAACCAGTGAAATCAGATTCGGCGCAAACTGTTGATCGGCAAGCGGATTTGATTGATTTTGTTCAGCTTGCAAGAAGTGCAGAGTCGGTTTTCGAGACCGCCCGATTCAACCGCTCTCGCACCTCACCGAACCTTTATTCTACCTGATTTCCCAATCATTTTCGGGAAGTGTCACCAAGGGGTGCGGGTGCGCGGGTTGGGAGAGGCGCGCGGTCGATTCCATGCATATCCGCCCGCTTTTGCGCGGATGTTCGGTGGCACTGTAGACCGGAGCGTGAAGACGAGGTTACAGCGGGCATGTCCGCAGGCGCAGACACGCAGCGGTTGGGCAGGCGAAATCCGCGACGGACCCGCATACCGGGGCGCCTGCCCCACTGCTTGAATGGCGAGGCTACTTCACGCTATCGACTCTGATGGAGCCGTCGGTGAGGTTGCCCGTGAGAGTTACTTTCTTGCCAGCGGATTCCTTGACTTTGTCCTGGTCCGCGATTTTGTAGACCGTGCCGTCTTCGGTGACCAGCACGGCAGGTGAGCCGCGCTTCATGCAGTTCTGCGCGCAAGTCACGTTGCCCAGCATTTCCTTCTTGCCGGAGCATGCCTCATCTATGATGTACCCGGTCCACTCTCCTGCCATTGCCGAGCCGGCAGCCAGAATGAAAATGATCAGCTTCTTCATGTCGTCCCCTCCTCCTGCATCATCAGTATACGCGTTTCGGTGAAGCGGCGCAGGCTTCGAGCGCGTTTACAACTGTCAACTTTGATAGCGCCGGCGGGCTAATAGAACAGGTATTTACGCCACTGTGCGTCGCTTTTGCCGAGCATGCGCATCAGATGGCGGCTGGTGTGGAGGCTGAAAGGACGAGGCAGCCGCGCCAGCCGCATGCCCGCTTCCTCCGGCGTCCGATTGCCTTTGCGGTTGTTGCAGTGATGGCAGCAGGCCACCAGGTTTTCCCAGGCCGATTCGCCTGCCCGCGAGCGAGGGATCACGTGGTCGAGCGTCAGTTCCCCGGATGCCAAAGTGCGATGGCAGTACTGGCAGGTGTAACGGTCGCGCATCAGGATATTCTTACGCGACAGGGCTCGCGTCTGATGCGGGATGCGGCGGTATTCGAGCAGGCGGATCACCGACGGCAGGCGCACCGCCGCCCGCGCGGAATGAACCGCGCTGGCCGATTCTTCTTCCGCCGACGCCACCCCCTTGAGGACCAGCACCAGGGCGCGGCGCGCCCCGCAGATATTGATCGGCTCATAGCTGGCGTTGAGCACCAGCACCGGTTTTTGCAGTCGATCGGCCATTCAGGACGTTCCTCCCACAATGGATGGCGTTGCCCGGGGTGAAAGCGCAAAGCGCCGGTCGGCGCGGGCAACCGTCAGCAGTGCCACACGCGCGGCGCCGGCGCGCTTCAAGGCGAGCGCGCAGGCGGCGGCGGTCGAGCCGGTCGTCATCACATCGTCGATCAGCAGGATCTTGCGGCCCATCGCCAGGTCCGGCCGGCGGCAGGCGAAGGCGGCCGCCACGTTGCGCCGGCGGCTGGTATTGCTCAAGCTCGCCTGCGAGGCGGTGAAGCGCAGGCGGCGCAGCAGGCGGATTCGGGGGATGCCGGTGTGCGCAACGACGCAGCGCGCCAGCAGATCCGCCTGGTTGAATCCGCGCTGCCAGCGTTTCCGCCAGTGCAGCGGAACCGGCGTGACGCAGTCGAAGGCCTCGTCGCGCGGCAGCGCCCGCAGCAGCATGTCTCCCAACGGCCGGTCGAGCGTCCGCACTTTGCGGTACTTGTAGAGGTGGATCAACTGCCGCAGCGCGCCATCGTAGAAACCGAACGAGTAGGCGGCGTCAAAACCGCGCAGGCCGCTCCGGCACAGCGCGCAACGGCCTTCTTCATCGAGCGGGAACCGGTTGTGAAACGGCGTCCGGCAGGATACGCAAAAGAACTCGGCGTCGAGCGGAGCCGGCCCATGGAGGCATGCGGGGCACACGGGGATGCGGGAAATCTCATCGAGCGGCTGGCCGCACACGCGGCAATCGTCGGGGAGGAAAAGGGAAAAAAAGGCGCAAGAGGTTGCTCGGAAAAACCGGGGACCTAAATTCGAGATTGCGGCTTGCCGACTACTCGAGAAGACCCACCTCCGCCAAGACTTTCATTATAGCCGCAAACGGGCCAGCTAAAGCATGCCCCACCTATTTCAATTGGGTGAGGCCTTTGCCTTCGTCGATCAAGACGCGCTGGTTGGCGGCGACGTTTTGGAAACGCTGGCGGGCGCCGCTGGGCCAGGCGACTTCCAGATTGGCGGTCGGGTCTTTGCCGAGGCCGAAGGTGAGCGCGAGATCGCTTTGCGAACAGTAACTGGAGCCGCTGCGCACCATGTTCCACTGCTTGCCGCCGGCGCTCTCCAGGCGCACCACGGCGCCGATGCCGTCGCGGTTGGACTTAGTGCCGGCCAGGCGCACACACACCCAGTGGTTGCGATTGCCGCCATCGTTGCGCAGCAGGTGGGCGGGGCCGTTGTTGGTCGAGATGAGCAAATCGAGATCGCCATCGTGGTCGTAATCGGCATAAGCGGCGCCGCGCGCCACCATCGGCTGGGCGAAAGCAGGGCCTGATTGCCCACTTACGTTTTCGAATTTGTGGTTACCCAGATTGCGGAACAGGAGCGGCAGCTCGCGGTAACTCACCTTGGGCTGCACGCGGCCGATCTCGTCTTCGATGTGGCCATTGGCGGCGAATATGTCGGGGTAGCCATCCAGATCGTAGTCGAAGAAGAAGACGCCAAAGCTGAGCGAGAGCAGGCTGGCGCGTCCCACCGTGGAGGAGGGAGCCTCGTCGACGAACAGGCCGTTGCCTTCGTTGTGATACAGGCCGAGCATCTGGTTGGAGAAGTTGCCGATCAGCAAATGCGGGCGGCCGGAGCGGTCGTAATCGCCCGCGTCGGCGCCCATCGCGCCGCGGGCCACGCCATCCTCGCCGTAAGCGACACCGGCGGTCATGCCTTCTTCCTTGAACGTGCCGTTGCCCAGGTTGCGGTAGAGCTTGTTGGGCTGGGTGTCATTGGCGACGAAGATATCGGGCCAGCCGTCGCCGTTATAGTCGAGGATAGTCACGCCCAGCGACTTACTGGTCGGGTCACCCAGGCCGGCGCGTTCGGTAACATCCTCGAAGCGCCCGCCGCCCAGGTTATGATACAGGCGCGAGCGGGTGCCTTTGTAGGATTCCGGCGTGCAATACGACTTAGTGGCGCCATCCAGCGAACAGCGCAGATCGCCCTTCTCGGTCCACTGCACATAGTTGGCGACGAATAAGTCGAGCTTGCCATCGCGGTCGTAGTCCAGCCAGGCGGCGCTGGCGCCGAAGTTGGCGTTTTGAATGCCGGCCGCTTTGGTGACGTCGCGAAATTTGAAATTGCCCTCGTTGTGGAAGAGATGGTCGCCATCGAGCGCGGTGATATAGACGTCGTCGCGGCCGTCGTTGTCGTAATCGCCGATGGCCACGCCCATGCCGTAGATTTCGATGTCGAGACCGCTGCCCGCGGTGACGTCGGTGAAAGTGCCGTTGCGGTTGTTGCGATAAAGCGCGGCGGTGGTGCGGCGGCCGTGCGGCGTGAAGTCCTTGCCGTTGACGAACAGGATATCCGGCCAGCCGTCGCCATCGGCGTCGAAGAAAGCGGCGCCCGCGCCCAGCGTTTCCGGCAGGTACTTTTTGCCGGAGCGGCCGGCGTTGTGCGTGAAGTGGATGCCGGCCTGCGCGGTGACGTCGGTGAACACAATGGCCGGCCGATCCGGCGCCGCGGCCCAGGTCATGACGCGCGCCGTAGCCAGCGCGATGAGGCCCGCCGCAGCGGGGACGATGAGGATGTTGCGCTTCATGGCTGGACCTCGGCACCCAATGTCTGTACGAGACTGCTCCTGTGGGGCAGGATGGCATCCTGCGCGGCGATTGCCAATCGCCGCGCGTGCCGATTGTCAATCGGCACGCAGCTTATCAAGCTGCCCCACATGGCACCGGCCGGACTGGTCATTTCGCGAGAGTCCCCAACTCCGGTTTGACGGCGCTTTCGTGATCGTGGATCGGCTGGCGCTCGTTATTGTCTTCGGGGCTTCTCATGCGGGCCTTTTCGGTGATGGCCTGCGACGATTCGTCCGCCTTGAAGCGGCGGAACAGCGTCTCTTCGCGCGCCGCGCCGGCAGCGTCGCCCAGGCCGCGGTAGCACAGCATCAGCGTGTAGTGCATCTGCACGTCTTCCGGATCCACGGCGCATACCTGCCGCAGAATTTCGACGGCGGCAGCATACTGGCGTTTGAGGAACTGGATGCGCGCGATCTGGTTCAGCACCACGCGGTCGCGCGGATACTTCGACCGCACCACTTCGAGCGATTGGAGCGCGCCCTCGTAATCGCCATCGGCGCGCTGGGCGGCGGCTTTGAAAAACCAGATGCGGCCAAGTTCCCGGTTGATCGACATGGCTTTGTCGATATACGGTTTGGCGGCTTCGGTCTCGCCTTCCTGAACCAACGCCCGCGCCACGTTCAGCCAGCCATCGGCATAGCCGGGCTCGGCTTCGGTCACCTTTTGAAATGCGTATTCGGCGCCTCTCAAGTCGCCCTGGAGGAGCAAACCGATGCCCCAATCGTTCCATCGCTCGCGGTCCTGCTTGCGCGCCACCGGCGTCCAAGTGGGCTGGCCCAGCGGCACAGTCGCGTGCGATTCGGCCAGGGTGACGATGGGCAAATCCGGGATGCGGTCGCGAATGGCGCCCGAAACATTGGCCGGGATCGCCGTTTGCAGAAACTGATATTCGAGGCCGTTGTGATCGAGACCCAGCAGCGCCGGATCCTGGCCCGGCTTGGGTTGGCCGGCGTACGAAAACTGCGTGTAATACCAGGAAAATTTTCGATAATTCAGGCGCGCCGTGAAACTGATGGGACCGCGCGCGCCCTTCGGCACGGCCACGCGATAATGAACGGTGTCGGCGGCACCGGGCGGAATCAGGTGCACGTAGAGCACACTCCGCGCCTGCCAGGCGTTGCGCTTGTCGATGGGGTTCGAATTGGCGTCGAGCTGATACGACCGGTAGAAATGCGCGCCCGGATCGACCGGCCCCTTGCCGTTATCCGCCACGTTGCCGCTCCAGAAAATGATGCGGCCGTCGGCGTCGCGGGCTTGCAGCCCCAGCCATACGTCGAAGGCGTCGACGGTGCCGGCGGGGAAGAAGTGGCCGATCTTGCGCGTGCGCACCACCACGTCCACGCGCGCGGTTTTGCCGGCTTCGAGCACCGCGCCCGAAGCGTCAATCGGTGCCGCGATCTTGCCGACTTCGCGAATCAACGCCGGAGCGGACTGTTCGGATTCCTCGCCCACGCCGAACGTGGTGTTGGCAGCCACCGTGTTATCGGCGCGGCGCAGCATGGCGGCCGGCCCTTGCGTGTCTTCGACCGGCGACACCGCGAATATATCCACCGTGACGAATCCCGATTGGAGAAACTTCTTGGTAGCTTCCAACTGGGTTGTGTCCTGGTTGGCGTAAGCGACGGCGGTATTGGCGGCGGCGAAGCGGTGGGAATGCACGTTGCCATCCACGTTGCCGGGATCGCGCGAGGCGACCAGCGGCATGTGGCAATCGGCGCAGGCCTTGGATTTGTCGGGATAGTAGAACGAGCGCGCGCCCTGGCCGGAAACGCCGCTGGCCTGCCAGTTGTCGTAATCGTCGAAGCCGCGGAACCAGCGGTACGTGTTCACCGGCACGTCCAGATGCACTTTGTGGCACGCCGCGCAGAATTCGGCATCCTTCATGAACGGCTTGAGGAAAGTCTGGCGATGCGGCTGCGGGTTGAGGTACGTGAGGAAAGTGTCCACCGCCTGCATGTACCGGTTGTGGCTGGAGGCGATTTCGTGCAGCGGCGGATACTCCATGGTGAAATCGTTGTTGCCCATGGTGCTGCCGACGTGGACGATGGCGTGGCACGACATGCAGCCGAGGCCGGCCTGCGCCTCGGGCGTATCGATCTGCTCCTTGATGGGACGGTCGAAGCGGCCGTTGAAGAAGACCGCGTGATCGTGACAGCCGGCGCACCACTTACTCGGGCGCGTGCCGGCGACATCCTGGAAGTACTCGATGGCTTTCCGATAGAACTGATTGTTGAACGAGGCGAAGTGGTGCGTGGAGCTTGTCCACTGCTCGTAGATATCTTTGTGACAGCGGCCGCAGTCTTTCGAATCCATGAAGAAGTTGGATGGGATGATGTGGCCGGTGTTGGTCTGCGCGGATGCCGGAGCGAAGGGCGAACTGGCGCCGGCGCCCTCCTCATTCATCGAAAGTGGAGGAGAGGAAGGATTCACGATGTGGGCGCTCGGGTCGGGATAAGTGCGGGTCCAGATCCACGAGACGAGCACCAGCAACACCGCCGCGGCAAAGGAACCGCGCAGCAGGCCGCGGCCGCGAGTGAGTATGTTCACGATCAGCGGCAATGCCACCAGCGACAGCGCAATGTGCAGCCATAAAACAAAATGATGATCGCGCGTGTTGCCGTAGAACACCAGAAACAGCGCCGGCAGGCCCGCCAGCAGAAACGCTCCGGCCGGCTGCGGATGGCTTCTCACGAAACGGAGGGCGATGGCCATCAGGGCCAAACCCAGCGCAAGGTGCAGCACCACGTTGGCCATGTAGAAGACGCTGGCGCGCGGGAAGGCAACCAGGTAGCCGCTATTGACGATTAGCAGAGCCAATCCGGCGATGGCAGCGCGGATGAGGTTCGTTCTGTTCATGGCGAATTCTTAAGGCGTGGCGCACGCACTCTTGCGTGCCGCGTCGAGACTCTTCTCGACGCCTTTGTGCGCCCAGGCGGCGGGCGTCGGCAGGAGTGCCGACGCGGCACGCAAGAGTGCGTGCGCCACGCTTTCACGGGCGCGACTCCGCGGACTCCTCGACCGGCGCCAGGGGGCGGATCAGCCGCAGGGCGGGGCGCGTCAGGTATTCGCGTTGGTATTGGGCGTGCTCCGCGTCGGTCGGATAGTGCTCGCCCGCCGGGTACGGATAGCGGCTCATGGCGTGGAAGGGCAGCGGCAACACGGATTGCGAAAACGCCGTGTTGGCGTCGGCGTCCTTGGCCCAACCGTCCACCAGCAGCAGGAAATCGCGCTTCCATCCGGCAGGCACGGGTGGCAGGCCGGCGGCGCTGAAGCGCATGCGGATCTCGTCGCCCGAACCCATCACCACCATGCGGTCGTCGGGTTCGGCCAACAGCGTCTCGACCGGGCCGTAGCGGGTGTACAAGCCCGGCGTGGGGTTCCACATCGAAGTGAAACTGACGGTCGAGTAATCGAACTGCTCCGGTTGTGTGCGCTGGGGATGAATCAACGGTTTCGAGAAGCCGCGGAAATGGAGATCGGCGTCGGCGAGAGGCATGCGCGTCAGGTGGACATCGGGTGCCGCGTTGTCTTCCACCAGGTAAATCTCGTCCCAATAGACGCACAGGTTGGTGACGATGCGGACCTCGCGCGAGGCGGACAGAAACTTGCCGGCCAGGTCGACCGCCATCGGCTTCGGTTTGCCGGAGGGCATGCCCATGTCCTCGATCACGGTCTTCCAGTTGCCGGCGGCGTCCTTCACCTGAAGGTACGGGAACACCAGGTCGCGGTGCGCCTGCGAGGCGGAAAGGAAGGTGCTGCCATCGGCCCAGTCCACCCAGCCGTAGAGAATCAGCGCGGCGTGGTTGGAGCGGGCGGCGTCGCCGAAATCGAGATCCAGATGATGCAGTTCGGCTACGCCGGCCAGGTCGCGGCGGAAGGAATCCGGATAGACCTGGTCGCGCCGGAGCACGGCGGCGCGCACATCGGCGCCGTTCGAATCGTGCGCCGCCACCGGATAGATTTTGCGTGTGACGCCGAACAGGCGGAACTCGGGAAATGGCGGCGACTTGAATTTTTCGTTGGTGACGATATCGGTGCCCGCCGGATGATCGAGCGCCATCAGCTTGATCTGGTCGAGATACGAAACCTCGCGCAGTTCCTCGGTGACGCGGACTTCGTAAGCGCCATCGCGCGGCTGAAGCGCCTCGGCCGGGATCGAAACATATTCCTGGTGATCCACCGGAAAGAATTCGCCATCGCCCGAACTGGCGCCGAGCGGGGCCACGCCCAGCACGTCGGTGATGAACTGGAAGCGGTTGCCATTCCAGGTGAAGATCATCGGGCAGGAGCCGGCCAGGCGCGGCGCTTCCTTGATCGAATCCACCTTGTTCACCGGCTGGCTGGTTTCGTTCTGCACCAGGCCATTGGGCCAGGTGATGCGCACCGTATCCACCTTGGTGCGATCACCGAGGCGGAAGACGGCGGGCACGCCCGAGTAAGTGACCTTTTCGTAACTGGTGCCGGCCTTCACTTCCACCTTGGCGTTGACCGCGGCCTTGGGGTTCTTCTCGCCGGTGAGAGCCACTTCGATCCAGTTGCCGTAGTTGGGCGTGACGTCATGGCGGATCATGAGCGACCCATCCGGATCGATGCGCGCGCGGTCCAGGCGTCCGTTGCCATCGAAATCGGCGAGCACTTCGCGCGGCGGCATGGCTTCGTCGGGCGGCGCGGGCTGCACCTCGAGTTTACCCGGGCGGTTGAGCAGGAGTAAGCCGGCGGCGAGAAGGTCGGTGCGGCCATCGCGGTTCACATCGCGCGCCACCAAGCTGCCGGCGCCCGCGGGCAGCGCATCGAGCGGCACGGCTTCATAGTGGCCCACCAGGCGGTCGCGGTATAGAACGGCGCGCCGGTCGTCATAAGTCACCACTAAGTCGAAGTACGGCGTGTCCGGTTCCAGATCGAAGCGGACCGCGTCGCGGGCGGGGCCGCTCACAAACGGGAAGCGCGTGGTTTCATCGCTGAAGCCGGCCTCGCCGTTGTTGCGCATCAATTTCGATTGCGGGCCGATGAGGAACAGGTCTTCGTCGTAATCGTGATCGTAATCGAGCCAGACGGCGGTGTGGTAAACGCCTTTGGCGAGGTCGGCGTGCTTCTGGAAATGGCCGTTGACGTTGCGATAGAGGGCCGCGCCGGCGTGGGTGATGACGCAGAGATCCGGCAAACCGTCGTTATCGAAATCGCCGGGGATGATCGAAACCACGTCGCGCAGCGTTTCCAACCCCGAATCGGGCACCGGCGTTTTGCCGTTGCGGAAGAGTTGCGCGCGCCCGTCGCCCCAGGCGATCAGGCTGGGCCGCGGACCGCCATCCAGATCGAGCACCGCCAGGCCCGCCTCGTCGCCGGTGAATCCAGAGGCGATCTTCTCATCGCGATATACGGGCGCAGCCAGCGGAGCGGGTGGCGGTTCATCGATGGGATCGTAAATCTCCGCGTAGGTGCACCAGTCCATATCCTCCGGAATGGCGGCGCCCTCCTGGCGCTGTTTGGCCTCCTGGAAGATACGCAGTTCGGTGGCCGCATCGGCCGGACGGTTCACCTGCCGGTACAGGCCGTAGAGCTGAAAATGCGGCGCGGCCAGCAGCGGGTTCAGGTCGCGCGCGGTCTCGAATTGTTTGATGGCGTCGGCGGTCTCGCCTTTCATTTTGAGCAGTGTGCCGATCTGGTAGTGGGTCACCGGCTCGGTGGGAACCAGCCGCGCCATGCCCTGAAATTCGACGAGAGATTTGTCGAACTCGCTCTCCCTCTTATACGCGACGCCCAGGTTGAACCAGGTGTGCGGCAGCTTGGGGTCCTGCTTCTGGGCCTTTTCCAGTTCGGCGATCCCGCGCTCCAGTTCGCCGACGCGCAGCAGCGCCAGCCCGTAATTCACCCGTTCGCGCATGGAGCCCGGCGCCATCTCGAGCGCGGTATGGAATTCGGTCACCGCCTGCAGTTGCGTGGTCGGGTTCTCATAGAACGCTTTGCCCAGGTTGCGCTGCTCCCAGAGCTGCGCCTCGTGCGCCCGATCGATTTGCGCGTGATTCGTCTGAGGGTGGGCCAGCCACGCCAACCCACAGATTGCTATGATTACCGGGAAAACCTCGCGGCGTAATGGCATTGTGAGACCCGTTCGTAATAGCAGACGCCCTCCTCGACGACACCACCGGTGCCGTCAAAATATCATAGTAGGCGCGATGCGGCCATAATGGGAACATACTAGTGGAGCAAGGCCGATCTCCGACAATCCGCTTGTTGGCCGGGCTGGCCGTCACGCTATCGGCGGTGATGGTGTACTCGGCGTACACGATTGTGCAACTGCGCAGTCTGGAGCAGTTGCAGGCTTCCATCATCGACCGCAACCGCACCGATTCGCTGTTGCTGCTGCGCATTCAGAACAACCTGAACACGCTGGCGGTGACCATGCGGGACATGCTGGAAGGAAGCGAGCCGTATCCGCTGACCGCCTGGCGGGCGCCGTTTCACCGCATCCGTACCGACCTGGACGACGCGCTCGAGCAGGAGAGCCGCTCTACGCCGCTCGACCGCAACGCCGACCAGCGCGCCTATCTGTCGAGCAACGTGACGCAGTTCTGGGATGCGCTGGATCGCGTTTTCGCGCTGGCGGAGAACGATCCCGCCAAAGCGCGCGACCTGATCCGCATCTCGCTCGAAGCGCGGCAGGAGGCGCTGAGCACGGCGGTGGCGCGGCTGCTGGTGTCCAACAACGAGAACGAGCAGGACGCCGCCGCGCGCACGCAGGCCATCTACACGCAGACCAAGCGCAACGTCTACATTTTCCTGGCGGCCGTGCTGATCGTGGTGGTGCTCACCAGCATCTACCTGGTGATTTACAACCGGCGGATGTTCCAGCACGTGGCCACGCTTTCCGAGCGTCGCAGCGAGCTGGCGCGGCAGTTGATATCGATGCAGGAAAACACTTTTCGTTCGATCTCGCGCGAGCTGCACGACGAATTCGGCCAGATTCTTACCGCCGTCGGCGCCATGTTGCAGCGCGCCCAGCGCCGCACGCCGCAGGAGGCCGGCACGGACCGCACCGATCTGCGCGAGATCCACGAAACCGTGCAATCCACGCTCGAAAAAGTGCGCACCCTGTCGCAGGCGCTGCACCCGGTGGTGCTCGACGACGCCGGCTTTGAAGGCGCCGTGGACGCCTACCTGCCGCGCTACGAGAAGCAGACCGGCATCGCGATCCATTACGAGAAAAGCGGCGCCGGCCGCGAGCTGGACCGCGGCATCGCGATCCATCTGTATCGCGTGCTCCAAGAGGCGCTCAATAATGTCGCACGCCATTCGAAATCGAAAACCGCGGCGGTGCGGCTCTCCTTCCTGCCCGGGTCGGTGGTGCTGGAAGTGGAGGATGAAGGCGTCGGTTTCGGCACGCGCGATGGGCAAGGGATGGGCCTGGTTTCGATGCGCGAACGCGCCGAGCTGGTCAACGGCCAGGTGGAATTCATCCAGAGAGAAGGCGGCGGCGCGCTGGTAAGATTGACGGTGCCGACGCCAGCGTGATCCGCCCGGTCAGGACCTGGATCGCGCGGCTTGCGCATGCATCCGGTTCCCTATGGGTCGAAGCTCGCGGACGAGCTGGTTTTGGCGCTCGATCCGTTGTTCAGAGGCGCTGAGCTCGTAAGTGAAGCCGGACGCGGTGTGCTCCCGCAAGGCCTGGTTAGGGGATTGGAGCTGTTTACGCAGCTCGGCGTGTATGTTGGCGCTCTCCCCCACATAGATCCATTCGCGCGCATTCGAGAGTCCGTAAACGCCCGATGCCGCGGGCGCATTCTTGTCGACCGAGATCGCGTTGAACGGGCGGTTTCCATGATTCTCGAAAGGCACTATTTGGCTTCTCCTGGCTGAAGAACCACCGGCTTCCGAACGGCAGGCGCGGCCCTGCGCGCACGATTGACGCTCGCCTCCAGTTCATCCACCGGCTGCTCGACCGCCCATTCGCGGGCTGGATAAATCCACGAGAGGAATCGATGAGGCCACGACTCCACGACTTGAGATGTCAGAACCGTCATATGATCCTCCCTTCAGTAGTAGAAGTCTTCAGCCGACTCGCGGCCGGGATTTTGGAGCTCGGCCCGTAGCGGATGGATGTCCCATTCCGTCCACAGGCTGACCAATGCGGCAAGACCAGCCATCAATGCACACAGAGGTACGGCAGCCATCGAATGAGTGGAAATGAAGCTGGAAAACATGCGCACCCTTCCCGGAAATGGTTAGGCTAAGAAGGGAAGCCAGGCGAGCTGACTTAGTTTCAGATCACCTGTAGATTGGGCGGAAGTGTCCAGTCACTAACTTAAGCCTAGGTTAGTTGCCCATGCTTGTCAAGATAAATGCGGAATAAGGCGCGTAAGTTGCTGATTCGGAACAGGCCGGCTAAGAATGCGCGATTGCCTCGACAGCAACTGATCCGGCCCACTGATGCCGTACCCTGTTAAACTCCAACTCATGAAGCTCTGGTTCGCGCTGGCGGTGTTGGGCGTTGCGGCGGCCGCGCCGGGGCATCGATTCGCGTGTACCGACTACACCCAGGGCAAGGTCTTTGTGGTGGACGGCGAGGGAAAAGTGGAATGGACCTACGATGCTCCGCACGCAAACGACATCTGGGTGCTCCCCAACGGCAACCTGCTGTTCAATACAGGACACGGAGTCAAAGAAGTGAGGCGCGACCGGACGGTGGTGTTCTCTTATGAATCCAGCAGCGAGATCTACGCCTGCCAGCGGCTTCCCAATGGCAACACATTCATCGGCGAATCGAATGCCGGCCGGCTGCTGGAGGTGAATCCGGCGGGGCGGATCGTTCACCAGGTCCGGCTGTTGCCGGAGGGTACTGACGGTGGCTCGGCGTATATGCGCAATGCGCGGCGGCTCGCCGATGGCAACTACCTGGTGGCTCATTACGGGGCGCAGGTGGTTCGCGAGTACGGTCCGGACGGCAAGGTTGTGTGGCAGGTGGCGGCGCCCGGCGGGCCGCACAGCGTGGTACGCCTGCCGGATGGCAACACGCTGATTGCGAGCGCCGACCGGGACGGCGCTCCGGCGCGGGTGTTCGAAGTCACGCCGGATGGGCGAACGGTGTGGGAGGTGCGGGGCGAGGAGTTGCCCGGCATCAGCCTGAAGTTCATGGCTGGGCTGCACCGGCTGCCCAACGGCAACACGGTGATGAGCAACTGGCTGGGGCACGGCCAGTTCGGCAAGGCGCCTCACCTGATCGAGGTAACGCGGGACAAGCGGGTGGTCTGGACCTATGCCGATTTCGAGACCATGCAGACCATCTCGAGTGTCCAGCTTCTGGATGTGGCCGGCGACGCGATCGCCGGTACGGTTTTGCATTGAGGATTGAGGGAGGAACTGCACCATGAACCGGCGAAGTTTCCTGTATAGCGGCGCCGCGCTGGGAGCGGTCCGGCCGAGCTTGGCCGCCACGGCTAAAGACGGGCTTCTCGAAAAAGTCTCGCAAGCCGCGCTGGCCATGCAGCGCCATTCCTGGGAGCAGGGAATCCT
>Ga0181530_10001957_pt1 | contig 25183 bp, 21 predicted proteins | sample PEATcosm2014_Bin_42_FD_119769 | JGI IMG/M metagenome (GOLD analysis project Ga0181530, IMG submission 119769) | Peatland microbial communities from MTU Mesocosm Facility, Houghton, MI, USA - PEATcosm2014_Bin10_60_metaG | ecosystem: Environmental > Terrestrial > Soil > Wetlands > Peat | place... | reverse complement strand
TTGGTGGACCTGGTCGGGATCGAACCGACGACCTCTTCCATGCCATGGAAGCGCGCTCCCAAACTGCGCCACAGGCCCACAAGGAAGGAACAACTCTCTTATTGTCGTAGCTCAGGGCCGGCAAGTCAAACGCGGCAAGGGCGCTACAAAAACGGCGGCGCTACGCGCGGCAGCCGGCTTCGAGCGAGGGCACGTCCTGGTGCTTGTACATGAGGAAGAACTCGCGATGGCCGAGGCGCTCGGGCTTGCTTTCGCGGCCTGAGGCCACATCGGCGATCAGGTCCATGAGCTCTGCGGCTGCCTCGTCCATGGTGAGCTCGCCGGAGAGCACGCGGCCGGCGTTGAAGTCCATGTCTTCGGTCATGTTCCGATAGGTGCGCTGGTTACCGGTGACCTTGATGAGCGGGGCGACGGCGCTGCCGATCACGCTGCCGCGGCCGGTGATAAAGAGCACGATCTGCGCGCCGGCGGCGATCAGATCCATGATGCCTTCTGTGTCGTTGGGGTTGGTGTAGCCGAACTGCATGAAGTGCTCATCAGGAACAGAGTCGAGAATCCAGAGGCCGGGTTGCGGCGGGCGCTCGGAGACTCGAATAACGCCCTGGATGGGCCGGCTGCCGCCCTTGGCGAAAGCGCCCATGCTTTTTTCTTCGATGGTGGTGAGGCCTCCGGCGAAGTTGCCGGGCGCGACGGAGTACTGGCGCACCGCCTTGCAGTAGTTGAGCATTTTGTCGTAGGTTGCGCCGAGCTGCTGCGCTGCCTGGGGCGAGGCTGCGCGCGAAGTCATCAGATCGCGGAGGCCGATCATTTCCACGACTTCTTCGAAAATCGCTGAGCCGCCGTGATCGACCAATCGATCAAAAGTCCGGCCGACAACGGGATTGCCCGCCAGCCCGGACGTTCCATCCGACCCGCCGCACTCGGCGCCGATGGTCAGATCGGCCCAGGTCATGGGCACTTTGATGGCGTTTTCCTGGGCGCGGGTGCGGAGCGAGGCCAGTAGGTTTTTCCCGTAGGTGACGCTCAAGCGCGTGCCGCCGTGCTCCTGAATGAAGAAGGACTCAGCGGGGCGGCCGGAAGCGCGCACGGCCTCGGCGATGCGGTGCGGCTGCGTGTACTCGCAGCCGAGGCCCACCGCGAGCACGCCGCCGATGATGGGATGCGTGGCCAGCGCGAGCATGAGACGGATGGCATAGTCGTTGTCGTAGCAGCCGGGAAAGCCGATGACGTGCGTGTCGGGCTCGTCTTTGGCAATTTCCTGCGCCACAAAGCTCGCACACTCGACGGTGTAGACGACGAGGATATGATTGCGAATGCCTTTGCGGCCGTCGGGGCGGAAGTAGCCGGTCCAACTGCGGTCGGAGATTTGATTGGCGGCCCGATTAGTGGCGCGGTCAAGTATCGGTTCATGCATAGGCGTTGTCTCCCGGCTCGCCGGTGTGGACGTCGAAGTGGCCGGAGCGCTCGTCGAGCTGGCTACGGCAGTTGTGGAGATGCACCCATTCGCCGGGCTCGATCTGGCGCATGGCGACGCCGATGACGATTCCAAATTTGACGACAGGCGCGCCTTCGGGGATGGCCGCGAGGGCCACCTTGTGGCCGAGCTCGATTTTCTCGCGCGCAGTCAGATCGTGTAGTCCGGCGGGGCCGACGATCTGGAGCGGCGCGCCTGCCGCGGCCTCACCGAGCAACGTGGCGACGTTGTCGGAGGCGTGCACCTGAAAGGCCGAAGCTGCGGATTCGAAAGGCATCGCGGAGAACTCCGTAAGGTTGGCTGACTGAAGCAGCCGGGCCGGAAGAACCTGCGTGCGGCCTTCGGCTGACACCTATTCTATGGCGAAGACCGCATAAACGGTGGCTTCGCGGCTGACTTTGCGCGGCTCGACGGCCAGGGGTGGTGGAGCTGCCGCTCCGCCAGACAGTCGGTTCATCTCATACATGACCGGGCGCGGCGTCGGAGACGAAACTTGATTTGAGACATAGATCAGCGTGCCCAGACGCACTCCCATGCCTTTGGCCAGCACTTCGCCGTTCTGGCGGGCGCGCGATGCGGCCTCATCGAGAGCCTGTGCATCCAGCGCTTTCTCGTCCTTGACGGTCCAATCGATCTGGCCACTGTCTGTGGCGCCTGCTGTGACGGCGACATCGAGAATCTCGGCGGCGCGCTCGGGCGGCACTCTTACAGTCCATTGCTGGCTGAGCTTGAATTTATGCGGCTTGGACCAGTCGCGATCGAGGTATTGCGATTGGCTTTGGATTGAATCCTCGGGAATTCCCGCCTGCTTGATTGCGCTGATGATGGCGTTCGAGGCGCGGGCTCCGTCGGCGTAGGCGGATTTTGCGTCCTCGGGTTGGGTGTCGAAGCCGATGTGCAGAATGGCGAGCTCGGGTTCGACCGAGACGCTCCCGGTCGCGCTGACGGTCAAGGTGCGATTGGTAGAGTCGACTTTCAGTCCAGGCTGTGCGACTTGCTGGGCGGTAGCGAAGGCACATCCAGCGAGCAGCGCGATGGAAGCGATGAAGCATTTTGCAGACATGCAATTGTCTCCTTATCCTTCGAACGCGAAGTATAAGGGAGCTTGCAGGGAAATTCCTCACAATGCCTGCGATGTTTCGTTTGGGCGCGCTTAATTAGGCTTTGTTGCGTGCTTTGCGGCGAACTGGCGGAGCTTTTCGAGTGTAGCAGCGGCTTGGCCGGAGTCGATGGCTTCGGCGCCCATGGCCACGCCCTCTTTGAGGTCCCCGGCGAGGCCCGCAGCCACAAGGACGGCAGCGGCGTTGAGCAGGACCACGTCGCGGCGCGCGCCGGGAATGCCGGTGAGCACGTCGTAGAGCAGCGCCTTGTTGGTTTCGATATCGCCGCCGGTGAACTGATCGATTGTGGTGCGTTCGAGGCCGGCCATTTCCGGCGTGACGCGCGCGGCCTTAAGCTCCGGCTTGCCTTCGGCATTCTCTTCAACGCGCGCGACGACGGATTCGCCGGTGGTGGTGAGCTCGTCAATGCCATCGGTCCCGTGGACGACGAAGGCGCGCCGAGCACCGAGCGCCAGGAGCGTGCGGCCGACAAGAAGCACGCGGCTGGGAGCGAGCACGCCGATGACCTGCGTGCGCGCGTGCGCCGGGTTGGTGAGCGGGCCCACCAGGTTGAAGATCGTCCGGAAGCCGAGAGCGCGGCGCAACGGGCCGAGAGCTTTCATGGCCGGGTGATAGAGCGGCGCGTAGAGGAAGACAAATCCTGTTTCGCGCAGGCACTTGACGGCCAGATCCGGGCCGAGTTCGATAGGCACGCCGAGGGCTTCTAAAACATCTGCAGCCCCGCAGCGCGAGGTGACGGCGCGATTGCCGTGCTTGGCCACCCTGGCGCCAGCGGCGGAGGCTACCAACGCAGCGCCGCAGGAGATGTTGAAGGTCTGCGGGCCGCCGCCGCCGGTACCAACGCAATCGACGAGCTCCGCTGTTTCCTCTTCCGTGAAGGGCATGGGAACGGAGTGCTGGCGCATCACGTCCACAAAGCCAGCGAGCTCCGGCGCCTGCTCACCGCGCGTTGCAAACACGGCAAGCATGGCGGCGGTTTCCACGTCGGGCACGTTTCCCGCGAGGATTTCCTCGAGCACGGCGGCTGCCTGCTCGCGGGTGAGCGCAGTGCCGACTTCGGCGAGCGGGCGAAGCAGTTCCTTCACCAACGACATGAGAAAAGTATGGCAGAGCCGGGGCTGAGGTGCGAAGGACCGGCGGCCAAGCCAGTTCCAGGATTTGTATACCCAATCTTTTTGCTTTCTCACCCTTTTCGCAAAAACACGAAAAGGATGGGGCACGGAAGCGATGTGAACCCATTTAGGAATCGTTCCAGCGGCGGCGCGCGGACGGCGCCCCCAAGAGCTGAGATTATCCCGTGAATCTGCGTGGTAATCTGAAAATTGCCCGAGGTCCCTACCCCTTTGAAAATTCACGAGTACCAAGCAAAAGCGATTCTGGCGAAGTACGGCGTGCCCGTGCCCAAAGGCGAGATGGCGAACACGCTGGAAGAAGCCAACGACGTGGCTCGTACGCGGTTTGCCGACGGCGCATCGGGCGTGGTGGTGAAGGCGCAGATTCACGCCGGAGGCCGCGGCAAGGGCGGCGGCGTGAAGGTGGCGAAGACGCGCGAACACGCCGAGATGCACGCGAAAAACATCCTGGGCATGACGCTGGTGACGCATCAGACTGGCCCGCAGGGACAAAAGGTGCAGCGGCTGCTCATCGAGGAAACCGCGGCTATTGAGCGCGAGCTCTATTTGGGCATCGTGCTCGACCGCGCGACGGGCAGGCTGGTGTTCATGGCTTCGCAGGCCGGCGGCATGGAGATTGAAGAGGTTGCGGCGAAGGACCCCACGGCCATTTACAAAGAGACCATCGATCCGACCGTAGGATTTTGGCCATGGCAGGCGCGCAAACTGGCCTTTGCGCTGGGACTCAAAGCCGCGCAGATCAACCAGGCAGTGATGTTCTTTCAGAGCCTGTACACGGCCTTTATCGAAACCGATGCTTCGCTGATCGAGATTAATCCCTTCATCACGACCACGGACGGCAAGCTCTTCGCGCTCGATGCCAAGATTACTTTCGACGACAACGCGCTCTTCCGGCACGCCGACATCAAGGCGCTGCGCGACATTGCCGAAGAGGATCCGCTGGAAGTAGAGGCGAGCAAGTACGCGCTCAACTACATCAAGCTGGACGGGTCGATTGCGTGCATGGTGAACGGCGCGGGCCTGGCCATGGCGACGATGGACATTATTCAGTACGCAGGCGGCAGCCCCGCGAATTTTCTGGACGTGGGCGGCGGCGCGACCCAGGAGCAGATCGAGCACGCCTTCGAGATTTTGCTTTCGGACGCGCATGTGAAGGCGATCTTCATCAACATCTTCGGCGGCATTCTGCGCGTGGATCGCCTGGCGACGGGTGTGGTGGCGGCGGCGCGCAAGCTCAACGTAAAGGTGCCGATTGTGCTGCGGCTCGAAGGCACAAACGTGGAAGAAGGGCGGAAGATTCTGAAGGAGTCGGGGCTGAACTTCCAGGTGGGCGCAACGATGAAAGAAGCGGCTGAACTTGTGGTGGCCGCAGCGGCGAGGGCATAAAGATGGCAGTTTTGGTAGATAAAAACACGCGGCTGATCGTGCAGGGCATTACGGGCAAGGAAGGCACCTTCCACGCCATGGCTTGCGCGGAGTACGGCACCAGAGTGGTGGGCGGGGTGACGCCCGGCAAGGGCGGGACGATGCACGAGGGCTGGCCGGTGTTCAATACCGTGGCCGAAGCCGTGGCCAAAACGGGCGCCAACGCGACCATGATCTTTGTGCCGCCGCCGTTTGCCGCCGATGCCATTCTCGAGGCCGAGGATGCGGGGATGCCGCTGATCGTCTGCATTACGGAAGGTATTCCGACTCTCGATATGGTGAAGGTGTGGGCCAAGCTGAAGAATTCCCAATCGCGGCTGGTGGGCCCGAACTGCCCGGGCGTGATTTCTCCGGGGAAAGCGAAGATCGGCATCATGCCGGGGCGCATTCACAAGGAAGGCTCGATCGGAATCGTGTCTCGTTCTGGGACACTCACCTACGAGGCTGTCCACCAACTGACGCAGCGTGGCATTGGGCAGTCGACCGCAATCGGCATTGGCGGCGATCCGATTATCGGGACCACGCACATCGATGCGTTGCGGCTTTTGAATGACGATCCCGAAACGGAAGCCATCATCATGATCGGCGAAATTGGCGGTTCGGCCGAAGAAGCTGCGGCGGAGTTTGTGAAGAAGCATGTAAAGAAGCCGGTGGTGGGCTTCATCGCGGGACAAACCGCGCCTCCGGGGCGGCGCATGGGCCACGCCGGCGCCATCATCAGCGGAGGCCAGGGAACGGCCGCCGACAAGATGAAGGCCATGGAAGCCGCGGGCATTCACGTGGTGGTGTCGCCGGCCGAGATTGGCGCGGCGCTGGCTGAGGTGATCGGCAGGGCGTAAAGGCAGCTCTCAGCTCCTAGCTTCTAGCTCCTAGCTTTTCCATGCGAAGGGAAATGTTGCGGTCAAGCCGGATAGCGCTGCCAGGGCGCTAGCTGAGCGGGCGGAATTGTCCCTGTCTGGAGAAGCTGTGCTTGTGTAGCGAATCGCGACACATTTCAGTAACCTACCTTGGATTACTACTATTCTTGATGCTTTCTCAGAAGTTTTCACCACAATAAGAGAGTCAGAGAGATAATCGACCTATCGATTACGTCATCGGGCCCCCAAATGGATACTGCAGTGGCCGAACGTGCGTCCGGACGCAACACAGCCGCAGACTTTATCCGTTTGCAGAAGCTGACGACCGCGCAAGCGGAACATAAAAGCCATCGAAGGCCCGGGGATTGATGTGATTCGCCGCGTGGGAGAGTGATTCCGTAGAAGATGAACGGGACTTCATGAGTTCGTCCCGTTCCTCGGTCGCGGCTTCGCGCCTATCCATCGGGAAATCTAACTTGCTGTTGTGAAGGCGTTGCCTTGCCCCGGATAGAAGTGTTGTGAATCCTTGCCGCCGCTGCCGCGGATGAACCGCCATCTGGCGGGCTCTGTTGCGAACCGGGGCGAGACAAGGATTCGCGGAACTGCGTTGGATTCTATGGATTGCTCTTTGCTGTCGCCGGCGGGAATAAAGCCGGTGGGTTATCGGTTCGGGGAATTTCGGCTGGACGCCGATGGGAAGTTGCTGCGTGGTGAGACAGCGCTGGAGCTCCCCGCGGAAGAGCTGGCCCTGCTGCGCGCGCTGCTGGCGCGGGCGGGCGAAGTGGTTTCAGCGAGCGAGTTGAGCTACGCCGTGTGGGGCGAAGCGCACGTTTCCAGCCACCGGCTTACGGCGTGTCTCGCATCCCTGAAAGAACGTCTGCAACCAGCGGATTGCATTGAGAGCGTGTACCGGCGCGGCTACCGCATTTCAGCCAGCGCGGAGCGCGGCGGACATTTGCGGTCGAGCGCGTTGCCGCTGCTGGCGATTCTGCCTTTCTCCACCGGGTATGACGTTCCCGAGTATTTCGGTCTGGCGATTGCAGAACAGACCATGAAACAGCTGAGCCGCGTCCGCCCCGCGGTGGCAACGATCGCGGCCCGGGACTCGGCGTGTACCCTGGCGCGGCGTGGTCTGGCCGCGCAGGAGATTGGCAAGATGCTGCACGCGGAGCTGATCCTCACGGGGCGGATTCTTGCCACGCCGGGACGGCACCGGCTGCGCGTGGAGACGATCCGCGTGGAGGATGGCGCGTCCCTGTGGGTGGAAGACGTGATTGCGGAGCGCGAACAGGTCGCGGAGCTGGCAGATGAGCTGGTAAACAGTGTGACATCGCGGCTGCGGGCTGGGGAAATTTCCATCGCAATCGAAGCCCGGGCCGAGGCGGTGCCGGTGGTGAAGCGGGCAGCATCACAGGCGCAACGCGAGGCTCATGACCTCTATCTGCGCGCCCACTACGAAGGTCGGAACATGGAGCGGCACCGCATGCAGGATGCCATGGGCCGGCTGCTGCGTGCGATCGAGTTGGATCCCGCGCTGATGGCAGCACGCGTGGAGCTTGCACAACTGGCCGTTTTGCAGTGCCTCTACGGCTACCTGTCTCCACGAATCGCGGCCGCTACCGTCCGCCGGACGGCGGATGGAATTCCGGAATTGAACGCGCAGGCCGAAGCCCTGTTGCCTGCGCTCGGTTGGATGGAATTTCATTTCGACCGCGATGCGCGCTCGGCCCTGCGGATGATGGCGCGCTCCACGGGGCTGCCTTACGATGCCACGAATACGCGGGCCCGCGGATGGCTTCTGCTCAGCCGGCACCGGTTCGGCGAAGCGATTGAGCTGCTGCGCGTGGCCATTCAGCTCGATCCCTACTCGCCCTGGATGCAAGCGGGCCTGGCGTGGGCGCTGCACCTAGCCGGCGAACGGGACGCAAGCGTGGCGCAGATCTTGAATGCGATCGACGTGTCTTCGGAGTTCGACAACTCGCTTTTCTTTGCCGCCATGATTCTGGGATATAACGGAGAAGCCGCGCGCGCCGTCGAACTAGCGGAGACACTGGTGTCGCGCTCCTCGCACCATGACCTTGCGGTCTCGGCGCACGCCTATGCGCTGGCTTGCGCAGGGCGCGCCGAGGAGTCGCACAGCCAGCTGGAACGGCTGCAATGGCTGAGCCGCGAACGCTTTGTGCTGACTACGCTGAACGCCGCCACGCATGTGGTGCTCGGTGAGGCCGACGCGGCCCTCGAGGAGCTGCGCACTGCCAATGAGACGCGCTGTCCGTGGTTTTTCCAGATGCTGGCCGATCCGCGACTGGAGCCGCTCAAGGGACGGCCTGAGTTTGCGATGCTCGAGGCTTCGCTGACGGCGATGGAGGCCGGTGCGGCTACTCCCTTCGATTGATCCGCCTCATCAACAGTGGCGCAGTCCCCCACCCATTTCGCAAAGAACGCGAAATGGAAGGGGCACGGACGGGCGTAGCGAGGAGACGCGCTCGTTATTTCGCAAACAGCGTGAGATCGATGCCTTCGCCCATGGCTTTATAGCCCGCATCGCTGGGATGCAGGTGATCGCCCGAGTCGTAGGGCGGATTGAAGGCCTTGGGATTCTGCGGATCGCGCGTGATCTTGTCGAAATCAATCACACCGTCGAAGACGCCGCTCGAGCGGATCCAGTCGTTGACCGCTTCGCGCACCTGCTCGCCCGCGTCTGAGTAGTAGCCTGCGCCGCCGTAGGGCGTGAGCGTGGCGCCGATGATCTTGAGACCATGCTCATGCGCCTGGTCGGCAATCTGCTTGAGCCCCCACTCCAACTGCAGCGCGGTGATGGCGTCCCACGGAACCTGCACGTGCGCGAGACGTCCGATGTCATTGATGCTTTCAAGGACGATGACGTAGCGCACGCCGCTTTGGGCGAGCACGTCGCGGTCGACACGCGAGATCGCGCTGGGGCCGGCAACTTCGTTTAATACGCGATTGCCGCCGATGCCTTCATTCAGCACGGCGACGTGGGCGAGATTAGGGTCCTGGTTAAGGCGAGCGGCGAGCACATCGGGCCAGCGGCGATTGGCGTTGCGCGTGGAGTGCGCGCCGTCGGTAATGGAATCTCCGAGCGTAACAACGGCGCGGGAGCCTGGCGCACCGGCGACGACATCGACGCCGTCAAAAAAGTACCAGGAGGAGAGCGTGGTGGGTTGAGGCAAGTCCGGCGCGGCGGGCGAGTGGCCGTCGGCGACGTAATTGTCCTGGTCCGCGAAGGCGTGGAAGGTTTCAGCGCGCATGATCTGCGGAGGCAGATAGAAGCTGACGGCAAGATCGGAGAGCGGCGCGACGGCGAGCGCAACAGGATCGGAGAAAATGGCGCCACCGGGCGGAATGTTGACAGACGCTGCTCCGCCAAAGGTGACGGCGTGATCGCTGCCGGGCTGGATGGAGCTGGCGCCGGCGCTGAGCGCGACGTGGGCGTCGGCGATGGTAAGGGGATCGAGGCCGAACTCATTGGTGAAGCGCAGACGGATCTGCGCGCCGCCGGCGGAGATGTGGACGACCTCGCGCATGGTGACGCTGGAAAAGAGGCGGATATTGATGCCGTCGGCCTGCATGGGCGACGTGGCCCACGTTCCCACCCATTGCGGATGAGGCATGGACTGCGCTGCGGAAAGCGCGGCTGCCGTGAGAAGTACGGCAGCGAACGAGGTGAATCGCGAACTATGCTTCAACATTGGGTCTCCTGATCGATCTTGCTTCGTACCTACCTCAACGCGGTCGGCAGGTTGAGGCTACTTTACAAAGCTGATTATCGGGCCGCGCGTCGCGACGTCGTGTTCTGCCCGCTGGCTTTCATGGCATGGCGCAGGAGAAGGTTTGCCTTGGTTTGGTAACCGCGCCCGTAGCTTTTGAGCCAGTTGATAACGTCCTCATCCAGACGGATTGTAACCGGGCGTTTCGCCGGCCGGTAAAAGCGTCCCACTTCAGCCCCGGTCCAGTCAACCACTTCGGGCATCTCTGAGAAGTCAATCGTAGCGTCGGTTTTCGCGGCGATAGCGGCGATATCCCGCTTGCGCGCGGCTGCGTGCCTCTTCATAGGTCCTCTTCTCGTGTTGAGATGCGGCGCGTGCAGAAATCAGACGAATGATTTCATCCTCATCCCGCTGGCGCAACGTAAACACTACAAACAGAATCACTCCAGGAGCAATTTCTCCGAGCGCGTTGTACCGCTCCTCCGCGTCGTCGTGGGAAATGTCCTTGCGCGAGAGGATCCATGGATCTTCAAAGACAAGTGAAGCAGTCTCGAAGCGCACGCCATGTTTCCGCAAATTCTCGCGATTCTTCGCCGGATCCCAATCGCAGCGGCTGATCGGTTCTTTCATTTCGAGCTTAGCCCGTGTACGTACAAATGTCAATACTATCCAGAATTCGCGACCTTCGCGCCTGTCAATGCAGATCGATGTCGGCGTGGAGCGGCGTGTTTTCGCTGGAGTCGCCGACACGAAGAATAAATTTACCGGGATCGATGATCCATTTGTGAGCCGGAGTGTCCCAATAGCTGAAGGCGCGCGCATCAAGATTAAGTGTTACGTGCCGGGTTTCGCCGGGAGCGAGACGGACCTTGGCAAAGCCCTTCAGCTCGCGCTCGGGGCGGTCAACCTGAGCCGAGGGGTCGGAGACGTAGAGCTGGGCGACCTCGGCTCCGGCCACGTTGCCGGTGTTCCTGACGTCGAAACTGACTGAAACCGTAGAGCCGGAGGCCGCGGTGGCTGGTGCTTCAAGCCGTGAGAACTTGAAAGTGGTGTAGCTGAGGCCGTAGCCGAAGGGGAAGAGCGGATGGCGGCCGGTGGTGGTCCAGTAACGGTAGCCAACCATGAGCTTGTCGCCGTACTGGATGTGCTCGATGGTGTAGTCCTTGGGCTTGCCGTCCTCGCCGGTGGTGTTCAGAATCGTGTTGTTTTTAGGGTCGCCGTAATACCACTTAAATGAGGGACTTGTTTCCCAACTGCGGTCGAGGGAGACGGGAAGTTTGCCTTCGGGGTTGTGCTGACCGAAGAGGATTTGCGCGACAGCCGTGCCGCCCTCCTGGCCGGGATAGTAGAGGTGAAGCAGGGCTGGGACTTTATCGATCCAGCGGCTCACGTCCATGCCGCCGCCGCCGGTGAGGAGCACGATGGTCCGCGGATTGGCGGCAATTACCTGCTCGACGAGCGCGTCCTGGCCGGCGGGCAGTGTGAAGGTGCGGTCCTTGCCCTCGCGCTCCGTGGCCGCCGTGAAGCCAACGGCGACGATGACGACGTCGGCCTGCGCGACGGCCTTCTTTTCGTCGTCGGTGTCGGGCATCGCGGGGCTATAGAAGACGTGCGCATCGGGGCCTAGAAGGCCGACGATGCCGGTGAGGATGCTGACCGGCTCAAAGGCTTTTGCCTCCGACGAGCCGCCGCCGCCTGTAACGGCCGGATAGACATTGGGGCCGATGACGGCGATGTTTTTTATCTTTGCGGGATCGAGCGGAAGGAGATTTTCCTGGTTTTTGAGGAGAGTAATACTCTCGAGAGCCTCCTCAAGCGCGAGTGGGCGATCGGCGACGGAGTAGGTTGATTCCGCGGGATCGAATTGCGGGCGCGTGGTGAATCCGTAACGCAACTCATCGCGGAGCAGGCGCAGCACGTGCTCGTCGATGGTGGATTCTTTGACCTGGCCGGCCTGCACCGCGGGGATTAGGTTTTTCGCGTTCATGAATTTGGGGCTGGGCATCTCAAGATCGAGGCCGTTGTTGCAGGCGGCGACGCCGTCGTAGGTCGCATCCCAGTCGGACATTAGAACGCCCTGAAAACCCCACTCGCCCTTGAGCACCTGGAGGTTGAGGAAATCGTTTTGCGTGGCGTGAACGCCGTTGACCAGGTTGTAAGAATTCATGACGGCGTCGACGTGGGCCTTGGTGACGGCGGCTTCAAAGGCGGGCAGATAGATTTCGCGCATGGTGCGCTCGTCCACGTCGGCGCTGGCGTTGTGGCGATTGAACTCCTGATCGTTGAGCGCGTAGTGCTTGACGGTGGCGATGACGCCCTGGGACTGCACGCCTTCAATGAATGGAACCACCATCGTCGCGTTCAAGTACGGATCCTCAGAAAGGTACTCGAAGTTGCGGCCGGCGATCGGTGAGCGGGCGATGTTGACGCCGGGACCGAGAAGGAAATTGACGTTGCGGGCGCGGGCATCGCCGCCCAGGGCTTCGCCGATTTTGCGCGCAAGATCGCTGTCCCAACTGGCAGCGAGCGCCGAGCCGCCAGCATACGCCGTTGTAGGTCCCCAGGTGCGCACGCCCACTGAAGCATCGGACATCTTGAAGCGCGGCAGATCGATGGCGGGCATGGGACGGGTGTACATGCTGTTGATGCCGCCGAGCAGTTCGATCTTTTGCTCCAGTGTGAGCTTGGAGAGCAGCGCGTGGGCCTGGGCCTCAAGGGCGGGCGAGTCGGGCACAGGCGCCTGAGCTGCAGATTGCAAACAGAAAGACGAAATCGATGCGAAAACGAGGGCAAGGATTAGGAAATGAGGGCATTTGAAGTGATTTTTCATAACCGCCCAAGGTAGCGCACTGGACCTTTTCATGTACAGGGCGTCGCCAGCCGGACACGTGGGGAGAAGGGCCATTCACTCGACTGGGGCCGCGCAGCAGACCTTGAAGAAGCATCGCCTGCTTTCTCCCGGAACCCCCGACGAAGAGACTGCCGATGCGCGTGTCTCCTGCAGGCTGGGAGATTGCGCTCATGAAGGGGCAGGGCCCTTCTCTTGCGAAATCAATATCTTGACACCTGTGACTCGAATCACAGGGGGGGGTGAATGAGGTCACTGCCCCCGGTAATTCGGAAGCGCACACTCAAACTCGAATACGTATGTGCCAGCGGCAGCGGCCTGGAGATAATCATGGGTTTTGAGAACGGCTTGAAGACCATTGTGGTCGCGACGGACCTGGGGGGCCAGGCGGAAGCGGCCCTCGAGTACGCCCGCAAGCTGGCGACCCATTACGGGGCGCGGATTGTGCTGGCCCACGGGCTGGACCCGATGGAGTATGCCGCGGTGGATGCGGTTCCCGGCAGCGTGTTGGGTCACATGACGGAAGCGGCGCGCAAGGTGCTGGACCAACTGGCCGGCGAACTGCTGCGCGAGGGGATCCATAGCCATTCCGAGGTGCGCCAGGGCGCGGTGGCGGAGATGCTTGTGGATGTGGCGCGGCAGTATGAGGCCGGGCTGATCGTGATTGGCACCAAGGGGATGGAGGGCGCCGGCCCCGTTGTGGTGGGGGCCATCGCCGAACGCCTGGTACGACGGGCGCCGTGCCCGGTACTGGCGGTAGCGGCAGACTGGAATGCAGGTCCCCACCGGCCGACTCCGGGCGGTCCGGTGCTGCTGGCCGTGGAGCGGGACGATGCGGCGCGGGCAGCGGCGGCAACGGCTGGTTCGCTGGCGCAAATGTTCGATCGGCCGCTTCTGGCACTGCACGTGCGAACGGCCGCGGAACAGGCTGCCGGCCTGAATCCTTGCATGGTCATGGAGGATCAGGGTATCCGGTTCGAAGGCACTATCCCGGTGCGGTGCCTGGTGAAGGACGGCAATCCTGCCGATGCGGTGGCTGAAGCTATTGCGGAGAACCATCCCTGCATTCTTGTAGCGGGGGTAAAACGGGCCAGCGCAACACCCGGGCCTCACGGCACGGTGTTTGCGCTGCTGTCTGCATCACGTGTGCCGGTCCTTTGCGTTCCGCCCAATACGGCGGACACTGGCGCCAAGTCGGAAATTGCTTCGGAAGTTGCTTCCGAAGCTGCACGGGAAGTTGCGCTTCCCGTCGAAGCCTCGTAGCGAGGGGCTGCAACCGCGGAGCGCGGCACAGATGATTCCCAGGGAAAATGGGCGGGGGGAAAGGAGAAACCGTACCGTTTTGTCCTATCGAAACCGCAAATACGAAGGCAATGGAGTGGACGCATGAACCGTGTGAGGCCGCGTGCGCACGAAGGTTCGCCGCGCGCCTGCAAGAGAGGTTCAACGGGAACCGGGGTACCACGGAAGCCCGCAGCAAGGAGCCTGAGGGCTCAGCATACGGCAAGGAAGATGACCAGCAACCAAATCGAGGAACGCATTGAACGACTGGCCGCGGCAGCGGCGCATCCGCTTGCCGAGTTGCTGGAGTGTCCCGAGGAGGCAGGACAACTGCTCACCAACGTTTCGCGATGCATCAATGTGGATGCCGGCGAGGCGGTTTTTCGGCAGAATGGAAGCTGCAAAGGGCTGTACGTGGTGGTTTCGGGCGATTTTGTCCGCAAGGCGGAACGGATGCAGATGCGCGTGACGCTTGGAACAGCACGACCCGGGGATCTGGTGGAGTTGGCCGCGGCACTGGGCGATGGACATCATACCTATACGTTGACGGCGGTGACGCCGGGATCGGTGCTCGTGCTGCCCATCGATGCCCTGCGGCACGCGTTTGAGAACCATCCGCCGCTGCGGATGCGGCTGTTGGAAGAGCTGGCGCGCGAGGTTTCCCGGGCCTACATTACCTGCTGCCTGACGCGCGTAACGCCGGCAAGGCGCCATACGACCGGAGCGGCCCAGGTCTAGGAGTTCGAATTCGCGCACTAAAGGGGGTCTCCGGCAAGGACCCTGGGGCAAAATGCGCGTCTCGGTGGGTGGGATATGCGCTATACTCAACTTAGCAAATAGTCCCCAACGGTACCCGTATGGCTTCACTTCATTCTCATCACCCACCGGAAGATTGCCAGAACTGCGAGCATCGCCATTTGCGGATGTTCTGCAATCTGACGCCGGAGGCTCTGGCAGATTACGACCAGATCGGCATCATGATGAGCCATGCCCGGGGCGCCAAGCTGTTTTCCGAGGGCGATGCGGCGCGCAACGTGTTCGTGATCTGCTTTGGGCAGGTGAAGATCTCCTCCACCTCGCGCGATGGCAAGACCATGATCCTCAAGATTGCCGGGCCCGGCGACGTGATGGGGCTGAGCGCGGTGCTGGCCAACGTTCCGCACGAAGTGACTGCCGAGGCCATTGAACCCTGCCAGGTAAAGACGGTGCGGAAACAGGAATTCGTCGAGTTCCTGGGCCGGCATGGCATCGCGTCGATGCACGCGGCGCAGTCGCTTTCGGGCGAATACATGACAGTGTTTCACGACGCCAAGCGGCTGGCACTTTCGGGCTCCGCGGCGGGCCGTTTGGCGCGCCTGCTTCTGGATTGGGGGCGTGACGCGGCCAACGGCAAGCCCGAGATCCGCTTTACCATGGCGCTCACGCATGAGGAGATCGCCAACATGGCGGGCACCTCGCGCGAAACGGTGACGCGGCTGCTGAACCAGTTCCGCCGCGACCAGTGGATCACGATCAAGGGCACCAGCCTGACGATCGTGAAGCCGGACCAGCTGGAACGGCTGACGGCGTAGAACGAATTCCCTTCGCTAACCTGCCTTGGCTTTGAATCGCAGCGAGAAATATCTGCGATGAAAACCTAAACAACGGATTAGCGTCCGTCTAAAAAACCGCGAGTCAGTTTGTGTCTGCACTTCCCTCCCTGTCCACCGGCAAGTCACCCACGTCATGTGTGAAGCTAAGGAATGCAGAGGATGCGTGACTCAATTTCTTAACAACATGGTGAGGCCGTAGAGGTTGTCGAGCCCTTTGGAAGCCAGCACTTTCAAACAGACTTCGACAAAGTGCTCGCTATGCTCAAAGTGCTTCATTACCAACTGGACCGTTCGCACTACATCGTCAAGACAGAACTCCTGCTTGCGCGAGCCAGCGACACCGATAAGCAATCCTTTGATGAGGGCGAATTCGGTAACGAGGAGCGCGTACTGCCGGGCCGGTTCAATTGCCTTCTGTTTTGCGAAGATCCCAATGCCAAATGGAAACACTGAACGGAAGACCATATTCAGCAGGAGATTTTCAAGCGTGCCTGGAAACTTGAGGAAGAATGGCTCGTAGAAGTCTTTATAGGCGACGGCATAGGCCTCGCATTGCTTTTCGAAGCTCAGAGTTTCGTGACCAATGCCTGCCAGGAAATCGTTCAGGCACTGGGCAAGCCGGGAGTTGAGGTTGCCGTCTCCGAGACGCTGTTTGGCCAGGCCCAGGACCAAGTCGAGTTGCAGCGCGTTGTTGACGGGCATGGATTCCATCGACTCGCGAAGGGTCCCTTTGGCAATCGCTTGAGAGAAGCCTGTCTCCAGTGCGGAAAAGTTCCCTTGCGCACCCTGTTGGAAAACCGCTTCCAGGCGTCTCGAAAAAGTGCCGAGCAGGAACAGGCGTTGCCAAAGCGCATATTCACGATTCTGAAGCAGCGTCACGGTGAATTCCCGGATGGGCCAAAAGTAGCTGATGGGCGTGGTGTGGCTTCCGGGCTTGTCATCCCAAGGCATGACACTGTGCTGCGCGTCGAGGTCGCCGAGCAGGCGAGTATTCGTAAGGACGATCCGGGCGGCTTCAGGACAGGAGAGGGTGAGCGTGGTCTCCTCTAATTTATCGATGGTGTGTGTCTTGCGAGGAAACGTGGAACAAACTCGCGATAGATAACCCTCCCCCTGCTCAAGCTGGATCTGGCACAAATTGTCGGCGTTGTGCATCGGACATTTCTTCGACGGCGGCATCTGCATGAATGCGTATTCGGCCGGCTCCGATCCATCCGCATTGCGCGGCGACAGCACCACGTTGATATCGATCGAATCGCGCAGTGCACCGGCGGGAATGCGCTGATATTTATCGAAAGTCTGCTTGTCGATCGGCACAGTCCAGCCAATGCAGCAGGAATCTTCGCAATCGCCAGCGATGCAGCGAAACTGCTCGACGTAGCGTGGGCGAATTATCTTTGCCTGCCGCAAATATTGCTTCTCTCCGTGCGTAAACACACGTGCTGCAGGGTATTCGATTGCAATTCATGGGCCAAAACTTTCTCACCAAATTCTCATAATTGGGATGCTTGAAAATTCCCGGCGGGTAGCAATTCGGCCGGAACCATCAACTTGAGCTTTTTCCGCCGCTCCGGGAATCGTGGTATTCTCTGGGCCAAACGGAGGTTTCGCCATGACGCGTCGTGTTCTGGCTGCGCCTTCAGTTGTCGTGGCGTTCTGCTGCATGTTGAGTCCGGCGTACCTCGCCGCGCAGGACGGGGGCCCCATGCATGCGCCCGATTATCGCGCGCGGAAGTTCGTGATGGCGCTTTATTTCGGACCCAAGGCGAACGCACCCTTCACGGCCACAGCGAAAACCGTGTGGGTCGAGATCCTGCCCGACGATTCGACGATCACCCATTGGAATGAACGCGCCGTCGCCCGCGACATGGATGGCCGCATTTTTCAGGAGCGGCGCTTCCTCGTGCCCGAAAGTAGCAAAGACCAGCCGCCGCTGCGCGTGCTCCAGTACACCGATCCCCTGCAACACACGTTTTATGACTGTAATCCCAGATCCAAAACCTGCGACCTCAGCGATTACTCCCCGGGCGACACGCAGCCGCTCGCCCCGGCCGGTCTGCAGCCGGATGGAACGACTTTTCTGACCCGCGAGAACCTGGGGGTGGATGCTTTCGAGGGGCTCGAGGTGCAACGCTCACGCGAGACCTTCACGTACTATCGGCAAACCATAGGCAATACCAAGACCATCCTGCGAACGGTCGAATACTGGTACTCGCCAGCGTTAGGCATCAACGTGCAGGTAAAGCGCCACGACCCGCGCGACGGCGACCAGACTCTTTGGCTTACGAATATCTCGCTCACGCCTGCCGACCCGGAAACCTTCAAAGTTCCAGCCGACTATCAGATCTTCGATCGCCGCACCCCGCAACCCCTGTCGAGGGCTCCAGGGGAAGAACCGCGCTGATTCCAGTTATGGCAACGTGGAACTGAAAACCCTCAGCCGTCCAAGAGGGGCTACAAACCACGCACAACGATCTAGAAATACACGGGCAGATGAATCACGGCACGAGGGAACAAACCTCTCGTCCAGCACGAGCCTCGTAGGCGATCTCAGCGACAGTAAGGGGGTAGTTGCCACTCCGGCTCCCCGCGAATCACGCCTTCGTCCATGCAATTGAAACTCTGCTGGGCCTGTTGTTCCGCGTATATCGCGCTGGACTCACCCGAGCTGCCGGCCGGGGCAACCCAGCCCATCGGGGGCAGCGGTGGTGTCTCGGGCTTGAGAAGGGCCATGAGCGTAGTTTGGGACGGCCTGTAACTGGAGAGTACGGCCTCTGCTGTGGCGCGTTCCTGAGCGGCCAGCGCGGCCGGAATTACAGCATCCAACCAGAAAAGCTTGTAGATTCCGTTGGTGTCCATCGGCAATGAACAGAATCGCATCTCGAAGTTCTGTGGGCCTTGTGCGTTCGTCTCACTTCCGAGGAAGATGCCGCACTGAGCGACGCTGCCGAGCGGAACGGGTGTGGCTGAGATCACCGTAACCTGCGCACCTGGAGAACCTGCGGCGGCCGCCGCCTGCTGCCAGACTGCCTCGACCTTTTGCGTAAGCGTGGCCTGGTTGGGCATCGTGAACGAGATAAGGCCGCTTGCCTTTTGACCAGGCTGGTATGCGCCGTTCCGGATGAATACCGTGTTTCCGAGGGAGATCTGCTCGCCTTTCGGGCCGGACATTTGGATAATGCCATATTCGGCTTTGGTTACGTTCCACCCGGCAGGGACGCCGACGGACGCGCTCTGATCGGATGCTGTATAGGTCTGCAACGGAACAGCCGGGGTGGCCGGAGCGGGCGGAGCAGTTGTTAGTTGTTGCGCGGCGGCCAGCGAAGCGCCGGCGAGCAAGCCTGCCGCAAGCGCGGCGACTCTCAGGAATTCGGTGCCACATCTCACCTGCATAGGAGTGTCATCCTTTCGGTGGGGGAAGATTCTGATTTGATGCGCAACTGTATCATGCAGGAAGCTTTGCGCGCTAATAAAAAATGGCCCGCAGACCGCTGACAACAGTGCCGCAGTGCGCTACACCGCCGTACCGGATCCCGCCGCGTTTGATAGCTTGAGGACATGTCTGAAACGATTTCCTCGCCCAACGAAACTGCAATCGATCTGGAATCTCTGGCTGCCGACGTCGTTGCGCTGGCCATGAAGGCGGGCGCGAGCGACGCCGAGGCTGTAGCGCGCGAGGGCGATGAGTTCAGCGTGAACGTGCGCATGGGCGAGGTGGAAACCCTAAAAGAATCTGGCTCGCGCGGGCTGGGGTTGAGGGTGTTTCTGGGCCGGCGGTCGGGATCGGCGTCTACAAGTGATTTGACCGCGGAGGGAATTCGCCAGCTTGTCGAAGGTGCGTTGGCGCTAGCCGCAGTGACAGAAGAGGATCCGTTCGCGGGATTGCCGGAGACGGGCGAATTTGGCGCGGTCGAAAGCGATTTGCACCTTTATTACGACGATGTGTACTCGCTCGGCGGCGCGGAGCGGATTGAGTGGGCGCGGCGCGCTGAGGCCGCGGCCCTCGAGGCGGACCCGCGCATCACAAACTCCGACGGCGGCAGCTTTGATGCTGCGACCGGACGCAAGGCGCTGGCCAACTCGCGGGACTTTAGAGGCAGCTATCGCACCAGCTACGCGGGCGTGGCAGCAGCGCCACTCGCCAAAGACGCTGACGGCAGAATGCAGCGCGACGGCTGGTGGTCGAGCGCGCGGCGTCTCAGCGATGTTGAATCTCCCGAATCCGTCGGCCAGGAAGCGGCGCGGCGTACGCTCCGGCGGCTGGGGGCGCGGCGCGTGGCGACGCAAAGCGTGCCTATTATTTTCGCGCCTGAAACGGCGCGGACGCTCATCGGCTCGGTGTTCGAGGCTGCGTCGGGCGACGCCATCTGGCGCGGCGCGTCGTTTCTCGCCGGGAAACTGGGCGAAGCAATTGCAGCGCCTGACGTGACGATTGTGGACGACAACACCATGCTGCTGCCGACGGGTGTGGGCGCATTCGGGACCTCGCCCTTCGATGACGAGGGCCTGCCTTCGCAGCGCACCATGGTGGTGGAGAACGGCGTGCTGCGCAATTACCTGCTGAACACCTACACCGCGCGCAAGCTGGGGATGCGGTCGACGCACAATGCCGCGCGGGGATTGGCAGGCGCGCCGGGAGTCGGCTGCGGCAATCTTTTTCTCGCGCCGGGCAAGCTTACTCCGGAGGAGATCATCGGCGCAGTAAAGGCGGGTCTTTACGTGACAAGCCTGATGGGATTCGGTACGAATATGGTCACGGGCGACTACTCGCGCGGCGCGACCGGGCTGTGGATCGAGAACGGCCAACTGACGCACGCCGTGGAAGAGATAACGGTTGCGGGAAACCTGGCTGAGATGCTGCGCAGTGTGACGGCGATTGGCAACGACCTCAAGTTTCGCGGATCGGTGGCCGCGCCGACGCTGCGCGTCGATGGTATGACGATCGCGGGGGCGTGACTATCGCGGACGCAGCCGGCAAACTTCAAGCGGAACGCAGAGTGTGCATGGAGATCTCCGGCGGGCAGTCAAACCGGACGGGCAAACTCACTGTACCGATGCCGCGATTGACGTGCATCTGCAAGCGGCCGAAGCGGAACCAACCCTCGACATACTTGCGCCCCATGAATGGCAGAATCATGGGACCGATCAGCGGCAGGCGAACCTGACCGCCGTGGGTGTGGCCACAAAGCATGAGTGAGACTGCCTGCCCGGAGGGGAAGTTCAGGAGATCGTCCACATAGTCGGGCGCATGGCAGAGCAGAATAATGGGCTCCTGCGGAATATTGCAGATGGAAGCGGGGATGGTGGCTTCAGGATCCGGCGAGCCCTGCACGGGGTCCGCGAGTCCCGCAAGCCAGATGCGGCTGCCGGAGCGCTCGAGCGGCATGTAGTAATTTCTTAAAACGATGATGTCGTTGTCGGTGAGCGCCTCCGATACCGCGTCGGCCCCAATCATGACATCGTGGTTGCCCAACACCGCGTAGCGCTGGCGGCATGTGAGCTTGTTGAGGAGGCCGGCGCATTGCCACCCGGCGCCGATGGCAAATTTCCTGGGCGCATATTCCGAAGTGACGAAGTCGCCGGTGAGAAACACCGCATCGGGATTCAAGCTGTTGACGCGGTTGACGACGTCACGGACAAAGAAGGCCTCAGTGAATTCGTCCATGTGGATGTCGCTGATCTGCGCGATGCGGAAGCCGTCAAAGGCCGGTGCAAGGCCGGGAATAACGACGTCGTTCTCTGAGACTTCGATCCAATGCCGTTCGATTTCGCCCCCATAGAGCGCGAAACCACCCACAGCGCACGCGCCTGCAGCGAGGAAGCGGCGTCGCGTGATAGGAGACTTTCGAGGGGAGCCGGACAGGGTCACACTCCATGGTATCGGATTCTCATGGGAGCGGTCTTCAGTGAGTTGTGGCTCAGTTTGAAACTGTTTTGAAAGGGCACGGCTTTAGCCGTGCCGCAAGCGGTTCAAAATCTGCGCGGGCTTTAGCCACTCAGGGATGGTTTCCCTCAAACTCACCCACACGCTTGCGCGCCGGAATTACCCGCGGGGAGACGATTCCTGCGCGGCAACATCTGCCGCGGGAATGGCGGCGAAGAACTGGGCTACTTCGAGCCAGTTGTTCACGCGCACGAAGCCGGTGGCCATCAGGTTGTGCGGCGCGGAGTAGAGCAGGCCCTGACCCTCGAAGCGCTGCAGATTCTTCGGCTGATCGTCGATGAGGAAGTCGGCGCGAAGGATCGACTTGTTGCCGCAGAAGACGTAGTGCGTGGGCGGGATGAAGGGAAAGTGGCGCTGCAGCCAGCGATATTTGGGGCCGAGCGAGTTGGGCACGGCCATAGCCTGCGTGGCGATGTAGATTTCAAAACGCGCCGAAAGGTCTTTGAGCACCGGCTGCGCGTCAGGCATGAGGGGAAGGTCTTCAAAGAAATCTTCAGCGTCGAGAAAGGCGCGAAGCTGCGCCTGCCGGTCGAGCGGCGTGACCTCCCAAAGGCCTTTGCCGGCAAGATCTTCCGGCGTTACGTCCTCATCAAAGGTCTGGTTGTAGCGGCGGATGTGCTCGGAGAGGGTGTCGGCCATGACCTCGTCCATATCAACGCAGATGCGCTGCACGGGGAATTCTCCTGGAGAGTGCTTCCATTCAAAGGGTAGCAGGACGGGAGCGGGTGTTTACAGCCCGAAGGGCCACACGCGTTGCACGGTTTCCCCTAGGATCGCCTCCCGTTCCTCGCGCGTGAGGAAGCTCAGGTGGTCGCGGTAGAGGTCCACGATTCTTGCGTAGGGGAGTTGCGCGAGAGAGACGGGCCAATTCGTTGCCCACATGAGGCGCTGCGCACTGAAGCGCTCGAGCAGGCGCTTCACCTGGTCCTGCGCATCGGGGTACGGGTAGGGCTGCTTCGAGAGCGTCCACATGTCGGAGATTTTGACGAAGACGCGCGGGTAGCGCGCGAGGTCAAGCAAATGCTGCAGCAGATTGGGGCGATCGAGCGGGCAGTCGGCCATGTGATCGACGACGACGGTGAGCTCGGGGTTGGCCTCAATAAGCGGAACTAGATCGGGCAGGCGCGTGGCGGGCACGAGCAGGGTCATGGGGACTTTGAGTTCATTGCAACGGCGCCAGAGCGGCGGCATCAAAGACCCACGAATCCAGTCGCCTGTAGCGTCGGCCGCGGGACTGAGGCGGACGCCGCGAAATCCCTCCTCGGTGAGACGGCTGAGTTCTTCAGGCGCCGCAGGGTCTTCGGGATTTACGCGGCAGACGCCGTGGAAGAGCGTGGGATAGCGCCTGAGAACGCCGAGAAGAAAGCTATTGTCCCACTTGTAGTGAATGACCTGGATGATCACGGTGCGGACCACGCCATTGGCGCGCATCAGCGCGATGAGTTTTTCCGGCGGTGCGTCTTCGGCGGGAGGGTGCGCGCCGGGCGCAAAGGGAAAACGCGGGTTGCGCTCGAAAACATGAACATGTGAATCGATCGTGAGCGGCGCTCCGCGGTTTTGGGCTTGCGAAGAGGGCAGCGAAAGCGCGAAGGCGCTGGCGGCGGATTGGACAAGAAAGCGGCGGCGAGTGAGCATGGACGGATTCAATGTTGTTGCAGGTTCTGAGTGGCTTTTTTTAGAGCAGCCTGCCGCTGTGGCCCTCTTTCTTTCGCGGCCTCGAATACGGTCTGTCCCTTCTTGTTGCGAATCGTAAGGTCGGCGCCATGCGCAATGAAGAGCGGGATGGCGTCGTCATCGACGGTCGTAAAGATTGGTGTCTCGCCGTCGTTGTTACGCGCATTTACATCGGCGCCGAGCTTAAGCAGCTCCTCTTCCACGTCTGTGAGAAACGTTTCGTGCAGCGGCGTGTTGCCATCGCTATCGCGGGCATTTACGTTGGCGCCGGCTTGCGCAAGCAGTTGGACACACTCTACGCGCGCGCCCTCCTTATCGCTGCCCCGCCAGTCTACTGCAGCGAACATGGCGGTTTCTCCTTTGCTGCCGCGGGCTTCAAGCTTGGGATGGTAGCTGAGGATATCGCGCACAACCTCCGGGTCCCCCGAAGAAGCGGCGTAAATGAGGATGCTCCCGGTACCCGGCCCCTGCATCGTCATTCCTCCGGCATTTTTGGTGAACATAAGCTTGGTCAGGTCTGCATTTGGGTTCGCGCCGTAGACGATCAGAGCGCGAACCGCGTCCAAGCAGCCTGAATTCGCCGCGTTCGCCAAAGCCAGATCCTTATCGCTCTGGTCGTGTTTGCTTGCTCCGGCCTGGATGAGAGTCTTGAGCGCGTCCGGGTGACTGCTTGCTGCGTTGAGCCAACCCACGTTCTCGAAGAGTATGCCTTCGTATTCGTTCTTGGGTTTCGGGGTGGGCAACGGTTCAAGAGGTACGCCCGCCGCCAGTAGTTGGCGAATGGTTTCGCTTTCTCCCCGGCTGGCAGCTTCCTTCAGGATCACTTGCGCTGGATAGGATTTGAAGTCAAAACCCTCCGCTTTGAGTGCAGGAACAAGCCCACCTCTTGCTTCGATCCATCGCTCTGTATGGGCAAGATCGTCGACGTCATCCTCGAGTTCGCTAATCACTTGGGGCATTCCAACCCACGAGCCGACGTAATCGAGGACCTGTTTCGTATGATCGTCGATTGAAATGGAGAGTATGTAGGTGGGGCAGTCCGTCACTCCCGCTTCGTACTTGTCACGCATCGAATAGAAATCGTCCGCAACAAACTTCTTTGCCAGTTCCCGAACGGCGCGCGGGTCGACCGTATCGGTATGTCTGCCGACAGCTACTACAAAGGCCCCTCCCTCAAACACAATCCCCTCGGTGCTGACCGAAACCTGATAGGAGGGGCAGGTTCCATAGCACCCCGATCGGCTGAGCATAATGTTGACATTGGAATCGGGCCCGACCGGGGGCGCGGGCATGTGGATCAAGGGGAACTGCTCTGGCGGAACAAGGTCAATATACTCTTCGACCGATGCCGTCACGGGGCGCCCGCTCACCTCAAACGGAATGAATTTCCAGCGAAGCACTTCCGGGCGCAGGTCGGGCCAGAACTTGAGAATCTTGTCCTCTCCTTCGGCCTTTGCATCCAACACGTCACCTGCCGGGGACACGATCACGGTGAGGTGAAGCTGATTGAAGTCTTCTCGGACGCCCGCGTGCGGAATGGTTCTGCGATGGGGCTTGATTTCGTGAGCGCGGGCGGCATCGTAGTCGAAGGAGGGATACGCTGGCTGCTTTTCTTCCGCTGACCATGCGCCGGTGCTTGGCAGCAGGCAAGCAAGCGCAATGAGGACGCGAATCATGCCCGGCATTTTAGGCCTACGCGCCGGCCTGGCGCGGTTTGCGCGGGGCGCGGCCGGCGCTGGGAAGCACCTCGGGCTGCGGTGCTTTGGGCGCGGGCGCCATCGCCGGGTCCCAGTAGAGCAGGCGGCTGCAACTGTCGCAACTGATCAGCTCGCCTTCGCGGAGCTGGTTCCAGGTTTGCGGGCGCACGCCCATGCTGCAGCCGGTGCACTGCTGATTTACGGCCAGGGCGATGCCGGTGCCCCGAGAGGCGGCGATGCGGTCGAAACGGGCGAGCCAGTCGGGATCGAGAGCCGAGCGGAGGACGTCTCGTGCGGTATCGCAGGCGGCGAGCTCGGCCAGGATTTCCTGCTGGCGCGCGGCCACGCGGGCGCGGACGCCTTCCACCTCGGCGGCAAGCAGTTCAACCTTGGCGCGGGACTCGGC
>Ga0181530_10001954_pt1 | contig 25224 bp, 22 predicted proteins | sample PEATcosm2014_Bin_42_FD_119769 | JGI IMG/M metagenome (GOLD analysis project Ga0181530, IMG submission 119769) | Peatland microbial communities from MTU Mesocosm Facility, Houghton, MI, USA - PEATcosm2014_Bin10_60_metaG | ecosystem: Environmental > Terrestrial > Soil > Wetlands > Peat | place... | reverse complement strand
TCTTGCAAACCCAGCGCCTCATGCCTCCCGAAGAAAAGAACCTTTGCCTCAGCTTCGAAATCAGAATGTCGGAAACCCGCGGCACCCTCAACCTCGCCATCCCTGCCGTGGTCTCGAACGCCTTGCTCAGAAAAATCTCCGTCGACTTCAGCTATCAGCGCCGCCGCACTTCCGACGAGGCCCGCCTGCGCATCCAGAACAAACTGCTCAACTGTTCCTTTCCCGTAGAACTTTCCATGCCCGGCCTCCAAGTCCCATTGCAAAGCGTCAGCGACCTCGCGCCCGGCTACCTGCTTCCTTTTCCGAGGAGCGCTTCCGACCCGGCCATCATGCTGATCGACGATATTCGTCTTTGCTCGGCCGCGCCGGTGCGAGTCGGCGACCGCCGCGCCGCCCGTGTCATCGCTCTCGAAACCCAGCCGCCCGCCACAGGTGAACTATGACCGACGTTCCTCAGACCAACATTCCCGGCGCGTCCGCTAAGAGCTCAGCCCCAGAACTTCGTCCCGAACTTCGCCCGGAACTTGGCAATTGGTGCGAAGCCTGGAAAGCCAGCCTGCAGAATGTTCTCGCTCAGGTTTCAGGGCAACCCGCCGTCTTCGAGATCTCTTCCCAACCCTGGCCCGCCGCCGATTCCGATGTCTGGTACACGGTGGTTGCCGGAGGCGCTGCTCATGGCGAGATGACTTTGCGTCTTTCCGCGGCCTCCGGCACCCGCCTTGCTCAAAAGCTCCTCGCCGAAACCGGGCCCGCCGCCGAAGGAATTACGCCGGAACACAAAGAAGCTCTGGAAGAACTTCTGCGCCAGGTTGCGGGCCTCGCCTCCACTACGCTGGCCCCCATCGCCGGCGGCGAAGTTCAACTCCTTCTCGCCCCCTCAGCGGCGCCCTCATGGTCATCGGACGCCGTCGTCTGCCTGCAAACGCGCGACGAAGCCGGCACCTCCATCGCCGTTGAAATTCAGATCAGTCCCGCTCTCGCCGCCGCGCTGCAGCCGCAAACCAAGTCGGCGCAACCCGCGACCACACTGCCAACATCGGCGCCAGCATCGCCGCCAGCATTGTCCCCTTCTGGCATCCTGCCCGCGCCCGCCTCCAGCTACGGCCGCCTCATGGATGTCGATCTCGACGTCAAGCTTCGCTTTGGGACCCGCCGCATGCTGCTGCGCGAAGTGCTCGCCCTCAGTCCCGGAGTCGTCGTCGAGCTTGAGAACGCGCTCCATTCGCCCGTGGATCTGCTGCTCGACGGACGTCTCATCGCCAAAGGCGACGTCGTCGTCGTCGACGGCAAATACGGATTGCGTGTTACCGATGTAGTCGATTCCGCGCCCGCCGCCGGATCGCCCGTGTGAGTTTCGCTGGTCAAAAGAGTTGTCAGTCATCAGTTTTCAGTTATCAGTTCAAACCAATCGGAGGCCAAGAGCCGATAACTGACAACTGATAACTGACAACTGTATACGGAGGATTATCCCATGCTGCGTTTTCTTAATCCGCACACCTGGTACGCCAACTGGACGAAGCGCCACAACCTCGAGACATCGCAGCCGCCCTGCTCGCTGGTTTCCTGCACGCGCTCGCAATCGTACTGGCAGCGCCTCCGCGACCGCCATCGCCCCAACGGGACCGTCCTCCAGGGAGCGTTCTATTGTCAGCCGCAATGCCTGGAGACCGCCCTCATCAACCAGCTCTCGCGGCTGCGCCTGATGGTGCCGGCGCCGCAGCCGCCCAACCGCATTCCCCTCGGTCTCCTCATGGTCTCGCGCGGCAAGCTGACCCACGACGAAGTTCGCGCCGCCCTCGAAGCGCAGCGCCGCGCCCGCTACGGCAAAATCGGCGAGTGGATCGAAAAACTTGGCTTTGCCACCGAACAGGAAGTCACCACCGCCCTCGCCCTGCAATGGGGATGCCCCGTCGCAACTTCCGTCGATCCCTCTACCGTGCAATCTCTCGGCAACATTCCGTTGCCTATCCTCGAAGCTTTTCAGATGCTGCCCATCAACTACGCCTCCTCCACCAACACGCTCTACCTCGCTTTCGGAGAACGCGTGGATTACGCCGCTCTCTATGCCATCGAAAAAATTCTCATTTGCCACACTCAGCCCTGCGTGGCCGGGCGCAAGACCATCGCCCGCCAACTCGAGTGGATGCACCAACTGGCCCGCCCCACCGACGTCGAATTCGGGCCCATGAACGACCTGATCGAAATGGCGCGCATTGCCTCGAGCTACACCGCCCGGCTGAGTCCCGAAGAAGTTCGACTCATCCGCATCGGGCGTTTTATTTGGCTCCGTCTCGATGTCCATCCCGAGCTTCGCCCCAGGACGCGCTCCATCACCACCAACCTCGTCTTCCGCCTCGCCTCGGATTCCCCGCGCCCGTCCGCCCGCCTTTTCCGCGAGGGCCCTGCGGTCTCCCCGCCACAAATCGCGTAGGTCGGGTGCCAGGTGTCAGGTCTCAGGTTTCAGGAAAACAAGGCTCTGGGCAGAGGTCGCCTAAGTTGGGCAAAGGTCAGCTGTGCCGCGCATCGAAACCTGCGATGCGCGGGGCGGGTTCGAAAAATTGGTTTGGGAAGGTGTACGACTTCAGTTGTATTAGTTTGCACTCGACCTTGCGGACAGGGCTGGCAAGACTTCGCGCATCGGACACAGACTGGTATCTAATTGGGGGATTTTGGGTGTAATCGCGATGTTGCAACAGATACGACTCCCGATAAGTAGTCCGACCCGTACGGAAGGCTCACCTCGGCGGAGGGTAAACAGGCGGAAACGGAACTTCCACACGGAAGAGTTGATTCCAAGTTCTCAGACCATGAAGGCCCCCGCCGAGCAGTGCTATCGCCGCGAATATCACTGCCCCTTCACCCCAGTCGACAGAATGAGGCGAAATCAAATGACGCGACATCATGATTGCTGCAGCTATTCCTAATCCCATCGCGAGTCCATTACCAAGAAGCCCGAAGATGAGGATGTACCGCAGCTTGCCCATTTGGTGGATGCGCTGTTTTTGAGCAGCCTTTTCCTCTGGGGTACGAATCAGGACTGGGATTGCGAACACACGAAGCACTGCCACCCATATGGCCGACCAACCGAAAGCGACTGCAACGCCTAGAGCAACCGAGATGACAAACTCACGCACGGCCAGATTATACCCCAAGCCTAATGTGACGCTTCACTGTCGTGCACTGCTGGCTGGCGATAACAGGCGTTATCGTAAGTTTGCGCCGTTTGTTCGGCCTTCAGCCATAGCGCTCAAAACCCCTGCTACGGTCTGACGGCAGCAACCCCTTCCGAGAGCGTGGTGTGCAAGGTCAAGTCGTGGCTATTACACTTCAGTCTTTAGTCTTTAAGGGCTGGCTTCCAATTCCCTGTGCCCCCTGTGGTTAAGTTCTGGGCCGTTCCCCGCGTTTTCAATCGAGCCTCGAACGACTAACGACTAACGACTAACGACGATCTCCCCCCTACAGCGTCCGCTTAAACAACGGCACTGCCGCCGCCAGCGTTACCACCGCGAAGATCGATAGATAAAGCATGTCCGGAACAATCGCCCCCAACCCCGTTTCTTTCAGCAGCAGCGACTTGAATCCATGCACCGCGTAGGTAAACGGGTCCACCCAGGCAATCGCCCGCAGCCAGGGAGGAAACGCCTGCACGGGATAGATCGATCCGCTGGGGAAAAACAGCAGCGTGTTGAGGATGCCGAACATTGCCCGCGGTACCAGCGGGTCCTCGATGCGCACCATCAACAGGAACATCATCGTGTTGAACGCCACCGAGGTCAGCGCGATCATCACCACCAGCCCCAGTATTGTCGCCGGATTGAAGATCGTCCCCACTCCCGCCAGGAGCGACCCGATCAATGTAATCACCACTCCGGTCATCACCGCCTTGATCGCGCCCGCCCCATTCAGCCCCAACACTAACTCCGTCTTAGTAATAGGAGTTACTAAGTATCCTTCATGCACCCCGCGTGCCTTGTCGTCGATATACAGCATTCCCCCGCCGATCATCACCGACACGTACATTGCCAGCACGATCGATCCCGGCAGCAGGTATTTCATGTACTCGATATACGGATAGAGCTCCACCACCTCCAGCGCCGTCTGCTGCAGCAGTCGCGGCGAAACGTCCGGGGTGTTCAACGCGTTTGTAACGTCCGTCATCTCGCCTTCGAGCGTCGAACTCATGAAGTTGTCGCTGTTGTCTACAATCAGCGCGATCCGCGGATGGTTCTTCTCATACACCAGCTTCGAATACTGCGCCGGAATAATCACCGCGCCCTGGATCTTCCCGTTGCGCACATCCTCCCGCGCTTGCACTTCGTTGTCATAGGGGACCGCGGTAAACGTCCGCATATTCGCCCGCACCGCGTCGAACGCTTCCCTGATCCGCACCGCTTGCGTTCCATGGTCCTCATCCACCAGACCCATTTTCGCGTCGCGAATTTTTCCGCCGAACGCATTTCCCAGCACAATCAACTGCACCAGCGGAAAAATCATCGACGCCAGCATCAGCGCCGGCGAACGGAAAAACTTCCGCATCTCGCGCTCGATAATTGCCATCATGTGGTTCATGGCTGCAACCCCGGCCGCGGCGGCGGCGTGTAGGCAGGTGCTTTCACCAGTTCATCCCGCAACTGGCGTCCCGTATAAAACACAAACACATCGTCCAGCGTGGTGTTCTGCACCGTCAGCGTTTTAACCGACACCCCGGCGTTCACCGCCATCTCCACCAGTTCCGTCGTCGTCCTTGACCCGTTCCCCGTCAGCACCCGGAACATCCCCGCACTCTCGTCCTGCACCGACGTTACGTCCGGCAATTTTCGCAGACGATCTTCCCAGTCCTTTGGCGGACGCTCGAATTGCGCCTCAATCACGTTTGTCCCCGGCACACTCGCCTTCAGCGCCTCCGGAGTATCCAAAGCCACCAGTTTCCCGTGGTCCACAATCGCAATCCGATTGCACAGCCGGTCCGCTTCGTCCATGTAATGCGTCGTGATCAGGATGGTCAGCTTGCGCTTCGACTTGATCGCCGTCAGCATTTCCCACACAGCCACGCGCGACACCGGATCGAGCCCCGTGGTCGGTTCGTCCAGAAAGAAAATCTTCGGACTATGCACCAGCCCGCGCGCAATCTCCAGCCGCCGCCGCATTCCGCCCGATAGCGTCTTAGTTTGGGCGTCCCGCCACTTCGTAAGATCCACCGTCTCCAGTAACTCCTCAATCGCCTCTTTGCGGCGCTTCTTCGGAACGTCATACAGCTTCGCGTAAATATTCAGGTTCTCTTCCACCGTTAAATCCAGATCGCTGGTCAAAGCCTGGGGAATCACGCCAATCGTGTGCCGCACCGCGTTCGGATCGCGCGCCACGTCGTGCCCCGCCACTTTCGCCCATCCTGATGTGATCGGAATCAGCGTGGTCATCATGCGGATCAAGGTCGATTTTCCCGCTCCATTGGGCCCCAGCAGCCCAAAGATCTCCCCTTCCTTCACCGCGAACGTAATGTTGTCTACCGCCGTGAAGTCTCCATAGCGCTTCACGATATGGTTCACTTCAATCGCATTGGGGGCGTCCGCCGCCACATCGCCCCGCAGGCTAAGTTCCGACCCCGCAACACTCATGCCGTTAGCCGTGTTTTCGTTGGCCATATTTGGGCCCATTCAACTTCCAGTGTTTGCATTCCCCTGTGTTCCCCTGTGTCCCCTGTGGTAAAAGCTCTTTGCTGTCGTCGGCGTCCTGCGCGTCTCGGCGGTGATATAACTTTTGCTACTTCCCAACCGCGCTCGCAGTCCCCCTCAGTTGCGCGGGCGAAACCAGCACCTCTGCCGTCATCCCTGGCACATAGGCCCCCTTGGGATTCTCCAGCCTGACCTTCAAAGCAATCGTGCGAATGTCCCGCTTGCGCCGCCCCACATCCCGCTGCGTGGCAAAATCCGCTTCCGCGGCCTTATAAAAGACCTTCCCAGGAACTACCGTTCCCCCCGGCAACCGCACCCGCAGCGTATCCCCCAATCCAATATGGTCGGCGTCGTTTTCCGGAATCGCCGCATACGCCCACGTATCGCTGAAATCCACCACTGTCACGATCGCCTGCCCTGCGCTCACCACTTCGCCTTCGCGCGCCGCTCGGACCAAGACCGTTCCCGTCACCGGAGCATAAATCTTGGTGTATCCCAGCCGGACCTCCGCTTCTTTCATCTGCGCTACCGCGTTATCGACCTGCGCTCGCGTTGATTCGACCGTGCTCTCGGCCGCCGTCGCCTGGTTGGTGCGCGCAAGCGATGAATCCAAATCCGCCTGGCTCGCCGTCACCTGGTCCTTCAACGCCTGCACGCTGGCCTCTTGCGCCTTCAGGTTCATCTCCGCCTGCACCCTGTCCTGGTCCGAAGCCACGCCCGCCTGAGCCAGTCCGATCGTGCGCCGGCTGTCGCTCTCCACCCGCGTCAACGTAGCTTCCGCCTGCGCCAGTTGCGCCCGCGCGGCTTGCAACTTCGCCTGCGAATTGGCCACATCGCTCGACGTCGATCCCTTGGTTGATTTCTGCGTGTACTGGTTCGCGTTCATCTGCGACCGCAAACTGGCAATGGTCGCCGCCGCCCCGCGCTCCTCCGCCTCCAACTCCGACGGATCCAGCAGCGCAATCAGGTCTCCCTGTTTCACCGCCGTCCCTTCTTCCACCAGCAGCTTCAGGATCCGCCCCTGAATCTGGGGACTGACCACGATCTGGTTGGCATCGACCGTGCCCACCAGCACCAGATCGTTCCCGGCCGGAGTGGAAAAAAAGTAATACGCCGAAGCAATCGCCAGGATGACCCCCAGCATAATCAAAAACCGGTTCCGCGCACTCATGGAGAATCTCCTAACAGCTCGGCTTTTGGCTCTTGGCCTTTAGTCCTTATCCCGTCATCAGCGGCGCGTGGGCCAATGGCCAAAAGCTAAGAGCCAAAAGCTCGCTGAAACAGCGCCGCCGAAACAAACTCCAGCACAAACGCCCGGCGCTCCCGAATCCGTTTCGCCGACAACGGATCCACCTTGGTTAGCGCCTTCATCACCGGCGCCGAGCTGAAATAGAACACAATCACGGCCACCACCGAGGACAGAAAATCCATCGGATTCACCGCCCGGAATTCCCCCGTTCGAATCCCTTCCCGCAACACCTGCGTCAGCTTTAAGAAGATGGGACGGAAGTACTCTTTCGCAATCCGCTGCATGTGCGAACTGCTTTTCGCGCCCGACCGCATCCATTCCCCCTGTACCACTCGGGGAAACTGCGGATTGGCGGCTATGTAATCGAAATACGCCCCCGCATATCCCAACATTTTCTCACGCGGCCCGAGATCGCTGTCGAGCACGGGCATCACGCGCTCCCGCAGCCCGCTGAACACATGGTCGAGCACCGCTTCGTACAACGCGTCCTTGTCTTTGAAGTAGTAATAAAGGAGGGCCTTATTGACGTGGGCTGCCCGTGCGATCGCGTCCGTCCGCGCCCCCGCAATCCCATTCTCGGCAAATTCCCCGACCGCCGCCTTCAGGATCGCCGCCCGGCTCTCCTCCGGGTGGCCCCGCGTCCCCAAACGATGAGCGTCTCTCATATAATTAACCAGTTAGTTAGATTATAGCACGCTTCCAGGCGGGGCCAGGCTACTCACGGGAGACAAGGGGGCAATATCAGCGGCGCCGCCATCGCTCACGCCGTCGGCGCCGCTGCGGGCGGCTCAACCGATCCGCAGCGGTCCCGCATGGACTGATGGAACCTCTCGCGCTCCTCGGGAGTCATGCGCTCCTCCCACTCTCTCATGCGCTGCCGCCAGTGCATGTGGCCGCCGTGTCGCCCGTGGAATCCGCCGAACAGGATCTTGCTCAGCACCAGAATTCCAAGCGCTTGCCAGAAGCCGATCACATGCCAGCCAAAGAGGGCCGGCATCAGCCAATTCCATAGTCGCATCACCACATAACCAAACAGCGGAACAAACACCAGAAAAAACACTACGGCAAACATGATTATCTTCACTACCTTCTTCACTACGCTACCCGCCCTATCGCTTTTCATAGCCTTCACCTCATGCTTTCAAAAATTCGTCGTGAATCGCCTGCAACCGCTCGCGCAAGTAGAGAACCGCATAGTGCTTGCGCGAAAGCAGCGTGTTCACGCTCACGCCGGTTTGCGCCGCAATCTCTTTGAAGCTGTAACCCATCAACTCGTGGGCGATGAATACCTCGCGTTGCTCGTCCGGCAATTCGTCCAGAGCGGCACCCACTTCTTCCAGCAGTATGCTTCGGGCGTACGCTGCTTCCGGTCCGGCATCGGGCGAGGGCAACAGATCTTCCAATTGGAGCATCTCGCCATCCTCTGTGGTATTCGGCGGTTCGTTCCTAAGCGCCTCTCGCCCCCTCTTGCGAAAGAGGTCCGTGATTCGATTGCGGGCCACGCGAAACAACCAGGCGGTAACCTGTTCCACCGGTTGCATCATGCGGTAGGCTTCCACGAGTTCGTAGAAGACGTCTTGCAGGATGTCTTCCGCATCCTCGCGGTCGGCCACGCGCCGCCGGATGAAGTTGCGCAGCCGGGATTGCTCCCGAGCGATCGCTTCCGAGATCCGATCGTCCTGCTCCGTCATCGCCCACCGGTTGGTCAGCGCCTCATCCATCTACTGGTGTAGACGAATGAGCGCGACAAATATTGTATGAAAATAGTCGGAAGATAAAGGAATGGCATGGTGCGGCCGGCGAAGGCAACGGCCGTCCTCAGATGTTACGCCGGCAATTGTTACGCCGGCTATCGGAAGCAATCGAACAGTCACTGTCCCGAAGTGATATGGACGGCTGAAATGCCAAGTGCCACGATCAATTGTTGCCATGCCGCGAGCGCATATCTTCATAGCCGCCGTAATTTTGTTGCGGGCGAGCACTTCCTGTACATACTCGGAAACGCGCGCCCCGTTGGCAATCCCTTTCTCTGGCGACAAGTTGATTGCCCTTACCTTCGACGATGGCCCCCGGCCGTATGTCCTGTTGGGCACGAAGGGGGACCATCCGACTACGGGCCTTCTCGATATCCTCGATAACAATGGCGTGAAGGGCACGTTTTTTGTCGTGGGGTGGCGGCTTACGCCCGGCACTTGGGGAGAAAAGCGGCACGAACAGAATATCGGCGTCACCTGCATTGACGCGGCGCAGCAAGCGGTGAAGCGCGGCCACGAATTGGAAGACCACACGTTCACCCATATCGAACTGCGCGGCGCAGAAAAGACCAAGGGAGAGCAGTGGGTGGTCGGCGACGTGGAACGGGCTGCGCAAGCGATCAAGGCAGTCACCGGCATACAGCCAAGGTACGTCCGGCCTCCAGATTGGAGCATCTCGGACAATGCGCGCCTCGACCTCGAACGGCGTGGCTATCGCGTCCTGACGATCTCGGCGGCGAACCCCATTGCACTGCGCGACGTGAACTCGCTCGATTACCTGTGTACCAGGGGGAACTCGACCCAGTGTCCTAAGCCCTCCCTGGCGGACGCAGTCTTGAAGCAGGTGCAACAGCGTGAAGCGAAGGGGATCTACACCCACATTATGGTGTTCCACGAGTTGTCAACGACGACGGCGATCATGCCGGAGTTGATCGGCAGTCTCAAGGCGCGGGGATACCGCTTCGTCACGCTGTCTGAATACATGAGGCTGGTAACGACAAAACCCGCAAGCGCGGGCGAAGTTGCGCGCTCCGCGGTGCCCGCCGTCGTGGATGGATCCAAGTAGTTTAAACCTTCCCGCTCACGATCGGGCCATGAGTGTAACGGCGAGATAACGTCAATTGAAACATGGCAAGCGGCTTTGTTTGGTTTTCGTCGTCCAGCAACCCGTGGTAACAACTAAGAACCGCTCTGCTTTTTTGTGCGACGGATCTGTACTAGCCGGCGGTAGTATTCTTCGGATAATTGCTTACCTCTTCGTCTGTCTTCAACGTTGATAGACCCGGAAAGGCTGTTGATTTCCTTGTATCGTAGCTTTTCTTGGGGCGTGAGACTTTCGTTCAAAGTGCTCACAAGTCGTTTTGTCCGCCGTTGTACGGAAAACCATGTCCAGCCGATCACAGCCACAACCCCGAGTACAGCGCCTCCAAGGAGCAGTACAGCCCACTGCTTCAGTGAAAGTGCTGAAATGTCGAATCGGGCACGGATCGCCAACGCACGCAGCACCAAGATGATGCTGGTTCCAAGCGCGGTCAAGCCTATCAACCACAGGCCGATACCAAAATAGCTGGCCAACGCAAACCGCCACAAAAAGCGGTTGTTAGAAATGCGGCTGATCTCGCTTCCGTCTTTCCTCCGCAGCACACAAACAATGCTCGGATGCAGCCTCACCGTCTCCTTTGCATGCATCAACATTTCAGGTATATCGCTCGAGACACGGCAAACTTCATCGGATTGTCGTGCTGGCCTTCCGTCTTCTTCACGAACGGGCATTTGATTCTTGAAGTTGACGCAGAAGAGGGCTACTTCACCTTCTTCCATTTGTTCGGACCAGATTTCTTTGGGTATTGGGGCGCGGGTAGCCGGATCCCCGAACATCATGTCTTCTACGGTCGGGAACGGCCCGTCATAGATCTTGATTATTCGTGGCGGCACGCTAGAGAGTATATTCCAAGGTTATCCGCAATGCGGCGCAACTGGCTCTGGTTTTCACTATGTTCAGGCACGCTGCGTGAGTCCTCGTCTGACAACTGTTCCAACCAGGCGATACCACTCATTGTCCCTGTGACGGGGGTTTGAGTGCTATCGCGATTTTCCGCCGGTTCGAGCCTGTTCCGGGCTCGGAGCGTGATATCTGGCCGTTATCTACTGCGACCCGCCCGCGATTGAAGGCACCAGCAGCACCTCGTCGCCGTCTTGAAACGAATACGAAGCGTCCGCCGCAGAGCGTCCTCGAGTCACAGCCATCTGACCCGACCCCTTGGGCTGCAATCCTCAGGCTCCTACAACACTCTGGGGAAAACCTCGGACAAGGTCAACTCGATGCGGTGCACCGCGTCGGCGATTTGGCGGCTCACGCCCAACGATGCCTGCTGCATCGCTCCATCGTGTTCGAAGATCAGCACTTGCAAGGCGTTGCGGATGTGGTGGTTGCACTCGGCCACGATTCGGAAGCGATGAATGTTGGCAGCGCGACGGACATTCTCATACCTCAGCAACGTGAAGACAAGCCCCCCGACGATCAGCAACATGAACGAACCGTGAATCCAACCGCCCATGGAGGGATACCGCGTATCGACCAACCAGCGGGAGAACAATGCGCCGCTACCAGTCACTATGAGGACAGCCAATGTGATCCCCAAGATGTGCAAGAGAGGATAGGGCTGCGGCAGGCGTCCCGTGTCGACTAGTCGGGGCACGAGCGGCTTCTCGAAGTACGTTGTCCACAATTTCTCCCTCTCAGTCTCGTCCAAAGCCACCAGGGACAAGCTCGCATGACGGTGAGCGCGGCGGGCGATTTCTACGTCCGCGTAGACGCCTGTGGCCTTGAAACTGCACTCACGGCACTTAAAATCCACCAGAACATCAACCGACGGAGAGGGATCTGCCATTGTCGGAGTATCGCCCGGGAAGATGCCAGATGCAACGGTTAAACATGAATTCGTCCGTATGTAATCTGGCTCCCCCTTGCATTTTTGGGAGTGTCACTTCCTCACACCAGGAAACAGAGTCGCCCGCGCCTGAAGGACAGGCACTCAGTTGCTGTCCGTCGCGCCCGAATGAATCAGCACGATGGCGAGTGCACGCCAGCAATCCCGAGCACGCCCGCTGCCGCGGCCTACTGCGAGCCGCCCGCGATTGAAGGCACCAGCAGGACCTCGTCGCCGTCCTGAAACGAATACGAAGCGCCGCCCAGAAAGCGAATGTCTTCTTCATTCACATAGATATTGAGGAAGCGCCGCGTCTCTCCCGCTTCATCCCGCAAATGGGGCTTCAATTCGGGAAACTGCGAGTCGAGCTCGGAGAACAGCTCATTGAGATTGGCAGCCGCGCATACCAGTCGCGGCGTTCCGGAAGTGAGCCGCCGCAAAGCCGTGGGAATCTGGACCGTGATATTCATGAAAAACCTCCCGGGCAAAAAGCCCGAATGAAAATGAGTAATTCGGTCGTTGGTCGTTAGTAGTTGGCAAGTCTGACCAACGACTAAACCGCCACCGCCAACGACGTCGCCCCCTTCGCCGCTAAATACGCCTCGAAGTCCGCTAACTTTGGAGCAATCGCCGTCTCCCCGCGATACTTTTCCGCCAGTACGTCGGTCGTCTTCAGACCGTTGCCGGTAATGCAGAGCACGGTTGTTTCGTCCGGCAGAATGCGGTCCTGCTGGATCAGTTTGCGCGCGGTTGCAACCGTCACTCCGCCTGCCGTCTCGGTGAAGATGCCTTCGCTTTCCGCCAGCAACTGGATGCCGCTAACCACTTCGGGATCGGAAACGTCTTCGGCCCATCCGCCGCTCTTGGCGATGGCCTGCAAGGCGTAATGCCCGTCGGCCGGATTGCCAATCGCCAGCGACCGCGCGATCGTCTTCGGACGCTGCGGCTCGATCTCGCTGCTGTACTGCTTGATCGCCGTGGAAATCGGCGAGCACCCGGTCGCTTGCGCGCCAAAAAATCTCACCGGCTTCGGATCCACCAGCCCCAGCAGAATCAGCTCATCAAAACCCTTTTTGATCTTCGTAATCAGCGATCCGCCCGCCATCGGCACCACGATGTTGTCGGGCAGCCGCCAGCCCAGTTGCTCGGCGATTTCATAACCTACCGTCTTCGAGCCTTCGGCGTAATACGGACGAAGATTGACGTTGACGAATCCCCAACGATGCTCGTCGGCGATCTGCGAGCACAAACGGTTGACATGATCGTAGCTGCCGTTGATGCGCACCACCTCCGCGCCAAAGACTTGCGTGCTGAGAATCTTCGCCGGCTCGAGATCGGAAGGAATAAAGATCCACGCCTTCAACCCTTCGCGGGCCGCTTGCGCCGCGACCGAATTCGCCAGGTTGCCCGTGGACGAGCAAGCTACCGTGTCGAACCCGAAGCTGCGAGCGTTCGCCAGCGCCACCGCAACCACGCGGTCTTTGAAGCTCAAGGTGGGAAGGCACACCGCGTCATTTTTGACCAGCAGCCGCCGCGATCCAATCCTGTCGCCCAGGCGAGGAGCTTCTACCAATGGCGTGAATCCAACGGGAAGGGAAGATTTGAATCCCGCCGGCAGCGGCAGCAACTCGCGATAGCGCCACATGTCGGGTGCGCGCGAAGCCAGCAGCTCACGCGAAATGCGCGGACGAATAGAGTCGTAATCGTAGGTGATTTCGAGCGGAGAGAAACAAACTTCGCAGATACTGCGCGGCTGATTGCCCCAGGTCTTGCCGCATTCGCGGCAGCGGAGCTGGTACGTGCTCGTCTCCATACTGCAACTTCTTTCTGTGACTGCGGGACGAGCCGGGAAAATTTTCCCCAGTTACGACAAAACCCCTTTTCCGGATAGGAAAAGAGGCTCGGGATACGCGAATAAAACGCTATCACCCCGAATCTCATGGTCCCCGTTACCGGGCGAGAGTTGGCACCTGTCAGCCGGGATGTATGATCCCGATCCGGTTGCCGTGGCGTCCCAGGGCTCGTCCCTCAGCCACTCTGCATGAAATTCCGATTTGCCCAAACTCGGGCAAACTTGGGATCAAATAGTACCGTCCGAGTCCCCGCCTGTCAATCACTTTTTTTATCGCGGGACCACTACAAAGGGTTGACAGAAAAATCCAATCGGACCACAATGCTTCTCATTCAAAGCTGACGAAATGAAACGAACTCACTCGACAGCTTAAGAAATAAATAAAGGAAAGAAACGAAGCATGAGGAAGTTGTCGAGCACATTTTTCTAAGGGACTTCGACAATGTCGATGAAAAGAGGGTGCATGCGGACCAAGACCAAGGCAAACGTCGAGTCGAAACCAGGGCCCACGCACCGCTCAGCAAGCAGAAAAACGACAGCAGCGGGTCAATCTCCAGAAATTCCTGAGGTTGCTCGCGTCGGCGTTATGGATTAACCGGAAGCGTATGAATGCATTCGCGCGAATGCGAAACCTGAAACCGTAATTCAAGAATGCACGAAAAAATCCATGAGGAGGCTTTTCAATGATCAATCGCTTTGACCACGGCACGCAGCACACGCTGAAGCGTGAATTGATTCGCGCTCTGTTTCTCTGCTTAATCGGTGGCCTGGCGTTTTGCTGTTGCGCGCAGGCGCAAACCTACTACTACGTTGCCAAAACTGGCAGCGACTCCAATAGCGGCAGTGCGAGCGCGCCCTGGCTTACCATCGGACATGCGGCCCTGGAAGCGAAGGCGGGCAGCACCGTCTATGTGGGAGCTGGAACCTACAGCGAGAGCGTGACGTTCTCCAACTCGGGAACGTCGTCGGCCCCCATCGTCTTCAATGGACAGGGCGTAGCCATCGTGGATGGCACGAGCGTCGCTTGCTGTACTACACCCAGCTTTGCTTCCAGCAACAGTTTTTTCGGCACCACGACACAGGGGCTGTTGATGATCGGCGCGTCGGGTGGCGTGAGCTACGTGACCGTGGAAGGGTTCACAGTCCAAAACTACAAAACCTCGAGCTCGTCGGACGTTCCACTCGGAATCTTTGTTCCCGGCACCGGTGGCGGGACTGGGATACAAATCCTCAACAACACAGTTAAGAACATCGAAACCACGGCTGGGTCGAGCGGCAACGCGTACGGTCTCGGCGTCTTCGGTTCCAGCACCACTCCGCTGACCAACGTGACGGTCAGCGGCAACACCGTTACTGGATGTCTGACCGGTGAAAGCGAGACGGTCCCAATTAACGGGAACATCCATAACTCCACCATCTCCAACAACGTCATCTATGGCAATGACAACATTGGCATCGATGTCGAAGGTTACCAGGGTCTCGATTCGGGGTCGAGCGTCGACTTCCCCGCGAACATTGACGTCGTTGGCAACACTGTGTACAACAACAGCGCCGCCAACAATGCCGGGGAAGGCAGTAGCTCTGGCAGCCCCGATTACGATCAGGATGGCTTGTACTGCGATGGTTGCACGCAGACAATCTTCGAGCGCAACACGATATACGGCAACGACATAGGGATCGAAGCCGCCAGCGAAATCGCGGGCTGTGCCAGCAGCTATGTGATTATGCGCAACAACCTGATCTACGGCAGCAATTATGTCGGTATTACCATAGGTGGCTATGGCAAGTCGGGAACCGGGACGTGTAAAACGGGAGGTAAAGACGCTGGTGGAGGTTCCAGCGAATACGTCTACATTCTGAACAACACGCTGTATGACAACGGCACGCAGTCCAGCGCGGGTGGGTCCGAGTTCCAGACCCAGTACCGCGTCACGAACAGCTACTTCGAGAACAACATTGTTTATGATGTCTCCTCGGGGATACTCGTATTCAACGTCACCAAGGGTGCCGGCTTAACCGCTAACTACAACGACTACTATACGGCTGCATCGAGCTACTCGATGTATTACAACGGGAAAGCCTACGCCAGCTTTTCCACCTACAAGTCAGCCAGTGGTGAGTCGGATTCGATATTCGCGAATCCCGACTTCACCACGACACCTAGCTGCACCGGGACCTATACACCCCCGGGCGGCTCCGGCTCGAACAAAGCCACCACTTGCTCGTCGCTGGGGAATACAACCCCAACCTCCAGTTCTCCGGTCTGGAACGTGGGCAACGCGGGTCTGGGTACGCCCGGCTCGGCTTGGGGCGCATACGAGACCTCGCAACCCTTCGTTGGCACGTATGACTTCACGGGCACTACGGATCGTGTCAATGCCAGTGGAGAAATCAACATGGGAGCCTATGAATAGCAAGCCTTAGCCCGGGCACGCAGCTTGACTGCGTGCCCGCTCCTTTGCCCCGCAACCTTAGCAATTAGCACGATTGGGGAATATCTATCCATGCGTTTCCAGTGTCTTGTCTGTTTTGTCTGGGTCCTGCTCGCCAGCTTGGCCTATGGGCAAGCTGCGCAAACGGCTACACCTCCCGCCGCCGGGGCAAAGGCGGGAACAACCGATTCCGCCTCGACCGAAAAGGCCCCCAAAGCAGAAGTTGGACCCGGCGATCCTGTGATTACGGTGAATGGTTTTTGCGCCGATCCGGCAAAACAGGGCAGCGCCTGCAAAACCGTGGTTACTCGCGCGCAATTTGAAAAGCTCACCGAAGCGCTACAGCCAGGCATGTCGCTGTCGCTTCGTCTGAATGTGGCAAACGCGTATGCGCGCAATATGAGAATGTCGGCCGCGGCGGAAAAACGCGGCCTCGACAAAACACCCGCGTTCGCAGAAGAGATGCGCTTTGCGCGCATGCAACTCCTTGCCCAGGACCTGAACCGCGCGCTCCAGGCGGATGCCAACAACATCAGCGACGCCGATCTGGAGGCCTATTACAAAAAGAACGAGTCCTCGTACGAGCAAGCCACGGTTGCGCGGATTTTTGTCCCGCGCGCAAAGAAGATCGTGCCACCCCAGGCGGAACCTGAAGGCGCTGTTTCTTCGGATGGTCAATCCGCCGTAACGCCCAGGGCCGATGAAAAGGCGGATGCGAAAGCGAGTACGGCGCTGCCGACTGAGGCGCAAAAAAAAGCCGATGAAGAAGCACGACAACAAGCTGCCGAAGAAGCGATGACCAAAGTCGCCGCCGATCTCCGGGCCCGCGCCGTGAACGGCGAAGACCCCGACAAACTGCAAATCGAGGCCTACACGGAGGCCGGAATTCCTGGAACCACGCCCAACACAAAGCTGGAGAAAGTGCGCCGCGCCACGCTGCCCCTGCAGCACGAAAAGGTCATGGACCTGAAGCCGGGAGAAGTTTCCGAAGTATTCTCCGATCCTGGTGGCGCCCACTTCATATACAAAATAATCAGCAAAGAGACCCTCACGCTCGAAGCTGTGAAGACCGAAATCCGCACCGCGATTTCCACCCAGCGCTATCGCGACAGCATGAAAGGTTTTCAGGGGGACGTTGTTTTCAGCGATGCCTACTTCAATCCTCCCGGAAAAACGGGCGCACCGCCGCAGGAAAACCGCAGGGGAAAGAGAAGGAAGCCGCCCGCCGAGCACGACGAAGACCACGACTGAACGAAAACGGCAGAGCCGATCATCATTGTCAAAGAAATCTCGGGGGACGGTTTGTCCCTCCGACGGGTCAGGATGGCGCGCGGCACGTCCGGGAAGAGTGGGCCGCCCACTGCTCACGAGCACACTTCAGCGGCTGTACTGGTTCCGTTTCTTGTCTTCGTGGCGCTCGATGCCTAGTTGAATCAGGCGGTCGATCAGTTCGGGATACGATACTCCGGTCGCGGCCCACAGCTTGGGATACATGCTGATGGCGGTGAAGCCGGGCATGGTGTTGATCTCGTTGACGAAAATCTTGCGCGATTTGGGATCCATCAGAAAATCAACGCGCGCCAGACCGGTGCAGTCGACCGCTTGAAAGGCGGCGATGGCGAGGCGCTGCACGGTCTTCATTTCCGCTTGTGTAATTTTCGCGGGGATTACTCCTTTGGAGCCTTCGACCAGATATTTCGCGTCGTAGTCGTAGAACTCCTTACAGGGAACGATTTCTCCGGCAACCGACGCTTTGGGATCGTCGTTGCCGAGCACGGCGCACTCCAGTTCGCGCGCTTTATGTTCCTTGCCGCCGACGCCTTCTTCAATCACGATCTTGCGATCGAACTTGGCCGCTTCCGCGATCGCCGGACCGAGTTCCTTCCGATCGTGCGCCTTCGAAATTCCTACCGACGAACCGAGGTTCGCCGGCTTCACGAATACGGGATACTTCAGTTTGCTCTCGACCAGCTTCTCCACTTTCTTGAGCTCGCGCTCGAATTGGCCGCGCAGCACGGTCACGTGTTTCACAATGGGTAGTCCCGCCGCTCGGAACAAAGACTTCATGATGTCTTTATCCATGCCGGCGGAAGATCCGAGCACTCCCGCGCCTACGTAGGCGATGTCGGCCAGTTCGAGCAGGCCCTGGATGGTTCCGTCTTCGCCGAAGGTTCCGTGGAGCACGGGGAAGATGACGTCGACGTTGATGGCGCGGTCGGAGGCGCGGCGAAGACTCGCGTCGGTTTGAAAGGGCGCGAGGGCTGCGTCGTGGCGCGCCGGTTCGGGAGGCACGACGACCGACGCGCCGGTTGCCAGCACGGCCGCTCCCGGAGTCCAGTCAGGATCGCCCGCCCGCAAATGCTTTTCGGGTGCGGGATGGAGACTGGCCGGCTTTTCGCCCCGCAACAGGCGCTCGGCGTGTTCCGCAGTGAGCCAGCGGCCGTCTTTGGTGATGCCGATGGGGACGACTTCATATTTCGTTTTATCGATTGCGTTGAGAACGGAGGCCGCCGACAGCAACGACACTTCATGCTCGCCGCTGCGTCCGCCAAAGAGGATGCCAACCCGAAGTTTTGCCATGCCACTTCAGTCTGGCGCGGCGTTCGTTTCCCGTCAATCGCAGCGTTGGTTCAACCATGACCTTTTATGAATTGTCATCCGAAACGAAGCGAGGGACGACAAAATCCGACTAATCTTATTGCCGGGTCCGCAACGCCAGCGATGTGTCCACCGGCGGATGCGAGGAGTCATTGAGCCGATCCTCGATGTGCTTCTGAATCAGTTCCCAGTCCGAGCGCAGCGTCATTTCCTTGATGGCGAACTTGGATTCGCGGCGAGCATCATCCACGCGCACCACTAATTCTTTCTTCTGGAAACGGAAATCGACGACCTCCGCGAGCGGCACCAGATCGTTGGACGATTTGCCCACGATGACATACACGACCTTATCGGTCAGCAGGGTGTATTCGGGGCAATCCCCCTCGCTGGGCGCGGCTTGCGGCGGACCGAACGTTGTCAAAAAAGCTTTGTGTACGAGCATGCAATCGCCCATGCGCATGCGGACCACGGTTCCACGTTGATAACTGGCGGGCGGCGCGGCCCAAGCCAGCGCAGCGTTCGTCCATACAAGAGCCAACAGCAATGCGGATTTCATAAGCCTCCAATTAGTAACCACTGGGTTCGTAGTAATAACCATTCCGGCTACGGAAGGTGAGGTTGAGGTTGTGGGTGGGTAAAAGGCGAAGCGAATGAAATCCAGCGTGGTGGCTGGGCAGAGCGTATGTCACCACATAGGAGGCGCGCAGGTCGTCGAGCACGGTGTTCAGCACTGTGGCAGCGCCGTCTTTCCGAGAGAAGCGCTGAAAACAAGCGGGAGAGAAATAGCGCCCACCCGTAGCCTCGGAAACTTGCCGAAGAAACATGCTGCCAGGCAATTCGCTGCTGGAGATGCCGATATCGGCTGTCCCCATATCAATGGAGTAGATTGGAGCGCCGGCGTCGAGAACTGCCTCCAGCGCCTCGCGCGCGGAATGGAGGCTGATGGTATCGTTGCCGTCGGAGAACAAAATCATGACCGGCCGGGCCCCGGCGCGGCCGTGATGCAAGAGGAAATCGGCCCCCAACCGCAGGGCGTCGAAGAGCGGGGTTGTGCCGCCGCTCTTCACCGCCAGGAGTCTTGCCAAGGAACTGGAATCACCACAGCCACTGGCGCAGAGAAGAGCAGGCCGCATTCCGCCAAACGAAATTACGGCGATCTGGTCATCGGGTGTGGACTGCTCGCGCATAACCAGTTGCAGTACCTCGTTCATGGCAACTCGAAATCGCGGCGCCGCCGAATCGCTCAGGTCAACCAGCGCGACCACGTCAAGGGGTGCTTCGTCGGAATGCGCGAAGCTTTGGAAACTGCGAACCACGCGTTCGCCGTCCACCACCGCGAAGTCCGCCTGCGTCAAGTTTTCGACCGGGCGATTGTTCTCGCCGATGGCGAAGAATGCAACCCGCACTTCAGAGACGGTGCTGCGATAAGCAGGCAGGGTTGAGGATTGGCTTGTACCCTCTGTGGAAACTGCCGCGGCATCTTCCGCAGCCGCGCTGGCAGGCACTTCGGCAGGCAAAGCGCGAGCCCAAAGCAACAGAGGCAGGAGTGCGAGTCGAATACGCCAGTGGGCCAACATAGCCGTCTATTGGGCCCATCGGCGTACGGTGGAACGGTCCGCAATTACCGTGGTTACTCACGGAGGTGACCAGAAGGGAACTAAGGTTGCCACTTTCCAAAGTCCGATGAAACAGAGAGCATGACCTGGCGATTCTCCAGTGTCTCATCGCAAGATCTCATCTGAAGCGGCGACGAATGTGAATCTCGCGCGCTCGCTTGACACGGGTGATGAAGCAGGTGTGAAATTGGTGCTAAATGGAAGGCCGGTGCCTGCCCTTCCACGCAACGGCACTCGGATCTGGAAGGCCCCGCCGGTGGAATCATGAGAACAGGATTTTGCAGCGCACAGGAGCAGCTATGAATTCGAGCGACCGAAGTAAGAACGTCCTGCCGAAATGGTTTGTCTTCGTGGTTCTTCTCGCAGTAGCCGCAGTGGCTTCCGCGCAAAAAGAGAAAGAGAGGAGCGAGCCCGCGCCGCGGCAGTCGGCTCCGAGCAGACCGGCGCAAAGCAGGCCTGCGCCGAGCACGCCGCACCAAGCACCCTCGCAGCACACAGCCGGCCAGCCCAATTACGGATCGCATGAGGCGACGCACGGGCCAACTGCCGGCAGCCCAGCCACGCATGGCCCCACGGCTGGTGGCGCAGCTGGCCACGGAACAACCGCCGCTGGCGGAGGCACGCACACCACGACTTCGGGACACGCGACAACGTACGGACACACGACCACCCCGGGAAACGCCGGATCGTACGGACATACGACGACAGGCGGCCATGCCAACGCGCCGAGCTACACGCCTCCTGGCACGAGGGTGCCGTTGCGAGGCGGCGGGTATGCGAGCGTCCGTCCCAACGGACAGATTCGTTCGATCAACCGCAATGGGATGCACATCCAGCATGGCATCTCCGGTAGCAGGACGATTGTGAGTGTCCACAACGGAGTGCGCGTCGTAAACATGGGACCGAATCGCGGATACGTGCAGCGCGCCTACATGGTGCGGGGCGGGAACTCCTATTATTCGCGCACTTACTATTACCACGGCGCCTACAGGACCGGCGTGTATCGCGGCTACTTCTACGGCGGCCATCGCTACTACGGCTTCTACCCCGGCGTTTGGTATCACCCGGGATTTTATGGATGGGGCTACCATCCGTGGGGCGTGCGGGTTTACTGGGGAATAGGAGCGTGGGGTTGGGGAGGAGCGCCGTGGTGGGGTTTCTACGGCGGCTGGTTCGCGCCCTATCCCTATTATGAATCTCCGGCATTCTGGCTGACGGATTATCTGATTGCGGCGGACTTGCAAGCGGCCTATGAAGCGCGAGCCGACGCAAATGCCGCAGCAGCGGAGGAATCGCCGGCGTACGGCGGCGGAGATGCGGGGCCGGCAGCAGCCTCGGGTCCGGTGGCGCTGAGTCCGGAGGTTAAGGAGGCGATTGCGGACGAAGTGAGGGCGCAGTTGGCGGCCCAGCAGGCACAAGCGGCCCAGAGTGGGGCATCGGGCGGTCAAGCTCAGGCGCCGGCGGCAGCACCAGCGCCAGCCGGCGGCGGCCAGATTCCGCCGGCACTGGATCCAGCCCGGCGCACGTTTGTGGTGGCCAGCGACCTTACCGTGGCTTCGGTGGCCGACGGCCAGGAATGCGCGCTGACCGCGGGCGACGTGCTTACGCGGCTCACCGACACTCCGGATGCAAACCAGATGGTGAACGCCAGCGTGTCGGCGAGCAAAAAGTCGGAATGCGCCGCGGGGCAAAACGTAGCGGTTAAAGTGGACGACTTGCAGGAGATGCAGAACCACTTCGCGGAACAAGTCACCGCCGGAATGGGCGAATTGGCGAAGAAGGCGGGCACTGGCGGTATGCCGGCAGCGCCGGACACGACCGCCACGGAGTCGGACATACCACCTCCGGCGCCGGACACCACTGCGGCAAAGGCCCTCCAGGATCAACAGGCAGCAGCCGACCAGACGGAGCAGCAGGCGAAGCAGGAAGCCGCGGGATCGGGCGGCAACACGCAATAAACGGCGGTCTTCGCCCGTTGTCAAACATGATGAATCAAACTCTGGGAGCGTCGGATGACGACGCTCCCTTCTTGAATCAAGGGAGGCGGAATCGTATGAAGAGGATTTGGCTGGTGGCTGGAGTGTCAATTCTGTTGCTGGCGTTTACGGGTGCCGTTTGGGCGCAGGCTGCGCCGGGGCCTCGCAAGAAACGCATTGCGGTCATGGACTTCGACTATGCCACGGTGCACGCCGGCGTTTCGGAGATCTTCGGCCAGGACATCGACATCGGCAAAGGCGTAGCCGACTTGCTGGTCACGGACCTGGTGAAAGACGGGTCGTATTCCATCATCGAACGCAAGGCCCTCGATAAGATCATGGCCGAGCAGAATTTCTCCAACAGCGACCGGGCCAATCCGACGTCGGCGGCGAAAATCGGCAAGCTGCTCGGGGTGGATGCGATTCTCGTCGGCAGCATTACCCAGTTTGGCAGTGAGACGAAGAAAATTGGGATGGGCGGCGGGGGCGGGGGTATAGGAGGTTTCGGGCTGGGCGGACTTGGGAAAAAGAATTCCAAGGCCATCGTCGGCCTGAGCGCGCGCCTGGTGGACATCGACACCGGTGAGATCCTGGCCGTGGCCGAGGGCAAAGGCGAGTCGAGCCGCGGCGGCCTGATGCTGGGCGGCGGCGGCGGCAATTGGCACGGCGCGGGCGGCGGCGGTATCAACATGGGCAGCAGCGACTTCCAAAGTACCATCATTGGCGAAGCGACCAAGCAGGCGACGGATAATTTGTCGGTCGAGGTAATTGCCGGCAAAGACAAGCTGCAGGTGCGGACGATTGTAGTGCAGGGGTTGGTGGCGGCAGTGGATGGCGGCCAGGTAATCCTCAACGTAGGCGCCAAGGCCGGAGTGAAAGTCGGCGACGAACTGAGCGTCGAACGCGTGACCAAGGAAATCAAGGACCCGGCGACCGGGCAAGTGCTGCGGCGCTTGAGTAGTTCGATCGGCGTGGTCAAGGTCACCGACGTGGATGATGTCTCTTCCGTGTGTACGGTGGTTTCGGGCGCGGGATTCAAGGTGGGAGACGCGGCGAAAACGAAGACGCAATAGATAGAATTCGCCGGGACATTAACGGCGGGGCCGTTTTGGCTCCGCCGTTTGATTTTTAAGAAGCACTTTTTTGAGAAGCATTGGCGTTTGACACCGTACTCCTTAACACTGGAAACTCTAGAGACTCTGCCTATGGAAATCACCGTGTACTCCGCCCCTGGGTGCCCCGACTGCCGCGAAGCCAAGCGCTTCCTTGACCGGCACAAGCTGTCCTACACCGAGATCAACATCGAGACCACGCCGGGAGCGGCCGACGAGGTCATCAAGCGAACCGGCAAGCGCGCCATCCCCCAGTTTGTGCTTGATGGAGAGTGGATCCAACCTTACCGTCCGGGCGAGGGCTTCCTCTACGAAGAGATGGCCAAGCGATTGGGAGTCGAGGCGTAACTCCTCATGTAGAGACGGGGCTTGCCCCGTCTCGATTGGCCCGTGCCACTCGCCCAACCTGGGGAGACGCGGCAAGCCGCACCTCTACGGGAAACTCCTTCAGTTACCTTTGGCCGCGTTCCATCGGCCTTCTGTACCCTTCTCGCCTGCGTCCCAATGCGTCAGGATAATGGCTACTCGGCCGTGTTTTTCAAGGCTGGGCCTGGCGGCGCATGTTCAATCCGGATAGCAGCGAGAGCGAATTGGTCGAGACCTGGCAGCGCTTTGTGCAGGGGTTGCTGGGCGTGCTGGCGCTGGCGAGCGCGTTGCTGATGGCCTACTACTACGCTCCGCGGCAGACGACGGGGCTGGAGCAGCAGGTGCGGCAGCTCACGCGCCAGGTGGCGAGGCTCGAAAGGCAGCAATCGTATTCGTCGGCGGCGGTGGACGATGCGCGCGATTCAGTCGCTTACATCTATGGGATCTATCACCTCAGGGGCGCCAGCCAAAGTTTTCGCGCCCGCGTTGCCGGAACCGGCTTTGTCGTCGCGCCGGGCCTCCTGGCCACCAATCGCCATGTGGCCGAGCCCTGGTACGGAGATCGCGAAGTCGCGGCGGCATTGCGCCGGGGCGCTTCGCCAGTGCTGGAAAAGCTGGTGGCATATTTTCCTGGCTCGCCGCTTCCGGTGAATCTCGAGACCACGGCGCTGGCCCAGCATGCGGACTTGGCCGTGCTCCGCCTGGAAACTACCGCCTTCACCAAAAGCCTGCGGCCCTTGATTCTGTCCGACACGCCGCCAAAGGTGGGCGAACCGGTGACCGTGCTCGCGTATCCCATGGGAGTGACGGGGATGGTCGCCAAATCGCCGGCGATCGTGTATGAGCGGCTATCGTCGCATCCGGACAATGCCGAGACGGCGGGCGAATTGGCCGCGCTGTCACTGATCCGTCCATCGGCGACCTTCGGGCACATCGGCGATGTGAGCGGCGACAAACTGATCTATGACGCGCCCACCGCGCGCGGCGGCAGCGGAGGCCCGGTGCTGAACTTGCGCGGCGAAGTCGTTGGCATCAACTCCGCCTACATTGACGGTTTCTCCGGCGGCACGCTCGGGATCACTGCGGCTGAGTTGCGCCCCCTGATGGACGCCGCAAAGAAAGTTCCCAGTTCTCAGTTATCAGCTCTCAGCCAAGACGAGTCGGCTACCCACTAAGAACCGGGAACCAGGAACTGAGAATTTCTACGAAAGTTGCAATCCTTTGCGCAAGCAACCCTGCGGTCCAATCTTCTAAAGCTGCTCACATCAAGACAAAGTGCCATGGATTCAGGTACATTTGTAACCTGCTGATTTGAATAGTGAATTGGCGATATGACTGCATCTAAATTGGGGATAGGTACGAGCGGTGGGAGTGTGTGTGGGCCATGACCGCGGGCGACAGGCTCCTTCAATTGAGGTTATAGAGTGCACCGGGTGAGGGTCCTGACCACGATCAAAAGCTTTTGGGAATTGTCGTTCCGAGCGAACCGGGGTCCCCAGCGCGCCCGCCTTTGGCGCGATGGGGTGGTGGAGCGACGGATCTGTAGTCCGCGCAAGATGCGGATCCGCCAGCTTGCCGGTAACGACAGAATCTGGCGAGTTGAGGGTTGAAGAGCGCGCTCTCCCTCTCGCCGAGGCGCGCTGACGGAAGAGTTCGAAGAGACTTGG
>Ga0181530_10001951_pt1 | contig 25249 bp, 19 predicted proteins | sample PEATcosm2014_Bin_42_FD_119769 | JGI IMG/M metagenome (GOLD analysis project Ga0181530, IMG submission 119769) | Peatland microbial communities from MTU Mesocosm Facility, Houghton, MI, USA - PEATcosm2014_Bin10_60_metaG | ecosystem: Environmental > Terrestrial > Soil > Wetlands > Peat | place... | reverse complement strand
CGTCGCGCGACCTGTTCGACGAGATCCGCCGCGCTGACATCCTGCTGCATCACCCCTACGATTCTTACGATTCGGTGGTTTCTTTCATCGAAGCCGCCGCCGAGGACCCCAGAGTCCTCTCCATCAAGCAGACTCTGTACCGCACCAGCGAGCACTCGTCCGTCATGCAGGCGCTGATAACCGCCGCCGGGAAGAAGGAAGTCACGGTGGTCGTCGAACTGAAAGCGCGCTTCGACGAGGCTCCCAACATCCGCTGGGCCCGGAGCCTGGAAGATGCCGGGGTGCAGGTCTTCTATGGACTGGTCGGCCTGAAGACGCACTGCAAGCTGGCGCTGCTGGTGCGCAAGGACCCCGATGAGGTGGTCCGCCAGTACGCCCACCTGGGCACCGGCAACTACAACCCGTCCACCGCCGCCTTCTACACCGACCTGAGCCTGCTGACCGCCGACCCCGAAGTGACCGGCGCAGTCCATGACGTCTTCAATTTCCTGACCGCCTACACCGACAACGCGGATTACGGCCCGCTGTTGCTCTCGCCCCTGGGCTTCGCCGAAAAGAGCCTGGGGTGGATCGCGCGGGAGGCGGAACACGCCCGCCACGGGCGTCCGGCGCGCATCATCATCAAGCTCAACTCGCTGCTCGACAAAACCATCATCCAGGAGCTGTACCGCGCCTCGCAGGCGGGGGTGGAGATCGACTTGATCGTACGCGGCATCTGCGGGCTACGGCCCGGGGTTCGCGGCGTCAGCAGCCGCATACGGGTGCGCAGCATCGTGGGCCGCTTCCTGGAGCACAGCCGCATTTTTTATCTCGCCAATGGCGGCGACGAAGAGGTTTATTTGGGCAGCGCCGACTGGATGCCGCGCAACCTTTATGAGCGCGTAGAAGTGACCTTTCCGGTGAAGGAGGCGATGCTACGCCAGCGCATCCGCACCGAGATCCTGGAAGCCTATCTGCGCGATACCGCCAAGGCCCGCTTGCTGCGCGCCGACGGTAGCTACGGGCGGCCAAAACTGCCGGCCGCCGGCGGCTTCAATGCGCAGGAATTCCTCATCGCGGCGGCCGAAGGCCGCCAGAACGCGGGCGCTATCCCCGCCGCTTCGCGCCCCAGCGTTCGCACCCGCAGAAAGGCCGGTAAGCTGGCATGATCGTGTACTTCTTGCGCCACGCAAGCGCAGGGCATCACCTCGCCAATCCCACGCAGGACGAAAAACGGCCGCTGGACGAGCAGGGCATCGAGCAATGCACACAAGTAGGCCGCGCCCTGGCGGCCATGGATGTCCGCGTGGACGCCGTCATCTCCAGCCCGCTCAAGCGCGCCACCCAGACCGCTTCCCTGGTGGCCAACGAGATCGGGTTCGACGGCAAGTTGCAGCGCACGCCGGCACTGCGCCCCAATGCGCAGATGGAAGCCTTCCGCGAATTGCTCGAGCGGAATCGAACCCTGGAGGCGGTAGCGGTGGTCGGACACAACCCCAGCCTCAGCCAGTTCTTGAGCCTGCTGATCAGCGAAGGCGCCAGCGAAAGTTCCGTCGACCTGAAGAAAGGCGCGGTGGCGCGCGTGGACCTCTCGGGCGGGATGGGCATCCTCAAGTGGGTCCTAACCCCGAAGATGGTTCAGACCCTTTCCGCAGCCACCGCCGCCGCCAAGAGCTCGCGGCCGAAAATATTGCGGAAGTAGCTGCGTTCCTTCTCCAGCGCCCACAACTCCAGGTCGGCGCCGCCGCGCTTGGTCTTCAGGCGCAGGATGACGCGCTCGCCCTCGCTCCGCACCTGCACGCCGTTCACCGCGCCCCGGCGCCCGTGATCCAGGGCGCGCGCCAGCCTTAGCAGCGCCACCGCCTTGGGCACCAGCTCCCGGTCCTCGACGGGCAACGGCTTGAGCGCGCGGTCGGCGGGCGTGGGGCGCGACTTGCCCATGTAGCGCGCGATGGCGGCAATCAGCCGCCGCTGCTGGGCGGTGTATCCGAAGATCTCCGAATTGGAGATGATGTAATAGCTGTGGCGATGCCGGCCGGTGCGGTTCAGATAGGAACCGACTTCGTGCAGCATGGCCGCCGCCGCCAGCCAGTCCTGGTATTCCGGCGGGAGCCGGTGGACCTTCTTCAGCCCGGCGAAGAGCGTGATGGCCAAATTGCGCACGCGGGTGGCGAAACGCAAGTCCGCTCCGTAGTGTTTGCCTGCCGTCAGCAGCGCATTCCATCGCTCGGATTCGATCTGCCGCCGGGCCTGTGCGCCGTATCCGTAATCGGCTACCATTTGCGCCAGCAGGCCGTCCCGCAATCCCAGCGGGGAGTAGCGGAAGCCGGAGACCCCGTGGTTCATCAGTTCGGCGAAAACCATGGTGCCGGCAATGATGATCTCGGCGCGGCGCGGACCGATGCCGGGGAGCGCGATCCTCTGCTCGAGCGAATCGCTCTGCAGCTCGGCCGCCAGGGCGTGTACCGCCCGCCGTGACACCATCCCCGCGTGGCTGTTGCCGGCGCCTCGCCGCCGTGCCGCCACCACGCTGGCCAGGGCCGCAGCCGTGCCCGACGTGGCGATGGCGAGTTGGACGCGCGCCGCCGCGATGCGGCGCTCGATGCGCAGCAATTCCTCCACGATGAACTCGCGCAATCGCTTGAGTTCGCTCCGCCGGGGAGGATCGTGATGCAGGAATTCCTGGGTCAGGCGCACCGCCCCCACCGGCAGGCTGAACATGCTCCGGATCTGGCCATCGACGGAGAGGGTCAGCTCGCAACTGCCGCCGCCCAGGTCGATGAGCAGCAGCCGCGAGACCCCGATGCGGGTGCCGGAGATCACTCCAAAGTGGATGAGCCGGCCCTCTTCCAGGCCGGAAACCACCTCCACCCGCCAGCCGGTGACCGCGCGCACCCAATCGACGAAGGCGCGCGAGTTGCGCGAATCGCGCAGCGCGCTGGTGGCGACCACGCGCACGAAGTCCACGCCGTGTCCCTGGCTGGCCCGGTGGAACCGGCGCAGCACCTTGATGGTGTGCTCCATGGCGTGGGGATCGAGCGCGCCCGTGCGGAAGACCGATTCGCCCAGCCGCGTGACCTCGCGGTCTTCGTGGACCAGCTTCAGGCGCTGGCGCACCAGACGTGCGATCTTCAGGCGGACCGAGTTGGCGCCGATGTCAACCGCGGCGAATGTCGGCATGAGATTAAGTTAGGGATGTTATCGCAGAAGTGACCCGCCGGGCTTCCAGCTTCCGTCGCAGCTTGTCAGGCGGTGGCTGCTCTTGCCACCGGACTGGCCGCCAGCGGTGCGGAGCGTGAAACCGGTTTGCCGGCCGTGCCCTTCGACTCGTGCAGCTCCAGCAGTGCGCGCTTGGCGTCGGCGGTGATGCGCAGGGCTTCCAGGTATTTGGAGCGAGTGCTGGCGCGCAACGCCGAAAGCAGCGGCGCCTGTCCCGAGGGCGTCAGGACGCTTTCCGCGGTGGCGGCGAGCGTCAGCCAGTCGTGCCAGATCCCGATCGCATCCTGGATCCGCTTCAACGGCTCGATGACCGCGGCCACCCTGGGCCCCTCACCGGCCATCTCCGCCAGGTAGCGCACCCGTTTCGAGGCCATGCGGAAATCGTGAAGGTTGCCCTCGCTCAGCGCCGGGTGCTGCTTCACGACTGCCGCGAACTTATCCAGCGCGACCGCCAGGAAGCGTTGCTCATCAGCGTCCGGCTGCGCAGGCTTCGAGAGCTCCCGCTGCAAGCGCGCGGCAGTACGCTTCAGCCGCTTGTGCAGCCCGCCGTCCACTTCGTTCTGGAAGTCCCGTAATAGCTTGCTTTCCCGTTTGGCGCGCGCTTTTTCCAGGAACGCCATCACCCGCGCCCGGTCGCGGGTGATCGACTCCAGGCGCAAGCTGCCCAAGGCTTGGATCTGTACATCCAGGTCGCGAACCTTGCCGGCGCGGCGGCGCAGGCGGTCGAGCTGCTTGAGCAGCTTCTGTTCCTTCCGCCCAAGCGTGGGCAGGGTAGTGGCCAGAAGTGTCTCGACTCGGCGGATGGTGGTGCGGAGCTGGTGCACCGTCTCGGGCTTGGCGCCGGACGAGCGCCGGGAGATGCGCACGAGCTTATCGAAGAGAGCTTGAGTTCGGTTCGAATCGGGAGCCATGGGAGCACTCGAACGGGGACACGAAGGATACCTGACCCCATCGTGGAAATGCAACGCCGCTGCCACGCGGCTAGCACAACTCATGGCTCCAAAATGTTAAAAGTTCATGAAATTCAATGAGTTGGAGGTTTGGGTCTCAGGGGGCGTACGGGCTGGTGCATAATGTTGCGGCATTGTGGCGACGCCGCTTCCCAAGAAGGAGAGCACCATGACGTCAGCCGTACCCGAGCCGATCTGGTTGAATCCCCCAAAATTCTGGGCGGCCACCAAAGACATGTCCCCGCAGCAGGTCGATTCGCTGATGGACACAGTGTTCTTCCTGGCAGAAATAGGCAATCTGGACGCTCTGCGCAAGTTCGATTTCATCGGCATCGGTCATTCTTATTTGCGCAGCCATCGGGCAGAGCGCGCCGGCGAAGAGGCGTAGCCCAGCGACTCTCACCCTTCCATCGATCGCCGAACATCGGGTTTAAAAAAGAAAAGCCCTCCCTGGGGGAGGGCCACTGGGCTTCAGTCTAGCTATCGGGGGCTCAGGCTAAGGCACCGCCTGATAGACGGCCGCGGACGTAGCCGCTTCCATCAGTGCGGGCGTACGCATGAGAAGCGACTTGGCGGTGCTGGGCGGGATGTACGCCATCGCCAACATCGAAAGGAGACTGGCCCTCCCGGCGGCCTCCTTTGCGGAAGTTAGTGCCGCTAATCGCTCCCGCGACGGGTCGGCCTAGGCGGCGGGTTGGGGCACCGCGAGCACAACCCGGCCTATGACCTGGCCACGATCCAAGTCCTCCAGCGCGCGGTTGGCCTCCGGCAAGGGGCGGGTCGTGATCCGGCAGCGAACCTTGCCCAGTTCCGCCAGGGCCAGCACCGCCCGCAAGTCCTGGCGAGTACCCACGGCGGAAGCGCGGATGCGGATTTCGCCGGCCGCCATCATGATGGGCGGGAAGCAGATGTTCTCGGCGGGCAATCCCACCACCAGCAGCGTGCCCGTTGGGCGGAGGCAGCGGAAGGCGGTGTCGTAGGCCGCTTTCGCCGCCGAGGTCACCAGCGCCACGTGCACGCCGCCTTTCTTGCGCAGTTCGCGCACCACGTCGCTGGCGCCGGCATTCAGCACGCTCACCGCCCCCAGGAAGGTTGCCAGCGCGAGCTTCTCATCCGCGATGTCGATGGCAATCACCTCCGCGCCCATGCTGCGGCCGATCTGTACCGCGAGGTGTCCCAACCCGCCGATGCCGAAGACGGCCAGGCGCTGGCCCGGCAGGATGCCGCTTTGCTTCAGCGCGCGGTAGGCCGTGAGTCCCGCGCACAACAGGGGCGCAGCCTCAGCCGGCGAGATGCTGGCCGGGATCCTCACCACGTGGCTGGCCGGGGCTTTGAGGAATTCCGCAAAGCCGCCATCGACGGTCACGCCGGTGATCTTCTGCTTAGCGCAGAGGTTCTCGTTGCCTTCGCGGCAGGGCTCGCAGGCGCCACACGTCCAGTGGAGCCAAGGCACGCCGACGCGGTCTCCGAGCTCCAACGCGCCGGCCGCGCTTCCCTTCTCCACCACGCGCCCGACCACTTCATGGCCAAGAATGAGCGGCCGCTTCACGATCCCGTCAAACTGCTTCCAGTCTCCGCCGGCCACATGCAGATCGGAATGGCACACCCCGCAGGCCTCGACCTGAATGAGGACCTCATCGCCCGCGGGTTCCGGGCGGGGAACTTCCTCGATGACCAGAGGCGTCTTGAACTCATGCAGGACGGCGGCCTTCATGCCTCGCTCCCCGAGATCATCAGCGCACCAGGAACTCGGTGAACTGGTGTACGCGGGCGAGCACCCACATGTAGGCGAGCCCCGCAGTCACGGCGGCTACGAGCGCCGCAGGCACTCCGATGCGGAACCGCGGCTTCGGTCGCGCGCGCGGCCTCCATGTAAGGAGCCGTTCGACACGAGCCGTCACCGCGCCAGGAGCGCCGGAAACCAAGTCCATGGCCAATTCCGGGCCGGGGACGCGCGGGGAAAGGCGCGACACTTTGAGGAGAGCGGAAGCCAGATCGAGCGCCGACCGTTCATCCCTCACCGCCTCGTCATCGGCGTTGATTTCGGCGGCCTCGAGCCAGGCGCGATCGAGAGCGTCCAGGAACGGGAAGGCGCAAGCTCGCAGCAGGAGTTTCTTGAGATTGTCGCGGCTCCGTACGTGGGCCAGCTCGTGGCGGATGGCCACGTCGAGTTCGCCGGGATCGAGCAATCGGCGGGCGCAGCCGGAGACCAGTAATTTCGGCCGGCGAAGGCCGGCGACGGCCAGCAGCGGAGCGGACTCCGGGGTCTGAAACGCGGGCACCGCGGCGCCCAAATTCAGCGTGCGCGAATCCGAGGTCCAGGAAGACACCGAGCGAGCGGTCCGCATCCAGGCCCGCAGGGCATTGATGGTTCCGAAGATAAGGATCACTGCGCCGGCAGAGGCAAGCGCGAGGGCCGCGCTCCCGATGGGCTCGTCCTCCCACCGCGGCTCGAAGCGGAGGAAGGACGGAACCGTGAACAGGGCCACCGCCAGGAGAGCTGCGACCAGCGGCAACATACGGAAGGCGTAGGCCGGGGTGGAGCTGACGCGCCGCCGCTCGCGGCGCAACGCTCTCCAGCCGACGCCCACCAGAAGCGAAAGCGCCATGTACACGAGAAAGAAAACGCTGAGCGCGATGACCCCTCCGCGGATGAAGTACATCAGCGCTTCTCCCTTTCCCGCAGTTCGCGGCGTTTGCGCTCCACCGCCCGTTCCAATTCCGGGAGCAGCGCGGCATCGTGCTCGGTGACGGCATCGACCAGGAAGGAAAGCGGCGCGGTGGACGGCGCGGAACTGCCGAGCAAGCGCTGGATCGCGCCCGCCAGCAGCAGGCGGTTGTATTCCGCCTCCGTGTGCCGGGGCGAATAGCGATAGGCGCGGCCGTCGGGAGCGCGGTCCAGCAGGCCCTTCTTGTGGAGGCGGTCGAGCGTGGTCATCACGGTGGTGTAGGCAGCACTGGCGTGACCGTCGGCAAGCAATTCCCGGACGGTGGCATGGCCGCGCTTCCACAAAGCGCGCAGCAACTCGGTCTCCAGCGGTCCCAGCTTGCTAGCCGATGCCGACGGTGTCTTCCACCAGCGCAACATACCGATTCTTCTCGTCCTCCGCGTGAGGTTTTTGCGAAGCGTCAGCTTAGATGTGGCGTCGCAAAACATCAAGCACTGTTATCAGAAGCTGACTCGGACACCAAGCTGTGCCGCGAACGGAATGCCCACCGTGGTTCCCGGCCCGAAGAAATCTCCCAGGGCGCCGGCCGGCACCTCAAGCTGTTTCAGCGAAGTGATGCCGGTTACACCGCCCGGCACGATTTGGCCGCCCGCCGGCAACGGCAGCGCCGCCACGTTGGTCACATAGTTCGCTCCCGGATTGTTGCGGTTGAGCAGATTAAAGAACTCGATGAACGGCATCACCGTCCAGCCTTCCCGGAACTTGACCGGCCGCGCCACCCGCAGATCCACCTGTATGTAAGGCGTGCCGCGGAACTCATCGAGGCTGGTCGGAACCCCGTTGACGGTGATGCGCTGGCTGTTGTCGGCAGTCGTGATGGTAAACGGGCGCGCGCTCTCCGCCTGGGTGAGCGTGCTTACTTCGAAGCCGGCTGGGGCATGAAAGATTCCCGAAAAAACGAACCGGTGCGTCACATCTTCTCCCGAAGGACCGTAGTCCCCAGGCGCGAAGGGGTGCAGCGGATCGCAAACGCCGTTCACGTAATCAAACAACTCGCCCAGCACGCAACCCCAGGTCTTCGCGCTCGAAAGCGTGTAGTTGGCAATCAGGCTGAAGCGGTGCGCATTCCCCTGGAGGTGAATCATCAATGCGTCATAGCTGCTGCGATTGTCCGACTTGTACACGTCGAGGTTGGGGACCAGATCGCCTTGGCCGGGATCGCTCTGCGCCAGCAGCGGGGTGAACAGATTCACTCCGCCGGTGTAGGAATACGCGCGGAATCCATGCATTCCCGTCTCGTGAGTGTAGTCCGCGCCCAGGATCCAGTGATCGTTGAAGGCATGCTGGATTCCCGCCGTGGCGTGAATGGCGTAAGGAGTGTGGTAGTGCGAATCGGTAATCGCTCCCCCGCCGCCGAAGTTTGCTCCCGGAATGCATCCCGGATCTCCCGGGTTCACGCACGCTGGTGGAGGCGCATTCACGGCTTGCAGCGCCGCCACCCATCCGTTCTGTGCCAGATCGCTGTAATAGAGCCCAAACCCGGCGCGGAGCACAGTCTTTTCACCGTGGCCCGGTGCGTAGGCAATGCCGAGGCGCGGCGCAAAGGCCTTGCGATAGTCGTGCGGAGCCCCGTTGATCAGCGGAATCTGCAGCGCCTGCAGCGTCAGGTACGCCGGATTCAGCGTCTGATCCCGCCCCGAGGCCGTGAGCAACCCGAATGTCGTGTCCCAGCGCAGCCCGTAATTCAGCGTCAGGTTTCGCGACACGCGCCAGGAATCCTGGGCGTAGAATCCCAGCCGCTGCACGTTTTGCGTGAAGCTGCCGTTTCCCGCCGGGGTTTGCGTGCAGCTCACGTCGGCGGGAGGATTGGTGCAATTCAGACTGAAATAAAATTGCGAAGGATCCGCGGCATACACGCTGGGATTGCTCGGGTATTGCAGGAAGGTCTCCGCCGTCCCCGATAGCGCCCCGCTCAGCACCGGCTCGTGAATGAAATCGATGCCGAACTTAGTCGCGTGCTTTCCTGCCGAATGGCTCAGGTCGTAGCGGAACTGGTATTTTTCCTGGTTGCGCAGCACGGGAAAAGCGGTGATTGCCGTCTGGAACTGGTTGTCCCCAAAAGTCTCGAACCCGGAAATCGTCTGGAACGTCGAACTGAACGGGAAAGCCAGCGCAAAGCCGAGGTATTGGTTCCGCGCTTCGGTGTGGTGCAGCGTGCTCGCGCCCATGGTGAAACTCCCCAGCCAGTTGGGACTGAAGGCATAGGTGTTATTAATCACCAGGTTCCCATACTTCGAACCCGAAGTGGTTCCGGTCGAGGGCAGGGTGGCCTGCTGCACGTAGTTGTTTTCCGTGGTGTAGTTGTCGAGGGAGCCGCGCAGGAACCACTGCGACTTCTGGCTCTGCGCCCAGTCAAACCGGAGCGAGCCGATGGCATCGCGAAATGGAATCGGGGTGTTCTGGGGAACCGGAATCGAATTCACCCCCGGAATCAGACCTTGCGCCGCCAGCGAGGCCAGCGCCGTAAATTCCGCCTGGCTGTTGGGGCTGTAGGCGATGCTCGCGTCCTCGTGCACATACTCGAACGACACGAACATCCACAGTTTGTCTTTCTTGAGCGGGCCACCCAGCGTGCCCACGTAGTTCTGCCGCGAGAAGGGCTGCTTGGGATCGGGCGCGGGATTCTCGATCGGGTACCTCGCCGTCAGCGCCGCCGCGCGCTCATAAAATGCCGCGCTGCCGTGCCAATCATTCGTTCCGTGCTTGGTGGTGATCACCACCGATCCCGCGGTAGTACGCCCGGTGTCCGCATCCTCCTGCGCCGTGCGGAAAGCGAATTCCTCGATCGCATCCGGCGAGATGTTCTGCAGAAAGCCACCGATGTAGTCGTCCGAGTCATCCATCCCGTCGACGGACAGCACGTTGTTCAGCCCGGAGCTGCCGCCCGTCGAGACCGCCGTGATTCTGGCCTTGGTCGGATCCGAAGGTTCCACCGGCTCGGTCCCAGGCACCAGATACGCGATGTTGGCGAAGCTGCGATTCGCCAGCGGAATCGTCGTCAGGTCTCGGGAGCTGACCGCACCCTGGTGCACGGCGCTGGCCGTGTCAATGGGCTCCGTGGTGATTGAAGACGCCTGCCCCTGCACATTCACCGTCTGCGGCACGGCCGCTGGCTTCAGCGTCACTAAGAGGTCGCGCACGAAACTCACTACCACATCCACGTCCGAGCTCGCTTCGGCGAAGCCTTGGGCGCGCGCCACCACGTGATAAGGGCCGGGTAATATATCGTTGACCCGGAACTCGCCACGGTCGTCGCTCTTGACTTCGCGCTTCCATGCCGATCCCCGGGCTTCGACCACGATCGTGGCGGCGGCAACTCGTCCGCCGTTACTGTCTTGCACCTCCCCTCGCAACGAACCACTCGGCGTCTGCGCCTGCGCGAACTGCCAGAAAGCCGAAATGATCAGGAACAGGAGGATCAGGGGGAAAAACCGTGCCAGAGTAGGCTGCTTTCGCATGACGATGGGAGTCTCCGCTGCGCACCCAGGTGCGGAATCGCACGGTACCTCGGAGCCGATACCTACTACCAGCGGTAGTAGGCACACGCGGCGAAAGTGCCACCCTTAATAATGCGGAGAAAGCAGCGGCAGGTGTCTCAAAGGGACTACAAATAAAAACGGGGAACGAGAGTGGTTTCTCCCGTTCCCCGCATCAAGAAGTGAATTCCCTCAGATCAGGTTGGATCGGGTCAGGTTCAGGACCTGGAAAGCCCAGGTCCTGACCCCATAGTTCACTACTAGATCGGGTTGGTGCTCGTCCCGCAGGCGGATATCGTCGTTGTGCCGTACTGAATCACGCCCGAACTGTCGCTGCAAAAGTAGCGCTGTCCGGTGGTGCCCAGGGTAACCGGGGCCGCATAGGTCGAATAAGCGGGCGCGGGTGTTCCCGTGCAGGAAGACCCCAGGAACGAGAAGCTGTACCCGCTCTTCACGCCGCTAGCCAGGTTGGCATCGATCAGACCGGCTGCGCCCGAGGTCGCCGTGCCGCTGCCGCTGCCACCCAACTGACCCAGACTGCAGGCAAAGCCCACATTGGGATAAGTGGTGTTGTAGGTGATTTCAGCCGTGTTCAACGTACGCAGCGAACCCACCGCGGAAGCCTCGTTGGCCGCGATGCGCGAGCGTAGCAAGTTAGGAATGGCGATTGCCGCGATGATCAAGATGATCGCAACCACGATCAACAACTCGATCAGTGAGAATCCTCTCTTCTTATTCTGTTTCTTGTGCTTCTTCATTTCTCCCTGTCTCCTCATGTTTTGACGGAACTGCTTTGCAGCCTTCCACCGCCTCCCGATTGCAGCCCTGGTGCCACTCGCTTCCAGTGCCGCACCCAGTGGATTCAATAGGTTACAGGCGGTCAGGCGACCGGAGTCTGGGCAAGGCCCGCCGGCTTGGCAGTTTTTGTCATTCCGGCCGACAAAATCTGGCAACCTGGGAAAACCCGCGGGAGGATTACTGCCCAGCCCGGCGTGATACTTTGTTATCCAGCCGCCGATGCATGATCGCGTTTTTGACCCGTCGCAAGTTCACAAGCTGGAAGCGCCTGAGCGGCTTCGCTGGCTGCCGCCAGGCGAGGTACTCGGCTGGCTCGCATTGCGCCCCGGCATGACCGTGGCCGACATCGGGGCCGGCACAGGGTACTTCGCCATTCCCCTCGCCCGGGCGATTGCTCCCACGGGCCGGGTGTGGGCTGTGGACCTGCAACCGGAGCTGCTCGAGATACTGCAAGGCAAACTGGCCCAGCCGGACGCGCCAGGAAACATCTTGACCCTGGAGGGCACCGCCAGCTCGACTGGGTTGGCGGACAGCGGTTGCGATGTGGCGCTGCTGGCCAACGTCTGGCATGAGTTGGACGACCCTGCCGCCGCCCTCGCTGAGCTGGCGCGCATCCTCAAGCCGGGTGGAAGAATCGCCGTTCTGGACTGGCGCCCAGACGTTGAGCGTCCGCCTGGTCCGCCCCTGGAACACCGCCTGTCCGCACCCGAGGTGCAGCGCTTCTTCGAGGAGCACGGCCAACGAGTGGACGCGGTGCAGAACGTGGGGCAATACAGCTACCTGGTTCTGGCGAGCTAGCCGCCCGCATCTAGATTGACTCCTTCGGTAGGCACATGTATGTTGGCGGCCAATGCCCGCCGCCTTGCCCAAGCACCCCGACCAGGAGAAGAAAACATGAGCAGCGCCGCTTCCGTGCAAAGTCCGTCCCGGCCTTGGCATGAGGGGCTGACCGCCAAGCACTGGCGAGTCCTGATCGCCAGCTTCATGGGATGGGTCTTCGACGGCTATGAGGCTTATGCCCTCATCGTCGCACTTCCCTTTGCCCTGCGCGCGCTGCTGCCGCCGGCGGAGTTGAAGTCGGCGCCGGTATGGGCGGGCATCGCCATCGGCATCACGCTTTTGGGATGGGGCATCGGCGGGGTGATCGGCGGCACCATGGCGGATTACATCGGCCGCAAGCGCATGATGGTGTACTCCGTGCTGCTGTACGGGATCCTCAGTGGCATCACGGCCTTGAGCACGAGCTTCTGGATGCTGGCCGGATTGCGCTTCCTCACCGGGCTGGCCCTGGGGAGCGAGTGGAGCACCGGGGTCTCGATGGTGGCCGAGACCTGGCCCGACCGCGCGCGTCCCAAGGGCGCCGGGCTGCTGCAGTCTGGTTTCGGCTGGGGCACTTTGCTGGCGGCGTTGATCTGGTGGGAGCTGAGCCGCTTCAATTTCCTCGGACCTCAAACCTGGCGGCTGATGTTCGTGGTGGGCGCCATCCCGGCGTTCTTTACCCTGTACATCCGCCGCGCCATCGACGAGTCGGAGCGCTGGCAGAAGGCGGTGCGCGAACAGCGTTGGGCGGCCACCGAGCAGGCCAGCGACATGGTCAAGAAACCGTCGCGCCGTCCGTTCAGCCTGGCCGAGATCTTCCGCGAGCGCGAAAGCCGCAAGCGCGTTCTGCTGGCCTTCCTGATGTCGCTCGCCACTATGGTGGGCTGGTGGGCAATTTCAAGCTGGCTGCCGGTGTACACGCAGGGCCTGGCCCGGGCCCAGGGATACGCCAATCCCGTGGCGTGGGGCGCGCGCGCCGCTCTCTTCTATACCAGCGGCGCCGTGGTTGCCTACTTGATCTCGGGGTTCGTGGCGGACGCTATCGGACGCAGGATGTTTTTGTTTCTGACGTACGCCGGCGCACTGGTCATGACGCCGGTTACTTACCTGTGGACGCACTCCGTCGAGCGCATGATGTTTGTTGGCTGCATCAACGGCTTCTTCACCCTGGGCTGCGCCTACTCGTGGATGGCCATCTACCCGGTAGAGCTGTTTTCGAGTTCCGTGCGTTCGACCGCCTCGGCGTTCGTGTTCAACGCCACCCGCTTGATCGCGTGGGTGTTCCCCATCATCGCGGGAACCATGATCCAGCGCTTCGGCGGCATTCCACGGGCAGCGATGACCCTCGGGATGATCTATGTTCTGGGATTGGTTGTCCCCTGGTTCGTCCCGGAGACCACGGGTAAACCCTTGCCGGATTGAACACCTATTTCGCCGCTCGTTTTTCCAAAGGATGGGCGGCATCCAGATCCAGGTTCAGTTCCAGGACGTTGACCCTGGGCTCGCCGAGGAAGCCGAGTTGCCTGCCTTCCGTGTGCTTGGCCAGCAGGCGCCGCAGTTCGTCCTGGCTTATGCCCCGCTCGCGGGCCACACGCGTGACCTGGAAGTCCGCCGCCGCTGGAGAGATGTGCGGATCGAGACCCGAGGCGGAAGTGGTGACCAGGTCGATTGGCACGGGCGTTCCGGGGTTCTCCGCCTGCAAAGACGCAACATCCTGCTTCACGCGATCAATCAGTTTCTGGTTGGTGGGGCCAAAATTGGAGCCGCCGGAGTTCGTGGCATCATAGCCGTTATTGCCGGCGGCGGACAGGCGTGGGTGGAAGTATCCCGCTCCCGTGAAGGCCTGCCCGATGATGCGCGAGCCGACCACCTTTCCGTTGCGCTCGATGAGCTGGCCGTTAGCTTTGTGCGGGAACAACACCTTCGCCAATCCGGTCACAACCAGCGGATAAATGATCCCCAGCAGAACCGTGGTCACGATGGTCATCAATACGGCAGTAACAAGATTTTTTTTCATTGCCTACTCCACTTATGCCAGCCCGACGCGCGTGATCAGCATGTCGATCAGCTTGATCCCGATGAAGGGCACGATGATGCCGCCCACGCCGTAAATCCAGAGATTGCGCCGCAGCAGCGCCGCCGCTCCCATGGGGCGGTACTTCACGCCGCGCAGCGCCAGCGGGATGAGGGCGATGATGATGAGTGCATTGAAGATCACCGCCGAGAGAATCGCCGACGCCGGCGTTTGCAAGCGCATGATGTTGAGCGCGTTCAGCACCGGGAAGGTGCCCGCGAACATGGCGGGAATGATGGCGAAATACTTGGCCACGTCGTTGGCGATGGAGAACGTCGTCAGCGAGCCGCGAGTCATCAGCAGTTGCTTGCCGATCTCCACCACTTCGATCAGCTTGGTGGGGTTGGAATCCAGGTCCACCATGTTGCCGGCTTCTTTGGCGGCCTGGGTGCCGGTGTTCATGGCCACGCCAACGTCGGCCTGAGCCAGGGCGGGAGCGTCGTTGGTGCCGTCACCGGTCATCGCCACCAGCTTGCCGGCGGCCTGCTCGCGCTTGATCAGGTCCATCTTCTCTTTGGGGGTGGCCTGGGCCAGGAAGTCATCCACGCCGGCTTCGCGCGCGATGGCCGCGGCCGTCAGAGGATTGTCGCCGGTGATCATCACGGTGCGGATCCCCATGGCGCGGAGCTGATCGAAGCGCTCGCGCATGCCACCCTTGACGATATCCTTGAGCTCAATCACTCCCAGCGCCCCGCGGCGCTTCTCCGCCACCACCAGCGGGGTGCTGCCGCTGCTGGCGATGCGGTCCACCGTCGTCTGGACCTCCTTGTGCAGCTCGCCTCCGTTTTGGCGGATGTAATTGGCGATGGCATCGGCGGCGCCTTTGCGGATCTCGAAGCCGTTCATGTTCACGCCAGACATGCGGGTCTGGGCCGTGAACGGCACGAACTCCGCCTGGTGCGACGCCAGTTCGCGGCCGCGAATGCCGTATTTCTCCTTGGCCAGCACGACAATCGAGCGGCCCTCGGGAGTCTCATCCGCCAGCGAAGAGAGCTGAGCCGCATCGGCCAGCTCCATTTCCGTCACCCCCGGCGCGGGAATGAATTGCGAGGCTTGGCGGTTGCCTAGCGTGATGGTGCCGGTCTTGTCCAGGAGCAAGGTGTTGACGTCGCCGGCCGCTTCCACGGCGCGGCCGGACATAGCCAGGACGTTGTGTTGAATGAGGCGGTCCATGCCGGCGATGCCGATGGCGGAGAGCAGTCCGCCGATGGTGGTCGGGATCAGGCAGACCAGCAACGACACCAGCACAAACACGGTTTGCGGAGAGCCGGAGTAGATGGCGAACGGCTGCAGGGTCACCACCGCCAGCAGGAAGATGATGGTCAGGCCAGCCAGCAGGATGTTCAGCGCAATCTCATTCGGCGTCTTCTGCCGCTCGGCGCCTTCGACCAGGGCGATCATGCGGTCGAGGAAGGTCTCCCCGGGATTGGAGGTGATCTTGACTTTGATCTGGTCGGACAGAACGCGCGTGCCACCGGTCACGGCGGAGCGGTCGCCACCGGCTTCGCGGATCACGGGGGCGGACTCGCCGGTGATCGCCGATTCGTCCACGGACGCGACCCCTTCAGTGATTTCGCCGTCCGAGGGAATGAAGTCGCCGGCGGAAACCACGACCATGTCGCCCGCCCGCAGCTTCGAGCTGGGCACCTGTTCGACCCTGCCGCCCTCGACAACCTTGTGGGCGATGGTCTCCGCGCGGGCCTTGCGCAGCGTGTCCGCCTGGGCCTTGCCGCGCCCTTCCGCCATGGCTTCGGCGAAGTTGGCGAACAGCACGGTGAACCACAGCCACAAGGTGATCTGCAGGTTGAACTTGAAGGCCGTGCCGCCACGGAACAGCAGCACCGTGGTGATCACGCTGCCGACTTCCACCACAAACATGACGGGATTGCCCATCATCTTGCGCGGGTTCAGCTTCACCAAGGCGTCCACAACAGCCCGCCGTACGATCTTCCATTCCCAAACCGCTTTTTGCTTTTTCGCCATACTCCTTACTTTCGACCAAGTCGCCAGCGGTCAGCTCTCAAGACAAACTGCTGAACACTCGGCGCCTAGTTTGATCCTCGTTCTAAGTTCCCTTTCAGCCACCAACGCTGGAGTGCAACTACTGACCAAACGCTTTCCACCAGACCAAATGGCCAGGCGCCCTGAAGAAAGCCGTAAACGGATCCCAAGGCGCACGCGAAAGCGAACCCGAGGATGAACCACCTGCTTCTGGATTCGAAGGTGTAGGTCACCAACATCGCCGTTACCGCGAACAAACCGAATGCTGTGAGCCGAGTCATATCCTCAGAATGCTTTCCCCGCCAACATCAGCAGGTGCTCCAGGATCGGACCAAGGCTAAGCGCGGGGAAAAAGGTGAGCGCTCCCACGATCAGGATCACGCCAATCAGCAGGGCGGTGAACAGCGGCGTGGTCACCGGGAACGTGCCCAGCGATGGGGGAACATATTTCTTGCGCGCCAGATTGCCGGCGATTGCCAGCATCGGAATGACCATAAAGAACCGGCCAACCAGCGTCGTCATTCCGGTGGCGATGTTGTACCAAAGCGTGTTGGCGTTTAAGCCGCCAAAGGCGGAGCCGTTGTTACCGGCGCTAGAGGTGAAGGCATACAAAATCTGCGTCAGCCCGTGCGGCCCAGGGTTGCTTATGCTCGAGGTGCCAAAATCCTTGATCGAAGAAATCCCCGTGAGTACCAGGATGATGAGGGGAAAGACCAGCGCGACGAGCATCGCCATCTTGACGTCGTAGGCTTCGATCTTCTTGCCGAGATATTCCGGCGTGCGCCCCACCATGAGTCCGGCGATAAACACGGCGAGCACAATATAGATCAGAATGCCGTACATGCCGGAGCCGACTCCGCCGAAGATCACCTCGCTCAGCATGATGTTGACCAGCGGCACCATACCGCCGAGCGGCGTGAAGGAATCATGCCAGCCGTTGATGGCGCCGCAACTGGCGTCGGTGGTCACGGTGGCGAACAGGGCCGAGTTTGCGATCCCGAAGCGGACTTCCTTGCCCTCCATGTTGCCGCCGGGTTGAAGAGCGGTCACGTGCTGGTTCGCACCCGCAAGCAGCGGGTTGCCGCGCGCCTCTGCCCAGTATGCTGTGGTTACGCCGACCAAAAACAAGATCGCCATCGCCGCCCAGACGGCCCATCCGTGACGTTGCGAGCCGGTCATGCGCCCCAGCGTGTAAGTCAGGCCGGCAGAGATGGCAAAAATACTGAAAAGCTCGATCAGGTTCGACAGCGGCGTGGGGTTCTCAAACGGATGGGCGCTGTTGGCGTTGAAGAAGCCGCCGCCATTCGTACCCCATTCCTTGATGATCTCCTGCGAGGCCACTGGGCCCTGCGCGATGGTCTGCTCGGTGACCGTGTCCATCGCCTGCTTGCCGTCGGGTCCCATGACGGGTTTGCCGTTGGCATCCACCTTCGGCACCTGCTGCGGTTCGACCAGTTTCACCGTGTCGTAAGGCTTCAGGTTCTGCACCACACCCTGCGAAACCAGGGCCAACGCACCCACGACGCAGAACGGCAGCAACACCCACAGCGAACAACGAACCAGATCGACCCAGAAGTTACCGATCGTCTTCATTTCCCGCCGCGCGATACCGCGAATGAAGGCAATGGCCAGGGAGATCCCCACCGCCGCCGATGTGAAGTTGTGGTACGCCAGGCCGACCATCTGGGTGAAGTAACTCATCGTGGTTTCACCCGAGTAGGCTTGCCAATTTGTATTGGTCGTGAACGAGGCCGCGGTGTTGAAAGCAAGATTGGCCGGCGTCACGGCGCCGAACTTCTGCGGATTGAGCGGCAGATGTCCTTGCATGCGCTGAATCACGTACAGCAACAGCATCGAGGCCGCGCTGAACAACAGCATGGACACGCCATACTCGATCCAGCCCATCTCCCGGTCTTCTTCCACGCCGGTTGCGCGGTAAATGAGCCGCTCCACCGGCCGCAGCACGGGATCGAGGAAGGTCCGCTCGCGGTTGAAGACACGCGTCATGAAGACGCCCATCGGCTTCGTGACAGCAAGGATCAGCGCCAGAAATACTGCGATTTGAAGCCAGCCATTGGCGGTCATTTCAGAACTTCTCCGGACGCAACAGTGCGTACAGCAGGTACGCCATCATCAGGACACTGACGGCGAGCATGATCAGCGATTCCAGATGCATACTTGTTCCTCACTTCACGCGGTCGCAAAACTGCACGTAAGCGATCGACACCGCGAAAAACGCAACCGTTATGGCCAGAAACACAATGTCTTGCATACTTGATCTCCCGCAATCCTCTCACAACTCTGACATTTAGGCCTCGGCGCTGGCCGTGATCAGCACCATCTAATGTCAACATTCGTTCCTACAGAATAGCGCAGACCGGCTGGCGCCTTCATCCAACTCTGCGGACCGGCGGGTTGGTCCCGCCGACGATGACCTGGAACCGGGTTGGGTCGCTCCATTCGGACCGTGCCCGCGCGTCGCTTGCCAGGTGAAGCACGCCGTTTCCGCTCGGAGTGGGCCACGATGACAGGTAAACAACACGGCTGGGCGACTTCGGCCTGCCTTCCCTGAACAACGCCACCAAAAACCGGATCATGAACAGAACGCCGGCCACGCAAAGCACTTCCATTATCACAGTCGCAGTCATGCCGAACCTCACGGCTGAGCCTTCCGGTGTCTGACATCCGCTTCACTCAGCCTGTACTGCGATATTGGATAACGCCGCTCGTAAAGCTCGAATAAAAGGTGCATAAAAAATTCATAAACACCGTGGCCACCGAGCTTGGCTCTGCCACCGCTGTTTATTAAGTCTTTACGAACTTTTTATTCGGACTTTACGGACGGCGTTATCCAATCAGGGTAGCTGGATGCTTTCCAGCGGGGGACCAAATGAGTTCAACTCTCGCCTTATTGGGCTTCCTGGCGCTGACATTTCTGCTGGTATGTCGAGCATCGATGGCTTGCCAGCGGAGGAATAGCCACGTCCACAAGCAACGACGTCCGCAGCGCGAGTTCCCGAGCCGTAGGATCGAACAAAAGCGGGCTGAGATTCCCCTGGAAGAAAGCGACACGCTGGTGCCCGTCCGGCAGGTGTGACGTGGCGGCGCAAGGCACACCGGTTGTGGAGTCGTCGATCAAGCGAAGATCGCCGCGCCTATCTCTCCGCGGACCTGACCTGATCCTGAGTTCCGGACACCCACCACCCAGAATCGCAGCGTCTCCATCTGCTTATCCCTTCCCTACAGGTCATGAATGCAAGCACTGATCCAATACGGTGCTTTCCTGCTGATCCTCAGCTTGTTGGTTAAGCCTCTCGGCGGCTACATGGCGCGAGTATTCCAGGGACAGCGGACCCTTCTGGATCCGGTGCTGAGGCCCGTAGAACGCCTCTTGTATAGAGTCGCCGCCGTCGATGAGCAGCAGGAGATGGACTGGAAGCAATACGCCGTCTCGTTTGTCCTCTTTAGCTTCTGTGGGGCCCTTCTGCTCTATGGGATTTTGCGCCTGCAGCATTTCCTGCCCTGGTTCTATCCCGCATATCAGAACACGCCATTGACGCCGGGCTTGTCGATGAACACGGCCATCAGCTTCTCCACCACAACGACCTGGCAGGCTTACGGCGGCGAGACCACCATGAGCTACTTCAGCCAAATGGTCGGCCTGACAGCCCAGAATTTCCTGGCCGGGGCCGCTGGGCTCGCCGTCGGCGTGGCGTTCATCCGCGGCTTTGCGCGGCAGAAGACCGACAAGCTGGGCAACTTTTGGGTCGATCTGGTGCGTGCCCTGCTGTGGGTGCTGCTTCCCCTCGCGCTGGCCGGCGCTCTGGTTCTGGTGTGGCAAGGCGTGCCCATGAATTTCCACCCCTACACACAAGTCACAACGGTCGAAGGGGCTCAGCAGACTATCGCGCAAGGACCGGTGGCCGCGCTGGAAATCATCAAGAACCTCGGCACCAATGGCGGTGGGTTCTTCAATGCAAACGGGGCTCATCCCTTCGAGAATCCAACCCCACTGACGAACCTGATCGCCATGCTGGCCATCGCCGCGCTGCCGGCGGCGTTCACCAACACTTTCGGCCGCATGATCGGTTATCCGAGACAGGGCTGGATGCTTTACGCAGTCATGACAGTCCTGTTCGTGGCGGGGCTCGCACTGTGCGGCTGGACGGAGCAGAAGGGCAACCGCGTCCTCGAGCAGCAAGCGCACGTGCAGGCCAGGTCCACCGCGAATCAACCCGGCGGCAACATGGAAGGAAAGGAGGCAAGGTTCGGCATCGCGCAGTCGGTCTTGACGGCGGTGGTCACCTCCAACGGAGCAACCGGCTCTTACAACTCGATGCATGACAGCTACACGCCGCTGGGCGGAGCCGTGCCGCTGGTAAACATGCTGCTGGGCGAGATTGTTTACGGCGGTCTGGGAACTGGTCTTTACAGCATCATCCTGATCGCCTTGCTGGGACTGCTCCTGGCGGGACTGATGGTGGGGCGCACGCCGGAGTATCTCGGCAAAAAGATTGAACCACCGGAAGCAAAGATGCTGACGCTTTACGTGCTGGCAGGACCCCTGGCCATTCTTCCGCTTACGGCTGTCGCCGTCGCTACCAAGGCAGGACTGGCAGGCCTCACGACCAATGCCGGGGCACACGGGCTTACGGAGATCATCTTTGCTTTCGCCTCGTCTATGGCCAACAACGGCCAAAGCTTCGCCGGGCTGAATGCGAATACGCCGTTTTACAACCTGACTACGGCTGTGGCCATGATGGTGGGCCGCTTTGGCCTGGCTATTCCAGCTTTGGCGCTTGCCGGACTCTTCGCCGGACAAACCCGCCGCTTTGGCGGCGAAGGCGCCATCTCCACAGATACAGTGACTTTCGGCGCTCTGCTGCTGGCGACCGCTCTCCTCGTTTGCGGTTTGAGCTTCTTCCCGGTGCTGACGCTAGGTCCGGTGTTGGAACATTTGGTGGGCTTCAGGCTTCTAGCTTGAAGCGGGTGGAAGCCAGGGCATAGAGCCGCCGCCAGAGCAGACGGTTGATGGTGACCACAATGATCGCCATAACTAGCGTCGCTACCAGCAGCATGCGGAAATTACCGCTATCGGTCGCCTGGCTGATCACCGCGCCCAGTCCCACGGTGGAGAAGGTCTGGCCTCGGAAATGAAAATACTCGGCGACGATGCTGGCGTTCCAGGCGCCGCCGGAGGCAGTCACGAAGCCGGTTACCAGATAAGGGAAAATTCCCGGCAAGTACAGCCGTCGCCAGCGCTCCACCCGCTTCAAGTGGTAGACGTCGCACACCTCCTTCAGATCCGTTGGAATGGCCGTCGCCCCGGCAATGACGTTGAACAGGATGTACCACTGGGTACCCAGAAGCAGCAGCACGATCGAGCCAATCCCCAGTCCGCCGCCGGCGCGAATCAGTACCAGCAGGATGATCGGGAACAAGGCGGTCGCCGGCACTGACGCGGCGATTTGCGCGATCGGTTGGGCGATGGCGGAGAGTCGCGGGTGCAGCCCGATCACGGTTCCCACTGGAATCGTCCACAGGGCTGCGAGCACGAGTACGAACTCCACCCGCAGGAACGTGGCTCCGGCTCCCAGGAAGATGGTGTGCAGATCCGCCCACGAGACGGATGCGGCAAGGGTCAACATCCTCACGACCCCGTAGGCAAGACCGGCCAGCGCGACAACGCCGACGATCCGCGCAGCCCACTTCGACGCCAGGCGCCTTCCAGGCGTAGGCGATGCCGCATGCGCCCTCGCGAAGTGCAGGTCCAAAGCTTCCCGGAGCGGCATCACGGACTTCCTGGCAGCCAGCGACAGCAAGCGTGACCGGCGTAGCAGGTCCAAAATGCGTGACCGCGGCGCCTCCGCGGCTTCGACCTGCTCAAACTTGAATTTCTCCGCCCACGCGATCACCGGCCGCCAGACCACCCGGTCGATGAGCACGATCACTCCAATCATGACCGCCAAGCCGGCTACGATGGCGCGAGTATTGCCAGCGTTGGCCGCAGTCTGCAGGTAGGAGCCCAGCCCAGGCAGGCGCAGATCGCGATTGCCCAGCACAAACATCTCGCAGGCCATGAGGAAGAACCATCCGCCGGCTACTGACATCATGGAGTTCCAAATCAATCCGATGGCGGCATACGGCAACTCGAGCTGCCGGAATCTCTGCCACCAGCTCAACTGGTACACCTGCGCTGCTTCATACATCTCGCGCGGAATGCTCTTCAGCGACGAATAAAAGCTGAAGGTCATGTTCCAGACCTGGCCGGTAAAGATCAGCAGGACGGACCCGAGTTCCACCCCCAACTGCCGGGTCGGGAAAAGCGCCACCATCGAGATCATCACGCCGGGCAGGAAACTGAGGACGGGGATCGACTGCAAGGTGTCCAGCAGCGGAATCATGAAGCGCTCGGCCTTGCGGTTGTAGGCGGCCACATAGCCGTAAATCAGAGTGAAGACCAGACTGAAAGCATAGGCGATGGTTAGGCGCAGAACCGAGTACAACGCGTACTTGGGCAGCGCCGCGGGATGGAGGTCGATTTCGGCTTGCGTGCTGACTGGGCCGATCCAATAGCGACCGAAGGAGAGCAGCCCATAGAAAAGCGCCAGCCCGGCCAGGATGATCGGAAGATCTCTCAGCAGCGATCGGCCACCGGCAGGAACGCTTCCCCACCCAGAAATCGGTGATGTCTCTGCGGTCTGTATTGCTCGTCTCCTTTGGGAAATCGGTTAATGCAGCGGAGCAGGTTTGGAGTGCGCTGAACTTGTGGCCTGGTGCAATAACAGCCGGTCAGTCTCCGAATCGTAGGTGAAAATCTCGGCGTACCGCCCCCAACCCAGGACGGTGTTGATCTGCCTCTCCACTTCTTCTTCTGGCAAGTGCTCGTCGAGGATGTCGCGGAAGAATTCCAATGGTATGGCTCCGTCCGACTTTTTCTCCAGAGCGCAGCGAATCTGCTGCAGCAGCACGACATGCGCGAGAGCGGCTTCGCGGAACAGGCGCTTGCGCGTGGCGATATCCGCCTCGGCGAAGGCTTTGCCCGCCGGCGTGATCTCCACGTCACCTTCATGCGATTTGGCAAAGTCCAGCAAAACCGCTTCCTCGACGATGGGGAACAGGTCATCCACCTCCATCAGCAGTTCGTCGGCCAGGTGGTAGAGGTCTTCCTTGCCGCCGCGATCGTTCAGGAATTCCAGCAAGCCGGCCATGCCTCCAGGCTTGGCGTGCGGCAGCCTCTGAAACGGAGGCCGGGCCGGTTGCTCTCGACGGGATGGCGGCGCCAGCTCCAGTTCGGGCTGCGTCATCACTTTGTAGATGTAATCCACGTAGACGAGGAACTCGGCCGACTTGCGGTCCCTCGGCTGTTGGATCGGAATCTGAAAATCGGCGCGGATGCGGGCCGGGTTCCTGCCCAGAACGATGACGCGATCGGCCAGCAGCACCGCCTCTTCAATGTTGTGTGTCACCAGGAAAATGCTGCGCGTGGGAATTTGCTTCTTCAGCCACAACTCCATCAGCTCGCCGCGAAGGCTCTCGGCCGTGAGCACATCCAGCGCGGAGAACGGTTCATCCATGAAAAGTACTTCCGGCTCAACCGCCAGGGCGCGGGCGAATCCGACGCGCTGCTTCATGCCGCCCGACAGCTCCTTGGGAAAAGCGTTCTCGAATCCCTTCAGGCCCACCGAGTTCAAGGCTTCGAGCGCGCGGCGATGGCGCTGATCGTGGGGCTGGCCGCGCGCCAGCAGAGGTACCTCGACGTTTTCCAGAACCGTCAGCCAGGGGAACAAGGCAAAGCTCTGGAAAACGATGGCGACGTTGGGACCGCACTCCGTCAGTGGCTTCCCGTGCCACAGGACTGCACCGCGGGTTGGCGCTGCGAGCCCTGAGAGGATGCGCAACAGCGTAGATTTGCCGCAACCCGAAGCGCCGAGGAGCGCGATGATGGCGTCGGACTCCACACACAAATCCAGCGGCGCTATAACCTGAATTTCCCGCCCGTCCGGTTGCCGGAAGCTTTTCTCGATTTGCCGCGCCTCGATGATCTTCTCCACCGCCGGAACGGGGGCGACGGGAGCGACGACTGCGGGCTTCGGCGCTTCGGCTGGCGCCGCCGCAAGCTCGTCCATAATCCGCTGCCAGGCTTCCTCGGGCAGCTCGTCGAAAAACCGAATGCGTTCCGTGGGGTCGAACTCGTCGACGATGGCCCGCATTTCCGCTAACGGCCGCGAGTGCAGCAGGACATAGGCGTGATAGTAGGGAAAGTGACTGACTACCCCGGCCGCGAAATCAACCGGCAGCAGACGGAAAAGCATCTGCTGTTCCTCAAAAGGAAGGGCCGCCAACACCACGGCCGCGGCGGCGGGATCGAGCTGCTGGATGATGGCAGCGGCCTCGCCGGGTCGTCCCTGGGAGAGAACATCCCGCACGGCTTCAGTGATCGGCGGCGTCATAAATTGCTCAACCCAGGCAGTTCCTCCCAGGGGCTACACGCGGAATCATTCTAACGTCTCCCCTGTCGCCGCCACGCGCTGTCACCGAACCTCGCCTGGGATCTGGCGGTGCTAGCGTTCCGCGAAAGAATCAAAGATCTTTATCGAGACCAACCAAATATTTGATGGATATCTTTACGGTTTATTTATGCCTCGCCGCGTATCGTGTCAACTTCGCGAACCAGAAAGGTGCGATGGCGGATGTTCTTTATGAACATTTTATTTCTTTTTTAGTCAATTTTTACGGCGGTCCTGATGCAATCAAACCGAAGAGGAAAGCGGCCAATGTAGGGAATAACACCCGCGCCATCTGTCTGACTATCCCGCCCGCTAGTTCAGTGAAGTGAACCGCAGCACTTTCGACTGGAGAAATCCTGGAGGAGATCGGCACGTGAAGACCATGAAAACTCTGTTCCTCAAAGCCGTGGTGGCTTTCCCTGTGATGCTGGTTTTGAGTCTCGCACTGGCTCCGGCCTCGCGCAGTTACGCCCAGACTAAAGCAGACTCGTCGGCTGATCGGCCTCTTCATGGCGGGGCCGCCGCCGGTGACTCGTCCAGCCGGCCAACCGGCGCCGCCGATTCGGAGATACCGCCCGCGGTCGCGAAAGAGCTTGAGGCGATGAGAACAGGTCAGGCGGTCTTGCTCGAGCGCATTGAGCAGCTCGAAGCGGAACTAAAGGCGAAGAAGGCGCAAGAACAGCCCGCCTCGCTG
>Ga0181530_10001949_pt1 | contig 25253 bp, 18 predicted proteins | sample PEATcosm2014_Bin_42_FD_119769 | JGI IMG/M metagenome (GOLD analysis project Ga0181530, IMG submission 119769) | Peatland microbial communities from MTU Mesocosm Facility, Houghton, MI, USA - PEATcosm2014_Bin10_60_metaG | ecosystem: Environmental > Terrestrial > Soil > Wetlands > Peat | place... | reverse complement strand
GCTGAGGACTTCGACGAAGCCGCCTTCCGCGAGGTGGTGCCTCGCTACCGTGACCTTGGCGGTCTGCTCCGTGCGCTTGTGACTGCGCTGCCGGAGGGTCTGAGCATTGGCTCCGTGGATCTAGAAACCGTCCCATACTGCGTCCTGCCCGATCCCGCGCTGTGGCCAGCCTCGATGGACATCGAGTTCACGCTAGCGAGGTTGCGCGGCGCCGACACCAGCATCCGGATGGCGATAGATGACCGGCTGATCGATTGGACGGCAATCCGTCCGACAATAAAGACCAAACCACCGGCGTGCGGCCACTGCCTCATGGATCTTCTATGCGAGGGGCCATGGTCCGAGTACATCGAGCACTTCGGCGACGACGAGTTCCGACCCATCGCGGACCAGAAGCTGGTAGAGACTTTCCTTGCAGCACTATGAACAGCTTGGCGGCCATTGCACGCCCGCCGGTACCCTGCGATATCGCTCTCGCCACGCTGCACTTCCGCCCGATTTCTTCTCCCAAGTCCACGGGTTGGAGCTCTCATCCGTCGGACTCGGGACCTACCTCGGCGGTGTTGACGCTGAGACTGACCGAGCCGTGGTCGACGCAGCGACGACTCTAGCCCTGGCGGGATGCAACGTCCTCGACTCGGCACCCAACTACCGGGATGGCCGGGCCGAAACGTGCATTGGAGAAGCACTCGCGTTGCTGCTTCAACATGGGGTCGAGCGCGATCAGCTGTTCGTCTCGACCAAGGTCGGCATCGTTCCCGAGGGCCTTCTGAGCATGCTTTCCGACGGCACCCTCCTCCCCCACAAGCAGGTGGAAGTTCTGAACACGGGGCAGTGTTTCTCCCCGGCATACATACGGTGGCAGGTTGAGCAGTCTCGCCGTCGCCTCGGACTCGAAAGCATCGATTGCGTCTTCCTCCACAACGTCGAGGAGGCCAGAGCGATGGAACCGAATGGCTTCCCCACCCTCTTGAGTCACGCAATCGAGACACTCGAGGATCTAGTGGCGCATGAAGATATTCGCAGCTATGGCTTCGCGACGTGGCACGGCCTGCGCGTTGGTCGCGAGGATGCTCGCGCCCTTTCCCTCTGTGAGCTGGTTGCGTCCGCATTCGCGGTAGCTGGCCACAGTCACCACCTGCGGTACCTTCAGCTTCCCGTCGGTCTTTGGGCACCGGAGGCGCTAACAACGGCAAGCCAGCCAGTTCCAAGCAGCGGACTCGAGACGCCGCTTGCGGCCGCCACGCGTCTCGGGCTGGCCGTGGTCGCCAGCGCACCTCTGCTCCAGGGTGAACTCGCACGTGCCGAACTCGGGTTTCTCGGCGGCCTTCCCGAACTTTCCACCGCACAACGCCTAGTGCAGTTCAGCCGCTCGGTGCCGGGAGTCACCACCGTCCTCGTAGGGCTCAAGCAGCGACCGCACATTGAGGAGATTCTGCGACTCTCCGCACTGCCTCGGTCGGACCTCAGCAGTCTGACGCTCAAGGAGTGCCAAGGATTTGTATCGACTGCGGCTTTGGGGGCAACGGTGCAGACCATTGTCCGCGAGAGGTGCGGCGCCCAGATCGTCTACGTCGAAGACCCCGTGGACGGCAGAGGGTCCCGGTTGCCAGACGATTGCGATCCGGGCGATACGCCGAGCGACGAGCCCATGAGGTGATGCATGGGGCGCCGACTGACCTATAGCGAGCGTGCAGCGCGCCGATCGCAGGAGGATCGCGAGCGCAGACGAAGGGCGCGAGAAGCCGAAGAGCGCCGGGAGGAGCGCGCCAAGAAGCGAGAGCGAGAGCGCCAACGCGCTCTGAATGCCGCGCAGGAAGAGTTCAATGAATGGCAAGAGACGGAAGACGCGCTGGCGACACTTGCGGCGCCCAAACGTTCGGTCCGAGGAACCGAAGGGCGGCTTAGGACGGGGTTGAGTCGACACTCCTTCGAGCCAGGTCAATTCGTTCCGGAGGTATTCGATGCACGACGTTTCGTCCCGGAGACATTCTCCCCCGCCCCGGCCTGCAACTTCGACGAGCCCGTGGGCCCGCTCGCAGCAGTCGTCGAGCCGATCCGCGCGGCGGCCCTCGCAAAGTGCGCGGAGAAAGTGAAAGCAGAGCCTGGGCCGGGGCCTGCGCTGGAAAAGGTAGCGAGCGGCGGCGGAGCATGCTGCGTTGCGCTCATCGCATTGAAGACCCGAGCCGGTGGGGCGCTGTTCACCGGCGTCGGGGGCTGGCTCACGGTCGGCGTTGTCGCCGCAGCGAGCCTCGTCATCGCTGTTCTGGCCGCCAGTATGAAGAGTTCCCGCAAAGCCAGAGTCTGGGAGCGCATCCGCGCAGATGCGAGCGCCCATGCTGAGATGGTTTACCGGGACGCAGAGGCCGCTCGACTTAATGACTTCGAGAGCCGACAGGCCTCGGCGCGGAGGCAGTTCGAAACGGCGGAAAGCTTGCGCCTAGCTGACTTCCAGAGCAGGCAGGCGGAAGCGCGGCGAGAATTCGAGACGGCTGAGTCCGCACGCAGAGCGGATTTTGAAAAGGAGGAGAACGCGCGTATTGCGTGGATTCAGGGACTACTGGATGGCGAGATTGGCGTCCTCAAGCGCGCGCTCGATCGCCGGATAGCCAAGACAAGAAAGGCACTTCCCGTATCATGTTCAGTGACCGGCAGGGTCCGCAGCAGGACGTCGGTGGAGATTGCGTTCCTTGCTCCGGATATGGAGGACCTGCCTCAGCAGGTTGCCAGACTGACCAAAAGCGGTGTCTCCTATCGCGACAAAAATGACCGGGAACTCGACAACCAGTATTGGCTCGTGGTTCATGGAGTGGCTTTGAGATACGCGTCGGAAATCATGTCCCGGTGCCCGACGGTGGTCGAAGTCAGGCTCGATGCCTACGAGGAGCGGATTGACGAGGCGAAGGGCAAGCCGTGTCTCGCATGCATCCTCGCACACATCGCCCCCCGATCCGGCCTGTCGAAAATCGAGAGCTGGGAGAACATCAAGCCCGACGTGGTCATAGAGGAGAGCGGTGGCGGCTCCGCGTGGAAACGGGGCGAGTTCGTCGAGCAAGATCCAGTCACCATGCTCGAGATCGTGGACAGCAACGACTTCGAGAAGACCGCAGCCGACTGGCCGGATGCCGTTGACGCCAGTGCGGACGGCGTCCTTGACATCAGCGGCACCTGGGTGACCGAGTACCTGTACGAGGACGAGCCCACCAAGGCAACGATCGAGTTCGAGCAGGAAGACGGCGCCGTCGCCGGACGGTACGGCAAGAAGGCCACGATACGAGGCGAACTGGCCGGCCGAAGACTCCGAGGAAAATGGCAGGAAGGCACCGACAAAGGCGAACTGGTCCTCACCTTCAGTGATGATGGATCTCGCTTCGACGGCACCTGGGGCACCGGGCTCAGTGGCGCGGATGGAGGATCGTGGAAGGGCGAGCGCAAATGATCGCGATTTGGTTGCGCGCGCTTGGCAACGCGTGTCTTCAGGCTCGCTCGACGGAGGTACACTAGATGGCGTCAGTTTTCGCTTGGGTGGATTTCGCAGAGGAAGATCGGCGAAGGATGGCCGATGTCATCGACCTGTTCCGGGAGCAGGACACTCGCGACGAACTCGGGCTTGGGGCCGTCAGGGATGGCCTCGCGGACCTGATGTTCCCGGGGACAAGCACCATCCAGACTCGCGCCAGGTACTTCCTGTTTGTTCCGTGGATCTACCAGCGCCACGAGGCGAAGGCCACGGCGGGCTCCGACGTGTCCAAGAAGGCGCGTGCAGACGAGATCAAGCTCATCGAGGCCCTAGTTAGTGGCGGCGAGCGCGATGGTGTCATCGGAATCGAAAGGCGTGCGCAGCTCCAGAGACTGGCGAGCAGCATCTACTGGGCGGGATTGGGCGTCTGGCGGGTTCGTCGCTTCATGGGCTCCCAGGAGCAGTACCACCGCTCGTGGGATTCGCTTTCGCGACGACGTCGCACCTCGGCGCTCGACGACGACAACGAGCCGCTGGACGGATCCGGAGCTCCGACTTGGGACCCCGAATTGCCAGATCGGCCTGAGGACCTCCTGAAGAAATCGAAGCTGGCGCTGTCCAAGAAGGAAGCCGAGTACCTCCAGCAGCGCATCCTTGGATTGGGCGAGACCATGCTCGGACATCTCGTGAGTCACACAAAGCCGGCTCCTGAGAGCGAGTTTGTCTGGAATCACCCCGAACACGACGGCTTCCCAATCACCCTGCGGGACCAGGTTGAGCACGCGCGTCTTTTCTCGGAGGCCATGCACGGCGCGGCGCTGCTCTACAATCTCATGCTGTCGGAGGAGCGCGGCGATGAAGAGCTTCGCACTGCGTACCGAGAGTGGTATGCGTCGTGGGCGGTCCTCCTGGCCAGTCGTGGGGACGCATTCAGGTCGTGGCGAAGGGACTCGTTTTGGACGCTGGTCGAGAGTTCCCGGGCGCATGTTGGCATCCGCGCTCGTCGCTTCGTGGATGGTTGGCTCGACCGCGCTCTTGGAGCGAAGAATCCTGACACGCTGGCAGATTCGCCCGATGCCCGTGCCCTCATCACGGAGCGTGAGCGGATATTAAAGCGGGCTCGAGCCCGGCTCGGCAACCCTCGGGCATTGGAGCGCTGGAACGGCAGTGCCGGTGCAGGGCAGATCAACTACCGCTGGCATCGAGTGCGGACCATCGTCGCTGACGTCCTGCAAGGGTTGGAGACCTAGGGATGCTGGCTCCGGGATCTCGTCACGTCTACCTCGATGCGCTGCGGCCGCCACTCGGCTTCTCGTTGGACCTCGCCGTCGGCACAACCTACTCGCTCGACCTTGAGACTCTCCTGGCAGTTCCGCTCGGCTTCGCAATGCTCGACTGGGAGAATCAGAAGGGAGCCCTTGCCAAAGACCCGGTCGCCCTCCTCCACGCGCTTCGGCGCTGCGCGGACCGCGTCACTGTCTTCTGCCAAGCCGGGCGCATCGCAGCCCCGACCCGACACCACCCGCTCTTCGCTCATCTCGAACCGATGATCGTCGAGGCCAATGCGCCGGACTCGACTGCAAGTTTCCATGCCAAGACGTGGCTTCTTCGGTTCCTCAATGAAGAGCAGCGAGTAACCTACAGGTTCATCTGCCTGAGCCGCAATCTCACACCGGACCGCTCATGGGACACGATCCTGACTCTCGAGGGCGACCTGGCCGAGCGCGAGCGCGCATTTGCAAAGAATCACCCGCTAGGCGATTTCGTCGCGGCTCTACCGGGACTTGCGCAGCGCGAGCTGGCAACTCCACGGCGCGAAGCTCTGGCCGTGCTCGCAGACGAAGTACGCCGCGTGAAGTTCGTTCCTCCTGAACCTTTCGAGGACCTGTTCTTCTGGCCGATGGGGGTCGGCCGCCGCCGTTTTCCGTTGGAGGGTCGAATCGACCGTCTCCTCGTGGTTTCACCGTTCGTGTCGGAGGGACTTCTCTCCCAGCTGGCCGACCTTGGCGCCGACACTCTCATCTCTCGGCCCGAGAGCCTTGAGGCGATGGAGCCGGCCGTGCTGAGGCGGTTCTCGGCTGTGCATGTGCTCGATGATGCAGCGGTGGAAGAGGACGCGGACACCTCGGAAGAGGTCGAGAGTACCGAAGCGCCTCCGGAGCCCGACTCCGCTCGCGGCCTACACGCGAAGCTCTTCATTGCCGACCAGGGCAGAACCACATCGGCGTGGACTGGCTCCGCGAATGCCACGCACGCCGCGTTCAACCGCAACGTCGAGTTCATGGTCCAGCTGGTCGGGAAGAAGAGCCAGGTCGGCATCGACGCCTTTCTCGGGGGACCCGAGGGCCACGGCTTCATGGCATTGCTGCGCAAGTTCGAAGTCAGCGAGCACCATCCTCCGGACCCGGAAACAGAGGACAATGAGAAGCGAGCTGAGGCTTTGCGTCGACAGCTCGCCAGCGGCGGTCTCAAGTTACGAGTTGAGCAAGGCGGTGCCGACATGTTCGACCTCGTGCTTGTCGCGGACAATGCGCTCCGACCTGACACAGCCGGCATCATGGCACGCTGTTGGCCGGCGGCGGTGAGTGTGTCCATGGCGCGAGACCTCGAGCCGCTATGGGCGACCAGGGAGGTGCGGTTCGGCAAGTTGACGGTCCACGCCTTGACATCCTTCATCGCCTTCGAGGTCGTTGCTGGTGCCGGCGCAAAGAGCGTCACCGCGCGGTTCGCCCTGAATCTGCCGATGGAGGGTGCGCCCGATGATCGGATCGATCGTGTTCTTCACGCGATCCTTGGAGATCGCGAACGGCTGCTGAGGTATCTCCTCTTTCTCTTGGCTCGCGACGACGACGTCTTGTCGCTCGGCACGGCGCTGCTCTCCTGGAACAGCGGCGGCCAGGGAGATGGAACAATGGACGGCGCCAGCGGCGCAGGCATGCCACTGTTCGAGGAGCTGCTGCGTGCGCTCGCGCGCGCCCCAGAGAAGCTCGGTACCGTAGCCCGTCTCGTCGAAGATTTGAAGCGTACCCCGGAAGGGGCTGCCCTACTGCCCGAGGGCTTCGATGCGATGTGGACTGCAATCTGGACAGCGCGCGAGGCGCTCCGACAAGGAGTCCCCAAATGACAAATCGCCCCGACTCCGAGAAGACCCTGGCGAGGCTGAAAGACTTCCAGCGAACATCCGTGGACTACGTCTTCCGTCGGCTCTACACCGACGCGGATCAGGTTGACCGCTTTCTGTTGGCGGACGAGGTCGGCCTTGGGAAAACGATGGTGGCCAGAGGGGTAACGGCTCGCGCCGTCGAATACCTCTGGGACCGCGTCGACCGCGTCGACGTCGTCTACATCTGCTCGAACGGCGATATCGCCCGGCAGAACATCAACCGCCTGAGGTTGGAGGGCCAGGAGGACTTCGCGTTTGCCTCGCGGCTCACCCTGCTGCCCTTGCACACCAAGGACCTCGCGGCACGAAGACTGAACTTCGTGTCGTTCACACCCGGAACGTCGTTCGACGTGGGCGGAGGCAGCGGCGTCGTCGAGGAGCGTGCGGTCCTGTATTGCATGCTCAAGGAGCCGTGGGATCTGCACGGTGCAGGCCCGAAGAACGTGCTCCAGGGCGGGGCGGGAACGGAGCGGTGGCGAGAGTACCTGCGGGGGTTTCGCCAGGAGCGTGGCCGTGAAATCGACGACAGCCTCGCAGTTGCGTTCGTCGACGAGGTAAACCGCTCGCCAGGGCTTCGCGAACGTTTTGCCGAGTTGTGCGAGCGGTTCCAGAGGGATAGGTCGCACGTGCCGGGTGGGGACAGGGCAGCACGCAACGCACTCGTAGGCGAGCTCCGTCAGATTCTGGCGCGATGTTGCGTTCGAGAACTTCAACCCGACCTTGTGATCCTCGACGAGTTCCAGCGGTTCAGACACCTACTGCATGGTGAAGACGACGAGAGGACGCGAGAGGTCGCCGAGTTGGCGAAGGAACTTTTCAACTACCACGGACGTCAAGGAGAGCGGGCGCGGGTTCTGCTACTGTCCGCGACGCCGTACAAAATGTACACGCTCTCCCATGAGGCGGATGACGATCACTACAAGGACTTCCTGCAAACGGCACGCTTCCTCTTCCAGTCCGATGTAGACGCCAATGAGTTCGAGCACGAGTTGCGGAACTACCGTGCTGCCTTGTGCTTGGGTGGTCGAGATTCAAATGGATTGGCTGGACCGCGCGCTGCGATCGAACGCCGCCTGCGCTTGGTGATGTGCAGAACCGAGCGCCTCGCCGTATCCGCTGACCGGAACGGCATGCTCCGCGAGGTGGTGACGCCGTCCGCCACCTTCAGCGCGTCCGATGCCCAAGCCTACGCATGGGTTGATCGCGTGGCCGCCATTGTGGGGGCCCCAGACTGTGTCGAGCTGTGGAAGTCAGGCGCCTATCTGCTGAACTTCATGGATGAAGATAGGTACGATCTGAAGCGAAAAGCTGAACAGGCGGTGGCGAGGGGTGAGACCGGCATCTTGGATGCGCTTCGCGAGCCCGCCGCCGCGCTCTTCTGCTCCGATGCCGTCCGAGGATACGAACCCATCGATGCCGGCAACGCCAGGTTGCGTGCCCTGATTTCGGAGTCCATCGATCGCGGCGGCTGGAAGCTGCTCTGGATGCCACCGTCTCTCCCGTACTACTCGCTGGGTGGGGTTTTCGCAGATCCGGGACTGTCCGACTTCACGAAAGCCTTGGTCTTCTCGTCCTGGCAGCTGGTGCCCAAGGTAATCGCCGTTCTCGGAAGCTACGAAGCCGAGCGCAGGATGGCGCGGAGTGGTGACGCCTCCATCCAGTACGCCGATCTACACGAGCGCCAGCGCCCGCTGCTCCGATTCGCCCAAGTGGAAGAGCGGCTCACCGGCATGCCGCTGCTCGCGCTGCTTTATCCCTGTGCGACGCTCGCGTGTGAGATCGACCCCTTGGCCATCGGCCGTAGCCTCGCCGCAGACGGTCTCATGGCAGATGCGGGGGCTGTCCTGGCTGCCGCCGCGTCTCGCATCCGCGAGCTTTTGAGGCCGGCCTTGGAAGCGGCCAAGCCCGACGGGCAGACGGACGAGCGCTGGTACTGGGCTGCGCTGTTTCTCCTGGACCGTGAGCGGTATCCCGGCGTCAGACGCTGGCTAGAGGCAAGGGACGATTGGGCATGGCGGCGGATGGCTGGGGACGACGATACGTATTTCGCCCAGCACGTTGACCTGGCTCGTCGGTTCTTCGAGAAGCCAGATCGCCTCGGTCCACCTCCAGCGGATCTCCTGGATGTTCTCGCGAAAGTGGCGCTGTCGTCGCCAGCCGTTGTAGCGCTACGAAGCCTAGGGCGGCGCTGGTCAGGCAATCCGGCCGCACCACTTGTGCGGATCGAGGCATTCGAGGGCGAGCCTCCTGGTCCGGTTCGCGATCTCACGGTCTCGGCACCGCTTCTGTCCGCCGCAGCGTGGGTGGCGATGGGCTTCCGAGCGCTGTTCAACCGACCCGACACGACCCTCCTTCTCCGTGGTCTGAATTCTGCTGAGCCCTACTGGCAGCGCGTCTTGGACTACGGAGTCGATGGGAACCTGCAAGCCGTCATGGACGAGTACATCCACGTTCTCGCCGAGTCCCTAGGACTGGAGACCTCCGAGAACGGGGCGGCATTTGAGATCGCAGAACGAATCAACGATGCGGTTTCGCTTCGCACTATCGCACTAGCGCTCGACGAGTTTGTCCGCGATGACGGGGGGAACATCTCAACGAGCCAGCAGCGAATTCGCTGTCGCTATGCGCTTCGCTTCGGGGAGGGAGAAGGGGAGGATGGCGGCGAGGTCACTCGCGAAGACCAAGTGAGGAGCGCCTTCAACTCCCCGTTCCAGCCGTTCATCTTGGCATCCACGTCGGTTGGCCAGGAAGGACTCGACTTCCACCTCTATTGCCGAGCGGTGTACCACTGGAACCTTCCGTCGAACCCGGTGGACCTCGAGCAGCGAGAGGGACGTGTCCATCGCTACAAGGGGCACGTGATCCGGAAGAACCTCGCGGCGAAGTATGGGCTCCCGGCGACCACTGGCGCTGGGGATCCTTGGAAGTCGCTCTTCGCCACTGCTGTGTCGGAACGCGCGGATGGCCAGGGTGATCTCGTGCCGTACTGGATTTTCGAGGGTCCCTGGAAGATCGAGCGCCGTGTGCCTCTGTTCCCACTAAGCCGCGAGATATCCAGACTTGAGGACCTCAAGCGCTCGCTCGCCCTCTACCGTCTCGTGTTCGGCCAGCCACGGCAGGAGGAGCTGCTGCGGCTCCTCCGTACTCGCGCCGATGCGTCTGCATCCGCCGCAGAGCTCCAGCAGTATCGAATCGACCTCTCTCCGTCGAAATCTGAGGCCATTCCGACGCTATCCTCGCCTGATGTGCCACCTCCCGGGAGGGACGTTGAGAAATCCTAGCCAACTTGTTCACTGTGGACAGTGGATCCTATCTGCCAAAATAGACGAGCAATCGTTGCTCCCGAACAATCTCCAGGGGCTGCCCGGACGCGTCGTCGAAACAGTGGTCATCCCGAACCTTTCGCGCCAGCGTGGCCAGCTCTCGTTTCGTGAGAGGCTTGCCATTCGCACGCCCGACTTCAAAGTGCTCAATGGAACGACGCGAGAACTCTGCCGCGCCCACGATATCTTCAAGGTCAACCTCGTCGAGGTCGTCCACCAAGAGCCAGCAGCGCGAGAGGTCAAAGTCCACAAATTCCAGCAGGTAGCGCGAAGAGCTGGCGCGCACGTCGTACACTTGCTTGCGTACGAACTTGAGAATGTGCTCCGGTTTCCTGCCGTCAAGGGCGAGCAGGAATGCGGTTTCGCGCACGAGCGTGATGGTGGTGCCTACCGCCCGGCGAGCATTCTTCACGCGGGACGCACGAGAACCGTCCTTGGCGTCGAACAGTCTCTCGAACACCTTGGCGTACAGGTCCTGAGACGCCTCGCGAAGGTATCGCCGAGTCCAAGCGACGAGGGCGGCGCTAATATTCGCCTCCAGACCTGGCGGGCCAACCACAAGACGACCATTCGGCGCTGCTGTCTTCATCGAATCCCTTGATGGTTGGTGGGGCGGTCAGTTCACACAGGCTAGAACCAGGAAACCAGAGGATCTACTTCAAAGACGAAGATGGGCTCCGCCTTCTCTGGGTATCTGTAGCGGGCTGCATTCATCAGTACAAGATTCAGACCATTGTCCTTCCTGGTAATAGAGAAGTTCAATCCTGGGTACGTCTTCTCGAAGTCGCGAATCGTTCGGGCCACATCGTGCTTTATGCTGGTCCAATTCTCGGTCGCTTGAAACCCGTCCTTCAACTCCACCACCACATCACCGAAGTTCCAAAGCTCCTCCACGCTGGGGCACAAGCTGTTCATAACCGTGCGACAGTACAGCTTCCTGCCGACTATCTTCTTGATCGCCTTTCGGAACCTTCCTGATATCAGTGTCATGTACCTGAAGGTGTACCAATCCTTTTTCCCAGGAATGCTAACCACGGACACACCCTCCGTCTTCTGGGCGACAAGGAGGATGCATCCTGGTTCTCTTTGGCCTTCTGTCCGGCTTTGGCGAGCGGACAATTTTCTCCGCAACCTTCATATCACGAGCTCTTGCTTTGGGAGAGACACCAGCCGCGCCCAACTTGGGCCGCGCACGTACATCAGGCCGACCTCGCGCACATGGTAGCGACCGGCCTCCAGCATGCGGCGATAACCTTCCAGTTGCGCGGCGTAGCTCTCGACGCCCGGGATCTCGGTTTCCGTGGCGAATTTGCTGCCGGCCTTGAAGTCGATGATGGCAACCTCACGTCCGGGGAATTCGACCACCAGATCGGTGCGGCCGCGCCAGATCGTGTTTCCGTCTACGGCGACCAGGGGCCACTCGAAGTGCAGCCTCTGCTTCTGGTCCAGCAACGCCTTGAACCCGGGCAGCCGGTCGCGCAGGCCCAGCCCCAGGGCAACCAGCCAGTCCGCAACCGATTTGTCGTCTGAGGACCATCGCTCGCGCAGGTAATCCACGGCCTGCGCCGCAGTGGGCGTGCCATCGAAGGCCCATCGCTCCAACCAGCCGTGAACCACGCTGCCCCAGACGATGTCGGACACGGCGTCCAGTCCGGCTCCGGCAGGCATCGGCAGCCCTGCTGGCGCGCTCACGATGGTGGCTCGCGCGCGGAACTCGGCCGCCAGCGCCTTGCCGTCCAGCCCCAACTCCGCGGCGGATGACGGCCGGGTCAGCACGAATCCGTCGGGCTCGGCCCAGCAGGACTCGAAGGGACGCAGCACACCCGTGCGCTGGCGCTGCAACGGCACAGCGGGCCGCAGCTTCCTGTCGTCGGGCTCGACCGTGGTGACGCCGGTGATAGGCCCTTCGGCCGGCACTTTTCGCAGCAACGGTACGATGCCCGTCCTGGCTTTCTTCAGGCCCAACGTCACGCTCGTCCTGGCGCGCGTGAAGCCCACGTACAGCATACGCAGCCCTTCCTGCATGCCCTCGTCGCCGCCGGCCACGCGCGCGATGACCGATAGGGGGTCCAGTTCCGCCGCGATCCCGCCGGTCGGGTCGAGCGCCATGGAAAGGATCGGACTTCCCTGAGGACGGAACACAGAGAATGCCTTTGTCTTCACACTCCCGTCGCTGCCGCCCTTTTCCACCTGCAGCAGGGCCACGTGGTCGAATTCCAGGCCCTTGGCGCCAAAAACCGTGGTCACGGTGACCACCTGCTCGGCATGGTGCATCCGCACCACCGGCAGATCTTCGGCACCATCCAACCCGTCGCCCGACAGCTTCTCCAGAACGGCCTGCGGGTCCACGGTGTCGCTCTCGTGCGAGCGCACGATGTCCAGCAGGATGTCCAGCTGGGCCACGCCCACATCGCCCTCACCCTCGGGACCGGCGGCGATGACCGGCCGGACGTGCAACTCGGCCAGCAGCCGTTCCAGGACGTCGGCCGTGGGCTCGCGGCCGATGCGATCGCGCGCCCGGCGAAGGGAATCCAGCACGGGCCGCAGGCCGTCGGCCTCGGCCTTTTCCAGGCATGTCAGGTCGACGTCAGGCGCGAGCAAGCGGCCAAACAGGTTCGCGTGGCGCAGCAACATGATAGCGCGATCGCCTAGCCCGACTGACGGGTGCTTGCACACGCCGGCCACCGCGATGTCGTCCGACGGATCGATCAGCAAGCGCAGGAACAGACGCAGGTCCGCTGCCGGGCGCGAGACAAGCAGCGCTCGATCACCCGTCACCTGGACGCGCAGGCCATGACCGCGCAGGGTCTCGGCGGCCCACGCGCCCTTTACCCATGAACGCACCAGTACCGCCGCGGTTTCTCTCGCGAACTTCGGCTCAGCCCAGCGGGCCTTCACGCGCGCTGCGAACTCGGCCAGCACGTAGGGCTCCACGTCGCCGATCTCGGGTGCATCGACGATCAGCGCTGGTTGCTGCGAGTCCCCGATCTCGCCCTTCGGCGCCTTGGTCCTTGGCTTCAGGTCGTCCAGCGGATCGACGGAGCCAGGACTTGCCTTGGCCAGTCGCCCGAAGAGTTCGTGTTGCGCCTCAATGAGCAACTGCGACGAGCGATAGTTGATCGTCAGCTCGGCCAGCGTGTCGTGCTTGCGCGCGATGTCCACCAGCGATTGCCAGCCAAAGGGATCGGCCTGGCGGAAGCGATAGATGGACTGGCGCGTATCGCCTACAAAGAACCAACGGATAGGCTTCTTCCCTCCCCGCATCTTCACGAATGCCTTGTAGAAGGCGAGCTGGGCAGGATTGGTGTCCTGCAACTCGTCCACCAGCAAAGCGTCGTAGCGATCCGCAAGCTGCGCTGGTGGCGATTCGCAGAGCTCGGTGGCAGCGCGCAGGATCTCCTCGTAGCCCAGGCTTCCGCTGCGGGCGATCTCGCGCAGAGCCGCGTCGCGTGCCCTGCCAGCCAGTTCCAGCATGGCCAGCCGCACTCTGTCGCACCGGACGGCTGCCTTGTCGTCGCTCCACGCTTCGAGCCGCCTCCGCATGGCAACGCCCAATCCTGTGAAGCCGCCTTCCGCGCGCCAGCCAAGCGCACGAACCGCCTTCTTCACCACCTCGTCCGCGTCGACGGCCATCTCGCCTTTGGCATCGGCTAGCATCGACAGCAGGGAAACCGGCGGCACGCCCTTGGGCGCCCTCAGCCATGCCGCCAGCACACGCGGATACTTATCGGCAAGCGCGAGCCAGGTGTCCCTATCTTTACGCACCACGGGCGTGAGTTCTTTCCCCACCGCCTCCAGAACCGCGGAGATCGACAGCACCTCGGATAGCCCACAGGTTGCCAGCCTGGCCACGCCCTCAATGGCCTCGGTGAACGTCATCTCCTCCAGAAGTAGGTGCGCCGGCTTGCCCAGGGCCTCGATCTGTGCCCGCGCTGCGGCCTCGTAGAATGAGGCCGTGTCACCACCGGAAACCACCGGCCCGTCGATGAGCGCTCGTGTGCCGTCGCTCAGCGCGAAGCTGGCATCGAGCAGAAACTCCTGCACCAGCGATAGCGCGAAGGAGTCGACCGTCGAGACCGGCGCCGCGTCGAGCATGGACAGGGCCGATCGAGCCGCCACAGGCGCCGGAAGGACGTGGCCGTACATCTCCTTCGCTTCGGCCAGCTTCTCGGGGAGAATCTCCGCTGGCGCGACCACGCCTCGAAGGACCTGCGCCAGCCGCTGCAACAACTCGGCCGCTGCTTTGCGCGTGAAGGTGATGGCAACCAGCCGCTCGACAGGAATCCCAGCCTTCAGCAGCCGCAGGAAGTGATAGATGAGCAGCGTCGTCTTGCCCGAGCCAGCGGGCGCCACGACGACCTCGATGCCCGGATCGGTAGCCAGCATGCGCTTGCTCATGACGTCTCCTCCTCGCCCGCGTCTGACCGGAAGTCGGCCCGCTGACGGCATATCTCGCTGAAGTCGCAATAGGCGCCGTACCTCGCTAGCACCGGGCAGCCCTCCGGATGGGGTAGGGGAGGGTAGAGGCCGTCGCGCGCGCGATCGAGCACAGCCCCCAGCACCTCGCGCCAGTGCTCTCTCTGCGGCTCATCGACCCACACCTGTGCCACTTTGTCGCGCAGGTAGTCCAACTCGGCTGCGGTCACGCGCACCGGCGCCGGATGCTTCGGGTCGATGGGCGCCATTGCCTCCAGCGCGAGTGCGTAGAGCGCAAGCTGCGGCTCGACCACCGATACCGCCGCGCAACTCACGGTCTTGCCGATCTTGCCGGTCTTGAAATCGACGATCTGGTATGCGGTCCCGTCGTTCCCGTCGGCGCCCCGGTGCAACAGCACGAGATCGATGGACCCACGCACCGGCATCGGTCCCCGGCCGAGCCTGAGCGACATAGGTTTGCTCTTGTTTGTGATTTCGCCAAAGGGATGCTCGCCTGCCACCACGACCAGATCTCCACCTGCCGCGTAGCCCGCATCAACCAGTCGGGCGCCGGCCTCGGCAAACAGCGCCTCCACCAACTTGCGTGTCTTCTTCTCGCACAGCGACGCCTCGATGATTGGCTGGTGCTTCTTGGCCATACCGGCGGTGAGGCCCGGGCTGCCCAGGAACGCATCGACGTCATTGCCCACCTCCGTCACGGTTTGAAGAACCGCCTTCGCCAGATCCTTGCGCGGCGACTTCAACAAATTCGGGGCCAGGGCATCGACCACTGCCATGACCAGCGGTGACTCCTTGAGATCCTCCAGCCTTCCCTTTCGAAGATCGCTTGTCGCTTCCTCGACCTCACGTACACGCCACTCCAGGTACGCCCCGAAGAACCGTCCCCAGCGCGCGGCGAGCCCCCTGCGCGAAAGCTCCAGCGCCCGGCCCGATGTCCCCGGAGCGTTTTCGTCCATCGCCGGTCCGATGGCAGCCAGAAATCGCTGGCGCACGTCCTCGCGCGTCTTCTCCAGCTTCTTCTCGGGAACCAGCAGCGACACGCCCGCCAGCGCCTGCTTCATCGTGGCGTGTATCGATTGGCCCACCTCCGCTGCGCTCAGATCCTCCTCGATATCCTCGGGCGCCTTTAGGCGAAGGACCGACTGACAGAACGCCTTCCACAGACACTGTGTGAAGCCGGCGCAGCGGCTGGCAGATAGCACGAACCCGTCGGGCAGGCCGTCCTTACTCTCCGGGTAGACCTGCGCCTGGCCCAGCCAGGGAAGTAGATCGGCCGGGATGCGAGGCAGATCACGGAGAAGATACTCCACAATGCTGTCGCCCTTCACCCCGGCGGGCACAGGGGTGGGTTTGCCGAACCAAGCGCCCCGACGAGCCCATTCGACGTCGATCTGGACAGCCAATGCTGCCGGTGTGCCCTTGCCCTGGGCCAAAGCGCCGCAGTCGCGTCGTTCGGGCAGATCGAAGCCGAGGCCATAGCTCGCCTGGCTGTCGTCGCTGATGGGGCCAAGTTCCAGCTCCAGGGGCGGTGATACTGCGCGCCCTGAACTGTCAGTCGCAGTAATCAGCGCAAGGGCACTGCCCGCCCGCGCCACCGCCCAGCGCACGATGCCGAGCCGGTCGCGCACACGATCCACTGCGGGCGGCACGCCGAGCAGGGCCAGCTCCTCGACGGTCAGGATGGGGTCAGGCGCGGGTGCGCGCGAGATCCCCTTGTTGTGCAGGTCGGCCAATAAGAGCAGGTCCGCGCGTCGGCCGTCGTAGGAATCGTAGGGCAGGATCTCGACGCCGCGATCGATGCGGCCGCTGCCCGCTGCACCCGACAGAGCCTCGTCGTATGCGTCCTCGGTCGCCGGCCGGTAGTACGACGCTCCGAGCGCGCGCAGCACCGCGCGTCCCAGGCGGTCGTTCTCGGGATCGGCCAGTCCCACTCCTGCCAGGAAGCTCCGCAGATCGCCGATCGTGCCCGCGCCGCCCGCGTGGCGGGACAGTTCCGCGAACCGGGACTGCAACACCTGCGCGGATTCCAGACGCCGCTCGCACCCGGCGCGCCTGTCGTCGTCGGCGTCACCGACGGCGGCGGCCGCGTCCTGCACGATTCCGTCGACCGCGCTCTGCCATTCGGCCAGCGTCGCGCGCGAGCGCCGGCAAGAAACGATCATCTCACGCAGGTGCTTCACGGAGGCACGCAGCCTGGGTTGTTCCTTTCCCTCGGTGGCAGGACCCAACGCCGTGCGGGCCAGCACCGGGTCGGTCAGGACGCGCAGCAGGTGCTCCGCCTCGACGGGCTCCGCGCCGTGCGACAGGAACAGAGGTAGCAGCGGTTGCGCAATGGAAGCCAGTGCGTGTCGGCGCAGGGGCTCGCCGGCATCGTCCGCGGCTGCGATACCGTTGCGGCTCAGCGCCGCCCGCACGCGCTCTTCGGTGTCAGTGTTCGCCACCAGCACCAGCACGCGCTTTCCCGCGGCCAACGCCGGGACTGCCTCTCGTACCAGCGCGCGCGCCTCGGCCGCAACATCGGGCACTTTGCACGCCGCCAGCGTTCCGGCAGCGGGAACGCCTGCCTCGACATGCTTCGCGTTCAGGCTGCGCAGCAAGGCGCCCACTAGCGGCGTCACCGTGCCCGCGAGTTCTCGAGGCGGAAACCCCACGGCGAGGCAGCGTTCCCTTGGCGGACTGGCCAGCAGCCGGCGCGCCCCTTCCAGATACGACGGCGTCGCCCAGCCCGCGGCGAGAAGCGAACGGATCTCGGGCCGCAGCTTGTCCATTGGAACGCCGGCCAATGCGGCCTCATGCACCCGCGCCATGTGCCCGCGAAGCATCTGCCGCAACCCCGGCCGCCCCTCGAATTTCGCCCACCACGGGTGGCTTGCCGGCACTTCCTCCCGCGCGTCCTCAACGGTCATCGAACGCAGCCGCCCGGGCGCGGCCTCGCTCATCAGTATGGCGGGCGTGGTCACGCGGACGCTCGGAAACCCCTTGCGCCCGCTTGTGGCCATGTCCTCTGCCAGAAAGCGGTACACGGCCCTGCCGGTGGCCGCCGTCCGGCACAGGATCAGCAACGGCTCGTCGGTGGCCAGGGCCGCTGCCAGCGGCGCAAGCCACGCCTGCCCGGCCGCATCCGGACCGCTCGCTGTCGTTCGCTCGTTCGCCATGGGTATGCCTTCTCTCGTCTGACCGCACAACGCTACCGCGCGGGTGTGACACGGATTGTACGCTGGGGAATCAAAACGCGATGTTCCCCCGTCGCCTCGTTCACGTGTCGGAGTCGAGACTGCGATCGCCCACAGCCCTGTGGTTCCAATCGGTCATCCCTGGCCGATGCGGTACGACGGCGGACATTGTGCGAGCAAGGTGAGCCACCGACCAAGCGTAGTAGATCGGGGGCCAGGCAGGCGCCCGGTTCGTCCAACAGTTTCGGGAAATAGCGCCACGCAGAATCTTGAAGATAGGTTTATGGCGTCACGGAGAGACCACCACGATTTCGAGGTCTGGCATGTCTGGCGGCCTAGGTGCTCTACGACACTGGGCAACCTAGCCCAATGTGCAGATGTCCGCCCACGAGGACCGGGCCTCATGGCAGGCCATGGGCCATGACAGGCCTGGCCCAGCCGCGCGAGACCGAAAAGCACGACCTACTCGAAATCCCGGAGGACAGGTGTGGCAACCGTGCCACCATCATGACCAGCCAGGTTGACCCCAAACACTGATGGCACCAGCTGCTCGGCGAGCCCCTAGCGGACGCCATAGTTGACCGAATCATCAACCGGGCGCACAAGATAGCCCTCAAGGGACCAACCAAGCGGAAGGACGAAACCATCACCACCTAACAGACAACCATCAGCGTCGCTTCGCTCCGACCGGACCCGTTCACGATGAACCGAACGGAGCGTTCACGATGACTGGAATACGCAGAGATCACAATACCGAGTTTGAGCAGTTCACCGTGGATGCGGGGCGCGCCCCAGCCCACGTTTGCGGCGGCCAGCCACACGAGCGAATCGCGTGACAGCTCGGCGCCGCCGCCGAAGTGGTCTGACAAATTGCAGGGCTCGAAGAACCTGCGCACGTCCTTTGTCCGGCGGCGGCTCTCCAACGCCCATCGCTCATGGTTCCCGAGGATGCAGGTGATGTTCTTCTCCGCTTTGAGCCGCTGGATCACCTCCTCGCCAAGCGGCTCCACGTCGATCAGGTCGCCGGCACATAAGATCACATCGCAACCCATATCGTGGAGCCGGGCCAGGGCGGCGTCGAGCGCCTGCAGATCGCCGTGGACGTCCGCCAGCACTCCGACGAGCTTAGGCAAGACGGATCCCCTCCTTGTGGACATCGTGGTAAACCGAGTTGCACGCCTCCTTGTAGTCCTCGAACGTGGCCTCGTCGGCCAGGAGCAGATCGATTTCCTTGTCGACACCCTCGCCCAGGGCCTCGTGTATCGCGCTGGTCAAGTCGACGGACTCGCCTGGCCAGTCGCGAGGCATCTCCTCCACGATCACCATGATGTCCAGGTCCGATCGCGCGGTGGCGTCCCCGCGGGCATAAGATCCGAAGAGCCACGCCGCCTTCACGCGCGGGTTCTTCACCACGCGCTCGCCCGGGGCTGGCGGCACGAAGATCGAACGGTCGGGAACTTCCGCGCCACCCGCGGCGGCCTTCGCCTCGCGCCCGGCCAGGGCCTTCACCACCGCGGTACGAATTTCGGCAAGGGTCAGGACGCCCCGTCCGAGCCGCGCCCATCTCGCGGTCGCGGCCCGTCGGGCGAGGCGCGAGCGCTGCCCGGCGTCGAACGAGAGAGTGCGTGGCCTGCTCACCGCTCGCCCTTCCGGCCCTTCAGCCGTATCCCGTCGCCGGCGAGGTCGCGCACCTGCTCCCCGTCGAGCGCACGGAACACCGTGAACTGCGTGCTCGGCAGTTCGAGGACGCCGAAGGTGTGGCACCGATAGACGGCGGGAGACAGTCTCGCGCGGCAGGGACCGGGGCTCACGATCTTGCCCCGGGCGGCGCCCGCCGCCAGGTCGAAGGGACCTTGGGCGCCTCCCACCACCAGGACGTCGGTGCCGGCCTCGGCGAGCAGCCGTCGGCGCATGGCCGCGGTGGCGGCTTCGACGTCCACGCCCCCCGCGTCCTGCCACATCGCCACACGCACGCCTTCCAAAACCGCCGACCAGCGGACGGGCAGGGCTGCGACCCAGGCCAGGGACTGGCGCGACAGCTCCGTGCCGTCCTCGCAGGATTCCGGCGGATCGCCGTCTGGCGTCCGGTGCTCGCGGTCGCCGCTGATGCAGATCACCTTCTCGGCCTTGAGAACCTGGATCACCCAATCGCCGAAGGGCTCGAAGCAGACCAGATCTCCCGCGCACAGGACCATGTCGCAGTCCATCCTGTGGATGTGGCCGAGCGCCAGTTCGAGGGCGGCGACCTCCCCGTGGACGTCAGAAACTATTCCGATCTTCACTTGGCCTTGTCCTCTCCGAGGTTGCGCACGCCAAAGAGCCAGCCGGCGAAGAACACGGCTGCCGCGGCATCGCCTGCCGCCGGGCAGTCCGCCGCGTATGCGGCTAGGTGGAGCGCCAGGCCGGCCAGGGCGACCTTGCCCACGAACCGCAGGTCCAGCTCCGGGGCGGCCTTGTCCCCGCCTATGTCTTCTTGGTCTTCCCAGTCTTCCATGCTGCCACCAGCCGATTGCACACGGCCGCCTTCCTGCCTTCGCCCTCGCTCTCGGACATGAGTTTTAGGGCTTCGACCAAGCTGTCCTTGGCCTTCTCGGCCGTCGGGCCAACCCCGTACACACCACGGACCGTGGGCGCCTTGGCAGACCAGATCTCATCTTCCAGCCAGAAAACGAAATGATACCTGTGGCTGTAGGGAGTCTGTGGCTTGTTCCCGATCGGGCCGAGCCCGAGCCTCTTCCGCATCTCCTCGCTTGAGATCGCTCGGACCCGCCCGGCGTCAAGATCTGCGCAGATCTTGTCGGCCATGCGCACGTCACGAGCGTCCGCCCGGGCCTCCGCAGCCTCGCGCTCGGCCTTGGTCCATCTCCTGCGCAGCCCCTTCTCCATCTCGGGGACTTCCTTGTGGATGAAGTCCCAGATCTCCTTCGGGGACATGGGCGGCGAGAAGGGGTATGTCGTCCTCTTCTTGAGCCGGACGAGGGCCTTCCAGTCGACAGCCGGGTGCCGCAGCCTGATCCTGCTTGGCTGGTGGGACGCCGCCACAGCGATCTGATAGATGTGGCGCACGACCGCGTCCTGGTGTGTGCGGCTCGCCGAGAATCTCGCGAAATCCAAGAACCCCAGGCACATCGGGAGGCGTTCGCAGGCGATCTGGATGTCCTTGAACCACTCGCTGGCTGGCTTGGGCGTCAGGGCTAAATCGTCGAGCCAGAACTTGTGGGGACCCTTCGCGGCCGGCTTCTTGCTCTCCACCTTTTTCCTCTCTTCCTCTTCTGCCTGCAGGCAAGGCTCGCAGCGGACAGACACCCAGCGGTGCCGCTCGTCGATGGTGCCAGGCTTGCCGCACACCTCGCAGGTCCGCTCGGACTCGTCGGCGGCCTTGACGAGCGCGGCTTCCAGCTCGTCGTCGAGGCTCGGATCTTGCGGCACGTTCTCGTCACGATTGAAGTACACCTTCAGGCGACCGTATTTTTCCTTGATTTGGACGACGTAGAGGGCTGTGTCCTTGGCCAGCTTCTCCGAGAGGCGATCGACAAGCGCGAACCAGCCGTCGCCGATCTCAAATCCGCCTGCGGCGAATGGACTCTTCGGGCTCGTCGGCGCTGCCCATGCCTCGCGGTAGAGGACAGGGTACTTTTCGAGGAGCGCGAGCGCATGCTCCGGTGTCAGATCGATAGGGCTCCGTTCGCCCGAGGCTGCGAGCAGCCTGTTTCGCTCGAAAACACTCTTCTCCCGGAGGGCGAGGTGCCTCTCCATCCACGGCGACAGGAATTCCCTCCTCCTCCGTGCCTCCTTCGCCGCGCAGGCGTCGCACTTGGCCGACCAGCGCCCCCCGCGCTGCGCGTGCTTGCCAGGCTTCCCGCACCGCTCGCACGTGATCCGCGATTCCGCCACCGCCTCCACCAGGGCGGCGTCGGTGGCCTCCTCGATGTCATCGGGGGGCAGGGGGCTCGGCTCGAAATAGACCCTCAGCAGGCCGAGCTTCTCCTTGAGCTGGCCTACGACGAGGTCCGGGTCGGCGGACAGCTTCGCGGACAGCCGATCGATGAGCGTGAACCAGCCGTCACCGCATGCGAAGCCCTCCCGGGCGAACGGCGGCGACGACGGGACGGGCGTGGCGTCGGCCAGGCGGTAGAGGCCCGGATAGCGCTCGATGAGCCGCTTCGAGTGCGCGACGGTCATCTCGCGATGGCCGCGGGGACTGATGCCCGAGCCGAATAGGCCCCGGGCGAGGCACTCTCGCAGGGTGGGCGGGGTGGGGATGTCGAGCTTGAGCGCGTTCGGGTTCGAGAAACCTGCGGTCCTCAGCTTCTTCTTTCTCGGGGCTTGCTTGGTCGTCATCTTTTAGATCCCGTGTTCCGTCGGACGTTGGCGCAGATTGCCGGATCCTTGTGGGACAGCTTGCCGCCGCTCCTCTTTAGACCTTCTTCGGTTGTGATCCCGGGTCCGCCGCATTTCTCGCAGGTGGCTGTCACCTGTTTCATGCCTCCGGGATTCCCCCCGGCGGGGCGCACGTCCTCAAGCCTGTAGCGCGGCCGGGGCTCGCCGTCCCGCTCCTGCTCGACGATCTTGGCCAGGAAATCGACCACCGGCATCGTCGAGAACTCGTGCATGGGCTCGTCCTCGATGGGCGTCTCATAGCCCTTCTTGATGGGGCGGAGGCTGTGAGGCCCCCGCTCGCGCCGCTCGACCGCTGGCGCCGTTGCGACAATCATCAGCGGCCGATACTCGGCGCCGTCGATCCAGGGCCGGTAGACGTCGTTGAACCAGGCGCCGAAGTCTTCTGGCGCGTCGACGAAATACAGCGCGTGGTTGCTGTACGCTTCCCCATTGTCAAAGATGTAGATCATCGTTGCACCCCTGATTTTCTTCCCGGCCACGTGAATACCAGCGTTTGGAGCACGGACACTGCCTCGCCCAGGGTCAGATCGCGCAGCAACAAGGTGACGGACTTGCCGAAGCAGTTGGCTTGTCCTATCAGCCCCTTCAGCTTTTTTGAGCGTCTGAAGCCGACCCGATCCCCCATGCGGCAGGCGGCACCGGCTCCGGCGATCTTGGCTATAGCCCTGACCGACTCCGCCGCCTCGGGATCGACGATTTGTCGGCCGCGCAACGGGACCAGCCTGGGAAGGGGGAACCTGCTTGCCTTGGATTTCGTGGTCATCGCCGCACCGTCATCAATGCTGCCCGGACATTGGTGCCCTGATCGGCGAATGTGCCTTCCGGCAGTTCCTCCCATGTCGTGGCCAGGGGCCGCAGCTCCGCCTGCTGCCGGGGGCCGGCCGCGCAGAGGGCGACGAGTCGTCCGCCAGGCTTCAAGAACTTGAGGGCGTGGAGGATGTGGGCGACGTCTTGGCCCTTGGAAAATGGGGGATTCATCAGCACGCAATCGTGGCCATCCTCGCTGTCGGGACACACTGGCATGCTGGCCGCCAAGAAATCGCAGCACGAAACCTCGAAGCCAGACGTCTTGAGGATGGAGCACAGCCTCGGATCGATCTCGATGAGATCGAGGTGGGCGTCCGGGACGGCACTCCGGATCGCCTTTGCCAGGTTCCCCGTGCCTGCGCTGGGCTCCAGCACCCGGTCGCCGGCTTCAATGCCGGCCATCTCGACCATGCGGGCAGCCAGCTCGGGCGGCGTCGGGAACAATTGCGGCGCCACGGCGACCTGCACGCCCGTTTTGAGCGCGTCCTTGATGACATCGAAGGGCGCCGCTTCCCGCGCCGCCTGCTCGCGATCGGGGCGCTTCGCCTCGCTGGCCTGCATGCGCTTGCGGGCTTCGTCCAGCTTGCGGGAGAGCGCGGCTTCTCGGGCGGCGGCGTCGGCCTTGGCCTGCGCCTCGACCGTGGCGGCGTCGGGTTTCGCGTGCTGCTTGGAGTCCGTCAGGACGACAATGTGATAGGCGTGGTCGCGCAGAAGAGCCGTGCGCAAGCGGTGGGTCCCGCACGCCGAGACGACCGTGCCCTTGTAGTCCTTGTTGATCTTCGCGTACTCCGCTTTGGTCATCGGGGTGGCCTCGCACTCGACGACATCGCTGTGGCTGTAGCGGTTGCGATAGGAGACCTTGCCCGCGTAGTTCAAGATCGGGAGGTCGGCCTTGCTCTTCGGCTTCGGCGGCGACACGTAGCCGCTCTCGGCGAGCAGCGCCCGCTCGTAGTCCAGCCGGTTGTCTAGGTGTGAGATCCAGCGGTTGGCGTCGGCGATGATCCGGTCGTGATTCGCGGTGGCCCTGGCCTGCGCCTCCGCCGGGACGATCTTGCCCCGCTCGATTTCGGACCAGAGGCCGGCCATCGATCGGTCGAGATCCGCAACATGGGCGGCCCGCTCCTGGAATGTGGTGGGCTCGCCGCTCTTCTTCTTGAGGCTGCCGTCCTGGTCTAGCGTCTTCCACAAAGCAAGGAATGCAGTGCTGCTCTTCAGGTCGCGTTCGTGGCTGCGCCTGTCGGCCTCCAGCTTCTTGATCCGTCTGGCGCGCACGCCGGGCAGCTCCTTGTATTTCGCGTGGCGGATGGCGCCGGCCGCCCGCTGCTTCCAGTATTCGGATGTCTCCCACATCTTGACGGCCTTGCGCATGCCGCTCTCAATCTTCTCGGCGTCCTTGCGGGCGTGGCGCTCACTGTGGTGCGCGACCAAGATCGGCTGGCCAAGGGGGATGCCGTCGGCGATTGCCGAGACTGCCTTATGGGCGTGCTCGGCGTCGACGGCTCGCCTGTCCTTGTAACCCTCGAACCGTTCGGCGCGCTGGGTGGCCCGCTCCTCCAGGCTGGTCTCCTCGTCGCCGATGTCGCCGGCCAGCTCGGTGAGCAGATCTTCCCGGGCGGGACTCCACACAGCGTAAAAGAGATCTTGTTTCGGAGCCCAGCCGAACCCCGTGCTGTCCGGAAACTCATCGCGAAAATTGTGGCCTAAATTCGCGGGGATCCGCTTCCTGGTTTTGACGTCTTTGGATGGCAAGGATCGTGGCAAGGCGAGCGAACATTGCATCATTGCACCAAGCGCTGGCGACATTGGCACCCACGGACCGGCGAGGCAACTTCACGCGGCAATCAATCCTCAGCGCATGACGTCAACGTTGATCGCCACCCACATCCATTCCAGGGATTCTCCTCCAATCTGTCCGCGTCAAAACGCATTCACAGGTGTCGAAGGGCGGTGCGTTGTCCTAGGCAAGGTGGCCAGACAACGAAACGCGCCAATCGGGCCCAAATGACAATGACCGTAGGACCATCCGACCTGCATCTCTGCTTCATCCAAGGCGTGGATCGGGAGCCGCCTGTTCTATAGCTGCCTCGGAAGTCGGCGAATTTCTGCCACAATTTTCGCGATGAGTTTCCGGACAGGACTGGGGACTCAGCCGTGGGTACGCGCGACAAGCGGTACACGCAGGAATCCGGGGACTGCATCGAATCCGGCGTCGAAGGTCGCGATCGGGCCGATGCGACCTTCCTTCTGTAGAACAGCGATGAAGGCATCATTGAAGTTGAGCTTGCCCCCTTGCTGTCCGGAAATCCATCGCCGAGTCTCATGCGGCCTCCCGATGGTAGTAGTTCAGCAGTCCGCCGAGGCGCGATCGACAGGCGACCTTGCCATCTGCCCCGTTGTCATTCGTCGGACCGACGTTCCTGATGAGCTGGCCACCAATGCCCTGGTGGAACCGCTCGGTCATATAGTGCTCGACGAATTCCTTGATCAAG